>ENA-ORSC01000036-ORSC01000036.1-human-gut-metagenome-genome-assembly--contig:-NODE-36-length-111017-cov-10.824535_pt1 | contig 111017 bp, 177 predicted proteins | sample MGYA00242178_ERZ509140 | MGnify/ENA primary metagenome ERZ509140 (study PRJEB26280, sample SAMEA2338681) | human gut metagenome | biome: human gut; feature: human-associated habitat; material... | reverse complement strand
CAGAGACCAATTTACGGCATTCATAACCCAAAGTATGCGTAGGGCTGCTCTCTAAGAGCAGAATCAAAGTAATACAGAGTACATTTTAGGGATTTGAACCCATTCCTTTAAAGTGTGACAAACTTCATTGTTAAACCATAGAAATTGCTGACGTGCTCTTGTTATTAACCCAAAAACAATCATCAAAGAAATCAGATAGCGTTTTGTGCTAATTATTTTACCTCGTAAGCACTGACGAGCCTCTTTATAAAACCCAAAATTATAAGAAATCAGTATAATTAATTTTGCTGTACGCTATCTTATAACATAATTCAAAAAGTCATCATTTTGAGCGGATAGAGGGAGTCAAGCCCTCGTCCTTGGGTTGGAGGCCCAATATAATAATCGCTATACGATATCCGCGTAATTATCTTACTCTTTTATCAATCCTAGTACAATTTTTATTTCTAGAACCAAAGTTCTCTGTTAAAGAATGGCAATTAGGACATAACAACTGGAGATTTTCTTCCTTGTTGTTCTTGCAATCGCCATCTATGTGATGAATCTATAACGGGACTAATCCTGTATAAGGATTTATCTCATGCCATCCACATTTTTGGCAGGAGTTATCGTATTTCTCTCTTAAATAACACTTGACTGCGGTAGCAATATTATCATCCGCAATAGTCCCCGATTCTTCTCCATCTTTTGATATACTCTTTTCTTTCATATTCAGCTCTACAAGTATTATCGCAATACTTATTTCCTCTTGTAATCTCCTTACCACAATTTAAGCAATAAGAATGTTCTGGAAGCGATGTTCCATTTCTTACAATACCTAGATTGTTATATGAGGCAGCACAAGAACGGTCGCAGAAATCATTTTGTCTTTTCTCATAAGGTATAATCTCATTACAATATTTACACCTTTTAGGATTCTTCTCATATTCAATTCTGCTTGACATAACTTTTATGTGAGAAGTATCAATGTTATTGTCTTTAATAAATTGCTTTAGTTTCAATAGCGGAAATAATTTCCTAATTAGTTAATTCTTTAAATTTTCGCATAGTTTATAAAAGATTTCAATGCAAAAGTAGTAATAACTCCAGAAACTCCAAATCTAGATTGTGTTAATTTTTGTAAAATCTCTAATCTATTGGTTTTCAGTAATTATTACTACTCTCTGCTTAGTATTCCACATAAGGTGGATTGTTATCATCAGAATCATGCTTCTCATATAGCCACCAGATGAATGCAATGGTTAAGATAAAGAGTATTGCTATTGTTGCTTGCATACCTTTAATTTTTCGTTACAGAAAACAAAGATAGTAATAGATCTGGATTGCTCCAAAAATATTACTATCTAAGTTGGTATTTTAGGGTGTATTTAGAGTTTCTTATACAGTCCCTTGTACGGAGCAAAGACTTCAAAGCCGTTACTTTTCGGTAAATTCACAGCCTCCTCAATTTCCTTACTCTTGAGCACTTCTTCTCTCTTCTTTCGAGCATAATGAGCACTTGCATACCCATTTGCTTTCTTTTGATAACGGACGTAAATACCCTGAAGTGTCTGATGATGAATTGGAAGCCGATTCTTCCATGTCCACATATCACCTTCCACTCTTACTAAAAGACCAGAGTTTCTAAATTCTGCAAAGAACAAAGGATTTGACGGAATGCCGCAGGCCTTGAGTGCATTTCGGAAATCTTCCTCAGCTAAGGGAAGATCTCCAGATTGAATGCTGTGCTTTCTGAACTCGTTTAGTGCTGCTATATGATCCATAGCAACAAAGGCATTCTTTCTCATAGTTCAGCAGTATTCAAGAGATTATACAATGCGTTCTTCAGACTCTCAACGATTACCTCGTCGTTGAGCTGTCGGCCTTGGAACTTGTCCAAAATAGCATTACGAATGCCCTTTCTCTTTGCCATTTCCTTGTCATATTCAGCTTTCTTGGCATCATACAATGCCCTCTCCTTCTTCCTGTCCTCCTTCTGAAGATTGATGTATGTTTTCTCTGGCTCTACAGAAGTGCCTGGAAGAACAACATCACAAAGTCCATAGTTCTTATTGGCTTGAACTTGTACCTTGTAGGGAGAAAAGCCATTCTTGTTGTTTGTAACTTTAAGATTCAAAACGATAGATTTTGCTCCTATCATAGCTATTTACCCTCTAGCAGGATTTATTAGTGCTAGAATTAAATTCCGTTTACTTTCCTCCGGCAACGTCAACTAAGTTTAACCACGTGTTACTATTATTCGCACGAGCTTAGCAAAGGTTATAAATTGTTGGGAGTGCAGGATTTGAACCTGCGAGATAGTCCACTTCTCCAACTCCCATAGACTATTACATTACCTAGGCTATAATAGTCTACCTTCCGATAGTTAGTGTGAGACGAGTCGAACGTCCCTTTCACCCCGATGAAGGCTATTACCCTACGTGTAGCCACTAGTAAACTACACACTCTCATGAATCCTACTATCTTCACAGACCATAGGATTGAAACAACCAAGATTACTCTTTCTCTGTGCTATCAGCAATCATTTTAAGCACAGCCTTAAGTGCTGCAGGTCCTTCTTTTCTGAGAATACCTGCCGCCATAGCTGAGGATAATGCCTTCTTAGCTATTTCTTCCGGAAGCTTCTTCAGTGCGTCTTTGATATCATCTGGAGATAAAATACCTGCACCACCCATTGATGCAAAACGCAATGCTTCACCTAGCTGTTCTTCTGTTAAAATAATTTTCTTTTCGTTCATAATCTTAAATATTTAAGTGATCATTTAAAAGTTAGTTCATTAATTTATAGAAGAGCTTATATCCTGATAAAGTATATAACTCCCTGATAGACAAAGTAGCACGACACAGATAGTATAATACTGTACAAATAACTATCCATGCTAGTGTTACTCCAAGACCCTTATCGACAATACTGTCAATACCTCCTATGAACAACATTATCGTAAGTGCTGTTGTCCATAACAGAATACCTTTTAACATCTTCTTCATTGTTTTTGAGTTTAAATGGTTGCATTTTACGGCCAAAAACTTACTCACGTGATATCTAATTAGATATTAAAACCTATCGAATCCTTATGGGCAAGGTATCGAGTATTATAAGAAACGGCTCGTCCTCAATGTCTTGGAAATATTATTTGAGTTTTTTTTAAGCTAACTTACCAATACCATTCAATATGTACTGGATCTTGTTTCTGAAATTGAATTGGAGAATCTTCTTTAAAATACATAATTAGATAACTTAAATGAACGGTACCTCTACCAAGAGTCGAACTTGGATCTTATGATTCGTAGTCATACATTCTATCCATTGAACTATAGAGGTAAGTGAACAACCGTGTTTCACAACAAGGTTGCTCTGATTGAAATCATTTGAATTTTCTCGTAAGCATTTTAGTAACCCAATCGCTATTGGAAGCTCTCACACCACGTCAAGGTATGCTTTATAGTGAGAGATTTTTCACCAGCTATTATTGGATGCTGGTGATGGGATTTCAACCATTCTACTTAAAATAAAGGGATTTAGCAGTTCCCTTCTGCCAGCTTTCAGAATAAGGCTAGCTACTTATTCCTCCATTACTACTGTCTCGGTTTACTAATTTACACATGACTTTACTGTTTAACTTTATTAACTATGGACTTGCACCACAACCTCTCTGTTTAGAGCAGAGTGAACTAACTTAATTCTATTCAACAAAGTTCTACAGCTAACCATATAACAGTCAGTTTTGATAGACACTTATTATAGATTCCGGACTCTACAACAGTTGTCAATCATGTATAGGTAGTTTACAGAACTCTACCAAACTCTAAATGCAGCCTTTTTCACTTCGGTGGTCTATGCTGCCTAACCACGCCTACATATGTAGGTATTCGCTTTTAAAATACATATAAATTGGCAGTTAACCTATACACTACCAGGTTCCTAACACTTACACTTTGATACCCTTGTTAGGGTATTTCGTATCAATTTTCAGATATTCGTCAGAAAGTTTTTAGTGCTAAAATATTTTTGTACTCTCTAATTTATGTTTGTAACATATTTTTGTTTGATACTATTATCTCGCAAATTCTGAGTGGAAATTATTTTGTTCAATTTTCAATGAAAAGTGGGTGTGGGTTTGCAGAAACCGTTTTGATGCATGGTTTTTTTCACCATCGCAGCTCACTCACATCACATCAATTGAACATCATGTATACAACCACACAAATTGCTACAACACTAAGTATAAAGAATATAGTCTGTTCTTTCTCTGTAGGCTCGTCCATAATCTAAACTATTAAAACTTTAAGTATCTTCCACCAATCTCCTATACGTTTCAACATCCAATATCCTATTATACCTTTTGGATAAAAAGTATCAGGATAAATGGATTGGAGACTCCCATCCTCATTGCGAATCAGAGAGTCCCCAACCTTAGTTCCACGAATGCACTTTATCATGCAGCAGCTACTACAATGTCAATTGTAGGAATCTGCGTATTCATGAGACTAGCAGTGCCAAAGCGGAGAGTACGAATAGTTTCCATGTTCGTTACCTTCACTGCCTTGCCAGCTAACGCACGCATAGCTTCCTCAACAGTACCATGCTTACGATACTCTTCAGCTGCAGTACCAAGAGTAAACTTACGTTCACCAGTAGAAGTTCCGTCCTCGTTGTACACAGTACGAGACTTAGTAAACGTAGAAGGATAGAATCTCTTTGCATTGCCATCAGCCAGAGTTACCCAGATATACTGAGCAGTGTTGTCGCCAATCTTCTGCTCATACACTTCGAACTCCGTTGGGAATGTAAACTGATCACCAACTTCCAGTGCTACGTTTTCCAAACTACGTACACCACCCTTAAAACCAGTGACTTTCTTGTCACCATTTGCGAGAGCTCTTGCTTTCTCGACTTCTAACTTTGCCATAATACAAAAGTTTTAAATGATTAATAAATAAAGTTATATTCTCTTTTTAAGTGTGAGAAATATGATTTCACTTTGGTATGTTAAGTTTTAATACCATAACCAGACTTTATTTATACTCACCCTAAATGAGTTTTTGATTGCCCGATTCTAATTACGTCCCTTGGGCTTCAGGACAACCAAGGACTTTTATAAGAGGAACTTCCTCTCGCCTTGGACTGGTTGTTTTTAGTCCATAATACATACCTTTTAGTTAAATGCCACAAGGATTTTAGTGACATTCACGTATAGGAAGTCTATACGCTAAGTTAATGTCGCCGTCTATACACTTGGCTAGGTTATAAGAGTGTAAGTATATTTGGCTAGGTTGTTTATTCCGTAGAGTTCTTTTAGTAACTCATATTCTTCTTTAAGTTGTTCTTTTTGAGTTGTCATAATTGTATGTATTTAATTGTTTGAAAATTAGAAAATAAAAAGTAAGCAGTTTAACGACTTGCTTAGGTCGATGGAATTAGACTATTCCACGAAATTCAGTTCCACAAGGAAGCTGGCAACAGTCCGACCATCTTTGGTCAGTGATGCGTAAGGCACGCGATTGACGACAACCTTCTTGTCCTTGCAGCCATCCACGATGGCTTGCAGGATTTCGCCGTTGGTGTTGTGCTTTGCAATCTGTTCCCGACAGAACTTGTTGAAAGTCCCGTCAGGAGTGACTACCGTACCGTCTGCCTTAACACGGCTGCGAAGCACAGTGCTAAGGAACAGACTGCCCACACTGGTGGTCAGCACAGGATTGAGGTAGGCATCTTTCGACACCTTGCCGTCCATCTCGGCTTTCTCGTAAGAGAAGCCCGAAATGGTGAATTGCACATTGTGCTGGAATGGAGAGTTGCCCCGCTTGATGCTTGTAGAAGCGTTAGCGGTTTGAACTTCGTTTGCCTCGGCTGTCTGGAAACCAGTAAGTCTTGCCATAATGTGTAAAGTGTTAGGTCTGTGGTTGCAGTTAGTGAACCACCAAGTTTAGCCCATTTGCTTTGAAACAGGCAAAGTCGTGCAGTAGCTTAACGTCCGACGGCAAACGGGACGCTACTCGAAGCCGCTCACGCTGACGACGAGGACGAGCTGACAGTGCTCGATTCGATATATCTATATAATTATAGTTGTATATATAGGATAGGTTTTATATTTATAGTGTCATAAAATTTTCGAAGAAAATTTTTATATTTGGCTAGGTTATAATCATTTTCATTTTCCATTTAAGACCCCGGAGGGGGTGAAAATGGTAGTGTACCCCCCCGTATATAACATTCTAAAAATTTTATTTATAGAATATTATTCAGCCAATATATAATCTCTACCTTACTGTATATATTGAATAGAGAATCCTGTCTTAAATTCGGAGACAAATAATACATTTCATCCGGAGTCATATTATTATCATACATTTCTTTTACCAATGGAATAATTCTCTAACGAATTTCGTTTTTATTAGTAAAGTATTGGTAATCCAATTCACTTTCCAAACCCATAGGGGAGGGGGATTTTAATATCTTATCATTTAAATATTCTACTACATGGAACTCACTTTGATTATATTGTCTATGTCCGAACTCGTGCATAATAACATTCTCTATGTGAGAATCGTTTGATTGTTCTCTATTCATATTAATGTTAAGAGCTATGGTTTCTCTCTTACTAGTTACATCATCAAACAACTTAAATACATTATCATCTTTAATAGATGTAGTAGCTCCAAGTATTCTATCTAATTCTATTGGATCATATTCCAATCCTTCTTCTTGCAATCTTCTTCTAAATCTATTTACCCAGAAATCACTATAATAGAATCGTTCTACACTTTCTAGGTAGTTAGATACCTCCTTATAAGTATCAATACATTGTGGTCTTGAAATAAGTTTATTTAGTTCCATAACAAAAAAAAATGCTAGCCAATAATCTGACTAGCACTTGCTCTCTAATTTTAATACGCATCAGTACTTAACCGATAGTTCATTTATCTTATCTAACCAATCTAGTACAAATTGCTCATTTTGCAGTTTAGCTTTTTCAATTTGACTCATCAATTCCTCTAACATTCCAATAGACAGTTGGCACATATTCCAAAGTCTATTCTTTTCATTTGCATAAATCATAATGTCATAAAAGTATAAGTCAGTCCTCCCCCAAGGATTCGAACCCTGACCAAGTGGGTTAGTCTAATATATTTTTTACCTTTTCTCTTAATAATATTTCCGTCCTTTCAACTATGTATTTTTTATGACAGATTTTATATCTGATAGCAGATCTCAGAGTGCTAGCTTTTATATCAAAATATTTAGAAGCATATTCAGGAGTTATAAACATACTATATGTTTTCTTTTCAATATCATATACCCATATAGTATTTCTCCCATCTTCATTCATTATTTTAGATACCTTTTGCTCTTCTGTCATTTTGTATCCAAGAATACCACCATCTCCTCCAACAGTCTGATTATATCCAGTATCTCCATAGGATTTATACTCTTGGATAAATTGTATTTCTAAAGCATCTAACTCTTTTTTAATCAAGGTAAAATCATTACCTTCAAATTCCTTAATTATACCACATTCAAAATTATCTAACCCATATTTATCAAACGCTCTATATAAAGGATTATCATATTTTTTAGCCTGAAAGTTTGATAAGTGTTTCAATAATCTTTTCTTTATATTTATTGCCTGTCCTATATAATACTTGTTATTAATTTTATTTTTAATAAAGTATATTCCAGGGCAGTTTGTACACTCTTTTAGTTCGTTTTTATTCATGCTATTGATATTAGTCGGGGTACTGGGACTCGAACCCAGAATTTCTGATTTAGAGTCAGACCCGTTACCAATTACGACCATACCCCAAGGATTGCAGGAATTTCACCTGCAAAGTATTATTAGAATCTGTTATAGACATCAACCAATTCATTGATTTTATCTTCAAGATGGTCACAAATAATTTGTGAAGATTGGCCAATCATTTCACTAACTTCAGCAGCTTCTTCTTCAGTAAAAGTATCCTGATTTAGAAGTTCATCAAATCTTTGTACATCAAAGTGCTGATCCATTTCTTCAGCAGCTTCAACGAATAAGCAATCATCAAGCTCTTCAATACGTTCTTTATATCCTTTGATAATTTCTTTTATGCAAGAATCATCAAATCCTTCAACAGCATCTTCATTGTCAGAAGTTACACTAATGTTAATAACTCCATCTTTCTTGTTTAGAGCAATTTTAGTGCCATTCACTTCTAAACTCTCTTCAGCCCCATCTGGAATTGCTACATTAAATATATTGATGAGGTCAAATAATGCTTTAACTTCTTGTAGATTTTCCATGTTGTTTTGTTTTACACTGCAAATATATACAGTATTTCAGTAAGTAAAAAGTTAATTATTGTTATTTCTTATTATCTTCTCTCTTTTGTTTCACTACTGCAAGTATAGTAACTAAATCTAGAATATAAAAGTGAATTTATCTTAAAAGATATTAATCTTACTCTTGTTCTTATAATTGATATTCTCTTAGATTATTATAGGAGATTTCTACACCTCTATCCATATAGAACCTTACATCCTTATCCCTAGAAAGATATCTATCACATTCTTCCTCAGAAGGGAAATGATCAAGTTCAAATCTAATAGTTTTTAAAGGCCTAGAATGTTTGCCTTTAGTCCAAATCCATACGTCAATCATAAAATTTCTCATAGTAATTAAGTTTTAAAAATCGTTAGTTATAAGTTTATCTACAAATCTATAGTATACCTCCATTCTTTAAAGTGAATCCCTATGCTGTCCATTCAGGAACAGTCTACATATTAAAATCTATCATCTTTGGTCTTCTTAGCCAGTCTAGACCAACATTACCAGGAGCTACATCGTCTACAACTACTTGTCCATTTGTGTAAGCTCTATACTATACATTTGGATCATTAACTCTCCTAAATCCAGACCTCTCCATAGCTCTATCTAATTTATTAGCATACTTTGGAAATGTCTATTCAGTTAAGATTCTTAGTTTCCTCTAAACATAAGTAGGTAATTTGGTTCCTCTGTCTTTTACATATCCTATATACTTACTTGGAACTGTGTTAGGTATCTAGTTCCTAGCAGCCATTTCTTCTACTGGAATTGAAGTCATTTTACCAACAGTAGTAGGAGTATTATCAACAACTACAGCTTCTGCACCTATAGGATTCTTAGAATACTATTTAAGAGTTCCTAAAGCTCCATTCTTAGAAGGAGCTCTGAATACTCCCTTAGTAAGTCTATTATAGAGCTATGCAGACTTTCTTCCAGCTGTACCGACTGCAACTCTAGTATTATCCCTTGGAGCTACGTATCCACCTTTCTATCTCTTTAGAAGTTTATTTCTTTCCACTGTTATCAAACCTTTTCCATATTCCAGTTACGCTATCTATTCCAAGCAATAGACAAATAGCATAGATAAATGTATCTATCATTAGAGGTGCCTAGATACCACAGACGGTACAATATATAAGAACAAATAATATAGCCAAGAATCCCAATACACCACATACCCTTTTACTACTAACTCCAGAGTGTGATGTAATCATTTGTTTTAGAAATTCTTGAATTTTATTCATTGCTGTGCAATCCTATGTATTTAAACCACTCATAATGTTTTCTCCATCTCAGATATGCAAGATTACTTTCGTAATAGTTGGCTTCCTCTTCAAAACTTACTTCATGCTATGACTTAGATAGATTAGCAAACCATATAATAACATACTCTATTGCATACCATAGATAGAAGAATATATACAACATCTCTTTCATCTAGGCAGTGTGTATTGCCTCATGATTTATCTCAGTTTCACTTAGATCACTCTTAGTGAAGAGTATTCCAAATAAGTTTATTGCCTTGTAGCCTCCAAAAGGAAACCACTTAGTTTTTATTATTTTCATAGTAGCACTAGTATGATAATAGCTATAACTATACCAAGAGAATCATAAGCTAGATCAGAGTTACTAAAGCCCACTCCTTCTCCATATTTCTTATACCTAAATAAATCATAAATCTCTTTAGCTAATCCAACTATACATCCTACCAATACTCCAGCTAATACATTGAATAACCCAATAATAAAAGTTATTAGAAAAGAACATATTAAATGCATATTCTTATCTCCGACTTTAGAAGTAATATTAGTAATTACGTTTTTGATTTTAGTTATTATTTCCTTCATATTTTATTATCCCATTATGTAGTTTGCTATGACAGTTTTTGCATATACAAACTGTCAACTTTAATTCATCTAATAGCTACTAAGAGGTTATATGCTTTAAGGACTTAGAAATATTAAAGTTCTTTTCTTTTACATGATGGAACTCAAGGCAACATTTAGCGTCCTCTCCACATACACAACATTTAGTTTTGTGTTTGTTGTAGATTTCCTTATTCTAATGATAATGATTCATGTAGTTATCGTTTCCAGAACTGAGAATGTCTCTAAGCTCTTGAGTTACTTCCATAAAAATTACTAACAGCATCTATAAAGTCCTGATCAGTTCCCTTAAATAGAGCATCATGTAATCTCTAAGTTTTTGGTCCGTTAGGCTTCCATATATAAGGACCGTGTCCATGATAAAGTAATCCAATTGTTATAGCTCTCTTAGTATCTGAGGGCTTAATTCCTTTTGTATTCCTCTCAAATATATCTTCGAAATACTAAAGAGATTGATTCTATAACTGCTCCATCTCTTCCTAAGTTAGCCAAGGATTCTTAGTTCTTCCAGTTTTCTTTAGATAATTTCTTACTGCATTGTTAGTTCTAACATCAAGACCTATACCAATCTAATTAGGATCAAATCCTCTCAACTTTGGAGTAGTCCACCTATTAGTATCAGGATTATACCCAACACTATTCGGATTTTCTATAGCCTTTAAGTAGTCATATCGAATCTATTTATAGGTCTTAGCATCTCTCTGTGGAAGAGTTAATTTAAAATCAGTGTTATAGATGTTCCTATTTCCTTTATCATCTGTCCACCAAAAGTCCTCATCGTTATTACTTCTAGCCAGAGCATAGGCATCACTGAAGGATTGTTGTTTCCCATCTTCTGTTTTAGAATAGTCTGGAGATCTCCAGTAGTAAATCTTCTTAAGGATTCCTGCATTCTAGTACTTAGGAATACTACCTCCCTCTTTAAGGCTATTTATTTTCTGCTGTATTTTAGATCTAGGAATAAGTTTAGTCATATTTTAAGCAATTGAGTTTGCATACTTTAATCTCTTACTAAAATTAGCATAATCTTTATGAGGACGTTCGAATTGATTCATAAATACTCTAGTTGCATCAGAGACTGTACTTGTTCTTCTAAGAGAAGTCAAAGCATCTTTATGAGTATTATTCAATTCCCACCATAGAAAATCAAGCTGTTGTCTAGCAGTAGGATTCGGACCATACATACTGAATAGTTTCTATTTACGAGGTCCTGTCCATTGCGCTAAGCCATAGGAATTATTTCCATCACTAGATACAGCTCTAATATTACCTCTCGATTCCTACATTAAGTTACCATAAATACCTTTGGCTTGATTTCTAGTAAGACCATTACTTACAAAGTAGTCTACTATAAAGTTATTTGACTACTAATTTAGAACTCTTCTAATCGTAGTTATATTAGAAGTGTTAGTCAATGGAGTTTCAATAATTCCATCTTTCTTTCCCTTAGCTTCTATAGTAAATATCTAACCATCCTCTATCCTACTAACTATCTTTATATGTTTTCCGCTTTTACCTGATCCAGGTGTACATATAAGATCTCCAATCTGTACATCAGCTAATGTTGGAACTTCTGTTCCAGCTTTCTCTAAATCCTTTACAGTTCTAGGAAGATTTATGCCATTCTACTTATAGACATATTGAACTAAACCTGAGCAATCAAACCCAGTACTGGGAGTCATGCCTCCCCACTGATATTTAGTTCCTACGAACTGTCTAGCTAGATTGACAATGCTTTGTGCCTATCTTTCTTGAGCAGGATTGCCATAGGACCAATCAGGGGAAGGAGTAGTATCTTCTTCTAAACTATCAATGAACTTAAATCCTGGAGGTTCAGTAGTTATACTTAGAGGATTTTCAGTTTGACTAGAGAACGATATGTCAGGAATCTGCTGTGTTGTCTAGATCGCAGAAGGATTTAAATATTGCCTATAGTTATCCTATATTAGTTTATAGCCTTCAGTAATTATTGGAGGTGGATCAGTAGCTTCATATAATGAAAAATAATTCTCAAAGCTATTCATAACAGATTCTCATTAACCTTTGTTCCACTTTCTAGCATTGGCTGCAAACGTTGCTCTCTTCCTTATTTTTGGATCAGAACTATTTTTACCACGACTAATACATTCAGAGGTTACTTTTCCTCCACAGTATTCAGTGAACTTTCCTCTATTAGCTTTCTTAATATGAATCTTATGACCTTTTTTGAACATCTCAATTACTTTCTCTCCAGGAACCTGTATTGGTGTAAATATCGAGTCATAATTAGACTCATGAGCCCTAGAGACGCTAGAAATCCGAGTTAAGTTTAAATTCGTTTTCATCATTTCTATTTATAAGCAGGTTTTCGTTTGAACATTCAAATTTAATATTTATATTTGTATTATTGAAATTAATACAGCATAAGAGTGGATGTTAAAATCACATATATGAATTTGCCTTGGCAAGTTTGTATACTATGTAAATAACCTTATAATATCTAACCAATGAGTTACAAATCAAATTTAAATCGCAGGTTAACAGTCGCAGTAATTCTAACAATAGTTGGAAGCGGACTGTTAATTGCTGGTTTTATCGTCCCTCCGTTAGGAGTAATAGATAGTTCAGTCCTAGTGGCATTCGGAGAAACAAGTACTTTTGTTGCTGCTGTACTGGGAATAGATTACAATTACAAATATCAGATTTACAAGAGTAAAGCTCCCGATGACTTTAATTAAAATGTAAATGAAATAATGTAATAACAATAAATATAGTGTAATATGAAAATTGATAAACAGAATGGTAATGTAGCTTTCGAGAATGAAAGTCATACGTATTGGAATGTGAATGATAACAAAAGATACATATCAGTTACTACTCTCATCCATAGGTATGTTCAAGAATTTGACAAAGAATTTTGGAGTGCATACAAAGCTCTGGAAAAACTTATTCCCAAAGAAAGCTGGGCAGTAGAGAAAAAGTCTTTATTGAATACTAAGAAGTTTAATAGAGAGATACTTGATACTTATAATATCTCTGAACTCGAATTTAATAAGACTCAACAGGATATTCTAGATGCTTGGGATGCAGAAAATAGGAAGTCGTGTGATAGAGGAACGAAGATTCACGAGGAAATTGAACATTCTTTTTATGATCATCCAAAAGATATTTCTCTACAAAAGTTTGGATTAGGAGGTAAATTTGAATGTAAGAAAGATTATTCAGAGCTTGACTTAGATTGTGGAGTGTACCCAGAGTACTTAATATATAGAGAATCAGACGATGGGATCTTAAGAATAGCAGGACAGGTGGATCTTATAGTAAAACAAGGAAATGAAATAACAATTATAGACCACAAGACAAATAAGAAAATTGATCAAAAGTCTGGTTTTGACTCCACAACAAAGTCTAATGCTAGAATGAAATATCCTCTTAATAATCTTATGGATTGTAATTTTTATCATTACACTTTACAACTTTCTACTTACGCATGGATGTTACAGAAGATTAATCCTCAATTTGTGATAAAGGATTTAATTCTGAATCATTATGATCACAATGGAAAGAATACTATATATCATTGTGAGTACTTAAAAGATGATGTAGAGAGAATGTTATCTCATTATAAGAAGGAGCTCATTTTAGAGGAGCGTAGAAGTAAAAGAAAAGAAATAGAATATTAATCTTTATTTTAGGACATTTTTAAATCTATTTAGATTAGATGCCAACACCTTGACTCTAAATATTCTATTTCTTTTATTTTTATAAGGTTATGAATGTAGTTGATATTGTAAATGGTCATGTGAAGGAAGTCTTTAACCTAGGAGAGGACTTAAGTAAGAATAGATTACATATATGCTATGGTTGTCCATTGTATTCTAATAAGTTAGGAGGAATATGCAGTAGTAGGCTATGGCTAAACATAAATACGGGAGATGTTAGTACAACAGCAAAACCAGGATATGAACGTGGATGTGGATGTAGATTATCTGCTAAAACTAGACTAGCTCAAGCTAAATGTCCTGTTGGAAAATGGTAATAAATTAAATGTTAAATGAATTATGAAAGAACCAAGAATTAAAATGACTGAAAATGAGCAGATAGCTGCTAATGTATTAGGACTTGATAGTAATTATACCAGTATTAATATGGAAGAACGCTCAATAGACAATATGATTCAAAGAGAGAAGGCTAATAAGTTCAACAACGAAGTTGAAAAATATAATGCTCAATTAGAAGAGAATCAAAAGACATTTGAAGAGGCTCAGAGCCAAGTAGCTTATGATATTAATAGAGCTGAAATAAAGCCAATGTTTGCAAGACTAATCATTAAGCCTTTCAAAGTAAATCCCTTCCAAAAGATGGAAGTCAAAGGAAGTATTATTGTTGATGCTGGTGGTTATACTCCCCATGCTGAACTTAATCCTATGACTGGTAAATATGAAGAACAGAAGCAGTTTATCATAACAGGATATGTTATGGAAGTAGGTCCAGAAGTTAAGTACTTACAGGAGGGAGATGTTGTCTATTACAGAGTTGACACAGCAGTCCCAGTACCATTCCTAAAACAAGGACTAGTAAGTATTAACGAGAATCAAGTTATAGCAGTAGTTAATGAAGGATTGACAGAACGTTTTAATAGTATAAAATGATGGAAGACGCAAATGTATATTTTAACCCTGGGGATGTTGTACAATTAAAGTAGGACATCCCTAATAAACCTACAATGATTGTAGTAAAGAAGGAAACCTCTCTATTTAAGCATGATAGCAAGAGGTTAGAAGATAAACGTCCAATATTAAAGGGGATAAGATGTAGATGGTTTACATCTACTGGAGAATTACAAGAATCTGTTTGGAATACTAAAGACTTAATTAAATTATGAGCAATCCGAAGAAAAAGCAAAGCTCTGGTATATTATATAGGTATGATCAAGTCTCCTAGTTTGGAGATCCTGATATACGAAGAGTTAGAAATGAAGAGTTAAAGGGTTACGGAGGAAATGATTATTTCTCTGGGAGAACTATAACAGAGTATGGGAACCAACCTAACGATACTGTTTACTATGATCTGAACGGTGCGGCTTATCCAGGAGATCCTAGATATTCTATATTGCAACGAGGATTTAATAATGCTATTAGAAAAAACATAGTTACACCTGTTAATAAAGAAGTATTTGAAGGGGATTGGTCCGTATATCCTGAGGGTTTGTAGGAATGGAAGAACTATTATAACTCTTAGATGAACGAACTGAATAAGAGTAGAGTAAACTTGCGGAAACAAAGAGAAGCAGGAAAATATCAACAAGGAGGATAGTTAGGAATGAACGAACAACAATTACAATAGGCATTTATACAATTCCTTGCTCAAAAGACTGGAGCAAAAAATCAGTAGGAATTAGAGGCAGCAATTCAGTAGTTAGGAGAAGAAGGTCTGAAGCAAGCATACGCTGAGTTTATGCAAATGATGCAACAGCAACAAGTTCAAGCCGCTAAGTTTGGAGCTAAATTGAATTACATCAAGAGTCTTAGAGGACAATGCCCGGAAGGTTATGAGATCTCCTATTATAAAGTAGGTGGAACTTTATGTAAGAAGTGCATGAAGAAACAGCAAGAAATGAAAGATGGAGGTCAAGTTCCTAAGAATCCTATTGATGAATTTAAGTGCGGCAGAAAAATGAAGAGAGCACAAGGTGGAGCAGTTGACTTTGAGAAATGTGGAGGAAAGACTAAGAAGACTAAGAAAAAGGAAGAAGGTGGAGAGCTAAATAGCACCAAAAATCCTAAAGCATTCAATAAGATGGCTTTGGCTAAATGTGGAGCTAAACTGAAGGAAGCTTGTAAAGGAATGCAAATGAACAAATGTGGCAAAAAGCTGAAGAAAAAAGCTACTGGTGGTACAGTAAGTACTAATAAGGGCACAGGGTGGAAACCTTGCAAATAATTATAAAATAAATGCAATGAATTAATGATATATGGTAAGTCGAATATTTCAATATGATAATGTTAGGAATCGAGTGGAACTCAATGTGCCTGAAATACTTCTTGTTCGAGAATTTGCTGAATTAATGAAACCAGAAAGAAATAAATGCGAAGAAGACCCCAGTGGTTCATTGGGACTCAGAGCTTTTAGAGAATTTACCTATATATGGTTAGCTATTGCGTGGGATTCAATTTACGCAGACTATACTGAGCAGGAAAGACATTAGGAGGCATTGAGAGATGCCAGCATGACAGAAGAAGAATTTAATAATCCGGAATTTAGAGCTGCTTGTAGAAAGTACAAGGAAATACAGAACTCTAATAGATCCATTAAAATGCTTCATTCTGCATAGGCTATGGTAGATAAATTTATAGACTATTTTGAAACTGTAGATCCTCTAGAAAGAGATATAACTACAGGAAAGCCTATCTATAAGGTTAAAGATATTTAGACTGAATTGAAAAACCTTACAGAAACACACGAAACTCTTGTACAGTTAGAAGCTCAGGTTAAGAAACACTTAGAGGCTAGTTCATCTTATAGAGGAAATGTTGTAGAGGACTTTGATCCAGGAGACTTTTAATTATGGTAGAACAAGTTAAAAGAAAGAGAGGACGTCCTCGCAAGAATAAACTTCCAGAGGAAATACAATAGTTAGTCTAGGAAACTTAGCAGAAAGCCTAGGAAGAACAATATAAGACTATTGAAGAAACTCTATAGGAAACATCTCCAGTAGTCGAAGAGAAATCTTCAGAGTGGGATGTTCCTATTGGTTAGGAGATAGAATACTTTGATAGGAACTTATCCTACGAAATCACAGGATACAAACCTATAAACTAGACACAAGGTCTTGATTTTGATCCAAGTTGGTTTACAGAAGCTAGAGATACTTTCAATAGAACTGGCAGGTATTGCCAATACCATAGAGGATCTAAGGCATTTGCAGACTTCTGGAGAGAGTAGTATAAGAGATGTAAGTATGGTATGACAGTTAATGGTTATACTGTTACTGGAGACCATTATTACTTCTTAAACTTCTATAGATTAAAAGACCTTGTGAATGTATCGGAGGCTGGTGCTGGACGTAACGACATATTTCCCAATTTCTTAGAAGGACAGTATGAGTGGTTTCATTATCTAGCAATGGCTAAAAAACTTAAGATGAACGCGTGTATGATGAAAGCTCGTGCTGCTGGTTATTCAGAAATTGAGGCAGCTATTATTGCCAAATCATATACCGTTATTAAGGGCTCTGTTAATGTATGTTGTGCTTTTGCAGATAATCAGTTGAGTAAGCTATTAGAAAAGGTATGGTCCAACATATCTTTCTTGGATAATAATACTGATGGAGGATTCAGTCATGGAAGAATACTTGATACTTAGTATCAGAAGAGATCTGGACAATACAAAATGATTAATGGAACAAAGACTCCAGTTGGATGGTTGTCACAGATACAAGGAATAGTGGTTGATAGACCTGGTAAACTTCGTGGAGACCGTACTGATGTACTAATGTTTGAAGAGGTTGGATTGTGGCCAAACTTTACTAAAGCCTATACAATGGCTGATGCCTTGGTTGGGCAGATTGGTTCTCAGTGGGGAATACGATTGTTAGGAGGTACGGGTGGTGAATCTGGAGCATAGATGGAAGGACTTAGAAGTGTTTACTATAATCCACAAGTCCATGGAGTGCTTCCTTATAAGCATAACTATACTTAGACAGGAGATGAAACTATTAGTGCATTCTTCTTACCAGCATTTAAAACAATCAAAGAAACTAATCTATTAGACAATAGAGGATTTATTTCTGATGAAGATGGTAGGAAGTACTTTGATAAGTTTAGAGCTATTAAGGCAGCAGACCCAAGAGAGTTAGTAACGTACTGTGCTGAGTACTGTTATAATGCTGAAGAAGCATTCTCATTAGAGGGTGATAATAAATTCAATAAGGTTAACATAGCTGAATAGTTAACTAGAATTAGAGCATTGAAACAATGTCCTCCAATAGAAACAGGCTTCTTGGAGTATGCCTTTAAAGATGGTAAACACGCTGAAGAGAATATAAATGGATTCAAATGGATTCCCAATTAGAGTGGGAAAATAAAAATATTAGAACATCCTATCTGGACCCTACCTTAGAAAGAAGACGAAAATGGTAAGGTAATCTGGAGCCCTCCTTCCGAAAAGATTCGGAACTTATATGTAATAGGTGTAGACGGAATTGATATAGGAAAGGCCTAGACTTCAGAATATACTAAAGATCCATCAGACTTTTGTCTTACGGTCTTTAAAAGGACCTATGGAATGGAAGAACCTTAGTTTGTAGCTATATATAAAGATAGACCTAATGACGTTAGGGAATGTTACAAGATAGCTATAAAATTGGCTCAGTATTATAATGCTAGTATAAATATAGAAGCAACAAGATAGAGTATAATTCCTTATGCTCGTGAAAGAAAACTCTTGAAGTTATTTATGAGACGTCCAAAAGCTACTCTCACTGATTCCATGATAAATACCAATAAGCAATATGGAACCCCAGCTACTCCAGCTATCATAGATCACCAAACTGACTTAATGGCAGATTATGTAAATGATTACTGTCATTTGATATGGTTTGATGAAATGCTTGATGAACTGAACAGATACACTGATGAGAACAAGAGAAAGTTCGACATCGTGGCCGCAGCTTGTATGGCTCTTCTTGCAGATGAAGAATTATAGGGTATGGTTCCAAAAATGATGGAAACTAAAGTAGATACATGGGAGCAGATAGGTTATTACACTGATGAGCAAGGAAGACGCAGATATGGAACAATACCAAAGAAAAATAATTAGATACCTATTAATAATAATTTTGGATAGTTATATGACGACAACAGAATTAGAACAAGTAATACAAGACTACTTTCTGGATATTTATGGTAAGCGGTATGTTGGAAAAATGAGTATTCAAAAGCTCGATCCAGTAGGTTACTGTATTAGATTTTTCATGGATAGAAATACTAATCGTCCGACTGTCATATATGCCGAGTTAGAAGATGAGAAGTTCTTAAAGCTCTTAAAGTAGTAGATAAGAGATATGAGAATAAATCTTATGTACTATGGATTATTAAGACTTACTTATCGTACTGACTGTCGTCCAATAAATACATCATGTAGTTGCCATGACCAAGGATGAATTAATAGAAAAGACGGATAGAGCCATAAATGAACTAGTCCATGCTAAATATGACTTATAGAAAGCATATAACTACTATAATGGAATTAGAGATGCCGATTAGTTCAGATACTTAGAAGAAGTTTATGGTGCTAATACTCCTACGACTTTACATTTCACTCCACTTATTAAGAAGCATATAGATGCTCTGATTGGAGAATATCTTGGAACTCCTATTATTCCAAAAGTGTCTTGTAAGGATAGTGATACTATAAGTAATATAGATAGAGAGAAACAGCTTAAAATAGCTTCAGAGTTAAGTAGGTATTTACAAAAACATCTAAAGAACTCTCTTCTTAACTTTGTAAATGGAAGGAATATCAATGATGGTCTAGTTGAACAATAGCTAAAGAGAATCATTGAAGATATTAATAATACATTCGTGTCAGAATATGAAATAGCTGCATAGGATGTTATAGAATACATAATGCAGTCTAGGGATACTGATATAATGACAGTACTGAGAGATTTACTCCTAGACTTACTCATTACTGGTTATGCCTTTTATAAGGTAGAGCCTACTGTTGGGAACAATGATATAAAGATTAGAGTATTAAGTCCTCTGAACACCTTTATAGATAGAAATTTTGAATCTCCATATGTAAAGAACTCATATAGAGTGGTTGTAAGAAGTTGGCTTACAAAAGGTCAGATTCTTAACAAGTATGGAAAGGATATGTCTGCCGCTGATAGAAAGCTACTTGATGAGAAATGGGATTCTATCTATGATACAGCTATGTACTACATTAGAATGGGAGAAACTAATGGACTTCCAGTTACTGATGGTATTCAAGCAGGAACAGAAGTTACTCCTGGCTATCCTGATAATAGGGAGGGCATATGGCATGAATTAGTTCCTGTATATGAAGTAGAATGGTTAGAAACTGACAAAAACTTTGTTATGCAAAGATATGAGACTCTAAGAATTGGAGAAGAAATCTACATCCTTAAGGGAAAGAGTGACAAAGTTATGAGAAGTAAATCTAACCCATCATATTGCGGACTGTCTGTAAATGGAATATATTTCTTAAATAGAGGAATCAAACCATATTCTCTTGTACTAGCTTGTGCTCACTTACAGGATGAATACGACTTACTACACTTTTACAGAGATAATTTGATTGCTAATAGTGGTACCGTTGGTGATTGGATTGATCTAACTCTTATTCCTGAGAAGCTGGGAGTTAATTTGCCAGAAAGGTTGGTAAAATGGCAAGCCCTTAAGAAACAAGGTCTAGGAGTCTTAGACTCTTCTTAGGAAGGTAGAATACAAGCTGGTTAGTCTCCACTTAATACTATCTTTAATGGATTTGATAATACTGTTAAAGAATAGGCGATTAAAGCAATTTAGTTGGCTATAGATTCTATAGAGCAGACAGCCTCCTCTATTACAGGAGTATTTAGAGAAAGACTTAACGGAATCGAGTAGAGAGACGCTGTTACTAACGTTAAAATAGGACAAAACAATTCATTTATAATTACCAAGTAGTATTATCATTAGATGGATTTAATAGTTAATGAGATGCTATTAGATTGTCTAAATTTAGCTAAGGTAGTATTTAAGAATGGATTGAAGGGAACCATAATACTTGGAGATAAATACTAGAGAGTGTTTACAGCTTTACCTGAATACTTCACTCTTACAGATCATGATGTCAGAATACTTACTAGTTCTGAGATCGCACGTGATCTAGAATAGATAAAAGCAATACTTCCAGAGTTTGTTAAGTCTGGAGGACTTCCTCCTGATATTATCATAGAAGCTATTACGTGCAAGAGCATACCAGACCTGAAGTACAAGATAAAGAAGGTTATGCGAATTTAGAAGGATGAGAATAATCAAATTGCTTAGCTTACTCAGTAGGTAGAAGAACTTCAAAAGCAATTATAGGATGCTTCTTAGCAATTGGATAAATCTCAGAAGTAGATTGAATCTCTGAACCAAGCTAAACTACAGCTTGAGCAACAAGAAATCCAAATGAAGTATCAGATAGAATGGTATAAAGCTAATACTGATAGAGAGTATAAGGAGGCTACTGCTGAAGAGTAGAGAAGAAGAACTGATGCTGAAATACAATAGATGTACGATGGCAATCCTTTTAACGATAAGGTTAGACAAATTGGATCATAATGGAACTAAGTATAAAAATAACAACAAGTGATAGCTGTAAAGTAATTGTGCAGGATCTTAGTGCATATTTACCAGAAGATCAAACTGGTATTGTAAAAGGGAAGTTCAAATACTCCGATACAATCTCAATAGACGTACTTCAGCACAATAAGTCGAAAGAAACTGTATATACAGATCCAGTATATACTCTACATAATACAGCTGATCCAGTGAACATTCCAGTAAAATTCGATGGATGGTTTACTGTAATCCATTTAATACTTCCAACAAAAGACTGGTTTGATAGAGAATCCAGTAAACAGGAGGGATCTGCAATAGGTCTATATAATATAGTTTACTATAGTGATGGAGCTAGTATATATAAGTATGTAAATGGACAGAGTAGTGAAACTACCATAGATGAGATAATAGAAGTTAATCCAGTTGATACAACAGTCTCTAGAACAGGAGAGGACTACGTTTCTATTTGTTTTTTAAGGAAATGTTATATAAATTTGTGTCAGCAAATATTTAACAGCAGAGGATTTTCTCCTTGCTGGAACAAAAACGATATAGATAGCGATTTAATATTTAGAAGAGATTTAGTATGGATGGCAATCAACGTTATAAAATATCTGACTGAATGTGAGCAATTAGCCGAAGTGGAGAGAATAATTGAAACCATTAAGGGATGTAACGGATTGTGTGTTTCTTCTGATGTAACGAGTAAAACTAGTGGTTGTGGATGCTGTAAATAAATTAAAGAAAAAAGTATCTGAAGAGTTCTATACTTTAATATGTAAGGTTAGAAAAGGATACAAACCAGACTATGAATTTATATTAGAGGAAATTTCTTTTATAGAACTATTTCAAGATAGAGACTTAGATGATAAATTATCATTAACTGCTTTATAGTATTATTTAAATAACAAATGGCAGATAATTCAATCTTAACTCCTGGATACCAAGACCCTATCAACGATCCTGTAGTTACTCCAGAGCCTAACAAATACTTAGAAAAGGATAACTATCTATCTGAGTATAGTACAGAGGAAGAAAAGTCTGTAGTAAGGGAGAATCTGAATATTCCATCTAAGGATTCAGTTTACTCTAAGGAGGATGTTGATACACAGGTGTCTACAAAGATTAGAGATGCTATATAGGAATACCTAAACATGGAAGATCCGTATGGAATCATCCCATAGGTAGAGGAGATGATTGCCTATATGGTGAAAACGGATGGCAGTACTCCGTTTACGGCTCCACAGACAGGAGTGGATCCACAAACCGATTAGCATCTCGCTACGAAGAAATATGTAGATAGATTAATGAAAGACCACCTTGGAACTGAAGATCCTCACGGCATTCTGTAGGAAGTAGCTACTTTACTGCTTCAATATGTTAAGAGTTCTGAAGTATACAACAAGTCTCAATTATATACTAAGCAAGATATAGACAATCAGTCTAAATAGTATATAAAGAAGGACGGGACTACTCCATTTACTAAGGCTTAGATTGGAGCTGATCCATAGATTGATAGTCATCTGGCTACTAAGCGATATGTGGACAAAGTACTTTATAATCATAAAGTTGAACCAGATCCGCATAACTTCCTAACTCTTCTTAACTAGAGATTAGCCGCTTATTCAAAGAAGAAAGATGTATACGACAAGACGCAAACATATTCTAGAACTTAGATTGATTCAATTATTAATAAGTTAGTCAACCTTGCTGTCGAGTCTTCAATACAAGATTATCAAGAAAGTGTTGACGACAAACTAGAATACATTCGTAAATAGAACTATGTTAAGGCTGATGGATCAGTCCCATTTAAGAATCCCCAATCTGGAGTTCAAGCTATAGAGGAACAACATCTGACAACCCTAGGACAAGTTCAAGAATTAGTTGAAGCTCTAAAGGAAACTCTATCTACGTAGATAGATAATAAAGAATGTGTTTGGAAAACATCTGGTCCAGTAGAATCTACTGTCGGACATTTAGAAGATAATACCCAAGTTCCAGAAACTATGACACTACAAGAGGTGTGTGATGCTATATTCTATGGTATTGGAATTTGTCTAGAGGTTCCAGAATATGTTGTTATAACTCAGACTTGTCCAGTGACAATGTGTATTCATGGTTCTACAGGTCTTGTTCAGTATGCAGAACTTTATCAAAATGGGGAGTTGATATATACACTAGAAGGAAGTGCTTTTGCAGACGGATGTGTGACTGTTGACAGTTTGCCTTTGTATAAAGATGCGGAATTTACCTTTAAGGTGTATTATACTAATGGATCAGTTCATGAAGTAACTGAGATAGTCAAATGTTATCTTCCTGTGTTTGTTGGACTTCTCCCAAAATGGAAATTTGGTAATACCATTACTATGGATTACTTAATTTAGCTATGCAATGAGGATCCTGATGGAACACAGAATAGGTTCCTTAACTATGGGGATGACCTAAAATCATTTACCTTTAAATACCAATTTGAAGACTCAGAGCTTAGACATCCATTTATTGTTATTCCTGAGTCATACCCTGATTTAGAATCAATGGTAACTAAATCTCAAAGTTTTGGAATTGAAGCGTTTGACGTTATTGATATGATACCATTGACTGTTCCCGGAGTAGAAGAGGATATGATATTCAAAATATATATATATAGACAAGCCTTATCTAGTTTAAATCAAGAAGTTACTTTTAATTTTGCAAGCGAATGAGCCAGTATAGTGAATTAATGGGTTCCTTCCTTAGAACTGGTAACTTTCCACTAGAAGCAAATTACATATTTGCTACTGAGGAAGCCCTAAAAGAATTTTATAGTGACCCAATTAATGCTACTACTCTTCATAAGGGTCTACTTAGAGTAGTAGAAAACGGAGGAGATGGGCAGTAGGCACTATATTGGGTCGTTAAGAAGCAAACTAATGATAAATTAGAGTTTGTTAAACTTATTTAGAATATAGATATAGATAATATAGACACTCAGCTGACTGATTTATTAAACAAGTTAAATCAGGAAATCTAGGATAGAAAAGACGCTGATACAGCGATTTGGGGTACTTCTGATTCTACTAATGTTCCAGATGACCTAAACAGTATAATGGATCTTGCAAATGCAGTATCTACTCTAAGGTAGGATATTTCAGATTTGCAGGATTCAGATAATACCATTAATGAGCAGATTAGAGCTCTTGCAGGAACTAAATAGACTGATATTGTAGAATACTTAAAGACTCTTCCGTATCAGTCACTAACAGAAGTTTCTAATGCTCTTAATAAGTTCCTTAATGAGGTAGACTCTTCAACAACTAAGATAAATACCTTAGTAGAGTTATAGAACTTCTTGGATGGATATACTGATTCTGATACACTTCGTAATGTATTAGATAATCTATGGAATAAGATAGAGGGAGACGTTACTCCGTCGGAAGAGTTCCAAACGTTAAAGGGAATAGAGGAATAGGTCAGAAAGTTAGAACAATGGGCTAAAGATAGAACTAATAACTTATAGACTGAATTAGACCAAACACAAGTTGGTGTTGGATTAAGTGGTGATGGATCTTTCAGTCCTGATAAAGAAACTAACTATCTACAAGATGCGACATCAATTATGAATGCTTTGAAAATTCTAGATGGACTAGTATTTGAAGCTATATCTGGAATTACTATTACTCCAGAGAATAATGATGTTGTACAGCTTGCAGTTAGAAAAGAACTTGAAGGATACATTATTGCTGCCAAATTGCTTCTGTCTAATGCCTATGGCAATGAGCTACTAAAAAAGGATGATGGCCTATACATAAATGTAGTATCTGAATACGATAGTGGTACTTTAACTTTGAAAGTAAACGATAAGATAGTATCACAGCACGTACTTGGATTCTCTTCTCTAGTAAGTAAGGCTTACTATGATACTGAGTCTGAATCTATAAAGATAGTATTCAGATTGTTAAGTGGTGATACCGAAGAAATTACCATTCCAGTAGGAGCTTTAATTAGAGAATGGGAACCAGATAACTCTAATCCTGACAAGGTAGTAGAAATTACTAGAGAGACAGTTGTAGAGGGTGCTGACAAGGTATCTGCTGATGTTAGAATAGCAAAGGATGCTGATAATATCCTTGAAAAGAGAGGAAACGCATTATTTGTTAATGGAACTTCTGAAAGAATCACTCACAACGGCTAGAGCTTATCTACTGTTATTGGGGAGATCAAGAATACTTCTTCTTAGATTAAATAGAATCTAACAAGTGAGATAGATAGAGCAAAAGCTGCTGAGTAGGCAATATCTCATGACTTAGAAGCTGAAGTATCTAGAGCAACACAGTCTGAGACTTCTATTCAAAATGATTTAAATAATCACAAAACTGATACTAATAATCCACATAAAGTTACAAAGGACTAGGTAGGATTATCTAATGTAGATAACACATCTGATGTGAATAAACCAGTATCAGTTGCACAATAGAATGCTATAAATTAGGCAAAGCAAGAGGTTAGGAATATAGTTGATAACTACACGGTAAACGGTCATAAAATATCTAGTAATCCAGTTTTGAATAAAATTGATGTTGGACTAGATAAGGTAGACAACACTTCAGACAGAGAAAAGCCTGTGAGTGACCCACAATAGGAAGCTCTAGATGCTCTTGAGAAGAGTGTATGTGATCATACAATTAATGGACATAAGATAGTTGATAATCCTGTTCTAACCAAAACTGATATTGGTTTAGATTAGGTAGATAATACTGCTGATTTGGATAAACCAATCTCTACTGCTACTTAGAATGCACTAGACTAGAAGGCTCCTATAAACTCTCCTATTTTTACTGGAATACCAGAAGTTGAAACTTCTCCAGACCCTGAAGATTCTTCACAAAGAATACCTTCTACAAACTGGGTAAGGGGAAGAATAGATGAGAGCTTTAATTAGGTTAATTCTGGATTAGGAGACCACGTTAGTGATTACTAGAATCCTCATAGAGTTACAGCTGAACAGGTTGGAACTTATGATGAACACGAGATAGATGATCTATTAGATAATAAAGCGGATCTGGTTAATGGAAAGGTACCATCCTATCAGTTACCTGATTCCACAATATCTTGGATTGAAGTAGAATGAGCAACGATATACAAAGACCGCATGGAATGAGTCAGTTAGACTACCTATGGGTGAACTTTGGAGGATATAAAGTTTCGAATGAAGCATCTAGTATTCCTCAAGAAGATGTGATCCTTACAGAGTAGGCTCTAACTGACCTAATCCAAAAATCAACCAGTGGTGGGATAACAGCTCTTACTTTTAGAGAGCATCCAACTAAGACAGATACTATGGAGTTGATTGGAACATCTATTAATGGTTCCGTATTAACTGTGGTAGAAATGCCAAAGGAGGTACACGTTCAATCATTCTCACATAGAACTGTCACTCAAACAGATATAGACAACGGGGTACTATATCCTATAAATTCTGAAGTCTTATCAATAGTTCTCACTAACGGTACAGAATACTTAGTTAGTTTAGAGGAACTTAACTTAGTTATTCATGGAGGAGATACAGATACCATTAGCACTAACGTAACCAACGGTGTAGTAAACTCCCATCTAAAAATAGATGCTGGAAATAACTCTATTTCTGTTGTGGAAATAAAAAGTAACAGCAATGGTATCTACTCTAATTTAAAGATCTCGTAGAAGAGTACTGGATTGGAACTTACTAAGGAAGAAGATGGTCTTTCTGGAAGGATTCCGCTAGGAACTACTGGATACTCTATCAAGTTTGACTAGATGACTTTAAGTCAATATCAAGCTCTTGAAACTAAGGATCCTAGTACTCTATATTTTATAACAGATAAGCCCTACATATATCTTGGAGGAACAAGATATGGTGTTGATATGAGCCCAGGAGAGGTTCCAATTGTATCTCTAGTATATGATGCTGATCATATGCTTCTCTCATACAAGAAAGCTGATGGTAGTGACATTCAACAGATACACATGGGACCAGCTGATGAAAATACTCCTGGAATGATGTCTACAGAAACCTACATAGAATTGTAGGAATTGAAAAAGGCTTTAGATGGAATAGTAAATGTTAAAGAATACATTGCTGAAGAAGTAAGTAAAGCAGCTTTCTCTATTGAATTTGGAGATGAGTCTAATGGAACTAAGCCCTTAAATTTGAAGAACGGTAAGGGAGACATTATCTCATCTGTTAATATTGATGTAGAAAGTTATCTTGAATTTGGAGTTAGTAAGATAGCTGACGCATAGGATGTAGAGGACTCTGGTGGGACTGTATAGGAAGGACATCAGATTTTAGTTTTGACTCTTACTTCTGGAAACAAAATTTATATAGATTTGAATTAGCTAGTAGATGTGTATACTGGATTAAATACTAAATCTATAACGCTATCAGTAAGCAACAATTAGATTTCTGCTGACCTAAACATTAGTAAAGATGATTAGATATTATATATCTACGATGATGGAGTAAGAGCTCATTTCTAGATAGTAAGACAACCAGGAAAGATATTATTCTATGGTAAAACTCAGACTGATACTGATAAACTAGCTGAAATATAGCTAGCTGATACAGTCATAACAACCGCCTTTATAGAAAAGGCAACTGAGGAAACTTATACTAAATATCCTCCTAGGTACATAGACAGTAAACCATACGATCAGCTTACTAATCAGATAGTTCTTGGAACTCCATATTTTATAATAGTATTTGGTTCAGATACTGGAGATTCTTCTACTAGCTATCAATATAACGATTATATCTCTATTAATCCAATATTGAATACTTTAGTGTTATCTCCTAACGAAGGAAATATAATAACAAGAGATGAGAATGGATATTTATATGGTTCAATAAATTGGATAGAAGTATAATATGGCACTAGTAAATTTTTATAGAGGATTAAGAGAAAAGTATAGCCCAGATACTCATAAGGATGGTTTATATTTTAGCACTGATACTCTTGAAATAATACTTAATGGATCCTCATTTGGAGGAGGACTAACTAATGTGGAATTTTCTGAAGGAAAACTAATATTCAGCTTCACCAATGGAACTGTAAAAGAAGTTCCAATTGATGAAGCAACACAAGATCTTCCTGGACTACTTTCTGCATTAGATAAACAGAAACTAGATAATCTTCCTACTGGAACTGAGATTACTGAGGATATATCAGGACTTGAAGAGAAAGTAGGAACTAATAACTATTCAGGATCTAACTATCTAGAAGGAGAAACTAACCTGACTGACGCAGTTAAGGAATTAGATACTCAATTAAAGACAGCTAATGATTCTCTTAGTCAAAGCATTGAATAGCTGGATCAAGAGACTATTAAGGAAATATAGTTAGATGGTGTAGCTATAACGCCTTCTGATAATAAGGTTAATATTCCACTAGCATCGCCATCTGCTGATGGTGTAATGTCAAGTGAGGATAAAACGAAACTTAATAAGATAGTTGATACTGGCGATGGAACACAGTATCTTACTAACAATGGTACTTATGTTCCACTAGATAAGAACTCTGTTGGACTTGGAAACGTTGACAATACAGCGGACTTAGACAAGCCAATTTCTACTGCAACGCAGAATGCCTTGGATGGTAAAGTTGATAAGGAGGAGGGTAAGTCTCTAGTAGCTGATAGTCTAATCACAAAATTGGAGGGATTAGATGATTAGGATACTATAGATGCTGCTATAGAGAACGTAAAGAATACTATTGATTAGTATACTGTAAACGGACATAAGATTAGTAAGAATCCAACTCTTACTAAGGCAGATGTTGGTTTAGGAAATGTAACTAATGAAGCCCAAATACCTCTTAGCTAGAAAGGAGTAGCTAATGGAGTTGCCACTTTAACAGAAAATGGAAAAGTTCCAGCTTCACAACTTCCAACTTATGTAGATGATGTGCTAGAAGGAACTCTAGTATCTCCTACTGAGTTTACTCTGAATGAAGGACAGTAGGGAGAAGTTAAATAGTCTGGAGTAGTATATGTAGACACTATTACTAATAAATCATATCGCTGGTCCGGTTCACAGTATGTAATGACTGGTTCAGATCTAGCTCTTGGAGAAACCTCTTCTACTGCTTATGCCGGAGATAAAGGTAAACAAGTTACAGATAGAGTAGCCGAAGTATATAGTGCAAACAGTGTGGTTAACGGATTATCTGATATTATATTCGATTCAGATGATACAGGAGCCCAAACACTATCTGCTGACAATGCTCTAAAGACTTGGGATGGAAGCGGAACTTCACATGATATGAAGATTCCTTATGCTACTAGTTCAAAGGCTGGAGTAATGTCCGCTTCTGATAAAACTAAACTAGATAACGTAGACTCTACTTATATTAAAATAGCTAATGCTGGAGTAGGAGTCCTAGCTAATTACCAGGTAGCAGCTCAAGCCGCTGGAATAGTAGCTACAGATACAATAAATCAGGCTATAGGCAAATTAGAAAAGAAATTGAATGACATAGCTGGGGATGGAGAGGGTTCTATAGCAGACCAAATCCAAGAGGCTATTACAGCATTAATTAACGGAGCGTCTGAAGGTTATAATACCTTAAAAGAACTTGAAGATGCTATCAAACAAAATGCTTAGGATAATACTGACCTTGAAGCTAGGGTAGCTACTAACGAAGGTAAGCTCGCTGTAATTCAAGGTAATGAAAGTACTTCTGGCTCCATCAACAAAGCGTTGAAGGATGCGAAAAACTATACTGATTCAAAATTAACATGGACAATACTTGAATAATGAGTGAGAGTGTAAATTTTATACAAGGTAGAAAAGAGTAGTATAACCCTTCTGAAATGTAGGGAGGGTTATTCTTCTCTAAAGATAGTAAGGAAATCTTACTTAATGGAGAGAGTTATGGTAATGCAACTCCAGCCGATGAGGAAGATATTACTGCTGGGAGTGGTAATTTAAAGCTGAAAGATAGAGCTTATGATGAGGCTAATTTTTCTGGTAAAGGTTATAAGATTCTAAGAAAGAATATCTAGGATGGAAAGAATATTCTTACTTAGGATATGGTTAATGAACCTAATACTATATATGAGATTAGATATGATTTTGATTTAAATGGAGCTACTATTAATATTCCTGACGGGTGTACTTTAAAGTTTGGAGGAGGAAGTATTAACAATGGCTTAGTCCAAGGAAATTAGCAATCTCCTGAATTTAATGCAAAACATTTAATCAAAATAGAGGGAGATATTTCCTCTAGTTTTATGACCTTAGATGTAAACAGCGTGGATTGGGCTGGATTTAGAGGAGTCTTAAATGTTAAGGATTTTGGATTAATAGATACTCTAGATGATTGTTCTGATGTCTTTAACTAGGCAATGCTTAAGATTGCTAATCTTCAGTTCTCTAGACTTGTAATATATTTTCCTAGAGGAAGGTATGTATTTAAATCTCCAATAAACATTAGGTCTCAGAATATAATATTAAGAGGTGATACTAGGTATAACGTTGATATAGATCCAGCCCTACTTGAGATATATACTACAGTAGCAGGTTCTACTTTACTATATGAACCCCAAGAGGGAAGTACTACTTTCATTCCCTCGAATATCTCAGATTCCTCTGGAAATATACATGGCGCATCCTTAGAAGATATTGTAATTGCATCTGCTTAGTATAAAGTCACCACTATTAATGATTTATCTGCCTAGGATTTTCCCCACCCATCATCATTAGGAAATAGTTTCCTTGCCTGACGTGAACGGAGTTGAAATAGCAGTAAACCAACATATACAGAACTGTTTAATTAAAGGATTTTCGGGTTTTGGCATAAGACCACACGGTTTTTGTTGGATACTCCAATCAACAACAATGGACTGTCGCATAGGTATAGACCTTAGATCCAATGGAGATAACGTAATATCAAATTGCAAGATTAGAAATGGCGATATCGGTATAGTATTAGGATTTGCTAAGTCTGCAGATATTTATAATTGCTGGATAGAAGAAATGATTCAGTATGGTATATACCATACAGATTATTGTTCTATTTATATACAGGAAATGTATCACTCAATAATTAATTGTACTTGCAATAGGGGTGGAGGGTATTATGCTGGGAAAGTCCTACAGGATATAACAGCTCAGGATTTTGATAAGGTATCTTGCCTATATATAGGAGAAAGATTGGAAAACTGCAACATAACATTGGCAACATCAAATACTGAACTCTATGATTCTGGAGAACCTGTTGGTAATGTTGGGGTAGTTCCAATTATTTCTAATAAAATATTAGTAGGAAATACAATAAATATTAGCGGAACATCTAACGAAGATAAAGCAATACATACGGTAAATGATTATTATCTAACGCAAAGCTATAATAATATTGTTATTAGTAATGGAAGATATTATAATCTTTACACTGAACAATATAGTACGGATGAGCAACTATAGAATAATAAACAAAGAATATGGCACAAATTAATGAACAATTTATTCAAGTAAAAACGAAAGCTAACTTTGAATCACGTCTTTCTGCTGGAGACATCAAAGATACATCAATAGCTTTCATCGAAGACACTAATGAGATATGGGCCAAGGGGCATTATTATCCTTGCCCATACTCCGCTACAGAGATTACAAATCTACTTAATAATAAAGTAGACAAGAAGAGTGGAAAATCATTAGTTGCAGATGAATTAATTACTAAGTTATCTGGATTGAATGACCAAGCATCCATTACTGCCGCTATTAATGCTGTAAAAACTGCAGTTGATGCCTATACTGTTAATGGGAAGACTATAAGTACTAATCCTACTATTAATGCAAGTGAAGTTCCAATTACTGATACTCTTGGATATTTTGATAGTAGTAACGTAGAGGATGCTCTTCAAGAAACTAAACAACCATTGGATACTCACTTACAAAACAATACTCCCGGATTGAAACATATTCCTTCTGGAGGTGCAGCTAATCAAGTACTAGCTTGGGAATCTAATGGTACTGCTAGATGGGACTCTATAGCTAACCTAGGAACTACTACTGAGGATATGCTTGCCTATGGTGTGGAATGGGATACTTCAGTATCAGATCCCACGTTAACAAGAATTGGTAATACATCTCTTCACAAGTCACTTCCTATTCAGTCTGGAATGTATGGATGTATCTGTCAGGGAGCTACTATTCGTTATAGACTTGCTGCTGACGATTGGAGATTCAGAAGAGAGCCAGTTACTACACAGGTTAATCTGTAGGTTAGTGATGAGGTAATCACAATCACAGCTGATGCTTTCTCTACTTTACAGTATGACAAGCAATGGGTAAGAATCAATGATATTAAGATTCAGGTTGGAAGTATAGACACAGATTCATCTACAGCAACCCTAGTTAACAATGAATATACTGGAACTCTACAAACTGGTTCATATACTTGCGAACTCGGTTCCGTTAGAAATGGATATGATGGAACAGTTAAGGTCTATATTCCTGGATTCTATATCAAGTCTGTATCTGAAGAAAATATAAGACGTGTATGGCTATCTACTAGCCAAATTGATAGTACCTATACCTATCAACAACCTGTATTGGTTGATGCTTATAGATGTACAGTACTGAATACTGTTCCTGAGAACATGGGATACTTAAGTACACTACCTGCTAATACAGCTGTATCTATAGCTAATACTAATACATATTGTAGAGGAGGTGGCAATAACAGTAGCTATGATCAATATCTAGAGAGTGACCCAAGAAGAACACAACTAGGAAAACCAAGAACCAATCTATCTAGAGCTACCATGAGAGGCTATGCCTCCAATGCTGAAGCCCACCTGATTTCTTATGAAGAGTATAAGAATATCTTCTACTGGCTGTACGTTGTAGAGTATGCTAACTTCAATAGCCAAGCCACGTATAGCTCTTCTCTAGATGACAATGGATATAAGCAAGGCGGTCTTGGTAGTGGTGTAACTACTATGAATGGAAACGTGTGGAACGGATACAATGGTTATTATCCCCTAACCCCATGTGGTTATCTAGATAGTCTTGGAAATGGTTCTGGAATAGAACCTCAAGTACTTGAAACGTTTGATATGCCTGTTACTCCTACCAAGAACTTTGGATCATGGGTAACTCAAACTTATAGAAGCGGAAATAACAACCTGAATAAGGCTACAATGTCTAAAGGAAATCCAACACTGACAATTACCAATGTTGCTTCCTCTGGTCAGATACTATACTGTAATTCTCAAGTAGCCGCTGGACAAGCAACGTATACCATATCTGGACTACAAAGTGGGCAATAGATTTCATTCTCTTGCTCAGGACAAACCACAAAGACAGTATCATCTGACGGATAGATTACTATGAATTGGGGTACTAATGGATCTCAAACTAGAAATATAAATGCTAATTTTACAGGAACTTGTAATATTACTATCACTTGCGACTCAGTACAATCTTCAATTGTGGCTGAATATCCATCACAGTCCATTACTGTAAACAGGTGGAGAGGATTTGATAATCCATTTGGAGACATCTGGACTAACTTGGATGGTATTATAGTAGATGCAGATGCTGATAGTCATAGCAATTCTATGGACTATGTTTATACTTGCAGTGATCCAGAAAAGTTTGGAGACGAATTAACAGCTGATTATGTAAAAGTAGCAGAGTCTACTCACTCAGAAGGATATGTTAGGGCTTTTGATTTGGGAGACACAGCTGATATTATCGCAAGTTAGGTAGGAGGTAGTTCAACTACTTATATGTGTGATTATCACTGGACAGGTAGTGCTAACACCACTCTTAGAATGGTGCAGGTGGGCGGTCGCGCTGATGGCGGCGCGGGTGCGGGTCTCGGCTATCTGGATTCGTATTATGCGGTGTCTACTGCCTGGGCTAGTGTCGGCTTCCGGTCGGTTTCGGTGCGTGGGGCTTGACTCTTCGGGTTGTTAATTTTAAGTAGATTTTAATTAGTTGATATGTGAGTGTGGGGCTTCGGCTCCCTCACATAATCAATAGGAATACACCCAAGGAAACTCAGCTGTCCTGTTGGGAAGTGCTATCATGTTTTTAATAAAAAAAAAAACAGTGCTAGTAGGCAGTAACGCTAATAACAGCACGAATGCAGGTCTCAGCAATCTGAATTCGAATAATGCAGTGTCTAATGCCTAGACTAATATCAGCTTCCAGTCAGTTTCAGTACTTAGTTTTCTTCTTTCTTTTATATTTAATATCAAAAATTATTGCCTAAGGCTTTGAGGTGTATATCCTTACCACTTGGCAGAAAATGACATATAATAAACAACTGTGTTAGTAACAATAGCGAATGCTCGGTTATATTAAATATAAAATTAATGCCCAAGAGAATCAGTAACATATATCACAAAATATACGATAAGTAGAATGTTGATATAGCGGATCGTAAAGCCAGAAAGTGTAAGAGACGAAGATACGGAGTTAGAAAGCATGACGAGAACAGAGAGAAAGAAAATAATCAATTATGTTTACTTCTCAGGAACGGAGAGTATAAAACTTCCGAATACACTACATATAAAATATATGAACCAAAGGAAAGAATAATATTTAGATTGCCTTATTATCCAGATAGGATTACACACCATGCTATAATGAATATCATGGAATCTATATGGGTTAAGATATTTACTAGAGATACTTACTCTTGTATAAAGAATAGAGGTATTCACGCTCTGTTGTAGAAATTATAGAGTGATCTAGCTTCCGATCCAGAAGGAACTAAATATTGTCTAAAGTTAGATATTAAAAAGTTTTATCCTAGTATTAATCATAAAATTCTAAAACAAATCATTAGAAAGAAGATAAAGGATAAGAATCTATTAAAATTGCTTGATGAGATCATTGATTCAGCTGATGGCGTTCCCATAGGGAATTACCTGTCACAGTTCTTTGCTAATTTATATTTAGCCTACTTTGATCATTGGATTAAGGAAGAGTTAAAAGTAAAGTATTACTACAGGTATGCAGATGATATTGTTCTATTATCTAACAGTAAGGAACAACTAAGGAATTGGTTATTGGCTATTAAGGTATATCTAACTAATGTTCTTGAATTAAAGGTAAAAGATAATTATCAAATATATCCAGTAGAGTCAAGAGGAATAGATTTTGTTGGATATGTGTGCTATCACAAGTATACTAAACTCAGAAAGAGTATCAAGCGAAAACTATTCAAAGCGATAAAGAAGTTCAAGAAGAATAAAATAACCTAGGACGGTTTAGAAAAGAAATTCGCTTCATATTTTGGATGGCTGAAATATTGTAATTCAAAGCATTTATTATAGAAGATATATTCTGAGACAAAGATAGGTTATTCAGGATGGAATGGGAAGAGAGTAAATATTAGCAGTCTAAGAGGTAAATATATTCATATTATTACTATACAACCTAGAAAGAGATATTTTTTAATTTAGTTTGTAAGAAACGGAAGATCATTTGAGTGTAAAAGTGCTAGTAAAGCATTATTTTGGAGAATTGCCGGACTTGAGCAATTTCCTACAACTATAAAAATTAATAACCATGTTTGAAATAACAAGAATTAAGACAACTATTAAACCAGAAAAGGTAGAATCTCTTGGTAATGGAATTTGGTACTACAATTATGACATTAAAGAGAGTATAGAGCCAGGACAGGAAGGATAGGATGAAACTGTATATGATTTCGTACAAGTTAGAATATCAGGGACTCCAGATTATGACAAATGTGCTAAGGCAATAATAAGAGCGTATGTTAACTCAGATTCTGAGTTTGATCTAATGAACTCTTTTAATGCTTATCAGCTAGGAATTACTGATTCAGCTGGAGAAGATTATGAAAAGTACTTGCAATTACTACAAGAAATAAAGGAAAAAGTTGGGAAAGATTTTAATAGACAAGCTGACATTGCTAAGTCTTATACTCCTAGACAAGCTGATGTTGTTAAGCTAATGTTGATGATCATAAACACAATGTCATTAGATGATCAGCAATCTCTAGAAGTTAAATCCCTATACCCAACTTGGGAATCTTTTATAGGACAAACTGTAGAAAAGGATGTGAAACTTCAGTATAATGACAAACTATTCAAGGTTGTTCAACAACATCTAGTTTAGTAGCAATATTCACCTTCTATAGATACTGCATCACTATATACTGAAATAGTAGAGGACCGTGCTGGAACATTAGAGGATCCAATTCCCTATCCAGCTGACGGAAATATGATTATATACAATGGAAAGTATTATATTGAGAATGATATAATCTATCTATGTATAAGAGATTCACAACAACCATTATATACTGCTTTGTCAACTGTAGTTGATAATTATGTTCAAGTAGTTGAACAATAATTGAATTGTTCTCTTTATTTTAGAAGCTCGGCTTATTCTAGCCGGGTTTTTTTGTTTAAACACTTTTAACAAAATTCCGGATAAATTTACATAATTAACATTCTTTAACAGTTATTACTTTGTATAGCTTGAAATACTTACTATATTTGATCGTTACAAAAATGTATCGAATATGTTACTGAGCTCAGAATAACTATAAAGATTTTCAAAAGAGATTCTAGATGTATCACTACTAACGATTTTCTAAATGTAAATTTATGTCAGAAAGTAAAGTTTTTATGTTCCCTGAATCAGGGGCAAGCAATGGAGAACTTGTATCACTATTATCTCCACTGCTACAGCAAAGAGGATTAGATCCTAACTTACTCCTAATGAATAGAGGCAATTATGGTTTCGGAGGAGAGGGCGGATGGTTCATGTGGATTATTTTCCTATTCTTCTTAATGGGATGGGGAGGTAATGGATTCGGCGGATTTGGAAACAACCGTGGAGCACTTGCAGGAGATGCTTATCTAGGAAACCTTATTAACAATGACACAGGTCGTGAGTTGTTAATGTCAGCTATTCAAGGAAATGGTAACGCTATTAGTCAGCTTGCTTCAACCCTTAATTGTGATGTTAATAGTATTAAATCCGCAATTAACGGAGTTATGTCACAAGTTCAAGGAGTTGGTAATTAGGTGGGAATGTCCTCTCAGCAAATTATCAATGCAATTCAGGCAGGTAACTGTCAAATTGCTTCACAGCTTGCACAATGCTGCTGCGACAATCAGCTAGCAATTTGCCAACAAACTAACACATTGCAAAACGCAATCAATGGAGTAAGTGTTGGACAAGAAAGAGGATTCTCTAATGTTGCTTATGAAACTCAAAGACAGACTTGTGATTTGAGAGATAGCATAAGATCTGCTACTGATCAAATTCTTGCTGGACAAAGAGATGCTGAAATGAGAGAAATGCAAAATAAGATAGATGCTTTAAGAGAAGCTAATTCTTAGAAAGACGTGATCATTAACAATGGACAGCAAACAGCTGTATTTAGCCAAATGATACAGTCTGCTACAACTCCTATTGCCAACGCTGTAGCTAATTTGCAAGGAGATGTTAATGGAATCAAGTGTAAACTTCCTGAGACTGTAACTCTGCCATTTAGCTGTGCTACAGCTGTTCCAACTCAAGCTGTTTATGGCTTTAATGGACTTGGATGGGGTCTAGGATATAGTAATTGGGGTTGCGGATGCAATAACTCACTTTGGGGTTAAGAAAGGATGTAACTATGATAGTGCCTACTTATATTAACGTCAATAGAGGAGGAATACCTGCTGTTCGTTCTATAGCTGTTAATGTAACTACATCAGAGGTATAGTATGATTTTAACAACCATAGAAATATTGGAACTCCATTTAGAGGACTAATAATAGTTAATCTTGCACAAGCACTCCCATCTGGAGCAACTGCAACTTTACCTATAGTATTTACTTCTGAAGGGTCCAATCCTACACCATTAACAGGATATAATGGAGCAGCAATTACTGTAGCAGATTTAAAAGGAACTGGAATCTATTTAGTATGGCATGAGAGCCAGACTAATACATTACAGCTAGTTACTGGTATTTAATAATTAAAAGTTCATAACTATGTTCTCAGCTTTAAGATAGGGAAGTGTATTATACATTTTAGAAAAAGGAGAGAATCCTACTTTAAAGGTAGGTTAGGTAGCAAGTATAACACAGCCGAACTATAATAATAATTTTTTAATGAATGGATCTACAGTGGACATAAGTGTGAAGGTTGGTAACGAGACTATGGACTTCAGGAACGTTCCTGGGGCCCAGTCCGTGACCAGTTATAATAACGCAGTTATTACTGAAACTAAAGAGCTTATGTCAAATGAGGTAGATAATATGTTGCAGAATAGTAAGAGTATAGTAGATAGTGTTCCCTATCATAATAACGTAATTTCGGCTTGCGAGGGAATCTTAAAAGACCTAAACCCGAGGTTTGCTAAAGAGAAGGAACGTGATGAAGATATAAGCAACCTCAAGACGAAGATAGGAGGAATAGAGACTAAAATGGATAGAATATTAACTCTATTATCAAAGGGAGAAACTAAATAACGTGCTATTATGAAAGGATTTATAGAAATAAAGGAAGACTCTTATGAGGATACTATTGAACATCTTCACAGAATTAAGACACTTGCTTGTAAGCTAATCAAGATGTTAGCTGAACATTCTGAAGCATATAATCGTGACAAAGATGATTATGATGACGAAGATGAGTTTGAAGCCAGAGGCCGCATGGGGCGTAGAAGCAAAGGAAGATACGAATATTGATTTATCAGTAGGCGGTAGCATAAGGTTGCTATCGCCTATTTTTATTTATGATTGGTATGGCAGAGGATTTTACTAAATATGATATTAAACCTGAAGGGTTCCTTAACTATCTTAGATACTATGGACCTCACTTTAACAAGAAGTTATGTGACTTTGCTTGTTAGAATATGGCTAGAAAGGATTACACTAAAGAAAGATTAGAAGCTCTTTTGTAGCAGCATAATATAGAGATAAAGAACTCAAAGCTATATGATAGTGTATATGTAGCTAACTGGTGTAAGTCAGTGTTCTATGGGTCTAGTATCTCAGATGAAAAACATTTTGTACTTTTTATAAAAGACATATTTGATAAGGAAGGAAACTTGATTTTCAACAGATGGTATGCTGATATGGCTAAACAAGGTATTCCTATTGAGTGGGAAGAAATGATATGATTCATAATTAGTGCCTAATATTCATTAATTTGGATGTTAGGCACTTTGTGTTTATATTTAGAGGAGTATAAAAACTTTAGTATAATATGAAAAATGAGAATGTATATTGTGGATGTATATATTTGTTTACTAATTTAGTAACCAATTAGGTATATATAGGTCAGACATCTAATCCAAAACAGAGATATAGATAGCACTTAAATCCAGCAAACATATCTACATGGATTGATCGTGCTATAAATGAATATGGAATAGATAATTTCTCTTATGAAGAGCTAGTTCATATTCAGAAGCCTTCCTACTAGGAATATAAGAAGGCTATAGATGAACTAGGGACCTTTTATATGAATAAATATAGACAGTTAGGTTATCAACTCTATAACTAGACGGAAAAAGGTGGGGGACATACTTGGGCATCCTATAATCAGCATAGAGAATATGGTCCATTAAGTGATGAACATAGGTAGAAAATAAAACAATCCCTCAAGAAATATTACGAAACTCATAAGTGTAGAGATATGTCTAGAGGTAACAATCCTACAGCAAAAAGAGTAATCGGAATAGATGTGAATAGTGAGGAGATTGTTGAAAGTTACGCTTGTGGAAAAACTGCGTGCGAAAAAATTGGTATGAATTATTCTACCTTTAAACAGAAGATGAAAAAAGGTGGGGTATTAATAGACAATATTTTATACACATATGAAACTACAACTAAAGAGACGTTATAAAGGGACTAACTATACTATTGGGGACCTTTATATTGATGGAGAATGGTTTTCAAACACACTAGAAGACACCGATCGTAATCTCACGAGTACTATGTCTAAAGATGAGATAGTTAAAGTGAAAGTATATGGGAAAACAGCTATTCCTACAGGAACTTATGTAGTGGACATGAACACAGTCAGCCCTAAGTTTGGAAAACGTTCATGGGCTTAGCCATACAAAGGTAAAGTTCCGAGATTATAGGATGTTCCTGGATATGAAGGAGTCCTAATTCATCCTGGAAACACAGCTGATGATACATCAGGGTGTATTTTAGTTGGAAGGAATAAGGTAAAGGGATAGGTTGTTGAATCTTAGAATACTTTCCATAGTTTAATGAATATTCTAAAAGGAGATAATGACATTACTATAACCATAGAATAAGATTATGATGAGTAAGGAATTAGAGGATTTATTAAGAAGGGTTTCTGAACTGGAAAAGTAGGTAAAGAATGGATCCTTTAGTGCTTTTGGAAGGTCTTACTCTTCAATTGGATCTTCTAGCTCTGACTTTGTTATAAAGACAAAAGGATAGGTAAAGATATAGTGGGGAAATAAGTTTATTGACCTTATAAAAGATGGCAAGATAAACGCTGAGCTGAAATTCATTTTTCAGCGTGATTCTGTTGGAGTAAAAGACGGAATCTATATCATTGGAGAAGGGGATACTCAGTAGGTCATCTTATAGGTTAATGGAAATTAGATTAACCTTAAAGGAGAGATAGGAACTACTTATGTCTCGTTTTAGGATGCTTAGCAAACTACTTCTGAATAGAAGTATACTGCATTGTAGAACATAGGATTCATATATAAAAGTCTAGCGGAGGTTACTTAGGATAGTTTATAGAACGGAATTATATATGTGGAGTCTGAATAGAAGCTGTATATTGTTCAGAATGGATCATTATCAGAATTCACAGTCGAGTTTCCTAACCCTTATACTAGGCAGTTCATCATATAGAAATCTGATTCATCTATTGGCTCTCTTTTAATAGTAGGTAGTGGGGTAGAGAACTCTATTGCATTTGATTCTTTTTATTTATATTCACAAGATAATGGTGTCTATCTGGATTCCAATGGTGAAATATACTTTCGCATTTCTGAACAGGAAAAATTTAAGATAACCGTTGATACTGCTATTTTTAATATTGATGTAACTTCTAGAATGTTTAAGTCTCCAAATGCTTCCGAGTCTAGTGGGTTTAGACTATATTTATAGGACAGAGAATCTACTTTAGAAGTAGATAATTTAATTGTCAGAAATTAGTAGGAGAGTGGAAATGTAACAATGGTATACCCAACCTATTGGGATTATAAAAATAATTCTATTGTTAGTGTTGAGGAGATGGAGAATCCAGATGATCCTACTCAGACTGGATTTGGGTTTACTCTAGCATTTAAGAATGAATTTGAAGTAGGTCAAACCTTATATGTCTATGCTCCTATATTAGACGAAACTACTGGAGAATACGATAGGATACTACTTCCTTTGCAGGTTGAGATGTTAAACACTGAAGGGAATGCGAATGTAGTGTACGCTGGTATTATTGAGGATTAGATGGATCAATCCATATTGCAATCCTTAGGTAAATCTGTTGTCTTTGAAGCTCTAGAAGGTTAGACTATTTTCTTAGTTTAGATAAATGGAGAACCTATTACACTTCTTAGAAAAAAGGGAATAAATATTGATTTAGTTGAAGTAGAGTAGATAGAAGAAGCTTCTAATGATGATAAAGTAGTTTCTAGAATTGGAAATCTGACTGATTTATAGAAAAAAGAAAATAATAATGGAGCAGAGGTTCCAATAGAAGGATACGGAGTCTATTCTAGCAATTCTGCCTTCTTAAAGGCTAGATATACTAGTGATTATGAACTTCCAATAAATGACAATTCTTCAAAATTTGTTTCTACTGAATGGATACACAAGCTTTTTCCAAAGGGAACTATCTTAATGTTTAATGGTGCATCTTCTGAAATTCCAGAGGGATGGGCTATATGTGACGGAACGAATGGTACACCAAATTTAATTGGAAGATTCATCAAATCTGAAACATAGTCCGGGTAGACAGGAGGAGCTAATGAGGTTACTCTTACTATAGATAATCTTCCTTCACATACACATACTGTTCAAACTGGTAGTTTAACTACATCTACTGATATGCATAGACATTCAATTTCTAGAGGATCTTATGGATATAACAATGATGGAGGAAGCATAAACACGTGGACCCTAGACTCAACAGAAACTAGTTATACAGATTATGATAGTCATTCTCATACAGTAGACGTATCTGGAATTACATTGAGTTCTGTCGGAAATAACGTTCCAGTAAAAATAGAACCCCTTTACTATTCCTTGATATTTATTATGAAAATAGTGTGAGTTTGTTAGATAAAATAAAAACAATAGTAACTATTATTTCAATTTATCATTAATAATAATTAACATTGTTTTAGGGTAGGAAAATTAGTATTATATTTACAGGTAAATTTAAAAATAGTGATTATGGCAATAGGAACTGATGAATTAGACGATTTCAATGACATTGATGAATTTGAACCTATTTAGGATGATCCGGAACCTCCTGTGGAACCATAGGATCCAGATGAGCCCGTAGAAGATCCTAGTTAGGAACCGAGTAATAAAGATGACGGAGAAGACTTTATCGTAACCTTATTAAAGTCTAGAGGTATTGAAGATATGTCTAAGATTAAGTTTGAAGACGAGGAGGGAACTGTAGAAGAGAAAGATTGGAACAGCTTAAGCAATGAAGAAAAACTAAATATCCTCTCTCATTCTGACTAGGATTCTGATACTGACTTAGACGACAATGAAGTTTAGCTAATAAATGCTATTAGAGAGAGTGGACTTACTCCTGCTGAATACATACAGAAACTTCAGACTGATGGAATTAATAGCTACATCCAAAATAACCAGACTGAAGCATATTAGTATCAAGTTGATCAACTAGACGATGATGAATTATTTGTATATGACTTCATGAGTCGAATGGGAGACGTAACACAGGAAGAAGCTCAAGAAGCTCTAGAGAGAGCTAAGTCTAATGAGTCTTTATTTGCTAAATAGATTGGAGCTATTAGAAAAGAGTACAAGGAAGCTGAGGATGAAAGTATCCGACAAGCTCAAATGGAAGAAGAAGCACAAGCTCAAGAACGGTATGATTAGTTTGCTAACTAGATTGCAGAGCAGGTAGATAGTTTGTCTGACTTCTCTGGGTATGATTTGAACATGGATGATGAGGACAAAGAAATGCTGTATGATTTCATTGTTGGGGTTGATGGAGCTGGAAATAATTATTTTGCTAAGGCTTTATCTGATCCTAAAATATTGGTAAGAACAGCATGGCTTGCACTGAACGGTGAGCAGATGATACATGATATTACTGAATATTTCTAGAAAGAGATAAGTAGTGTTAGAAAAGAAAGTTACGATAAAGGAAAGGCTGATGCCCAAAAGAAAGATAAACCTGACGTGGTTTATAAGAATAAACCAGTTGGAACACACAATGACGTCTACGATGATTTAGACTAATTTTTTAATCTTTAACTAATAAATTATAAAACAGTATGCTAGTTGCAAATTTTACAAGTAGAATACCCAACATGGGTGATACAAAAACTTACGAAGATTGGAGTAAGTATTTGGGTACTAAGCCTCATCGCCTTGGAGTTGTAGCTCGTATGTACACAGACAATACACTTAACTTCATTACCGATGGTCTAAGAAATGTCTTCTATAAGGGAGAGAGAGCTAGTGCTTATGAACTTTCATCTTCTCTAGTATTTGAATGGGAAGTAGAAACTAACAACATTAAAAAGGTTGAGTTTGCTGAAGTTCCAACTGAGACTGGCGAAAATGGAACAGAGATTACAATGGCATTTAAGGAGAACTACTACCAGAAGTATGACATCTTCAGAATTGATGCTACAAAGCAGCAATGTCAAGTTGTTAGCCGTCCTATTCGTAAGCGTGATGACTACTGGGAAGTTCAAGTAAGACTCATTGACAATGATTATGATACTATCCTGGATACTGATGGATGTCAAGTTGGTATGACAACTACATTCCAATCTGTAGCAGTTCCTGAGTTGTCAGAAGAGGGTTACAGCAAGTTCCAAAGCCAAGTAGAGCGTCATAGAAACTTCATTACTACATTCCGTGCTGACGCTAGCTGGTCTAGCTTGTATGCTATCCAAGAGAATGTATTCATGAGTATTGCTGACGATAAGGATGTTACTAAGAGTGAAGGAGTATACAAGATGCTTAAGAAGGAAAAGGAACTTCTTGATACATTCATGTATGCTATGAACACTGGTCTGTTGCTTAACAAGGGCAACATTGACATCAATGGTAAGGCTACAATTAGCGAGCCTGACACTGGTAGACCAATCTACATTGGTGAAGGATTTATTCCTCAAGTTGAGGCTGCTGCTAACAAGTACTTCTACAGCAATAAGCCAAATCTACAGCTATTCAACCTAATCATGAGTGATATGTCTGATAAGGCTCAGAGCGATACTGGTAACAAGTGGGTATTCGTTGTTAACCGTAAGCTATGGCAAGACATCAACATGGTACTTGGAGAATATCTTGCAAATTATAAGACTATGGGTACATATATGTACTCTAAGTCAGCTAATAAGGGACAAGGTGGATATGTTAAGGTAGGTGCTACATTTGATACTTACGAATATGCTGGAAACCAAGTATCATTCGTAGTTGATAGAGCACTGACTCGTGAATATCCTGATAAGGGATACGGAGTATGTATCGACCTTACAGCTGATAAAACAACTGGAACTCCAGCAGTTGCTAAGTTTACTCTTACTGGAAAAGACTTCATTACTAACAAGGTACTTGGAGTAGGTGGATACGATGGTAAGAGTTCTGGAGAAGTTGCTAGCAATGTTGCTGGTAGCAAGCTAGTTATGATGGGATATGCAGGTATTGCTGCATTCACTCCTCATAGATCAGTAATTCTTAGAGAATCCTAATAATTACAATTGAAGAATATAATAGATTAGATAGGAGGAGCCGTAACACCCTCCTCCTATCAATTTTTATTAATGATAATATGAACTAATATGGCACAGCAAAAACAAGTAACAAAAACTGATATTGTTTTTGATGATAAAATTATTACATTAAGAAGTGTATTTGACAAGGCTAACATTAAGTATTACATTCAGCCTTGTAAGAATAAGTATGGACAATATCCTAGTTGTATAAAGAAGGTTAATTCACAGGGAGATATGATTATGAGTGAGAATGAAAGAAATGCTTATTCAGAAGGTAAAGCAGCTTTCTTCCCAGAAAATCATATCTTTATTATTACTAGTGGAAAGGCTTATAATCTAAATGATATTTATGACAAAGCAGAGTGGGAAGCTATAGAAAATTGCCCTCTAATTGCAAAAAGCAGAGATGCTAAAGACACTAATGGTAACTTTATAATAGACGGTCCTAAGTCTACTCCGAATAAGCCGGCTCGTAACGGAGTTGCTGAGTTATATATTGATAGACCTGGACTAGATACTCAGAGAAGAGTTTCACACAAGCAGCTTATACACAAAGCAGAGTCATTTATTTATGATGATCCTAGAGGAGCAGATGGTCAATTGAACATGGCTAGAATACTTGGAAAGGATATGCGTAATCAACCGACCGCCGATGTTATTGACTTCCTTATCAGAATTGCTGAAAAAGATCCTCAAAAGATAATCAATCTTTATACTGGAAATGATATATCTCTAAGACTTCTGTTCATAGAAGCTAAAGAGAAACACGTTATTTATATCAAGAACAAGGTATATCTATATGGGGATAATGTTATCTTGGGAGCTACTGACGATGCAGTAATTGCATGGATGCAGGACCCGAAGAATCAGAAGGTTCTTGAGTTAATTAAGAGAGATACTTATCCAGATTATTACAGTGCTGATTAAAAGCAGAGCATATTATTAGATACTTAATATGCTTGTAGATAAGTAATTATACTGAGACAAAAAAACCAATGGCAATGACCGCTAGACAGGTATGGGAAGGTATGTTAACGGAACTTAGCAAGGTGAATGCACCAAGTATGTTGCTACAGGACTTTAACTACTTCTTCAACAAAGCTATAAACCAGTATATTAACAAACGATATAACATCTATGACATTAGTCAATAGACAACTGATGATCTAAGAGTACTAAAAGCTACAACGGTTTTAAAACCTGAGTAGATTTCTAATACCATTAGTGGAGTTAATACATCTGACTGGAAAGCTGGAAATGCGTCTTTGTTTGGAGCAACATATGAGGTATATCTTCCATTAGATTACTTACATATGCTAAACTGTATATGTGTATATAAACTTAATAAAAGGTTTAAGTGTTATAATGCGGGAGATTATGTACAGTTTGCTGCAAAAAGACTAACAGCTGATTCATGGTCAATAGTGGTAAATGACTACTATAATAGACCACTTCCTGAGAGACCATACTATTATATTCATAATGTAAACCAATCTACTGATTTACCTACTAATCCAGTAGAAGATGTATCTATTTTAACAAGAACTCTTAAAGGTACTGATTCTGCTAAAGATTATACTAATAGTAACAGTATTAAAACTTATGTTAGAAAGTATAAAGAGCCTTAGGGAGGTGGAGAATAGACAGTAACAAATTTAGAAGATTAGTATGAGCTTTAGACTTTTAAGGAAGCGCATCCCACATGGATTGTTACCGAAACAGCAGAAGTAAAGAATACTACTGAGGGTTAGTCAAATCTTCCTAGAACTATTAGTTTAAAAAACATTTAGAATAAATCAACAGTAGAAAAAGAGTCTGGAGTTAGATATGGAAATCCTTCCTCAGTACGCTGTGAGATTAGATATGGAAAGGATAATTCCGTTTTTGAGTTACAATCTGTAGTAATTGACTATATTAAAGCACCACAAACTATAAGACTTACTCAGGAACAAGTAGACCTTACAGTAGACACATCTCAGATCATGGAGTTTCCAGATTATGTATGTTAGGAGATTATAAATGAGCTGACAATGTTGGTGATGGAGAATACTGCTGATCCAAGATTATAGACAAATACTGTAGTTACACAGTCTATTGCAAACCCAGCTCAGCAATAGACACCTCAACCACAACCTCAACCACAACAAAGAGGTTAAAAAATTAATTTAAATTATGTTTCAATTTACAACAACTAACGTAATTAATTCGAACAAAGATCTTACAACTGGTAAACCACTATGGTCTGTTCAAGAAGCTGCTGGCGACAAGCCTGCAAGCCTTCACGTAAAGAGAGTTAATAAGTTTATTGCAACTAATATTGTTGCTATTTACAAGGCTGAAGCACGTGATGCTGAAAATGCAAAAGTAACTCTAGACTTTTCACAGGTAAATGGCACAGCTGGAGATGTATTCAGACTACATATTTATGTAGGACTATCTCAAGCATCTCAAAGTTCATTGTATGCTAATGATCTGCAATGGAAGGGAAAACCATTCAGTGTAGACTTTGTTTGGGGAGCTAGTGCAGCTGATACGGTTACTAAATTAGTAAAGACTATCAATAAGTATGCTGCTATGGTTTACAACAAAAAGATGCTGAATGTTACTAATAGTGGTACTTATATTACTATTGAAGCAACTGATGAGTATCAAAGATTCAGATTTGTCAATGTTGAAAAATTTGATGCTGATGCTTATCATGGCATGGGGGAATACAATATTGTGAGATCTCTTGATGACTTAACCGAAGCTGACTCTAACGCTGAGGTTACAGCAGCAGCTGAAGGATATTTCCAAGGAAAGGAAGGATTTGGTACTTATCCGTTCTTGCTGCATAATCTGCGTCTACCTACCTACGCTCGTAACAGATGGCTTGCTCTCAATCAGGATGAAACTCCTATTGTTGGAGCTAAGTACAATCAGTATACTATTTATTACTGCGTTAATAGAGGTATTCTTGGTGATAATGCTGTAGGAGATTTAGTAAAATCTAGAACAACTCACGTATTCTACGTAAAACAAGACTTAGCCTCTGACTTTGAGGCAGCTTTAGCTAAAGTTGGAACTGTTATTACTGTTAACAAGGTAGGAACTCCTGATCCTGGAACAGTTGCTGGGGATGTTGATACTCTACAACAAGATGTTGCTCAACTGAAGACTCAGATGGCTAACAAGGCTGATAAGACAGAACTAGAAGCAAAGGCTGATGCCTCTGCACTTGCTGCTAAACAAGATGTTATGTCAGCTGGTAATGGTATTGAAATTTCAGGCAATTCTATTGCTGTAAAAGCAGGTGACGATACAATTACAGTAGATGGTACTGGTGTAAAAGTTACTGAAGGTAAGTTTACAGAAGCGTAATATGATACCTAACAAGGCGAGGGCGTGTTTATCGCCTTCGCCATTTTTTTTTTATAGTTATGTATAATCAAATAGAAAAATTAGCATCTGCTATAAGAAATGATGTAGTAGCCGGATTACGTGGCTACCATACCAATCTTAGTATGTCTACAGAATAGTTATGCTAGGATATAGTTGATGAAAGGCTATAGATACTAAAAGAGTACTCATTACGTGGAATCCTGCCAGTCAAAGACTTATATCTATCTATAAATTGTATACCTATTGATTGCAAGAGTATAGAAAGGTGTAAATGTAATTTTTAGGATGAATGTTCGGAGCCTCCTATAGCTCATTTTGAAATTCCATAGGTACTTGGAGATTATGGTGATTTATCCATAGACTATATAGGATCTACTGATAGACAATTACCATTTGTATGGTATACATCCTCTACTGCTTTTAGATACCATAAGTATAGAAAGAGAGGAAAAAATAGACCCTATGTTTGGATAGATATTACTCCAAATGAAAATGGAATGTATGATTGCTTTGTCTTTAATGCTCCGTTGCTAAGTAATGTTTCAGTGACAGCTATTTTTAAAGACTTAAGACAACTTGAAAATTACTCTTGCTGCGTTGATATGTAGGATGATAATATGTCTTTCATTAATAATGAAATTAAAAGAAGATTAACTCAGAAAAAGATACAGTATTATCGTGCATTAGCTCCAGCTAATACACCTAATGATCAATCCTACGCTGCTGGTTAATATGTATAATGGAATAATATATAAATATACATCCCCATCTGGGAAAGTATATATAGGATAGACTTATAATGAAAAATGTAGAAGATAGGTATTCTTCAATATGAATAAATCGTATGGAGGACAAAAGATAGATAACGCAAGAAAGAAATATGGTCCGAATAACTTTGAGTATGAGATTTTGTTCAGTATAAAAACAGATGATAAAGATTATTTAATGTAGGAGTTAAATGAGAAAGAGGAATATTATATTTAGTTATATGATTCCATAAATTCTGGATATAATGCTATTCCGGGAGGATCATCTTATCATGATTATGTATACACAAAGGAAGTAAGAGAAAAGATGGCAGAAACTAGCAGCAAAGCTGTAATCTAGTACTCTTTAGATGGGGAATTTATAAAGGATTGGAAAAGTGCTAGTGAAGCTGGAAGAGTATTAGGTATACAACCCTCATTAATTAGCAAGTGCTGTAATAGAGCTACTAAGCATTGTAGAGAATTTATATTCAGGTTTGCGGGTGATGTAGTCGCAGATAATGAGAAGAACCCAGTAATCAATAATACTAAGAATCTCAGGATTTATTAGATATAGGACGATAGTGTGATAAATACTTGGAAATCTATTACTGCTGCAGCAAAAGATCTTGGATTTGATAGACATAAGCTGAGTGATCTGCTTAAAGCAGGACCACTTAGCTTTAATGAAACTACTATAATACTCGGATAATTATGAATACATTTAATGATTTCCATTATGCTTTAACACTAGCAGAAATGTTATATGGAATTACCTTACGAGAAGATCTTGGTGAGGAAATCTTACTTACTGGGTGGAATCTGATTGGAAATAAACGGACCAGATTATACAGGTACAGTGTCTGTGTAGATGAGTGTGATAAGGGATTAGAGCTCCCATGTAACTGCGATATTATAGAGGCCGTAACAACAGATTTCGAAGAATGGAACTATTCTACTAATGATACTCCCAATGGAGATATTTATACAGCCTTTGTTGAAGCTTATATAGAGAATAGAAAGGCTTTCAGAGATCCTCTATACGCTAAGGGGAAATTTGTAAAGTACGAAAGAGTTGGAAATATGCTCTACTTTGATAGACCTCATGGAAAGATAAATATACTATATAAGGGAGTTCTTGTTGATGATTCTGGTCTACCTTAGATTACTGATTCCGAAGCTAGAGCTCTAGCTACTTATCTAGCCCATGTTGTGAAATATAAGGAGGGAATATTAACTAATAATCCAAATAGTATTAGATTAGCTGAAGACCTTAGAATAAAATGGCTTACTTAGGCTGACTAGGCTAGAAATGACTACTATATGTCTCAGAATGAATGGGATCAAGTATTGGATGCTAAGACTAGCTGGAACAGAAAGAATCATGGTAAATCTCTGAAATTATATAGGTAATGAAAAGATATGCACTTGGTTGCGCGTTTTCTATGGATAACTTATTTGACAACTTTCCTTATAAGAAACTCACTATAACTTGTAAATAGTGCAAGGCTATTACAGGAGATAATCATAGAGATATTCTTGTTAAGAGAATCTTTAGGGAAAGTGTCAAGTTAGTTATTAATGATGTTGTAAATAATAATGTTACTTTCTGGCTTCCTTTAACTGGAGGGAAGAGGTGTAATATACACATGAGGAGAGTATAGGGCGATGAGTTCAAGAATCTTCGTAAGGCAGGGAAGTGGAGAGATGTGGACATTCTAAGATCGATGTTCTCAGGATATGAGCTTAGTTTTTTTATGTTAGGAAAGCGTACTCCTAGGGTAAAGTCTATCTATCTAAATAAGGAACTTAGAGATAGGATTGTTCAGAATACTAATAATGGAATGTCATATGGAGATAGTAAGAATGATACTACTATCAAAGACTACTGTTAGTAGGTATATGAGCTATTTCCTAGTGTTCCTAAGCAGGATGTTGACAGAATTTTGAACTTCTCATGGAAATCTCTATATTTACATAATAGCTATGGCGGAGATACAGTTATTTCTGGGAAGAACTTTTGGTGCTATATTGGAAATTTAAAGAAGGATTCTATCCAACATTTCTATTATTATATAAGAAAACTTACTGTAAAACTTCGAGTACTATATAAAAGAAAGAAAATAGAATGGAATGGATATTATTATTTTGCTTTGTCTGATTCTTAGTATCAGCGTTATATGGAATAGAAGAATTAGAGAGGAAGACCTAGGAAATATTTTGATTTCGGAACTACATTCTTATATCAAATTCTAGATGAATGCAAAATTAATGAACATTACAAGAGATACATATTTAGAATCCCTTATATATCAAGATTGAAGACTAAGTAGTTTGTATAGCACCTAATTACCGACAAAGCAGAACTAATATTAACTAGAAATCCGTTAAAGTTCAAAGATATTTTAGTTTGCGATAATGAATATGAATTTTTATGAGGAAATCCGAAACAACTAATGTTTTCACGGAAGGATTAGTAATGGATATTAACCCTATAGTTACTCCCAATAATGTCTTATGTAATGCGTTAAATGCAACACTTATAACAATGAATGGAAATGAAAATGCATTACAGAATGATATGGGAAATGGTAGGGTAGAGACTGCTTATCTCCCAGAGGGCTATGTGCCATTAGGCACTACTCAATTAGGAGGTATAATATATATTGTTTCATATAATCCATTGAATAATCGGTGTTAGATTGGATCATTTCCGTCTCCTGAGAGAAATATTTCTTCTGATGAGATCAGTGATCTTAATCAAATATTACAAAATAGTGACTTTAAATGGTCTGGGACATCAACTGGAGCCTTAGTATACTATTTAAAAAAGGCTTTAAATGATGACTTAATATTTAATCCTGGGGATAAATTTATAGTCTATGGAGATACTATTTCAGATAATTTTGAAAACCTTTACAATTAGGATATGTATACAGTAGATGGTATGGGAACTGCAAAATCATATACTATCAAACTAGATATAGGAACTATAACCGATACTGGAAAATTAGTAAAGTTTTCAAATTTAAAGCAATACAAAATAGAAAATAAAGGAACATATCACATATTTTAGTATGAAGGAGGAGATGAAGGATCTAGTCTAGATTTGGATGAGTACAGGAGTCTTGTATCGCAACCCTATAATATCTTTAGTAGCAAAATCTCTGGATCATTAGTTTTAATTGCTGAATTGGTACAGTTTAACGATTTTGATATTTAGATACATAATACTTTTGATACCTCTGGGACAAACAAAACTTATACTCCCAGCGTTACATTTAATTTTTTTGGAGATTATCCATTCATTCCATACGGTGTCATATGTGAAGTTTCATTATATAAAGGGGAGAGCTAGCAAGTTACTAATACATTTGATTTTATAATAGATGATGCAACTATTAGTAGTTAGATTGCCACTAGCAATACTAGCTATGAAATCAGAATGGACGATTTTCTCAGAGGAACAGTAGCTTCCAAAATACAAGAGATAGCAGACTCTGGGTATTTCAATTTAGGCGCAAGAAACGAGTAGTATATTATAAGATATTAGCTAACTCCATGTATGAACTGGGGTCCACTATCTTATCTCACAGTTTCTGGCTAGATTGACTTAGACAAGCTTGGAACTGGATACATAGAAATAAGTTAGTGGAGGTATTACAATGAGTCTGAGAAATGTAATTTAACTTGGGGTTTAGAAATATATGAGGAAGAAGGGCATTATGTTGATAATGTCGAAATGGAACTTGTAAGATTTACAAGTCCAAATACTACTGAGTCTGTTACTTATACAATTAATAAGAAGGCATCCTATTTTGGAGTATTCTATGATATACTTCCAATAAATGAAGATTATTACAGATTATCTGGTCAGCTAAAACCAAACAACTTATATTTAGTTAAGGTAAAAGTAGCTTACGTATCAGAGGACACTCCAGATCAGTAGGATATCAGAGAATTTTACAGATGGATATACACAAATATCGTGTTCAATGAACATTATACTGATACTGACGACTTTAAGGATTTAACCCTTGATTTAGGTCCTAGTTTTAATGTGGATTATAAATCAGAATCGACAGACACTGAAACTAATGTATATGGTATCATATAGAAAGTAGCAGAAAATCTGACTGATGAACAGAAAACTGAAGCTAGAAGAACAAAAACGTCATTAAGTGCTATATAGACGCAAAGAGATTTCTCTGTTAGCGGAGAACTTCTGATTGGATTGCTAGAGGACTATGATACATTTTACCTACAGTCTACATAGGATTCTTTTGATATTAGTCTATTATCAGATGGCTTTGATTGCACATCCACTGCTAGTATAATGTATACTGATAGAGAGGATTCTAATCAGGACACATATCTAGCGTCAGATAGTTTAATAGTAGAATAGGGAGGTCTAGAAGCTTACAAAATTCCAACAACTTCTGGACAAGATGTAAGTGATTAGTTACTAGCTATTCCAACAAATATATGTGAGAAGGGAACTTTCAATATACAGTCTTTTAATGATAATGTCTATAGTTTCAATATGACGTATAAAGCCCTTTAGATGGTTAAGGCATATTGTACGAAAATATTTTCAGTACTATCGTACAAGGGTAGATTCATACCTCTAGCGTATAATAGGGAAAGTTTCTCTAGCTATAATCTAGAATGGGATGATAGTACTTAGAGATGGTTACCTATGACTTTAGGATTATTTGGATTCTAGGAGGAAGGAGGCGATGATGGTATTGCTTGGATTGGAGGTTGGACTTCATCTGGTAACTCTGAGAACTAGATCGAAGTAGAAAAAGCCAACAATCTAAATTTCCACTGGACGACTGACATAGACATTGCCAACGCTGAGGCTACTAGTGGATGGAATGGAACAGCTATGTTCTTTGTTCATAGATGGTCTGGAGATGACTATGATTGTATTTCATACTGGAATGCTTGGAGAGGATCAAGCAGATATTCTTGGTCAACGGACAGACACTCTGATACTAATAGAGTCTAGCTGGCATTGAAATCTAATAACGGAGATACTTATTTCTATCCTATTAACTGTTCAAAGGTTGGAAATGGAAGTTCTAATACAGCTACTATGAGAACATCTTCTACATTTTCTGTGCTTTATAATGATTTCGCTTAGTATCTTAATAATATATATAGATATGATTAGGACTAGGTTGAACAAAGTTGTATAGTTCCACAATATATTTACTGGATGGATGACTGTTCATACAGTTTAGTAGCTTCTCTGGATATAAAATCTACAGATGCTTTGAATAATTGCGATGTTCAGTTAATTTTGGACAACGGAAGAATTAATCTAAGGTCAGTAGTTTCTGAACTTATTGCTCTAGGAACTCTAGAAGGAGGAGTGGATGATTATCCTACTTTGCAAAGTAATATTAGTTGGACTATGTAGGCAGTTGACGACACTTTCCAATTTAGTATTAGTAATATTGATAGTAGTTCTGGAATATAGCTTCGTAATGAGATGCTAGACAAGATGAACGTAACCTTAGGAACTGCTATATTGGATTATGATGGAATAACTATTCTTGCAGATACTAGCATGGCTGCCAATAATACGTCTCTCTACATGAGAAACGATTCTACAGATGGATCTCAAACAACATATAGAATTGCTAGTGCAACTAAATTTATTCCAAAGAAAATAAGTTATTCAAAGGTAACTGGAACTAGTGATTACGATATAGTTCCTAGTATATAGACTTCTAATCTAAATAGTAAAGAAATTAATCTTACTAGATATTTCATAATAGATCAAGACGGCCTTTTAGTCCTTAAAGATCCTAAGAGTTCAGAATTTAGTTTCAAGAGAGATGGAGAGAAAGATACTGGTACTATAGATGGATACCAGAATGTATGCATAATGGAAACTTATAGAGGATGGGGTTAATATGAATTTTAAAGAGCCTTTAAAACAGCCTATAAGCCTTGGTTTAATGTCTAAAGTACTTCCCACTAAAGGTAATCTGGCGTGGGAGTACAATCCATTTAGAAATTATAGAATAGACAGCCCAAAGTATTATTTCAGGAATAAGTTTTTTACAAAGGAAGAACTAGAGTTAGAGCTCGACCCTACAGGAAATACTAAAATTCCAACAGACGAATCTATTAAAACTTGGGATTCTTTTAGGTACCCAACATTAGAAAATGGAATCCATGATTACGAAGATGATCCAATATTCTATGATGTTAATTAGCTAGTGGATTTTGACACAGATGAATTAACGTTTGACGTAAATCATCCTGTAGACGTTCTCCCATAGTATTCTTATGATGGTTCTGTTAACTTAATCATAAATGACGGAAAAAATCAACCGAGACTTATTAATTCTAGATTTAGTCCTCTAGGAAGAGGTCTATATTAGATAGTAGATAGAAAGGGAGATAATGATACAAATATTTATGACTAGGGCTCACAGTTTTAGTCTGATACATCATTATATAAAACGTATGTAGGAATCCCAGAGCTTGAGTTTATAAATGTATACTAGAACGGTAATCTTCCTATAGGTAATTATCATTTTTACTTTAGATATGTTGATGCCGATGGAAATGAAACAGATTTTGTAGCAGAATCTGGAATGGTGTCAATATTTAAGGGAACTAATCTGAGTAGTGTTCATACTGGGTTTAGAGACGAAAATTCTTTTAAGTCTGTAAAGTTCATACTAAGTAATGTTGATCCAGCATATCAGTATGTAAATGTGTATTACACAAGAAGTACCGCAGATATAAATGAAAACTCTGTTGTAACTGCACACAAGATAAATCAAAAGTTCTTGGTTAACAATTCTTTGGTATGCTAGATATACATAACCGGTAACGAAGATACTACGGAAATTTCAGTCGAGGAAATTAATGTAAAGTACCAAATAGCTGAAAATGTACAGACCTAGGAACAATGTCAAAATATGTTATTCTTTGGGAATATCTAGGACTAGGTAATTGACTACAAGGAGCTATCTGATTTGTCCTTAAGATTCATGGCAAGACCCGATACATCATTAGAGTACAATCCTGTTCCTCATGATTACAATAATGTGATAAGTAATACTTATTCTGATCCAAAGTTTATATATGGATATACTGGTTACTAGAATCACGAGATATACAGATTTGGAATTGTATATTTAATGAGTAATGGTACATTATCACCAGTATTTAATGTTCGTGGTGCCTTCTTTAATGACTATGACTAGTCATATAATAACTTTAACATTTACAATACAGTAGATGGACAAGAAGTTAGGAATTACATTACTTATAATGAGGACACTGGAATCATATATAAATCTTCTGAAAGTGAGGGAGAAACTAGGGACGTAGATTCAACAGAATCTTTAGAAAACGTGTATGGGGTAGTCCGAATTGAATCAAGTGAGAACTCTGAAATAAATAAAGTAATTGGAATAAGGATAGAAATTGATGATAAGGATAGATTGTTTCAAGAGTTCAGCAAGTATGACATAAAGGGATATTTCTTTGTTAGATAGAAAAGGATTCCTCTGAGACTCTGTTAGGCCCTTACTATAGGAGTTGATGGGGAATCTAATACACCTCTATTATATACTGACAATACTATTAATGTAAATTCTGATTCCAAGAATAAAATTAGTGAGGACACATTTTACATAACAGAAAGATTCTTGACTGATTCTAAAGTTCTAACACACACACTGGAGGACAGATTATACTGCGTAAAGACTTCCAACGTAAATAAGTATGGAGCTATTTGTCCAGAATATGATGCAAATAGTCCATATCTTAATACGCTATTTTGTGGGGATGAATATGTAATTGAACAGGTTACTAGCAGTATTCCATTGTCGTAGGACTAGGGGGAAAATAGACACTTATACATTAACAACTATAGTTATTTAAATTATGATAGCAGACCCTGCTCACATATTAGAGTAATTGGTGTAGAAGATAATGTAAAACTAGTTGAGGTTGGAAACAAATTATTTTCTGCAAGAGCAGGCGAGGCTGAGGAAGCATTTAGATATGAGTATATTAGTCAAGAGTTAAAATCGTCTGATGCTAATAATCTTCTAAGAGGCTCTTACGGACCGTACTTAGGGTTTGATGGATATAAATATCCCGGAACTCTAGTAAATATTTACATTCCGGATTACTCTTCTATGAATAAATAGGAGTTGTTTAAGATAAGAATAAATGATAAATCTCCATACTATGCCATTTCTGAGAGGTATGATATTACACAGGCTCCGTCTGAAGATTAGATACTATACAGAGGAGATACCTATATCTGCACATTTACTCATAGATTCAATAGAAACTTTCAAGATCCATCTGCTCCTATCAATCATAGAATTGTGGACGAAAACTGTTGGAAAGATAACTATGAGGTATCTGATGGAGTAGTAAAAACCGAAAACTTCGAGAATATTAATCTTGGAGATGTTAATGCTATCAAGATTGGAATGTGGATTACCTTCCAAGTGGTATCTTCTTATAATCTTAATATAAGATCCTTGGATGATTCTAATGCCGACGAGATGGCTCTTACAGGTCATGCAAGAGGATTCTATCCTTACTATGGTATGTCTGTGGATGGATCATATAAGACTCCAGAAGCTCTATGTTATAATAAGGGATTTGGAAAGTCTTTATCAGAAAGATATAATTATGAAGTTCCAGATGTTCCAGCAATCAAGAATGACTTCACTAACAGAATAGCTTACTCAGATATTCACGTAAATGATGCATTTAAGAATGGTTTTAGAGTATTTAGAAGTACTCATTATAGAGACTATCCTAAGACTTACGGTTAGATAACAAAACTAGTTGAGTTCAGAGGAAATTTAATCTGTGTATTTGAGCATGGAGTAGCTCTAATTCCTGTAAATGAAAGAGCTGTTGCTGGAGAAGGTGCTGGAGGTAATGTGTATATCAATACTTCTAATGTTCTTCCTGAGAATCCAAAGATTATTTCTGATACCTTTGGAAGTCAATGGAAAGATTCTGTTATAAAAACACCAATGGGTGTATATGGAGTTGATACTATTGGTAAAAAGATTTGGAGAACAAATGGAGAATCATTTGAATGTATTTCAGACTTTAAAGTTCAAGAGTTCTTAAATCAAAATATATCTCTTGGAGAAAGAGAATTAGAACCAATAATAGGAGTTAGAAATGTAAAAACTCACTATAATAGATACAAGCAAGATGTTATGTTTACTTTCTATGATAATCTATATGGATTTGAAGAGAAAGTTTGGAATCTCTGTTTCAATGAATTGCAACAAAAATGGATAACCTTCTATAGCTGGGTTCCAAGTTATTCAGAGAATATATATAATCAATACTTCAGTTTTGATAGAAATACTTCTAAATGGATAACTAAACTTGGAGTAAGTCATAGTGATAACGATTTCTCTGATGGAGTAGTACTGTCAAATAATGTTATTCCTGATGATGCAAAGAGTGGTTATCGAATAGGAGAACTTAGCCTTGCTAACAGAACTCTACCGGAAGGAGAAGGAATCAAAACAACAATATATTATACATTAGAACGAGATAACTATAAAAACTACGAAAACTTTCAAATCAAGTACGAAGTATATACTATCCAGAATGATACAAAAGTATATACTGGTGAGATCTTAACTTTAGATTAGGTTAAAAATGGTGTAGACAAGTTATACGATTCCAACTTATATCTCGCAACTGATGCATCTAATTTATGTTCTGAATTATATGTTCGAGGAAATAACCAAGAAATCTCTACCTTAGAAACTATAATAGCTAAAGAAGGGAAATGGAAGAAATTATCAAACGGATTGTACAGGATTTACGAGGATGACAAGCGTTCTAAGTATACGGATTACGATCCTAATACACATAGATGTGTAAAGAAAAAAACTACTCTTGAGGTAACCTTAAATTTCTATCCTTGGTTGAATAATTGTGTAATAAATTCTAACTACCCAATATATAAAGATGATAGGGGAAGAAGAATAAATCTCTCTACTATAGATAAGGACAGAAGACTGAATGGGGATAAGGTTGTTACTTTGTTAAACATTAGGGCTAATATCTTAGTTACCTATAATGGAGAAACCCCATCTTTAGCTGAAGCATATACTTCTGGTTTCAAGAACGGAACCGAGGTTAATGCTGGATATTATGAGTCAGTAGTAGCTGTAATTCCATAGTACAATATGTAGTTCCTGACTACAGATTTTTGGAAGCATGGACAAGCAGGAATCATTGATATAGCCGATAAGATCTATCCTACCTACTGGTATGGAAAACAACATCCATTTGAGTTTGAGTTTGTAGTGGCAGATAATCCTTCAGCACATAAAATCTTTGATAATCTCCAGATAATAAGTAATAATGCAGAACCTGAGTCATTTCATTATGAAATAGTCGGAGATTGTTATAATTTTGCTAAAGATAAGAAGAATATGTATATTAGATAGGAGGCCACAAAGGAGCTGTATCAATATAATGGATGTGATGTTACCTATGATCATGAGTATAGCGACTTGGATTCTGAACATAGACCTCTACTAGATTCTGACGGAAATAAAATTCCAGGATTCTACGATAGATCTACTCTAATGCCTTTGTACTATTCTAGACAGGATACTATAAATGAAATAGAAGACTCATACCACTTAAAGGATGATGTTCCAACTAAAGATTTCTCTGCCTTAGCAGGAGGAGAAATAGTTCACTACAAAACTCTTGATGAGTATAGAATTTGGAATCATGCTAGAGCTGTGGATACGCAGACTAAGGGCAGACTTAGAGGCAATATGCAATACAATGAGGATCAATGGTTAGTACAGATTAATCCAATTAATATTGTATATAAGAATGAAAAAGATTGGACTGACGTAGATTAGGATCTTATTACAGAATATCAATCTAATGGTGAAAAAAGAAGTAGAGAGTTATCTAATAAGATTCCTATTGAACTAGGACAGTCACCAATACCTGACCAAGTATTAGAAAAGGGAGATATTACTTATGTCCCAGAAAACTCATTAGATAGAGCAATAGTATCTTGGGGTAACTTAGAAACTAAAAATGAAGAAGTAAAATTAAAAGATAAATGGATAAAGATTAGAATAAGATACACTGGAAATAAATTAGCAATAATAACAGCTATCAGAACGTTATATTCTGTTAGTTATTCATGATATGGGAGCATTTAATTTATCAAGTAATCCTTTATCTACTCTGTTTCCGAATCTATCTCCATAGCAAGACCCTAATTATAGTAATGCTTTTTAGATAGATCTCGGAAACCTAAAGAGTACTACTTCTCCCATGCCAGACTATGCTAAATAGTTCGCTGAAGAAACTTAGCCAATGCTTAATCAAATGAAGTTTAAAGTTGGATTAATGACTTCTGGCTCTAGCAATCCTGCCATAGCTTTCAAAGGTAAACAAATGGCAGATGAAGTTGTTAGTGATATGAATCGGAAGGCTGACTAGTTCTCTTCAATCTTTCCTACTGATGGAAGTCAAACTCCTAATAAACCTAGTTTCTTTTCCAAAATGGGAGGATGGCAGACAGTTGGTGCTGCAGCTGATATGCTAGGTTCTTTTATGCCTGAGAAGGATGAATACTCTGGAACTAAAGGTGACCTTACTTAGACATTAGACAGTACCTATGATAATATAGCTAATACCCTTATGGCTATTCCAGGATGGGGAACTTTAGCTGGAGGTATAATGAAAGCCGGATCTTTTCTCGGTAAAGGAGTTAATGCTTTAGGAGGTGGTACAGATGGTATGTGCGTATGTGCAGGGACTAAGGTGTTTAAGGCAAATGGAGAAATAATAAATATAGAAGACTTAAAACAAGAGGACGGCATTATAGGATGGAATGAGAAGACAAAGTAGATTGTACCTCAAACTATTCATAATATAATCGAACCCAGATAGAAAGAATGTTTAGAGATTACTATAAAGTCTGGATTTACATTAAGATGTAGTATGGACCATCCAGTGTTAAGTGATAATAGCCCTAAAGCAAGATCTCTTAGGATAAACGGATAGCGTATAGCTTACAGAGATTGGAAATTCAGAAGGGCTGATGAACTCAAAGTAGGAGACTTTGTGGGAGTTGCTAATAATATTGATTATTGGGGAAATATTACTTTAGATAAAGCCTACTTAATAGGTCTTCTTATTGGAGATGGTACATATACCAAAGGTAACTCTTGTAGGCTCATTTCAGCTGACAGATCTACATGGGATTATATAGAATCTAATGGTCTTGGAGTTATTAATCACTGTGATGATACTAGATCTGACAAATATAGTACTGAAGTTCGTACCTATCGTATAATAGATGGAATGGATCTAATGAGATAGGTTGGATTAGTGTACTAGAGTGGAGAAAACAAAACTTTACCTAAGAATATAGGATAGTATACAAAGGATTCTATATGTTAGTTATTGGCTGGGTTGTATGATACTGATGGTAGTATTTCTGTGAATGAGGATAAGAATAATTGGTCTATTACTTTATATCAATCAAACAAAAACTTATTGCAAGAGGTAAAAGAACAATTACACAAATTAGGGATTTTTACAAGTATAAGTGCAAGAAAGGCTGCTAAGTATCAATTAGGAGGGAAAATAATTAACTCCAATCAGAGCTACAGGCTTGAGGTTGGAGATATAACTTCTGCTATTAAGTTTACTCAGCTTATTCCCCTAAACATAGATTATAAAAAAGCTAACTTAGACAGAATTTATAATCTATTGAAAGATAAAAAGGCTTAGGAACATCCTGAATTATCAGGAGCTAAATAGTTCAAAATTGTAGATATTAAACCTATAGGTTTACAAACTGTATATAATTTGCAAGCAGATAATGACCACACCTATCTTGCAAATGGTATTATCACTCATAATACTACTACTGATGCTATTTTAGGAAGCTCATTCTTAAATTTAACTCCATTTGGACTAATTAACGGGTTCGGGGGTAGTAAGACTAATACTATTACTAAAGACGAGTAGGTATTTGAAACTGTTGGATCTTCATATACTGGCACTAATTAGGCTGTTAATGATGCGCTTACTAAGAGTGGTAAGAAGTATGGACTATTTAGTAGTAAGGCAAGAAATAGAGCAAATGAAGAAATAGAGGAAGCTAAGAGATAGTAGGGAGTAATGTCGTGGGTGGCTGATGAAGCTACTGACAGATTTGCTATACGTGATTCTATGGCAGCTATTAACGGAAATAGAAGAAAATATTATTTACAAGGAGGCTATAACTAGGCTGATGTTAGAGTTGGAAAATCTGGAATGTCATTAGACTTAATAGCTAAAGCTAAGAAGGTCTTACATGAATCTAGGAAGTTGAAAGGAGGTGGATAGATAACACCAACCGAGATTTTATTAGTGGTTCCAGAATTTCAAGATGGAGGATAGATAAATAAGAAATCTAGAACTTTATAGGAACTTATAGAGTATGCTAAGAAAGAAAATCCTAGATTCATCTAGAGAATGTCTGAACCTCCTAGAGGAATAGATTTTGTAGATGACGAGGATAAGTAGGCTAGGGGCAGTCATTATATGGAATGGAGTACTGATGATAACGGGAATGCTATCATATATCCAAGAATACAAGAGGTTGACAAAGAGTTGAAATTCTTTAATAGTTCTGATGCTTACAATAGAGCTATGGAGAACAAGAACTATCTTATAATGACTCCAGAAGAAGCTAAATTATTCTTTGCAGAAGATTCTAAATACGGTACTGCCTATAAATCTGGATGGCCTCAATTCTTTGGCAAGTTTCAGCAAGGAGGTTCTATTAATATAATTCCTGAAGGTGCTCTTCACGCTCATAAGCATAACATGGATATGGAAGGAATTACTCCAAAAGGTATTCCAGTAGTATCCAACAAGGAAGGTGGTGAAGTGGAACAATAGGCTGAGATAGAAAGGGAGGAGATAATATTTAGACTAGAAGTAACTAAGAAGCTTGAAGAACTAGAAGAAAAATATTACGACGAAGAGACTTCCCAGAGAGAAAAGGACGAATGTGCTCTAGAAGCAGGAAAGTTACTAGTTGAAGAGATACTTTATAATACATAGGATAATACAAATAAATTGCTATAATTATGCCTATAAGAAAAATATCACAAGCTGAGGCAGCAGAAAACAAGAAAAAGCAGCAAGTTCTAAGAACAGCTGGATATAATATTAAAGTAGATGGTTCTTGGGGACCTTGGTAGGAAAAACAATATAGAAAAGTGACTTCAGCTAAAAGAGGCAAAACAAGTTAGGCTAATGTGGGAGTAATGGCTCTTCCTGTTGCTGGTTATGGGATTGCTCAGTTGCTAGAGGGACTTGGCTCTATGTCACTCCCCTCTATATCTCTTCCATCTATTTCAGCACCAGCTGCTGCTATGGCAGCTCCAGTAGCTTTAACATTAGCTGGACCTGCATACGGACTGTATGAAACCATTACTGGTCAGCATCATTAGGTAAATATCACTCCACAGGAAAGATAGGCTATGACATATGCTCCTGATGCTACTAGGGTTAGTAGACCGATCGTTGTAAGCAGAACTAGAGTAGGGAGTCAATCCCAATCAAGACCTATAGGGGAAATGTATATAAACCCTGCGCTAACTCGTACTAGATCTGTTAGTATGGCATCTGAGGCTGCACGTGATTCTACTGGAACCTCTACAGCCCCACGAGATAGTACTGGTACTGTTCCAAGTTCAGCTCCCCAAGGTAACAAGCCAGAAGATAAGAAACCCAAACAAGATCCAAAGAAGAAAGGCGGATTTAAGGAGGGAGCTAAGAGAGTAGGTAGAAATCTAGGGAACTTCTACGGAAAAGTCCTAACAGGAGGTGCTTATGGAGTAGGAGGAGTTGGAGTACCCGGAGCAATAGGTTATGGGATTTATAGGTGGTCATAGCCTGAGCCAACAGCAGCTGATTCTCTACTAGAGGAACAGAGTAGACAAATAATGGAACTTGGAAAACTTGGTAGGGCTAGACAGAACCAAATAACTATAGATTCTCTAAGACGTTCTCTTTCAAATCCAGTACAAAGTACCGGAGATACTCTTAGAGCAGGAACAGCAAGCCAAACTCCACAACAACCCGTAGAGGAAGTTAGTATTATTAAGAACAATCCATTTATGCAGAAATGATAACAATAGAGATAGGAAATAAGAAATATAAGGTTCAGGAAGCTCGCACTGAGGAAGAGAAAGAAAAAGGACTTCAAGGTGTAACGGAGCTTCCTGAAGACGAAGGAATGTTGTTCTACTTTGATCCTCCAGAGGATGTATCCATGTGGATGAAGGATACGCTTATACCGTTAGACATAGTATTCATAAATGATGACGAAGAAGTAGTATATGTAGGAGAAGGAATTCCAAATACTGAAACTCAAATGACTGTCCAAAATGTTGCATATGTGCTGGAAGTTAATAGTGGTTCTGGAATTTAGGAAGGGGACGAACTTGACTTTGAAGAAGAGGATGAGGATGATGCTCCCGTAATGAAGGTTCTTGCATAGGATGGGTCAACATAGATGGATTTATGGGGAGGAGAGCGTATCTTTAGTAGAAAGAATACCGTAGTCTTAATAAGAAAAGCCAGGAAAGCAAATATGTCTAAAGATGATAAAGACTACAAGGCTCTAGGAAGGTATATGTTTAAGTGTATAAAGGACTAGAATGAAAGACCTCCGGAGTATGTCGAATCTCCAAAGTCCTCTGACGAAGATTAATAAGATATATCTAATATGTATTACATAATTGTATCCTAGCTCGTTTTCGTTTGGAATAAATAAATTAATTATATAAATTTGTTATCATAACTAGTTTAAATTTAAACAATAAAAATTATGAAAATTACACCAAAAAATCAAGAAACACGTAAATTTCAAGTGGGTGGAGCTATGCCAGCTGGTGCTCCTGCTGAAGATCCCACTGTAGGTGGAGGAGCTCCTACCGGAGAACCTGCTCCAGATCAAGGAGGAGAACAAGATCCTATTATGATGCTCGCTCAGATGTCAGCTCAAGCAATACAAGCTCAAGATTGTCAAATGGCAATGCAGGTATGCCAGGCATTCCTGGAGATTGTTCAGCAAATGCAAGGAGGAGCTCCTGAAGAGCCACAGGGAGAACCAGTTTTCCGTAAGGGTGGAACTTTGGTTCGTAGAATTAAGAAATAATTTACCTTTAACTCAGATGGGGGCATATATTTAATATATATGTTCCCATTTTTTAGTTTATACCATATGATTCAGACAAGAAAAATGGAAGAAGGAGATAAAACTCCAACACTATATAGCTTCTACGATGACTAGTATGACTTTAACGATTTGTCTAGGAGAGTAGACTCTGGTTTAAACAACTACATTTCTACTCTTAAAAGAGGCAAAAAGTATGAGTCAGAAATAAGAGAAGCGGTAGCTAACCTGATGGCAGGAGTAAAGGATGGAACAATCACTTTTGGGAATGGACGCTACAATGACTCACTTGGAAGATATAGTAATGCAGAGGATAAGGATAAGGATGTGTATGGATGGGCAGCCAATTACATATACAACAATATGAGTAAATCTCAGAAATATGTAGCCCCACAAGATACTAGCAAAAAGAACTGGAGCAATATGACTTTATCCCAGGCTTTAGTTAAGGACATCTTTAATTCTAATTAGCCAAATATAGACTACTTTGTAGATTAGGATCAGCTAGACCCTGAAACTAACACTAGAGGTACTGCTGTTAGAGCAAAGATGATAACAGATTGGATTGACACTAAAGTAAATGATCAGTTATTCAATGGATATACTGGTTATACAAATGAAGATAAACAGAACTTTATAAGACTAGCTTAGGAAGCCTCTGCTAAGTTAAAAGAGAATGGAGTGGATTCTGGGGATTATTTGTTCTTGAGTAGAGCTTTTCCAGGAATACCTTGGGAGTCATTATTTAGAACAGGTCCTAAGCAAACCACACAACAAGGAGAAGCAGATTAGGGAGGACTGACCCAATCTGGATTTAATGAATACCTTGACTAGAATTGGAAAAGAATGTCTAATGATTCTTCATCTTTCTCATTATAGAATACTACTTCAAAATATGGGGAATGGACACAGAATCAACTTATTTCAGCTATTAAGGGGATGGATGATTAGACATTAGCTAATTATTTAGTAACGGCTATAAATAATCCAAATAGGGACTTTGGTTCTGAGAAAATCTTTTCTAAAGCTAATGGAGTTCCTGTCTCTAGTTAGTGGCTAGCCCTTACTATCCTATAGAGGATGGCGGCCGAAGGTAAACTCATATAGGATAAGGAGAAGTCAAATATATACTATATACCAGAGTTGTTAAGTAGAAATACCAACTCAGGATATTATTATGATGATAATACAAAAACGATATATAAAAGGAGTATAAGAGATATTCCATACTGGTAGGATTAGCTATGGAAATGGTATTCTGGAGACACATCAGAACCTTGGACTGCTCAGTATAAGAAGAACGGTGGAATCATAAAAGCTCAGGGCGGAACTCAACTTTGGTATTCTGGACTGTCTGCCGCTGGTGACTATGATCCAGCAAAGTATCAGTATTCTTATGACACATCGAGACTTGTAGATGCTGATATGTCTGATGACAAGTGGAATCCTTGGGTATCGGATATAGCAGGACTTGGAGTTGGTAGATACAAACCTACTGCTGGAAATACTAGAGCTTATACTTAGAGTATCGAGAATACTCAATATTACAAAAACTTCGGAAATACTTTATTGAATCCAGATGGGACTTTCACGGATGTCGGATTAGCTTGGGCTAAAGCTGTTGATGCCTAGCTCCCAAAGGGTTCCAAGGCTACATTCTTTGATGAAAGCGGTAATCTTAGAACTACATGGGCTCCAACAACTAATGATACTTATGGTAGAACTAAACGCCAATTTAATAATCTTGCTGATTATGTGAACTATGTTCGTAATGATTAGATTCTAGGTTCTAGACATAACGTATTCCTGAATCAAGGAAATAGATACTTCTATAAGGACTAGAATGGAGTTGAACATTGGGTAGACCCAAATGAGATTTCTAAGTATGAAGTATCTGCTAATCCAGTTCGTTCTTAGTGGAATGATGATAATACTATCTATTGGAACGATTATGAATTGACTGGACTGAAGCCAGATCAAGTTGTTCCTGATGATTAGGAGGAAGTTCCAGTAGATGATTAGAGAAATACTGGTAGCCGTGTATATCCAATTGGAACTTAGCCTAAGACTAGTGAGTTTGCTGGAAGTGGGTTTGGAGACTTCATGCTAGGAATAACTCCAGATTTAATTGGGGCTGGACGACTTTTTGCTTCTTTAAGAACGAACAATAGAGTTGCAAGAACTTTGGATAGGTCACTTAGACCAGTACTAAAGGATACTTATGAGAGATATTCTCCTATAACTGGCGCATTTGGAGAAATGTCTTTTAGAAATAGACAAGCAGCAGATCTTAGAAGACAGGCTTCTAGACCATTTACTTCTGACGCCTCCTTACAGTTAGCAGGATAGCTAGAAGCTGATAGACAAGCTCGAGACTTAGAATATTAGGGATTCCTAGCTGATGATAAAGAAATAAAGAGAACGTAGGAAGCTGCTCTTGCTAGACAAGAGGATAATATGGCTAGACGTTCTGAAGTATCTAACTTTAATAGAGCCTCTATCAATCAAACTAATAGAGAAAAAGCTCAATTGGAAGCTACTAGACTTAGACATAATTGGCAATCTGTTGATAACTTCCTACAAGGCGTAGAAGGAAGGCTTAGAACCAGTTTGGCAGAAAGACGAGCTATAAGACAAAATGCTTCAATGCAGGCTGCATAGACAAGGTACTAGGAGTTCCTACAACGATTTAATGAGGATTATAAACGTAGACATCCAAATGCTACTTAGGAAACAATATTGAATGATCCAGAATATATTCGAACAGTTCAAGACCTTAGAAGAAGGTATCAATATGATACATATAATATAGGTCTGGGAGGGTATTATAGGGATCCTTATGCTGGGATTTATGATAAAGACAATATTCCGACATATGAAAGTATATTGTATTCTAAGAATGGAGGAAGGTTAAGACCTAGTATTATGACAATGATAAACAAAGTAATAAAAAATGAAAGTTACACCTAAACATTAGAAAGGAGGGAATTTAGATGCCTTCTTTACAACATATGTTCCGGTTTAGATTTAGGCTCCCAACTAGACTTCTTCTCAATAGAGGTCTAGTGGGAACTCATAGTCTAGTGAGAAGGGTAAATTAACAGAGAAAGACTTCTTTGATATGTTAAAAGACATTGATGGTTTACCTAACGAGATGAACGCGATAGTAGGTAATTTAATGAATACATTTAGGCTAAGTGCCCTTACAGGAGTTGATCCCGGAGACTTAGCAACAACATACCTTTCTAATTTATATCAAGTTAAAGTTGCCTCATAGAACAAGGCAGCTTATGATAAAGCTGTAGAGTAGGCAAATAAAAATGGTTCAATGGCGGAGCCAGCAATCTCAATGGATGGAAAGTTAGTAGTACAGAATGCTGATGGAAAAATTACTACTGTAAGTCTGTCTAACTACTTTGAGAACAAAGATCAGTATGCCCCACTAACTGTTTCTAATCTGGCGAATCTTAGAGCATATAGTCCAGAACTTGCTTATAATCCAGAAGTATTTAATATTATTACTAATAGTATGGGATTTGAATCTTTCTAGGAATTATTAAGTAAAGTTACTTAGACTCTTGGTTCGTCTGAATATACACGAAGTGGAATGTTTAGTTCTGAAGGGTAGGCTTCCAAGGGATTAGAATTACTAATGACTTTAGGAAAGGACGACAGATTACAAGCTATGGGATCAGTAACAGCCGAAGGTCTATATAAGTATAAAGTTATTGATAAGACACAATTGCAACAAATTAATTCTATGCTTTCTTATATAACTTCAGTTCTTCCAGACCGAGCTAAAACATGGGCTGCATTTAAAATGGGAACTTCAGATAAGAACAAGGCTACTCGTGACTTAGTATTCTAGTATCTATTATCAGGAAATTCTCAGCAACATACTATAGATATTGACTATCAAGGGTCAATGGAGAAAGTTACTGGAAACAAGTCAAAAGGGGATGCTACTACTGATGACATAGTTCAGAACACTGCAACAAAGTGGCTAAGAGGTTTGGGAGTACAGAACGTATTTACTATAAATCCTGGAACAAATTACGCTACTTAGGTACTTGCTAATACCTTACCTCTTACAGATTCTGATAAGAAGTATCTTGGAGCTAATTCAGTACTGCAACAAGCTACTTAGGGAGAATATGCTGGAATCTTAGACTTTAATAGTGCTTCTATGGGTATGTAGAGAATAGATCCATCCAACTTTGGAAAGATTGTACTTACTGATGGTAAAATTAGTTCAATAGACTTTCCTTCTAAAGTATTAGATGATGGTACAATTGTTCCAGATTTGTCTCCTCAAACTTCAGAGGCTAAACAGGCTGCTGACAGAGAGATAAAACAACTTGGAATAGACTTGTCAAGTATTAGTTCTATATCTGCTAACTATAAAGCTATAAATGATATATATGCCAAGCATGGACTGGAACCTGCTTATAACCCAGATGGAACTCCTACTAATAATTGGACAAGATTTGGAGTAATTAATGCTTCCGCTAGCAATAACGCTCTTGGAATGGATTAGTTTGATAGTAATGAATTATTACAACCTATCAACGACGATGCAGTAGTTGATAATCTATTGTAGGCTACTAAGGAAGAAAACTATGACACAAATAACTTCTTGTGGAATGGTGTTGACCATTTCTATAGAGGAACAGTATGGGTTCCAGTAAATGGTAGCTATGTAGCGGCTTCTGCCAATAGTGGAATAAAAACTGACCAGTTAAATGATATTATAAATAGAGAGGCAGCATTAAATGCTTCTAAAATGTTAACGAAAGAAAAGAAATAATATGCAGGAAAAGGAATATGATCTATTTATGAATATGCTACGAAATCCAGATGCATCTTTCGATACATTCGTAGCCGGAGGGCTAACTACTGACAATACTTAGTTACTAGGCCGTTCAGAATATGAGTCTAGTGAAAAGGTGTAGGAAGCCCTAAAGGATCAATATGGACAGTTTGATAAAAATTAGTTTGATCAACTGTACAATAATGCTTAGATGTACTATAACCTTCTATCATCAGCCAACTATGATAAGGCAATGCAGGAGCAAGTAACATATCATAGAGATGACATATTCGCTCCTGCTGATTAGAGAAGAACAGGTCCTGACTATCAATAGGTAGTAGTATCAAATCCATATAAACAGACCTCTAGTGTGTTTGAGTTAGGAAAGGTTGGTGAAAGAACTAAGTCTGTTGACGAATTAGCTCAAGCCAACAAAGTACTACTTAATCCGAGTACAGCTGGAGATAATCTTGAGAATGCTTAGTGGGGAGATTCTCCAAACGACAGTTTTGCTGAGCATTTCTTTGATACATTAGTTTTGGCACAATATGATGAAGATGGTACTCATACGGACTTAGTATCAGGGCAAATCGTAGAGCATAAGAAGGGAGATTTAAAGCTAGACTAGAATGGAAACTTCTACTATGAAAAACTAGACGGAAGGGACATATATGGTAGAAGAGTCTTAAATAAAATGAACGTTTTAACTACTGACGGATCTTTTTGGAATAGATATGACTTCTTTGATTCTGATGATATTAATCAGAAGAGCGTTGGAGGTTCTATCCTTAAGAACTTGGCCTTAGTTGGGACGATGTTTATTCCATATGTAGGTCCTTGGATTGCTGGACTAAGTATTGCTACTCAGTTAGCTGGTCTTGGAGCTACACTTGGAAAAATGATGGCAGGTAGCGATAACCCTACTTTATCAGAAATAGAAGGATGGTCTAAGTCAGTTAGTAGACAGGGGGCTTAGACCGAATATGCTTAGGAAAACACCTGGTGTTGGGAAAACTTTATAAACTTGATAGGTGATGTTGCAGGACAATTAAAGGAACAACGTTTCGTCTTTGAAAAGATTCCCTATGTCTTAAGTGGAACTAATATATACTCTAAGGAGAGTATGGCTGCTAAACTAGCAGAATTATAGAAAGGATAGCAAAAGCTATTTGAAACTAGAGTTGGAGACCTAAGTAAGTTGGGTAAGACTAAAGAAGGGTTGCAACTATCAGTTGATGAACTTAGAACAATGTCAACTCTAAAGGCTCAGGCTGAGCTAGATTCCTTTATGAAAGGATATTAGAAGCTAGGAGAAGTGATGAGCAAGGGATATATGACCGCGATTACTGTAGGTGATACTTATGGAGAAGCTAAATAGGCTGGAGCATCTGACCTAGATGCTACTCTTTTGACTCTTGGTTATGCCGCTGGCGAATATGCTCTATTAAATACTGGACTTGGAGAATGGATACTTCCTGAATTGAGAGCTGGAAGATATAAATCGCAAGCAATTGCAAAAGCCTTAGCAAACATCAATCAGGACACACAAGCCCTATATAGACAATTTGGAACTACTTTGAAGAATGTTCCGAAAGAAGGAAAGAAGCAATATGTGAAGAAAATCTTCAACCTTGGAAGAGATATTGCTAGAGCAGAATACGCCACTGGTAGTAGGGCACTCACAGCTTCATTAGCAGCAGGGGCTGGAGAAGGAGTAGAAGAAGTGTCAGAAGAATTACTTGCTGATTTCTCTAAGGGATGCTATGATGTAGTGAAATGGTTACAAGGAGAAGATACTAGATTAGATTCTTTTGGATATAATTTTGATACGGGGGAATTTAATGTAAGTGACCTTGCAAACCGTTATAGTATGTCATTAGTTGGAGGATTCATTGGTGGAGGTCTTACTAATGCTGGAACAAATTACTAGTCAATAAACAATCTCGGAAATATGACTTCTAAATAGGCTATAGAAGAGGTAGTTTACATGGCTAGAAATGGAGGATTGAACAAGTTCCTTAAAGAGGTAAATAAAATGCAATTAGGAGACAGAAATCTGTCTATGAATACTCAACGGAATGAAGACGGAACTATATCTTTCGTGTAGGGAACTGAGCAAGATAATTAGGATGTATATATAAAAAGAGCCATTAATCAATAGGCTAGGCTTATTGAATAGATACTGCAAGCTAACGGTGCTTCTCTATCGGATGAGTCATTCCTTGATACACAAATATTGAATGACTTAAGATTTACTGCTTTACATAACTCTTCTATGGCCGGAGAGTTACTAAATGAGTTTAATGGACTAAGCTCTGATATAGTAAAGTTAACTAGTCAAATAAATACTATACAAAGTAAGGCATTAGATGCAAACGGAGATAAAGCAGTATCTGATAAGGAGAAGAGAAATAATGAGCTATCTGACGACGATAAGGCTGTAATAAAGAAGCTAGAGTCTTAGTTAAAGGATAAGCAGAAGTAGTTACAAGATCTTCTTGAAGGAAAGAGGTCATATGAATTTATTGCAGATGCTTTATTTGAAATGACTCCTGCTTTGAGTGGTAATCTAACCACTGTTACCTTCCCATTATTTGCAGAACAAATGTATGGAAAGAAATTCTCAGAATTGACTAATGATGAGAAAGCAACTGCTCAAGATAAATATACTAAGTGGAAGGCTTCAGAAGGAAGAGAACATATAAAGGAAATCTCTACTGCCTTTAGAAACATATCTTATTAGGTAAGTAATCTGATAAAATAGAATGAAGAGGAGTATACCAGTATAGCTCCAGAGCTATAGTAGGTAAATTCATTGGTTTCTTAGTTATATGAAAATTCTGAGGGAAGAGAAACTGCTTGGTTAAAAACAGCATAGGATCTTATTGACACTAGTAGGGATAAGTTTAATATGAGACTTACTAAGCTCTTAGGCACTGAATAGGATGTCCAAGAGTTATAGGAAATATCTTCTAGACATGATAATATTGATCCTAATCTCTCCGACGAAGAGAGAAAACAGCAGCAAGAATAGACTAGATAGGAATATGTTAATAAGCTGGAAGAAATACTGCTAAGAAATATTGGAAAATATGTACAGCCATTCCTAGATAGAGGATTTGCAAATGTTGAAACAAAACAACAATTAGACAGCTTACTAACGGCTACTTGGAATATTCTTAAGAGAAAGGCTGTGGAGTGGGATCAATGGTAGGAAGAAAACTTTGATCCAATGAACATGGGTTAGGTTAACCCCTATGCAACATAGATTCTTGAGGTAAAAAGTCTCAAAGATTAGGTGGCTAATCTAAACAGAACTCCGTTAGAAGAAAACTTGAATCAGTTCTCTATATCTATAGGAAATGATCCAATTGGTATTACTGGTTTGTAGGAAAGACTGAATTAGATGTTAAATGATACATCTTAGGATGTAACCAGATTTAACATTGATGACGATCTTTACAGAGATTTGGAGAATGCAATAAATACTATGCAAATGTATAGAGCTGCTATTCTTGCTGCTAGAACAGATTCTGCTAGAGTTGGTGACTTGTATGGATATAATGCTACTCTTAATGAAATTGCAGAAAGAGTCGAAGGACAGTCTTATCCAGAGCTTGCTGAAATAGATAGCCAAACAGCTGATATATTTATTGCTGATATAGATACTAATCTAAATAAATTAACGTTTTTAAAAACACTCTATAATATCAATAGAGGTTAGAAGTTATCTAGACAGGATAGGATAGCTACTAAGAAGGATTTATTGATATATAAAAGACTCAAGAGTATAGTATAGGTATTAGATGATGATGAATTAAATAAGTGGGAAGGATTCTTGTAGCTTCAAACCGCTATAAATGGAATGACTCTGCACGAAAATCTACTTAGAAGTACTTCAACTAACCTATCTGAGGAATAGAGAGAGGAGTTCGAAAAGGAAACTATCTAGGCAGAGGATGCAATTTATGATTTCTTCTAGATAGAAAGCAATAAAGCTAAATTAAGTGATCCTAAGCAGTTAGCACAACTAATCAATCCTAATAAACTTCAATTATACACTGAAGGAAAGGAATTGTTAAATGAAGGATTGGATAATCTAGATGACAATTCTATAGTATGGTGGTTAGCTAGTAGAGCTGCTATAAGGTCTACTGATTTCTATAATCAATACAGATAGATAATAGATCCAAAGGCTGAGCGTCCATTGGCCCCTATATCTACGCAGGAATTAGCTATATACAATAACTATGCAAGTATAGTTAATGGCGATATATTCTCTAACTTCTATAAGGCTTATAGACAGGCAATAGTTGAAGACTGGAAATCCAAGACTGTAGATTAGAGAAGAGAAATAGCTAAAAGAATAAATATTGATGAAGTTCTTCTATCTGATGATATGGCAGATTATGCTCTCAACTTCTTACCAGCTCCAAGATATTAGAATATTATTCTTACTGAGGGTATTCCTGGAAGTGGTAAATCTACAGCGGTATACTCTACTACCATAAAGCTATTACAACAAACACATCCAGATTTACTGAAGAATGTTACGGTAGTACATGGTGCTAATGCAGATAGTGCTGTTAAGTTAAGAGATGACGTTGGATTAAAGCAAGATAATTCTAAGACCTACGGTCGAGAAGAGTTTATGAAGGAGATAAATCCTGAGTGGAAAGAATATTAGCTTGATCCGGTTAAGCGTAAGTATCTAGTTCCCAGAAAGGACTATGCTATAACTGATGAGAAAGAAATCAGATCTTCCCTTGGTATAAAGGAAACTTAGACTCCTCCTAGCCTAATCGTAATTGATGAAATCTCTAAGTTTACAGCTTATGACTTAGACTAGATTGATAGATTTGCAAAGAAGTATGGAATAACAGTGTTAGTTGCTGGTGACTTTGATCAGTCTGGAATAGTTGGAACTCACTCTATAGAAATTAATGGAAAGAATCTTCAATGGAATGTAGACCTAATTAGAACTAATTTCATTAGAAGTCCTAAACTAGGAGTTTCTATGAGAACTGATAATTCTATAAAGACTGCAAACTTGCAGAAGTTATAGGCTTATATGCAGGATCCAACTAATGAAAAGGTAACGTTCCAATACTATGAGGATGAAACCGGATTATACGGAGACAAGGTTCTACTATATAACACCACTATTACTAGAAATGAGAATGAAGAAGTTACTTCTATAAATAATGATGATAAGAAGGCTTGGACCTAGACTATATTACAAGAAGTTGATAAACTAATAAGTACTTTAAAATCTGGACAAAAGATAGGTTATATCTACTCTGATAGAAATTCACCTATCCTTGCAGAGTTATCCTCTGATAAATATTCTAAATATATTGATTTTAGAGAAGGTGGATCAGCTCAAGGATTAGAAGGATAGTACTATATTATTGAGGCTGACTTTGACAATAATACTACTAACTATCTCAAGGATGTCTACACAGGAATGAGTAGAGCACAATAGGGAAGTATTATCATAGCTCCAAGCGGAGATGATAAAGGAATTATCAATTTTGATTCAGAACAGGTGCAAGAGAAGGTTGATGAAACATTATCTAAATCAACTATTGCGGTCTTTGCTGATAAGAGAAAGAAACTTCTTGACAAGATAGCTGCTTCTGAAAACAAAATAGAGTATACTCCGAGAACATCTGAGTCTGTGGTAACATAGGCAACTCAAACGACAGGTAATGGACTTTAGGCTGGAACTAATCCTACTCCACCACCTACTACACTGACTTATGAGTAGGAAAAGAAAGAGCTTCTAGCAGCTATTGAGGACGCTGAGGATGCAGTAGAGGCTGATAGATTTATATGGGAAGCTAGTTTAAGACATCCTGGACTAAGGTAGGATTAGGATGTTATTGACGCATATAATAGAAAGGAAAGAGAAGAGGAAGAACCACTGCCTGAATAGCCATAGAACCCACCTCAACCTGAAGAGTAGGCAGGCTAGAACACTCCAGACCCTGACACAGATAAACAACCAGAGGCTCTAATATATGAAGAGGATTCATCTCCTATAACTCAAACTGATATTATTGAAGAGAGTGCCTACTAGGAGGCTGTAGACACTTCTAACTAGGAAGTTAATCTTCCATAGTCTACAACAGATGATACTTAGGCAAGTATTACTATTAATATGCTATTGCATACATTCAACACTTTTGAAACTGGAGTATTAATTGGTCCTAATGGAGAACCAGTCCCAGTTGGAAGTTAGGCGTGGATGAACGCTCGTATAGATAGCATTAATGGATTGATCAAAATCGATCAATTATTAGGAAGACCAGTAAGAACTGTTCAAGAATACGTTAGATAGATTGGACGTCTGAGAAGTATTCTATTTAATACCCAAGATAAGTCTGATATATGTACTAGACTTTAGAATAATTTGGGATTGTCTGGAGTTTATTGTACATTTGCCTTGAAAAGCTCTCCGAGACCTGGAGATAAGAACAAACTGAATGGAAGGGAATTTGTTGATTCTAATCCTACTCCATTTAGTAAAGGAATCTCTGAGCAGACCATGTTTAATGGCTCATCAGATACTAAGAGCCATGAATGGCATCCGAAGTCAATAGTAGCAATAATCGGATCTAAGGATACAGGAGACGTACTGGAATTACCATTGATAGCATTATCATCTCCATTTACTCTCCTTTAGATAAAGGACAATAATGGGGCTAATGTTTTTGACTAGGTATTTAATAGATTCTAGACTCTGAAAAACAATGGTATGACATATCACGAAATTTCAGAGACTTTAATCAGGGAGTTTGATGGAAACGTTAAGTATCAGAACCTTATAAATCTGTTTAAGCTATTTAACTTCACTGATGGGGGAGTATTCTATATACGAGATCCGTAGTGGACTCCTGCTAAGAGCTTAGAACTACTAGGCCCACAGTTTGTTACTAATAGAGGTTATTATCAAGGACTTCCTGGCCTAGGATATGATAACGATGCTACCCCGGAATCGGAATGGCTTACTGTAAATGATTTTGCTAACAATCCAGACAGACATAATCCACAAACTTATGTTACAAAGAATGTGATGGTGTCAATTTCTGGTATGGTGGATGCTGGAGATAAATCTGTATAGATAGTAAATCCAGGCCATCCGTTTGTATTAGTATCTTACGATACTGACTTGAACAGTGACAAAAAGGTCGTTGATTACTATATTAGATAGGCAACCGATCCATCTGTTCCTAAGAAAGTTAAATTAGTATATGTCATTCCTCCAAAGGCTACAATACGAGAGTACTTAGATAATCTACATAAGATACTTAATAAAGAACCAAATGTTCAAAACATTGGTCAACTATTTACTTCTTATAAGTTACTGAAGATACTTATCAATAATGATAGTTTCAGAAGTGAGTTAGAAAGAAAGGCTCCTGGACTACTATCTAAGGTAGAGAGAGCTATACAAGAAGTAGATGCTCTTAGTACTATAGATTAGAAAAAAGACAAGTTATATGAAACTTAGGATTGGAGTCAAGAAGGATTCTCTGCTAAGCCTGTTAAATTAGCCGGATTGTTTGATGGAGTTCTAATGAGCTTTGCTTACAATAGAAACACCTTAAATTCTCTAATAGGTGAGTAGAACACATCCAGTCCAGATGATGTTTCAATACAGCTAATGGAGGCAATATTATCACAAGAGGGTATAGACGGAATTTACTATAATGTAAAAGTTCCAAAGGATAATCCAACCATGATTGGTTCATTCACTGTTCCTTTGTAGGGAAATAACTACTCTATTAGTGGTAAGCCGTTTAGAATACATGGAAAGATTGATTCCTATACCTTTAGAGGTAATATGGATTGGTTAGTATCCTATGCACTTTCTAAAATGAATCCTACTAAGAATGGACACTTACAAAGTGGAGATTCTTATAAATATAGAGATAGAGATTCTAATCTAGTTTAGACTATTTCTCCTCAACAGAGGGCTATTAATAATACTCTAAAGTATTTGCAATAGAAAACGGGAAGAGACTTCTCTGAGTTCTACTAGGATGGTGACATACGTTCTGGAAATCTTAAAGTTGTTCAAACCTTACAAGAGGAAGATAACGAGCTTGTTGCATTCATGGTTAATGGGCAGTTAAAAGTTAGCAATAAAAGCAAGTATCTGTAGGGATATGCTCACATTGTGGATCCGATAGGACACCGTGTTTATGACTTATGGAAAAATGAAGAACCAGACAGCAACGGAAATTATAGTGATTTCCTTATAGATGTAATATAGTCTGATGGAACTACTATTACTTATACTGCAACCTACGATTCTAGAAATGATACCTTAATTATAACCCCTGAAGTTGAGACAAAGGATTCTAACATTACCTTATCAGTAACTCCAGAGAATATAACTGACTATCTAAATGAGGGAAGAGAAATATTAGAAAGTATATTTGATTTTGATCCAACATTGTCAGACGCCTTTTAGAAGACCACATATGAAGAGTTTATATAGGCATTAAATGACTTGGAGTACATAGGAGATATGCGTATAGATGACCTATAGAGCTTATTAGAAGATGCTACCCCAGAGTAGAAGTAGATAATAAATGATTTAATAGAATTGGAAAGATCGCATGACCCTGATAAGTAGGACGTGAATGATGAAGGTCAAGTATGTCCTCCTAACTTTAAAATTTTATTTTAATATGATTAAATGTGGTGTAGACGATAAAGCCTTAAAATAGATACAATCAAAGACAGCCCTTGTTCTTCGGACTTATCTGAAGAACAAGGAGCCTATGTCTACTTTGAAGGCTAATATGTAGCAGCTCTTAGATAAGATTGCTCAACAATATGAATTGACTAATATCAACGATATAGTTAATACTATTTATAACACTTCAATTAGATATGGAGTGGTAGATTAGAATCCAGATTTCTTTAGTATCCAGAACATTACTAATCTAATTACAGCCCAACAAAAAGGTATACAAGTTAACAATACTTTGGAAACTAGTACTGATAATTTGGTCGATGCGGAATAGGTTAGACTGAGATTTGATGCAAGTAGAGAATTTCTAGACAATGCCTATGGTTTGGCTAAAGAAGTTTCTGATTACGTGATAAACAAGACTAACAGAAATATATTTGATTGTTTATTCGTTAATAGAGGATCTATAGATTAGCCATTAGGTATAGTAAGGAATACTACTGAACTTAATAGGAATATCAGGCAATATCAAGAAGCTCTTCTTAGAAGAATAACTAGCTATCTAAGTCAGGTTGTTAAGAATGCTCCAAACTTACATACATCAAAAGAAATAAAATAGCTATTATTAGCTCCAAGTTTGTATCAAGAAATTGATGGAGAAATAAGAAATACTGGAATACTGGAATCTATTTCTCAGTTAGCTAATATGTATCTGTCTCCTACTAATTTTAATGTGGATGTACTAAGATAGCTTTTCAATGATATGAATGATAGTACTCTCCCACAGTCTGAAAGGGAGTCTGCCAGACAGAAATTGGAAGCATACAATGCAAAAGTGATACTTGATCACTTTGACACCTACTTAACAATAACTCTTGGAAAGGCTGTCTAGATTAAGGATTTTAACCAGAAAACAGGTGAGGATAAGTATTAGATTTCTGGAAAGACAGCTAATCTAGCTACAACATGGAGAGTATCAGAGAATATCTTCGTTGAAGATGAGGCTGATATGGTTACAAAGTTAGCTATAAATACCACTCCTCTTATTAAGTGGCAACAAACCACCCCCGTTGATGGTAAATTTATAACTTTCCAAGATTTTGAACACGTTATAGCAAAGGTGAAAGACCTTGTATATAGAGAGGATGTTATTGGGGTTACTTTTGATAATAAATTCATAGAGGATAATTATAATCTATGGAATAGTCTATCAGAAGATGCTAAGACTCTTTTAAATGGGAAGAGATTGGATACTGTTATCAGTATGATTAGGAGGAACCCAAGACAATATCTACATCCCATATTTGAACTCCTGACGAATAAGGATTTCTATGATCTGTATTCTGACACTATATACAAAGACTTTACTGAAGACGAACTAAATAAGTTATATTCCATCTCCAGAGGCATATTCAATGGAAGTAATAGTATCTATGAATTAGCTGGACAGAACATGGAAAATGACTACTATTCATATATTACATAGACAGCTGATGCTATCTTTAATGTAAACTACTTACAGTATTATAAAGATTAGGATGGAGTTATCCAAGTAAGAACACTTATTGACCAGAGTGTAAACAATATAAGAAGAAGTTTAGAGCAGACAGTAAATACTAGTAACAGTGGGCGACTAATAAAGGATTTCAATCAATATAAGAGAGAATTACGTCTAGTTCCAAACTCAACTGAAGACTTCAAGTCCATCGCGTTTACTATTCCAAACACTAATGTCAGAGTTGGTGTAGTAGCCTCATCTGGTTCAGTATCATTCTATGATAATTCTACTAATCAGTAGATAACTAACTTCGTCCAATTATGGAGAGATGACAACATTAAGCAGTTTATAGACAATATCTTACGTCTTAATATAGCCCAGGATACTAACTTCTAGGAAGCACTACATGGTGTAGAGAAAGAATGGAGTGTATTGTGTAAGGACTTACTATCATTTGCTTCTAGAGTAGTTCTTAACTAGTATGTATCTAATGATATATTAAAAGACAAATCTATAACGGAAAAAGAAGCTCTTATAACTTCCATATATGGTAGAAATGCCCCAAGATACAACTATACATTGGATGAGCTTGGACTAGTTCACGGAAATGATGTAAGACTGCTAAGAAATATAGCAACTGCTAAGGCAAACTTATAGGGAATTACTACAGCTTCTTAGGTTAAGGATGGAGCAGGAAATGGACAGAGTATGTACACTCTTAGCCGTTTGCTTGGTTCTTTCCAATCTCAATTTGAGATGTAGGAAAGACAGCCCTGGTCTGCAACTAGAAGTCTAATGTTGCTTAATGTTCCTGGACTCTATGAAGGAGTTTATACTGCTAAGGAGTTCTATGACTAGACTGGAGATAATAAGGAATCAACAGCTATGGGTGTGAGTGAAATGGCTTACGCTGGAATAGTTCATGACTTTATAAAAGGATTTATATACCAACAAGACAGTTAGGATTTAGTAGGAAATGGTCATATGCTTTTCTTACCATCAGTAAACTCAGATAAGGGAACTATTGGTAGAATAAGAGTAAACCTTAACAAGACTGTTAATATAAACGGTCAATCAAAAGCTATTAAAGACCTAGATTCCAATGAACTAGAGTAGATAATATCTAAGGAGTTTGGAACCTTATATACTAACATCTACACTGCAATAACCAATGACTGGTAGGTATTAGATAATTATCTGCGTGAGTAGAATATTAATGTTCCTAGTCTTGCTTAGGATTTCGTAAATGGGTTCGAGAATTTCAATAAATATTTCTTAGTTCATTTTGCAGAATTAGCTTAGTACGGTGGTAATCCTGCTAACTTTATTAAACATTTCGTTTTACAATATAATAGTACTCATAGATTGCACCCTCTAGAAATAATAGATTAGGTACATTACAAGTCTAATAAAGGAAATCTAGGTATAAATGAGACTATTCTAGCTTAGATAGCTAGATTTAACCATCAATTTATATCTTAGATAAAACCTGAACTATTATAGAAATATCCAACATCAAGATAGTTCTGGACTATAAAGAAGGCTGAGGTACTTAAGACTTTAATAAAGTCTGATTTTAATATCAATACATCTAATGTAAACCAACCAGAATTAAAATACCTTAGAGATAATTTCTCTACATGGATTAACTCATCCGGAAATCTTATACTGGCGAAGGCCACAATAGATGGAAAGCTAGTAAATATTACTTCTGCTAGAGACATTATCAGAATAAGTGAGAACAACGTAAATGATGTTATAGATAGCATTGCCGATACTCTAATACTTAATCCTGTAATAGAATAGTATAACTATTTAGACTATCTATTTACATAGGAATTTATGGATTCTACTGTGGGATCATTTATTGCACACCCACCAAAGGGAAAGATTAATAATGTCCTAGAGTAGGAGGCAGCATAGTTCCAGGCTCAACATAAACGTAATGTATCATTTACAGCAGCCATGCACCCATTTCAGCTTAATTTGCTTAATGGAATCCCTGAGTGGTACAATGTTGCAGTTATAGACGATATAAAGGATGAATAGGGAACTATAACTGGGTTATTAAATGATATAAAACCATTCGACGGAGCTACCTTTGTTAATCCATTCGTTGTTATACTTGAGAATAACTCTTTAGGAGGAGCAAGAGCAGGAATAACTAAGAAATAGTTTGTCCACTTTAAGAATGAACGTACTGGTACTGGTGGTATTATTAAAACAGCAGGTTTCGGTCTAACTAATGACTGGATTAGAAACTCCCCATTCTTAGCCAGAATGATGCAAAAGATGACAGATCATGTTTGGCTAAACTAGGATGGAACACCTACCATAGTTGACATTACCAGAGACTTTAGAGGAAATCGAATTAGCTATAAGGACTTCTTCTTTAGACAAGGGGATAGATTATACTAGATAGTTGGTATAAACTCTTTAGGAAATAATACGTATTCTAGACAGATTCAAGAGGTTACTATTGACGGGAATCCAGCTGGACCAGTAATTCAAGAAGAACCAGTTCTTGTAAATACTAATTATAAGTTGTGGAACTTCTTTGGAGGGGCACATTCAATGACTATGGAAGGCAGATTCCTAAAACTATCTAATACGTCAGTTGAGAACGTAGTTACTGCAATGAATAATATTGGTTCAGTAATTGGAAATCCAAGTAAAATAGAAACTTAGGATCAATTATGGTAGCCATTAAAATAGGTAGATGTTCATTATGTGGCAACAGCTGGTGCTGTTAAGTAGGGAGCCGCTAATATAAATTCCGCTAGTAAGTATTATGATGATACACCCTATGATACTCAACGTATACGAATGTATCAGGCAGGAATCCAGCTGGACAAGGAGCACCATGCAGATGACTCAGAGTTGTCTTTGATGACACAGGTTATTTCAGCGTGTGCAGCAAAGGGATACACTCTTGAAGCTGCTATTGGGCTATATGATGCTTTGAGGAAATCTACAGAGATAGGTACAAAGGATCACTTATAGGCAGTAAAGAATCTATTCACTGATGGAACTGAGCAATCTATGGATTAGTTCCAAGAGGTATTAATGAAGTCCATTATAGATTCTCTGGGAACTGGACAGAAGATAAGTAATAACTTTGCTGAAATTATAGCATCTGATCTTATCAAACAAGCTAAGGAAGGTAAGAAGATTAAGTTTTCTGAGGCACTACTTCCACTAAGTGATAATACAGTATATGCAAAGATATTCTCAATAATATCTTCGTATCTAACAAATGCTGGAATTAAGTAGAAGATTCCTGGAATATTGTCTGTTTTGACTCCATCTCATGAGATATTTAAGTTATATGCTGGAAGAAAATATGAATCTTTTACTAATCCCGAATAGGAGTTAGCGGAATTGTAGGCACAATAGGTTCCAGTATATGATGTAAATGATGAAACTTCCAATATATCAAATCTAGAATTAGGAAGAACTTATTTAGTTACTAGAGAATACGCTGAAGAAATTTAGGATGAGAATGGAAATACTACGTGGGTTCCTAGAGTTGATGAAATTCCTCAGCTTATACGAACTCCATAGGAATACAAAGAATTAAAAGAATAGATCTAGCAGGGTATAGTCACTAGAGTAGTTGAAGATGTGAGAGTTGGAAGAAATTTAGCTGGATATAATGTTAGATTCTCTTCTGATACTGGAGAAAGATTCCAGTTATGGGATTTAGATTCAGCATCAACTTTATTCGAACTAAATGAATTAAAGGAGAATTGGAAAGGTTCTGAATAGAATGTCCAAGACTTGCAAAACATATATCAAAAGCTCTTTAGAGCCTCTTCTAACATAACTCCGGAGAATGCTTCACAATATCTACTTTCTCTAGAGATCAGAATTAGAAGAATGCTACAGAATGATCTAGAAAATCTTTCTCATTCTACTCCAGATATCAAGGAACAATACTAGAGGCTTCTATCTACTAGGTAGGATACTAGACAATGGTATAATAGATATGCTCAATGGGTTAATGTAAAGCTAGGAAGAGGACACGGAAGTCATCTTTACTTAAGAGGGGGTTATGTACAAGTAGACTCTAGCAACTTTGATGAAGTGCAGAACATAGTCTCTAATATGCTAGATACTACTACCAAAGTTAAGATAAATGGAACATATCATACCATAGATAAGTCATCAATAACCACTCAGGCATATGAGATAATAATGCCTAAGACGTTCGCTACAGCTTTCGGATTAAAGGAATTTGATGACTTGGAGACTATAAAGAATGATTCAGATTTCTTCGTAAAGTAGTATTTAGAAAACTAGGCGACTAAGGTCAACAATAATCAATACACTGTAGAACTTAAAACATCCAGTGGAAATCATTATTATCTACTTACCAAGAGATAGGTAATGAACTCTGGATTAACTAGGATAAAGCCAGAGTACGTGGTTTTAGATGGAAAGACCTACAGACTAGATGCTAACCAGAACATTATGTATGAGATGTCTCCAGATACTGAAATTTACCAAGATAATCTTGGAAATGAAGTAATAGTAACTGATGACCTGGAGTTCTATATAAATAATCTATCATATGACTCTATTAAGTTATCCGATAGATTAGTAAATTATCCATCTCTAGTTAGAGACATTTCTGGAATATTAAAGAACTCATCAAATAGAGTAGCAACATCATATTATAGATATGTTACCTCGTAGGGCGATTATCCTCAAGACATAATGGCAATGAATACGGAGTATCACTTCGTTACATTGGAGAATTATCGTTCTGTGAGTCCTACCAATCCTATAATAAAATAGGGAAGAGATAAGCATACATCATTCTTAAAATCTTTAGATATTGTTGCAGCTCGTATTCCAGCGTAGTCTATGCAGTCATATATGCCTATGAAGGTTGTGGCATATGATAATCCAAATATCAATACTGCTCACGTATCAACATATCAGATTCTATTACAGGGATCCGACTACGATATTGATGCAGTATCTCTCGCAACATATGATATAAATAGTAACGGAATACTGCAACTATGGTCTCCATATAGTAATATAGATAACATAGATTTGATGAATGCATCAATGCAATTGCCTATTCCATCTGGAGTAGAAACATAGATACAAGAGTCTGATGATATCGCAAATCCTCTTTCTTTCTTAGATAAATATAGAGGCATACTTAGCATAAATGAAAGTATGTCATATAGTAGGCAAACAAAGGAGTATGAAGTTGATACTGACAAGATAGCAGTAAGTCTTAGATTGGATACAGTTGAGCAAATAATGCTATTCAAGTAGTTCTTGAATGATATTCAATTCTTAACGAAACCTTCTTCGACTTCTATAACATAGCTACAAAGATTAGCAGCTTCCTTGATGGATAGTGGCTTAGTTACATTTAGGTTCTAGAACCCAATGCAAGTACTAGCTATATTTGATGAATTGCAAAATATAGTCAATAAGCATAATCTATACTTTGACAAGTTATCTAAATATAGTCTGTCTAAGGTTGTTAATAACTATACTATGTATTCTATGTATAGAACTATCGCTGACCCTGTGAACTTGATTCAGGCGTAGACCTCAGTAGATGGTACTACTGGACCTCTTAAGTCTGTTGCTAATCAGTCTCTAGAAGGTAAGGAAGCTAAGTTCAGAACACCTGGTAATGCTTTCAATAAGTTTTAGAGTATAGTTGAGAACCAGGTTGGTAAATAGGGTATTGGTATTTGTGCAGTTGGATTAAAAGGATTCTTTGGACTTACTCAATATAATAATTACTTGTTGAACTATGGTACTCCAGAGCAATAGGAAAGATTACTATTAGGAAGTGATCATAAGGGGCACATCTTAGGAGGGAAAACTTACAAATTATTAGCTAATATAAGAAGTAAGGATCCGAACTCAATAACTAATGATGATGTATTAGAAGCCTTAGCTTCTGTAACCAATGACAATGATGCTGCCTTAGTCCTATCTGCCTTGTTGAGCTTGGCTACGGATAACGCTAAAGAGCTAGCTCTATCAAAGTTAAATGCAGGTACTAAGACAATTGGAATGTATATTTATGGAATCTCTATAGGAATGGACTTTAGAGATGTAGCTAAGATATTGATGTCCGATGTTGGAAGTATAATAACTACTCTACTTGATAACGATGTATTCTCCGGAAGAGAAGGATATTCTAGAGTGAAGTATGTATTCGATTACTTTAATAAGGGTCCGATTAGACTTCTCAACAAATTTGATGTTGGTAGGGATCTGAATGGGGATACTATTGCTTCTCCATTGAAACATTTTGAGAGATCTTTTGCTAGAGAAATTGAAGAGTCTAAAGATAAGGACGGAAAACAACTACCATTAGCTATAGCATTATCGAAATTCGCAAGAAGTAACTCTGACTTAGCATATAAGCTAAATACTATGGAAAAATTTAGATAGTATTATAGCGGACAATCAGTCTATGCTAATGAATTATATAACCAGTTGGTAGATTTCGTAGAAGATTATATCAGACAGGCTCATGTTATAGGATAGCATGAGGACATATACAATGATATATAGACTCTATCCGATGGGGCAGAAGAGATGAGATCTCTTGGAGCAATACTTAGTTTAAATCAAGGGATAAAAACAAATCCTGAAGGATTATTAAATCAAGTTAATTTAATAGGACGAGCAATATATGATAAGACTGGAGATTTGGAAGATTTAGTAGATTTGAATAGATTTGTATTTGATGCATAGTATAGATAGGATTGCATCTAGAAATATGAGGAAGTAAAACACTCATTCAATATCTATGACGTTGTATCTACTATACCTCACTTTATGGGTTATCTTCAAACTCTAGCTGTAGCTTTAAGAGAAGTAAATGGCGCTTATAAGTTTAGGAGCACTAAGGCACTAGTCTTAGACTTATCAAAGTAGCTTAGCTATGAAAGAGAGGATAAGATAACTAGAGGAGTTCAGAACTTCGTAGGAGATTATCTACGTAAGCAATGGATGCAATCTAATGATCTTCAAATTGTTATTCCGAAAGGAAATAAAGCCTTTGATAAGTTCGGAAATATGTTTGAATTGACTGAGGATACTACCATTAAATTGGGAACTGATTGGGGAGATGCCACATTTAGAGTACTCATAGAAAATGAAGTTATTCCAAACCTGAAAAAGGGAATAATTAAAACTAATTCTGACATAGACTTTGTAGATATATCTCATAATAGATTTATATAGGATCTTGGTAATGATCTGTTGGCCAATACAGTGTCTAGAAACCCTAGTGTGATATACACTCTTCCAATTAATATGCTTCCAAGAGTAGACCAGGAAAGAGCTATATTCAATGCGTACAAAGCAGAGTTTAATAAACTAGCTAAGTATAGTTATCAATACTAGGTTACTAGTTATGATAAAGATGGAAACCTTCAAACTCGTGAAGCTCAAATTCCTTTAGTTGATTTGTTTACTTATTATGCAATGATAGCTGATGGATGGAAGCTTGGAGAAAAATCTCTAGTTCCAATACTGGAAGATTTCTAGAAATCTGGAATTATAAATGATTTCCATGAGTTTGAGTCTAGGATAGACAAGTCAGGAGAATACCTTTCTCTACAATCAATTGAGTTAAATGACTTACTACCCTATGTAGCTCCATTTGAGAGTCCATATTCATCTCACGCTAACTTCCTACAGTATAGGAATCCTTCTTCTAGAAAGTATCAACTTATGAAGAAGCTATCTAGCTCAGAGTTAGAATTAGAAGGAGGAGATGACCTAGATATTCAAGATCCTAACGTAATACAAAATTATAGATTTGAGTAGTCAGATATTGATGTCAACTATTTCCCAACTGGAAGAGTAGAGTCATCTACGAGAACTGTTAGGCATAACTATGAAGACAATGACTAGACCAACTACTTAGAAATAGAATATGATATAGATTCTGGTAGGGTTTAGAAAGTAACCCTTAATGGAAATAAGCTAGATGTTCTAGAACTTATTACCGTTCCAACTGTTAAACTTAATGGTGTAAGGAAGGTTAATGTATAGTTGCTGGAGAGTATAATTAAAAATAAGGTAAATCCATGTTAACTTGTATAAATAAAAATTCTGCGGAATACCAGACCTTAATGGAGAGGTCTGGTATCTCCGACTTTGTATTGGAATCTATATGTAGAGATTTCTTAGAAAAGTACGGAAGGTTTCCACACTTAGATGAACTGTAGGGAAGTAACTCTGAACCAGCTTTAAGACAGGAGCTCAAGATAAATGGACACAATAGTGCGAGTATTGATAGGATTCTATCAACAATCGGAAGACAAACTATTGCGGAAGCTAATGTTGCTATAAATGATTAGTATAGAGATCTTGAAGTAGAGATAGTTCCTTTGAATAAAGAGGCAATAGTTGATATTACTCACAGACCGACTACTGATAACTTTAACGTACAGCCAATTCAAGTTGATGATAATCCAAATAGTTATCTTGTGCTAAACAATGCATTGCAGAAATTAGGATAGCTGTATGGAATAAAATTTAACGAAATAACTGATGCAGAGCTGAACTCTGAAGAGTGGAAATCTATAATTCCAGATCCTAGTTCGGTTAATGCATTCGTTCATAATGGATAGATTTATATAAACTTGGACAGAAATTCGGTTGATGCTCCACTACATGAAATGATGCACATATTTGTGGGATCCATAAGGTTCTAGAATCCAAGTCTATATGCCAACTTAATTGGTTTATCAGAGCAGTTTCCAAACTATGATAAGTTGGTTTAGTAGTTTCCTGGAAGAACTAGAAATGATGTTAACGAGGAAATATTTATACAGGAAGTATCAAGATACTTGACGGGATAGCCTTCTAACATAGCTAATTTGGACTATAAACTCTAGTATGAAATCTCATATAACGTGAAGAGATTGTTAGATACCATTTTAATGGGACAGGATAGTGTAAAAACACTGTCAGACGATAGAGTATTTACATTATCTCTTAAATAGATTGCCTAGGAGGTAAACTCTTCTATAATGTCTAATAAGTTTCATGGAACGGTAAATGTTGAGAATGCAGAATTACATAGAGTGCTGAATAATATGAAATCAGATTTATATAATTAGGGAATATTAGAAGAACACTGTGACTAATGGCTTGCATATATAATTATAAAGGACATAGGTTCAATTCTGAACTGGAGTTGGATGATTTTCTATTGGAAAATAAGCGATTTGAACCTATTCTCGGAGACCTCGTATTCAGTAGAACTTCAGCTTAGAATAACGTTTCTTCTATCTTATCTACCATTGCTAAAGACTCAGTATAGCTTTAGAAGAAATATAAGGAATGGTAGAAGCAGAATAAAATAGTTTATAATGAGGACGGAGATGAGTCTTTCGAACAGCCTCCATATATAGGCGTTAATAAGTTCTTGTCAGGTCTTAAGAATGAAGCTGGAACGTTATTGTTCCCTGAATTTAGAGAGGACGAATACTGGAGCAGAAGATACTCTAATTGGAAGATTGGACAATTTAATGATGCTGAACTCGAAGAGTTTGGTTTCGACAAAGACAACCCTCCTAAGATTACCGACCCTGAGTAGCATAAGAAATTAAGAGAATAGATGACCCATAAATGGGAAATTCAAGCAAAGACTGGTACAGCCATTCACAACGTATTACAGTTATGCTTCTCTAGAATAAACGGCGACTATGCGTTCAATATGTCAGATGCTGAGCTAAGAACTTATATCTAGGATAATATAGATAAAGACAATGCTTAGTATTTAAATGATGCTACGATGCAGTAGGCTATTCAATATGCAAGGAATTTAAACTAGGATTTAGTATATAAGTTTGGAGATGGACTTGCGTTCTATCCCGAGTTTGTAATATCTCAAGATACTAATGTTATTCATGGAGGCTCTCCTACTAAATTACTTGGTATTATTGACTTATTGATAGTAGATAAGGAAGGAAAGACTCATATCCTAGATTACAAAACATCTATACACAGCTACTCTGAATTTAGTGATCCTAAAAAGAACGCTTATAGTTATCAGCTTGCTGTATATCAGAGAATGTTAGAAAAGTATGGGATAAACACTTATGGAGGATAGCTACTAGTAGCTCCAATATAGATAAGTGGATTTCGTAAAGATGGTGATGATTATATCTACGATGGAATATAGACTCCTAATTCATTTATCTCAATAAATACGTCTTTAAATTCAGACAAGATGTGGGAGAATATAGATGAGTTTATGCCTGCTCCATTTAAATTGTCTGTTACAGCAGAGAAGGTTAATCAGACTATAACAGAGATGATGTCAAAATGGTTCCCAGACTACTCCGACACTAGAAAGGTAACCAGAGAGTCTGTTATCAAAAGGATAAAGAAATACAACAAGTTAACTCCAGATGAAAATGGCTTATATACTTGGAACAGATATGGAAAGAATGAGGCTCCTATTACGGCAACAACGGAAGCTGAATTTGTTGATAAAGTTCTGAAATATGAACAAGGTCTTCCAGCTAGAAGATTGAGATCTACTGCTGAGGTAAAGCAATTCCTCAAAGAGGGAATAAGGAATGGAATAAATAACGCTGATTTTCCGTCACCAATAATCAGTAGTACTGATGGAGAAACTACTTGGATACGTGATACGTTAAGTAAATACTGTGATGGGAACTGGGAAGTTGTTGATAACGAATTAACTGAGTCCTATGGGGTTATCGTAATGAAAACTAAGGAAGGACTTGAACCAAAATAGATTGATTTTATCAGAGTTAGTACAAATGACCTTGGAGCTAATTATAGAACGTATCTAAATAAGGACAATGCTATAAGAAATAGAAAGGGACTTACTGGAACATACGAATCCGACGTAGTATAGAAGTCTAAATCAAATTCTTTAATGGTGGAAGCTACTAATGGAAACGTAGAACTAATGGAAACTATGTTGATTATCAATCAATTATCTGGAATACAAGGATATACGGTTGGCAATATTCAAGTAGTAAATCCAATCTACGCCAATGGAATGAAAATGTCTAATGAGGAGCTATTGTATTGTTTCAATGAGTTAAATAGACATGATTCTGTGGAAAAGAATAACATTGGTCTCGGGGATAGAGACATTAAGTTCGCAACTAAGTATGAGTTACTCTTAAATGAGTTAAACTTCATTATAAATTCTGGGGAAACAAAGAATTGGAAGGATGAATATTCTCACCTATCTGGAGTTAAATCAGCTAAGTCTATAATTGATAAGGCTATAGATGGAGATGTAGAAGACAAAGTAAGAGCTGTTTAGAGATTGATACAAGAAATGCAAAGTGACCATGTTATCAAGGCAAGAACAGCAAAGACATATACAAGTTAGAGTGACCTACAGAGTAAAGAGATAGCGTTATACAATGCAGCATTACAGGCTCTAGCACAGCTTAGAGGGATAAACTTTAGGCAGTAGTTAAATGATCATGATAAGTGGTTAGAGTCCATAGTAATATGTAGAAATGGAGTATCAGGAAGTAGAATAGACAACCCTGGGAACTTGGACAGCGAAACTCTAAACTTAATTACTAGACTAGTAACAGAGGCATACTAGAATACTAGGGATGATGTTCAGAGAAGCAAAGCTAAAATACAAAAGCTAGTTGAAAATCTAAAGAGAGAAAAAAGTTTTGGAGCTGTCAGAGAAAATACAGTTGGTAATCAGACATCATTGTATGCTAATATGTATGAAGAAACTCCTGATGGAGACTTTGTATTTAAGAATCCAGATAGACTTCAAGGTGCTGAAAGGGAGTTCTTAGAGTATGCACTATATACTATAAATAAAAATAGGTATGCTGATAAGACAGATGAAGAGCTCCAAAACATGAGAAACAGCAATGATATAAAGTATTATCGTGTTCCATTAGCACTTGGAGGTTTAGACTCTGTAGCATCTACACAGGGTATGATGACAACTTTAAGAGCCAAATTATCATTCTTAATGCCAAAGAAAGCGTTTGAGAGAGCTTAGAAACAGGTAGAAGGTATATTCAATGCAGAAGAATAGAAAGCAGCTAGTGGTAGCTAGGTACTATATCAGATGACTAACTACTTTGATGGAGGTGAGGGAGATGATAGAATTGATAAAATTAAAGCGGAAGGTATAGAGAATTTAGAACATAATCTTGAAACTCTTCTCCTAAAACATATTTTTGCTTACTCAGTTAAAGATAACGTAGATACGGTATTTCCAATGATAAAGGCAGCTATGGTACATATTAGCTCACAAGGAGCTATGAGAAACCTCGAGTTTAAGAATGATATAAAGTACCTAGAGGATTATGTAAAGAATAAGATTCTCAACAAATCCATAGTTGATCCCAAATATCAAGATTGGATAAACAGAGCAAACGTGATAAAGAGTGCGGCAAGTAAATTGACTCTAGCATTTGCTCCAGTACAAGCATTATATCAGCCTCTACAGGGTTTATGGACTGATATAAGTTTGATGATTCGTAAGCCTGATGGAAAGGAATCATTTACATTCAACAACTTTACTAAAGCATTGAAACTAGTATATTCTGATCTATCTCATTTTTCTGATACTCCAACAATTTGTTCCGCACTTAATGAGTTGTATGGAATAAATGACATGGATATGAATACCTATGTAGATAGAATTAGTTCAGGAAGAAAGGGTCTCTGGAATATGGAGAATTGGATGTTTAAATTTGCATCTAGACCTGACTTCTATAACCGTATGACTATATTCACTGCACAAATGATGGGAGATGGGTGCCTAGAAGCTCATCACATAAATGAGAAGGGAGAACTAGTCTATGATTGGAAGAAGGATAAGAGGTTTGAAGCGTTTGCAAACGGAAGAGTCAATGATCCTAAGTATAACCAACAGAGATCTCTTTATTACACAGTAGCTAGATAGTTTGTTGCCGAACACGCTAAAAATGCTGATGGAACTGATTTCTAGCTTAACATGAATAATCCTATGGCTTTACCACGTGCTTATACCAACAGAGAAGCAGAAAGCATGAAATCTCTTGGAGATGACATCTATGGTTACTACTCCCACGAGAAGAAATCACTTATCCTATCAACAGGGCTTGGATCAATGTGGTTACAATTTAAGACATATTGGTCAGGAAGGAAGAACCAATACTTACAATCTGGGGGAGTGCGAATCCGTGGTAAGTGGAAACATTATTCTGAATCCATTAGAGACCCACAAACCGGAGAAGTTAGAGAAATAAAGTATTATTATCAGGTAGATAGTAATGGAAATATTCTGTTTGACTAGCCTCCATTGTCTGAGGATGAAATGAATAGTAAAAATATTCCATTGATAGCTCCCGTAATGTAGTGGGAAGGACAATGGCAAGAGGGAATTATACTAACGCTCTCTGACATGGTTAAGCAGATGTTTAATCAAAGGTCTGTGGTCAAGGGATGGAACTCTAAGTGGAATGATTAGGATGAAAAGCTAAGAAACGCCTATAGAAGTAATATAAAGCAGTTCGGATATGATATGATGATGTTCGTTCTTGGAGGTCTATTACTTAGCGCGTTACTTAGTGATTGGTTAGATGAGTTACTTAAGGACAACAAAAAGAATAAAGACTTGTCTACAGGAGTAGCATTAGCTGCGGCCAACATAGCAGTAATGTCAGTAAAGAACTCTTTCCTAGATTTTAACTTTATAGAATCTGTGGGAAGTCCAGTTGGACAATGGACTCCATTCGCTTTTGAGTGGAGTGGTAGAACTCTAAGGAACTGGTGGAATGTTGCTATGGGAGATGAAGACTTCTGGGATGGCGTTGTTAAAACTTCTGGAGGATTGAAGCAAATCAAACCAGCATTAGATGCCATAAAACCAGATATGTTTAGAAACGAAAGAGAAGGTGGAACCTTTGGAGTGGAGGAATAATTATGACGTATGATGAACTCTGTGAATTAGCTAAACAAGGGAAGACAGGGTTACTTCCGAATTTTGTTGGATATTTCGATTGGAGTTACAGATATAACGAATTGATGTTCCACAACAAGGATTTCAAATGCAAAGCAAAAGACTTAAATGTTTAGAATAGAATAGATTTCTACTACATAATTTAAGAAAAAAAAATGGGCCGAAAGCTAGGAATCAACTCCTAACCTTCGGCCCATTTCAATTTTATTTCAATAAACGGAATCTGTATCCAGATTCTACTTTAGCTACCTCAACCTTGAACTTCTCCCAAGCTACTACAAAGAAATCTTCACCAAAATTGAGATAATAGTCAAATATTTGATAATTTTTAAGAATAGCTAGTTCTAATAAGTCCTTCAATGTATTTAACTTAACTGGAATTTGTATAATATAATCTTCTCCAGTATTGATTACATGAGATATTATATTAGCTAAACCTACTCTTACATACTTTAATCCATCTAGGACATCAGTATTAGCGTATTTAATAAGTTCACTCATTTCTATCACACTTTAATTGACGTATTCTCTCTTTACAGATATGAATTATTTTCTCATAGTCTATAATTCTGGACTCAATCTCACTCTTCCCAGACTCTTTTTTAGTTCTAAGAACTCTCTTGACTATATCAGCATCCCACGGATTTAGATTATAGTCTTTCCATATAGACCAAGGCTGTATTATATGCTGAGAATAATCACTAGCCCCAACATTACTCCCTCTTACCTCAGAGTCTAAGATACCTAGAGCGTTTAACTTATTGTAGAATTCATTTGATATAGGACGTCTATCACTCTTGGAATCTATGGAGAATAGATCATTTTGTTCGTCTGTAACATCATCAATTCTAGAAGAATTTTGTAATATATACATTAAATCCTGTCTGAAAGCACGTGGTTCCAATGGAACTAGAATTCCAGAGGTAACATTTTTTACTGCATTTTCCTCCGTTAAAGCTATAGTGTCTCCGAACTGGATAACAGGTTTATCATCTACTATAAAGGGTATATCAGACAAATATTTATATAGCATACTATGATTACTTATTCATTATTATTAATGTATCTTTCTCTATAGCTTTTCTAATATATCTCATTAGAGTGATAGGTTTGTACTCTGCTTCGAATGTTGTAGTTCCAACATCGCCTTTATCATTCATGTCTATTGGAAACATGATTGTTTTATCTTTAGTTTCTATTGTATAATATAAAACTCCAGCTATAGCATGACTAAACTTAGCAGGTTCTTTTAGTGTTACTATTTCCTTAATTGTCATATTCTCTCTTATTGTCAAACCATTTTTGAATATCCTCCCAACTCTTCTGGTCATACAGCTTGATGTAGAGAGGTTTGATTCTATCTAGGTCTTCCTGTGAAATGTCATAATCCAAGTCTCAAATTAGGTCATGTATTTTATCTAACATCCTATCATAAATGTCAAATCCAGATATTTTAAATTTATTAAGTGTAGCTAATTCTTCTTTAGATATATCCTTAGCTTCATTAATAAATTCCAGGAAGTCATCTGCTCCGAAGTCAAAGTATTCATTGGTTCCCCAATACATCTCTGTTGGGTAGAATAAATCAAGCTCTACGAGAATATCTATTAAGTCCTTCATTGCTTTTAGATTCTCTTCACTTTCTACGCTAAAGAAGAATACATCTCCTTCGTCTGCCCAGTCTACATTTCCTATATATGCTTTCATATAATATATTCTTTAACAATATTAGAAATCATTTTACCATCTGCTTGAGGGAACTTGGATTTTAGATGCTTAATAGCATTTCCCATCTCTTTCTTTGGGATTCTTATCGGATTATCAATAGACAGTACAAATCCAAAGTTGTGAGATTCCGCCCATTCACCTAGCTCAAAACATATCTGTGACTCATCTACAGGCTCTGGGAGCAACTTTTTTAATACTTCCAATTCATCCCTATAGTCAGCTACTAAGTCCTCTCTACGAGCCTCAGAAAAGTCTAAAATTGACTTTTCCAAAGTTTCACAATATTTCTTAATAATTTGTATCTGCCTTACCTCATCTATAGGTTTGGCATTTTTAGCTGTTTCTGCCTTTAGAAACTCAGCTTTCAGATTTCTGTAAGCTCTAAGTTCAGTTTTATTTTGAGACCTCTCCATGAAGATGATACTACTATCTTAGCGTTAGTTTCAGTAACAAGTTTATTCAAGAGCTTAACAGCTTTAGGATCTACCCACCAATTACCGTCTCTTTTGGGTTTATTTTGAAATATATATTCATCGCTGTATGCGTCTACTGCTACCCATGCCATATTATTCCTCCCAATCAATTTTAATTGTCTTGAGACAATTGTCACCGCCATGCTCAGCTATTTTACGAGCCTCTTCTGCTTTTTCAAAGGTATTGTATACTTGACCACGATAAATATTTATCCATCCACTCTTTCTTTCAGTTGACATCATAAGGTCTTCTTCGTCTGGCATTCCATCAAACCGGAATCTACCACTATTGCTATATCTAACGGTCTTTTCTTCATCGCCAGATTCAATTAAGGCTATAATTGGTAGAACACCTTTTGCGTTAAAGCAGATAATTCTTGCCTTTTTCCGTTCTTAGTACATATAGGCTTACCTTCTTTAGCTTTCTGAATATCAAACGGTTTTAGATTTAGTTTCTTCTGTATCTTCTTTAACATCTTCTTTGTTTTGTTTGATTTCTATGTATACAAACGTTTTTGTCGGCGCGTTGAAAAATAAGCGTGTGTCTCCTTCGTAAAATGCGGTTGAGTAAGCCAAACGGTATCTTTGGAGATATAATCCTCTGGCAAACTCCATAGGCTCTCCGACCTTTTCAAGTTTCTTGAAGATAACGTTTTTATTGTCCGACCTACCCATGTTACTACATTGTCCAAACACTTCATCAGCTAAATCGCTTTTAGAACCTCCTCTACATTCAGTAGTATAAAGTGAACATTCACCACAACTATCACGCTCCACACACTGATACCACTCCCCGTTAACTTGCCTTATTTCACCTATTTTCCATTCCATAATTATTTATTGCTATTACCTTCAGTACACATTATTCCTAAGCCTATAGCTCCTGTGAATGCTTCAGTTAGAGCTGTTCCCAACAAAATGTCACATCTCCAAGCTGCAACAATTATAGAAACAATAAACACCGCTGCACCAAGTAGTGCTATTTTACCTCCTATCTTCTGTTTCGTAATTCTCTATCTTGCTCTTATAATAATCTCTTTCATCAGTGATAGTATTAATCAATTCTATCATTTTTACTATAAACTGAGAACGGCTAATTTTCTTGTTAGCATAGTCCTCAAGTATGTCCATAGCTCTATTATCCTTTACTTCTACTTCACATCCCATAGTTACATACTGAAAGTCTCATCATGAACAGTACGTTCAGGTTCTATCCACTCTATCTTACTGTCCATTATAGTTTTAATCTTATCCCATGATACAGGAGTGTAGTTATTATTGTCTACACCCACATCGTATTGATATGGGAATAGATTAACAAGCCTATCAGGGTCTTTACCGGAACTAGTAGGTCCTGAATGGACGTGTCCAAACAGTTGCCATACAGCATTTCCTGGGCCTCTCCAAGCACCTCCGTAGCAAAGATACGGATAATGGTTCAAATAAACAAATCTATCGTCGATTTTAACAATCATTTGCTGTTCGACCTGCTCAAAGAGTTCCATTATCTTATCTCCGGGCCATCTAGTAACATCGTGATTGCCTAGAATTAGGTAATGCTTTCCTCTAAGTCTTCCTAAGATTTCTTTCCATTTGCTATTTGGAGCAAAGTCACCAAGGTCAAATACTATGTCATCATCCTTAACAACGGAGTTCCAATTGGCTATAAGACCTTCATTCATCTCTTCAACAGTTTTCCAAGGTCTGTTGCAGAATTTTATAATATTCTGATGCCCGAAATGAAGGTCTGAAGTAAACCAGATCCCTTGCTTAGAGGAATCTAGTTTCAGTGGTTTTATATTCTCAAACATAAATCAATTACTAAATAATCCATAACCTGCACCATCTAATAGGTGTATGCTCTCTTCATTTAAGTTTCTATAGTCCCATACTAAATCTGGAATTTTAATCTTCACTAATTTAAAGAATATGTCAACAAATTCGTCACTATTTTCTATAGCATACGTATCACCATACCACTCTTCCTTAGAAGCTAATATATCTGATTCAGATATTATTCCAAGTTTTAGTAGATGTTGTTCTCCTTCTTTAGTTAGACATTGCTCTTCATACCCTCTACATTCTGCTAGAAAATTCCATCCTAGTTCACTTGAGAGTTCTTGGTAAGCTTTAGAAATCTCTTCTCCAGAATAATTAGATACTATGTGGTATTCTTGATATAGGCAATGGCCGTCCTAACAATAATCTCCAATAGAGAATCCAATATTATGATTTAGTTCCATTAATTTCATCCATTAATAATTTAGCAACTATATCAATGTTCATCATTACTTGTTGATGAACATCAATTTTCTTTTCTATGTCTCCTTTAGGCCAGCTTTGTAATACTATTTCGTATTCACATCTAGACCACCATCTATACATACTATGACGTTCAATGAAAGTCTTAAATTCCTCGATAGTTCCTGGTCTATCATCAGTTTCTCCTGCCTCGTAGTAGCATTGTACTAGATAAGGCATAACATCATAAGGCACAAACTTCTTGGAGTTTATGTCCTCTATAATTACGTTAAACTGTTTCATTTGTTGTATCTTAATGCGTTCTGTAGATGATATATAGCCTCTAACTGTCCATAGGTGAGGGATATTAGAGTGTCATCATTTATAGTAACATCAATTCCCTCTCCACAAGCCCATTTAGTGACTTCTATGAAGTCATTGTCTTTGGCCATGTAATCATACTTCTTCAAGTCGTCGTGTACTGATTTTCTGTTAACAAACTCCATAGTCAGTTTCTTTATAAAAACTTATTTTCTCTCCATACATTCCATCTAGTAATTGATTGATTTGAACAAACAAACCATGAGACATTTTCTCTCCAGTTCTTGCATAATATGCTGGATGATACTCTTTTAGTATATGTTGCTGACCCACTATGCAACTCTGAAACGAAGCAGCTTGACTTCCAAACAAAACGTAGACGATTCCACTGTTAAGTGAACTCATATTAGTGAGTAGCTTTGACATAAAAGGTCTCCATATATTATAATGAGAACCAACTCGATTTACTTCACAAGTAAGAGCCGTATTAATCATTAGGATTCCTTGTTTTGCCCATGACTCTAGTGTATTATCAAACTCAATTACATTATGTGGAATGGTGTAATCTATAGCAGCCTCCTTTATTACCCTTAAAGATGGAGATAAACACTCCTCTGGGGTTTCCTTCGAGTTTCCGAAGAGTATTCCCTGAGCTACCCCTCTCTGTGAATAAGGATCTTGAGAACACATTACAACCTTACATTCGTTGTATGGACATACTCTGAAGGCTTTAAATATGCTATGAGGATGTGGACAAAGGTCATCTGGATTAACTGTTTTCAACCACCTCATAATTTTAAACAATTCTCCTTTGTCAATAACCTTTATCCAGTCACCAAAGTATTCTTCAGCAGTCATTATATTTTACTAGCTGTAGTGATAAGAGTCCCATCTAGATCTGCAAATAATACTTTATATTTATTCTTCATAATCATCACATCTGTCTAGTATTTCACAACCACTTCCTGTAATATTCAAACCTTTCTTTGGCTACCTCAAGGTTATCCGTTGCAAACACAGTAGAAGTGTGTACAACCATTATCAAAGGTATTCTCGATTGTATAAACTGGATTCATATCAACTTAGAAATATTTTCCATGAAGGTTTCCGCTTCCTTCTTGGTTACGTTAATAGTTTCAATGTCACTCTGCAAAGAGGCTATTTGTGACTCTTTACTTTTAATCTCTTCTTCCATTATAGAGTGAAGGTTATTTGCATTCTCGTGAGCAGTCTTGAAGGCTGCTTTAATACTCGACATCTGCTCTGCAAACGTCGGAGCTACTTTAGATTTACTGAAAATCATACTTTAATATTTTAAATTTAATTTGGATATACTACCTTTTTATCCATTAGAACACAACTTGTATTTAAAATTATGGATAATAATCTCATTGCCAATTACATCTTCCAAGGCATCCATAGAGTCTAAGCTCTTTGGAGTATCAAATTCTATTACTATATGCATAAAAATTTATTTATTGTCTGTTATATAACCCTTTTTGACAAATTCTTCTCTCAGTGGTATAGCAAGCTCTTGAGCTTGAGGATGTGCATTAGTAGCACATCTTAAATCAAAGAAGTGTTTCCAGTCATTAATAAAGCCAGTCATTACCAGTTCTGTCTTTAAGGCATTAGGTAATACTGTTCTTGCTTGTTGAGGCTTCCATCCTGCCTCCAATAAGGTAAAATAACTACTTTCACCATATACAAGACTTCTGATAAACTCTATACTTTCTGGACTCATATTCTCAGTTTCCGCCAAAGGATAGTTGTTTAGTAACTCCATATCATAAGAATTTTCAGAATGTATATCTGTTACCCAACATGGTAAAATGAAAGTAACTTCATTATTAAACTTATCACGAGAATAATTACAATATCTTGTACTTTCTTGAGCAAATGAGAATACTCTGTGTCTACAAAATGACTGAGAGCCTATTCTATCCATAATAAACTTAACAGTAATTCTCTTTGCATGATGCTCAGCAGGTTCGCATAGATACTTCAAGTCATCAAGCCAGCCATTTTCTACAAGTACTCTATAGTTAGTAGTGACATAGAAGTAAGGGCCATGTAACCTTATGATTGAATATGGATTTTTTCCATAACTATCTATTACCCAATTAGTGTCAGGAAGTAGACTGTATGCCTCATTATAAGGGATGCTCAAATATACAGTGCCATGTTCTAACATAGCTCCATGACCAGACTTAATCATTCTATCTACAAATCCTTTAGCAGAATCTTCTGTTATTTTATCTTCTGACTTATAGCAAGTTCTTCCGGCTTGCTCTATTTGTTTATATATTCCTTCTAATCCAGGCTGCTGTTCAATTATTTCAAAGGATGGTTTAATTAGCTTCATAATTCATATTTACTTCCCATTCGAACATAGATTTATCTATTTCTTCTAAAGCCAATCTATCCTTTTCTCTTTCTTCATCTGTGGGATTAAATAGTCTTCTGCACACCTCACATATGATAGGAGTAATAATTTCCATAGCTTGTTCACGTGTGTAGAGTCTTGCAGAATGGACTGATTTCATGTTTTCCAGGCATTAAAGTTCATTCTAGTATTACTTCGAAATCATCAACATTCCAATTATTTAGCTCATCTGCTTCAGGACACCCTTTGTATCCAGCTTCATAAGCATAATTACCTATATATTTTCCTGCGTCCTGTGGGAGTGTGTATTGATTTTCTACTGCGCTTTTTAAGTCACAATTGGAATAATCAATATCTTCAAAGTACTCTCCATCTTCATCTTTTCCGAAATCTACAATCTGGTAATCATCAACCCTAACCTTAAGAGTTTTACTCAGAGTTATACTTACTGTAACCTCAACTTCCCTCTCAGGGTTATCAGCCTGGTTCCAAGGTGCTTCGGTATTGTCAGCTCCTACTGGATAATTGTAGTTATCGTACATCGAATCTATTGTTTGCATAAATATTAGCTATGATATTAGTGACAAAATCTTTAATGTCCTCTGCTGATCCATCTTTGCTATGTTCTGCAATGTATTGGCATATAGCCCTCAACATTAAATTATTTTCTCTAAGTAACCTTAGCACCTCTTCCATAAGAAAAAAAAATGGGAAGTAGCACTAAGCCACTTCCCACTTAGTGTTACCACATACAAGTTATTGTATAATCTGGTTTATTACAATATGGACATTCATTCATAAAAGGTCCATACACTCTTCCACATTTAGGACATATCCACCCAGTAAGATAACCATAATGAGATTCCTTTGGAATCTTTGGTCTATTTATCCCACTGGAATCAATCACTACAAGGCTGTTCAATTGATTTGATGTCATATTCAGTAACCTCCCAGTCTTTTAAATCGAGTTTGTCAATTTTCACATTCATTCTCCTTAAAGCATTATCTGCCATGTATAAGGCATTGTGAGGAGGAATTATCTCACCATTTGCTTTCTTTAAGATTTCCTCTTCTGTTGCCTCCTCCGGAACTTCAATGTATAAAGTTCTAGACATGGTTACAGTAGCTTTTATTCCAACTAGCTTAGTCATTGTCAACCAATTCCAATGCTTTATACTTCTGTACATCTGCCTCCATCAGGCTATATATATACTCGTCTAGATAACACAGGGGTTCCTGATCCATTCCAGGTCTGAGATCCATATCACAGTCTTCATATATGTGCAAAGCAACATGAAGGGCCTCATGCACAAAAGTTCTATTAGAATCATCAGTTACAATAAATACAAGGAATCCAGCTTTGTTATCCTTAGATACTCTGAATACTATAGCGTCATACTCATCGACTATCTTTTTATTAGTCATTTCGGAATCAGATTCATATACAAATTGGAACTCTGACTTTATTTTGTCAAAGTCTTCTCCAACAGCTACCCACATTGTTCTTGGATATGGGTTTATTCTATGTTCTACAATCATAAGCTGAATACTTCATTATAAATAGATTCAGGAACAGCATAAGTACTGTCCTCACAAGGATGTCCAGGAATTTCAGTACAGAATATACATTCTGACCACCTTGGGTGATCCATGAACATCTGTATCTCAGGCCATCCTACTAACAAATACTTTTCCATAACTTCACAATCAATTAAAGTGTCAGTTATTCTTTCTCTTGATCCTCTTGTAACAGGTTTCCATTCGTTTAAATAGTTTTCTATAAACTCTTCAAGATCCTCATCTCGTGGACACGCTACATACTTAATATAAAGCCCATCATATCCTTCTCTAGCCCACTTCATTCCATGTTCTATTAAGATTTCGGCATCGTAAGAATCAAATAGATCACGCCCAATGATAGCATCCTCTGGGCACTCCAAGAGGTTACTAACGCTAAATAAGCAATACTTTTCATCAGGATCCCATAACTCCTGATGTGCTATTTCCTCAAATATATCACCTTGATTAAATGCTATTAATGTCTTTAACATAATATTAATGGATCCAGTGATCACCAATAGAAACATCGGCCCCTAAGAACACGTTAGGACAGAAGGGCTTTCCACCAGCAATCATACATTTTACAAGCACATCTGCAACTTCATCCTTCATACTCTCAGGACATTCTATGTTCCACTCATCATGAACTGGAGCACACATCTTAACTATGTTCTGATAATTGTGTTGTACTATCCAATTAAAGAACTTAATAGAGGCCAGCTTGAAACAACAAGCTCCTCGATTTTGAATACGATAATTAATAGCTTGTCTTTCAGAAGCTGACTTTCTTACGTTAAATTTCTTGACCTCTTGAACAGTGTCACAGTACGGACTATTCTTCTTCATATCCCAGTAATAATCCATAAAACTTCTATCGTTCATCTTATCCATAGTCTTCTTGAGGACAGGATAATCGAAGATATGAGCTCTATGTTTAACTACAGGATTCATAAGAATGTATCCTTTAGCCATAACATCTCTACGACAATAGTCTTGATAACGTTTGACTCCAGGAAACGCCTCCATGAAATTGTTATAGATGCGCTCTGCTTCCTTCATTTCAAAGCCTTTATTAGCACGTAAAGTATGAGCATCTCCTCCATAGAAGATTCCGACACGGCTAGTCATACCGTGGACTATATCACCACCATGCACTAAGTGTTTAGGTGTGGGACGCTCTAGCTGGTTATTAAGGGGACTGTACCCCTCCAGTAGTCTCTGCACCTTCCGAAGGTGTACCTTCGGCTTGGATCATGATTGGCTTTTCAACTTTCCATGAATTCATCCCATTTGCGCAAGGAAGTTTCCTATCCTTGGGAACTCGTTTAAAGAATAAACCCTTATATGGCTTATTCTCAGCAATAGCCTTACATACTTTTGATTGGTCTAGCCTTCTACTAGCTCCCGCTCTAGTTTTAATTGGCAAATCATTATATTCAGATAATGAATATTCAACTAGATCAGAAGTACACCAAAATGTATTTAACCAATTGCCGTTTAGATCATATACTAAAATGTAATCAGCCTTATCTTTAAGGCGTTGAGCATTAGCAATATGCACGTCCTTCATAGCCTTGGTCACAGCCTTTTTCTTTGTGTGCATTTTTGCTGTTTGCTCCTAAGTCATTTTCTTTCCCTTATTCCAGGGCTCATGACCGTGCTTTTCTTTACATAAAGCCTTATATTCTTCAGGACTTAACTCACTTCTAAGTCTTTCCCAATATTTTTTCATACCATCAGAAACTTTTTCCTAAGTTCTCTAGTTAAGCATTGGGCTTAGATTTGGATCAGGATTTTCATTGTACCCATTATTAAATGAATCATACTTATTAATATAATCCCTCTCCAAATTTAGAAGATTTCCAACATCATCTACAATTTCCTCTACTTTAAATACGAAACTATCCTCTCCGTATTTATTCCAAGCGTTTTGAAGATGATGAGAAGCATGTCCTCCACTTTTCAAATTAGTAATATGTTTTTTCCATCTGCTTTTAAAGCTCTTTGCAGTACTACCTACATATTTTTTACCATTTGCAACGTTAGTAATACTATAGATCCCAATTTTTGTTAGATCGTCTAAATTATCATATTCAAATTTCATAGTTGTATATGTCTTTTGTTTCACATACACAAAATATAGATAATTATAGTCAACAAACAAAATCAGTTATTAAAAACAGACGGAGACTATTTTTAGTTTATTCTACTCCTTTGGCATTTTGTCGATAACTCTTATACTTCTCCTTAACTTCTTTGTCAGTTAAACCTCCAAGCAAGTCCGGCCAACAAGATTTGGCAACCTCACTATGTAAATCTCCTCCACTAGATAGAATCTCTATCATCTTAGGATCTTTACTGACAGAAGCAGTAATTGCACTTTCCTGTCCAGAGTAATCACAGGAAATCCATACGTTTCCTTTTTCGGCAGTAAAGCAAGCTCTAGTCTCTTCGTCGTGTGGTAAATTCTGAAGATTTAATTTATAGACTCCACCTCCAGAACTTACCCTAGCTGTATCAGTGCCAATAGAATGTAATTCTACATGAATTCTTCCAGTCTTAGGATTTATAGCTTTTAGCCAGTTATCTCCATAAGTAGAAACCACCTTAGAGGCACCTTGGTAATCTAGATACAGAGGTATGATAGAGAAGTCTTTAGCTTGTGGTGCTAGCAGTTTTTCTTCTACAGATTTCTTTTCTCGCTTAGTCTTTTTATCAAAGGTCTTAACTTGTATACCAAGCTCCTCGAAGAGAGGGATCACTTGCTTGGAACTACTCCAGTTAACAATACATCTAGGTTCAGTATTAAATCCCTCAAAGAGATTACCTTGTAAGTCTTTTACTGTATACTTACTTTTGGATTCTCTCTTCTTATATGCTTGCATCCTGTTCCCAGGGAATCTGGGATTTGGTTTGTCTCCAGCTGGGTACCTTACATACCCATGCGATAATAACCATTCACTATCGGACTCTCCTATAAGATTAGGATCAACATACTCAATAGGTTCTCCAGGGGATACAGAAGATGACATTTTATTCTCCCAGTCTACAACCCATTTATTAAGAGCGTCTTCTGCCTTTTTAAGTCTGGAAAGATCTCTTTCCATTTTCTCAACCCACTTATCAGCATCAAGATGAACTCCACAATGCTTGGCATAAGCTAGACTCTTTATAAATTCACATTCAAAAGCCATAGCTTTCTGTAGGTCTTGTCTATCAAGCTCCTTGTCCTGCTCCTCTTTTATGTCTTCAAGCCACATGACATCGCCAGCAGCATAAACTATCACTTCCTCAGTAAGACCTTCGTCTATAATCTTACCTCGAACAGTTTTGTCTATATTAATTTTGCATCGTCTTTCAGCAGCTGCCTTCAAAGAGTAGCTAAGTTCATAATATCTTAGTATTCCATCTTTGTCATATGCTGGAGTATAATCTGGAAGTTGTAGCTCATTATAAAGTTCAGCGCTCAACACTGGAGGGAACCCCAAGAATATTAGCTTCTCAGCAATCATTCCATCCCAGATATGCTTCGGCCATATATCATTGACATACAAGAATCCTAAGTCAAACATTAGATTCCATCCAAGGAATACTCTATCAGACTCAAAATAGTCTTTTAGTATTCTCTTCTCTAGAACACCTAGTGTTGTCCAATCAAATACTACCTGATTTTCTTTGTTACCAAGCTGAACAGTTAACAATTCCTTAGTATGAGGATCCAACCCCATAGTTTCAGTATCAAACTGAATAATCTTTAGTGGTAGTAATATTTCTAAGGCTTCAGAGAACTCTATTTGCTTATACTTCTCTGGACTAAACAGTCCCCTGTTTTGGCTTACTAGATAAATCATTATAATACAATAAAGTCGGGTTGTTCTTATGTATATCTATTGTATCTAAATGTTTATCTTTTAACAAGGAATTAAATTGTTTAGTGTCAAAGCCATTACATATGAGATGAAAGCCGTGTACAGTTGGAACTCTGTACATTACAAAACTTTCATTATGCTTGCAAGATCTTACAAGCTCTTCTACCTGATCGACAAGATCAGGATTGTCAACATCAATTACCCATAGTGCTTTATAGCCTCGTGCTCGTGTGCCTCCGCATACACTATCCCAAATATTATTCCCTTGGAAAGCATTATTATTGAGAACTAAATCAGTATAACGCTTGATACATTCCAAAGCCGCTTCCTTAGCATTTCGAACATTCATGTTAATGTATGCTCTAGCGTTATTTGCCTCACATAGTTCCTTTATCCTTCCCTCTAATTCATCAAGGTCTTCTATGCTATAAATATAGTATGACCTTATCAGTCTGTACCCATTTCTAACATGAAGCCCTTCGTTTCCATCCTTCCTGCGTTGTATTATCTGAACGAAATAAAATTCGTCAGAATTGTTAAATCTTAGATGTTGACGCAGGATAGCAAAATTGTCTATAAGCATTTTGTTGTTGGATTATTTGTATACAATAGAGAGTCACTATCATCTTGAAAGATTTCAAAGGTAGAATCCTGAACTTCATTTTCATCCACTCTTTCAGCAGTTTCATAGAGATCCTCAGAATCATCTATGTCATAGTCTCCATCTATACATTTTTGTATTGCTTCTTCTAGGGTTTCAGCTTCAACAGTGACATACTCTCTACGCCACATTGCAATCCTTTCTTCAACCCTCATCTTTATACTTAGCATATAGGTCTCTTATGACCTTTTCACCAATTGGAGATTCTCTCTTGGAGTCTCTTTCAATACAAGTTTCTAGGGGAGTATCTAAGAAACTCTTATGTTCTATTTCATATCGGTGAGATTCGGCCAATGGAGATAATGCTATCCACTCATTAAATTCCTTAACTAAATCTTCGATCTCTTTAAGAGTTTTCTTATTCAAATTCATATTATCTATGACAATATCATATCCAGCTAACATAGCCTCGTCCATGAAACTATCATAGATAGTATTTATAAAGTTCTCTCTTTTAGGAACCCAGTACTTCCCAAGCATATTTCTAACATCATCTCTATTGAAACGAACTCTATGCTCAGGATCCTCATTTGCCCATGCCTTAGCCCAAGTAGTCTTCCCACTAGCGGGAAGACCTTGACATATAATAAGTTTAGCCATTATAGCAATTCTTTTAAATCGTTAATGTAATTCTTTCTAATAAAATTAATAGCACTATGTTGAATTTGTCTAACCCTCTCAGTTCCTATGCCAAATCGGTTAGCAATCTCATCATTAGGCATTGGGTGCATTCCTATGCCAAAAGACATCCTCAGAATATCACTATCTCTATATGAGAGCTTTGCTAAGATAGTTTCAATACCATTAGATAGATCATTCCTTGTAGCATCACTGTCTGCAGGAGTAGCTCCTTCGTCTGGAATTATATCAAGAAGACAACTAACCCCCTCGTCCTTTAAAGGACTCTCTAAGGAAATGGCTCTTCCAGCGGATGCCATAGTGCTATTTATTTTACTAGCTTCTATTTTAGTTTCTTCTTCAAGTTCTTCGAGAGAAGGTTTTCTTCCATTCAGTTGTTCAAACCTCTCAGTAGCCTTGTTTATCTTATTGATATACACAACCTGACTCATGGGAACCCTTATAGTTCTGCATTGCTCAGAAATAGCCTTCATAATAGATTGCCTTATCCACCATACAGCATACGAGATGAACCTAAACCCTCTAGTCTCATCGAACTTCTTTGCGGCTTCTATTAATCCAATATTTCCTTCTTGAATCAAGTCTACAAGAGTTAAACCCTTATTCTGATATTGCTTAGCTACGGAGATGACAAATCTCAAATTCGCGTTAACTAATTCTTGAACTGCTTTATCATTACCCTTCTTTATCTCTTTTGTCAGTCTAATCTCTTCCTCTGGACTTATCATAGGCTGTTTGGACACATCCTTGAAATATAATCCCAAGGATGCGTCCTGCCTATCAGTTATAGATTGGGTAATTTTGAAGCTTTTCATTTAATTTCTATACCGTTCTCAGCAGAATACTTAACAGTATCTTCATTTAGAGAGGCGGTAAGACATTCAGTAGCTACCTCATAGTCTGCATCTAGAACAGCACTCCTATAGCTATTAGCATAGGCGTTTATATGAGAGTAGTTGTTAGCAACATTGTCCCTAGAGGAAACTGATGCCAAAGCAATCCCAAGGTTCTTAGCATCGTCCAAAGAATTTAAGTCAGTTCCCATGTAGACAAAAGACCAGTTGTACTTCTCTTCTTGATGTTTAATTCTGTCTTTTACACCTTGAAGAGTATACTCCTTGGAAGCATTCTCCATGCCATCAGTCATGATTACAATTAAGTTCTTAGATGGACGTTCAGATTCATCCATGTCGCTTAACCACAAACCAACCTCATCAATGGCAGTACCAATACCATCATTCATAGCAGTGCATCCTCCTGGTTCATACTTCAATGCTGGAATTTCATTTACGTCCTTGCCAAGATAATCACACTTAACTGTGGTAGCAAAACGGTAAACTGATATGATACATTCTCCATCTTTGAGCTGCTTCTGCTCGTCAATAAGTTTCTGGAATCCTCCAATTACATCCCCTACTGAACCATACATTGACCCGCTCTCGTCGAGTACAAAGCAAATGTGCAATAAATTGCTTTTCATAGAATATATAAGTTTTAACGAGGATGGGACTTATGCCTCATCCTCTATGTTTCCTTCACCTTTATCAAGAAGCTCTTGCTCCTTATTCAAGAATCTAAAGCACTTTAATTTAAATGCTCTAGTGACTCCATCATCAATTTTAATAACAACTCCTTCATGAGGAACTTTGTTATGACAGTGTGGTGAGTCTAACTCCATATAGAACTGTTTATCGTTAGCAAGCCTATCTATGAAGTTTTCACTCCAATGATTTGCAGGATCCAAGTCTGGATACAAATCTTTGGCCAAGCCACAGTAACACTCTTCTACTGGAGTAAGTCCAACTGTAGCACACCATTGCTGTACTTGATGTGGAGTAAACTCAAATACTTTACCATCAGTGTTAGTATAAGTTACACGATATATTCTTACCTTAAAGTGCTTCTCTGGAGTATATACTTCTCCCTCTTTAGGTGGAACACATCCGTAATCATACTTCTTTTGAATACAACCTCCATTAGGGAGATAACCTACAATCTCATAGTAAGCTGTCATTCCCTTAGCCAAACATGGTCTAACAACCTTATCAGCCTCAGCCCATACATCTACACCATAGTAACCACCTCCAACGTTTTGGTTGTAGTACTCATTCTTGATTACTGTACGAGAGGCATAGATATAGTCATACTTGTCAAACTCATAGCCAGTTAGCCACTTGGCTATCTTTTGTTTCCAGTTCAGAGGTTGTTTACACAATACATAAGCAGAAATGCCTGATGTACCATGAATCTTATAGGACATTTGAATCCTAGATTCTGGAGTAATTACATTAGGACATTTCTTAATAAGAGTTGTCAATTTTGTTATCCATAAGGCT
>ENA-ORSC01000033-ORSC01000033.1-human-gut-metagenome-genome-assembly--contig:-NODE-33-length-112478-cov-11.153892_pt1 | contig 112478 bp, 118 predicted proteins | sample MGYA00242178_ERZ509140 | MGnify/ENA primary metagenome ERZ509140 (study PRJEB26280, sample SAMEA2338681) | human gut metagenome | biome: human gut; feature: human-associated habitat; material... | reverse complement strand
TAGCCGTGGGCACGTCCTGCGGTGTGAGTAGTGTAATCGGTTTCGGGATGATTGCCAAAGCGGTCACCTTTACTGCATTTTCTTTCTCTGATTTCTGTACGTTGTTCTTCTGTACTTTTTTGTTCGTCTTCATAATGGTAAGTTTTTAAATGTTAATAATTAATTGAATAGTTTTCCGTCTGAAAGGTATTCCCAACCGTTGGCGTTACTTTCTTCCGTGAAGTATTCCAAAGTCTGGGTGCTCTCCATATCATCCCGACAAGCACGGAAAAAGCTGTCGAGACATTCGTCCATAAGGTTGTCAAACGTGACATTCTCGGTGGGGGATTTCAAGAACCGATAAATCGGATCGAGAATATCGTTATCAATACAATAGCCTGTAAGGGGACAACAGGTATCTACAAATATCCTGCTTTCTCTCCCTTTCCTTCCGTTCCAAAAATATTTTCGGGTGTATAAGTCGTTCCAATGGTTGTTCATCAGATAGGCCACCAACCGCCAACCGCTCAGGCTGTCTATGCAGTCTTCCTGCCTGCTGCGGTAGTCATAGCTATAATTACATGCGTCATATCTCCAATTACGGCACACGATACCGAAGCGTTCGCAAAAGGCATCAAGGGTTTGGCGGTTCTCGTGCGTCCAACCGTAAAAGTATCCATTGCATAACCACTGATTATACGCCTTTTCTTTGGCTTTCTCGGATAACTCGGTTATCCGATAGAGGGTGTATGTTCTTGTTTCCGTTCTCATGTCGTTACTTTTTTATGGGTTCATTGATAGGTAGGGCGGATTGCTCCCCCCTGCCGTTCATGCTGTCATACACGGATGCACGTGGCGAGTGCTTCCCTTACTTTCGTTTCCTGCTTCTTGGAATATATCCACCCTGCACGCCTTTCGCCCTTATAGGTGAGGTTCGCACGGAACAGACCGTTCAAGTCTTTCAAAACGTCCTTTATCGGCTTGGTGTCCCCGAATACGGCTATCGCCTTTTCGCTGTATTCCACAATTTCAAGATTGAGCGTTGAGAGGTCTGCGGATGTTGTCGGCTGTGCTTCGGTTTCCCTTTGCGGTGCTTTCAGACAAATGTTGGCTTCACTCCCTGCGGTGTAGGCGTATCGCTCAATGAACTTTTCAAGGTCGTAAATCCGCTCTTTTGAAATCGTCCAACCGCTGTACTTGTTGCGTCCCAAATACATGCCGTCCCCCATGCTGTAATTTTCACGGTGTTCGTATTCCTTGTCGTTCTCTGCCAGATAAGCCGTTCCCTCAAAATTGGCGGCATATTTGCGCATTTCGGAAAAGAGGTTTCGTGTATGGGTGGAAAAGCCCAAAATCACGGTTCTTTCTATACGGTAGTCGTAGTAGTCCGTATAGCTGTCACACTCGCTCACCCGTAGTTCACCGATAATGGCGGCTTTCGCGTCCGAAGGGATAAGGGGGCGTAAGCGTTCCGCTCCGATTTTTGCGGTGTGTTCGTTCTTTTGCCGTTCTTCCTCCGCTTTTCTGTCATCCTCCGTTTTCTTCTCCCTCGCTTTGGTAAGTAGGGCGGCTGTTTCCAACGGATCCAAAAACTTGGGGTTTGCATCGTCATAATACATGCCTATCCCGAATTTTTCCGACAAAGGTCGGATAAGATCGGAAGTATGAAATTCGTACGTCCGCAAATTGATAAGATGATAGGTTATTCCCTACTGGATGCGGCTTACTTCATACACTACATAGCTGTCGTAGCTGTAACCTTCCAGCATTACCACTTGATTGACTGAAACGGTCTGTTCGTCTCTGTCATAGCTTCTGTTCGCTCCCAATAAATGTACTTTGTTCATAATGAATTGTTTTAATGATTAATATTTCGTTTCAGAGTATCACGCAAAAAAGGATGATGAAAAGGAGAAGAACGGAAAGGAAAAGGATAGCGGAAAGAATGCGCCACACGGCACGGATGAGGAAAACCACCACCGCCAAAACTACCAACGTGGGCAGAATACCGCCTAAACCCGTCGCCACACCACTGACGAAGGCACACACGAAACGCACCGCCACATACGCACCGAAGCCGACCAGCGACCACTTCACCAAAATTTTTATGCCGGTTGGAGCGGAGCCGAAGCCTCGTTTCAAATCTTGCTGTATTTTTGTTCTCTTTTTCATAACATTGACTTTTTTTTTATGCCTTGTCGGTGGCTTCACCTTGCTCGTTTCAGGGGGCAGATACGGACGGGGAGAAAATATGCAAGGCTTTTGGTGAAAAATTTTCAACCGCCCGGCTGGACGGATTGAAAAATTTTCGCCAAAACCCGTAGGGCGCGGAGCGGCCTTGCATATTTTTAGGGGTCCCGGCCGTAGCTTCGCACCCTGAACCATGCAAGGGGAAGTCATGACGGGGTAATAAAAATGAGGAAATTGTTATATGAGGAAAAAGAGATAAGGAAATATAGCAAGATTCGAGAGGCTGTATTCAATGGCTTTTATAATGAATCATCCAAAGTTTTAGAAAAAAATCTCCATATTGGAACACAAAATAGAAGAGACTTTCTATCACGTTTTTTCACACGATAATATCGGAGACAAACTTAAACGTTCTCTCTTTCACAATGAGAGCTATCGAAGTATTGTATAGCCATGAGGGGGGATGAGCTACACTATCGACGAACTTTTGGCTTACTACAAAGCAACCTGTCGGCTGACGCAAATGGAGTATAGCAGCAGTATTTATACCTACAACGTAAGTTATCAACCGTACCACTCCGGAACTTATTGAGTAACCCCAAAATATATCGGTTACACATGCTGGACGTCTTATCAAATAACTCGAAAAGCTCTAATACTTAAAGACAGAATACATAATATCAATAAAAAGTAAAAGAAACAAGATACCAACAATGATAATCTTCTAAAGTAATAAATAGTAGCTGATAGCTGTAAAAAGCCATATCAAACTCTCTCGCGAGGAAGCAATGATGTGGCTTTTTATCTGTACTATTTCATACTTGAGTTTTCCCCTTTATTATTCGGTATCTCTATATTGTTTGGGAGACATTCCCACTTCTCTTTTGAAGAACTTGCCAAAGAAAGATTGTGACGGGAAATTAAGTTCATCACTTATCTGCTGAATAGTCATATCGGTTGTTTTAATTAAAGACTTGGCCTCTAAAATAATATAATCATCCAGCCATTGCCCTGCCGTTTTACCGCTTACATTCTTTACGGCTACCGACAGATACTTAGTGGTAATATATAATTTATCTGCATAGAAGCCAAGGGAGCGTTCCTGCTTGCAATATTTTAATACCAGTTTCAGGAAGTCCTCCATGATTATTTCATTTCTTGTTTTCTTTTTATTATTGACTTTATGCAGATAGTATCCCAATCCATAAAAGAGCGCGATAGTAAGATGCTTGACGATAGCCTTCCGGTTCAGTCCTTCGTCCTTGTTCCTTAAAACCCCCACTAACATTTTATGATGATTAAGAATGGCCTCCAATGCCCTTTCCCCAAGAGATAGAAAAGGCGTGCTGCGGACGGACATGAATGTGGAAAAACCTTCCGGGAGGCTGATGCTTTCTGTGAATTGCCTGGTCATAATAATAAATTCACCCTGAAAGTCATCGCTGACATTTGTCAATTCCCTGATTTGTCCCGGAAGCAATACCAATAATCCGGGGGCTTTGGTACAAACAGAAAACTGATTGATTTCTGCCGTAATTTCACCTTTTATACAGATACACGTCACGGTAGCCTCACTTTTATGAGGGTACTTGTTTGGAAACGCAGCGGAAATATCATCCGACAAATAGATTTCTCCCTTAATGCATTCCACATTATCCTTATTTTCCAATTCAATATACATGTTTTGTCCTGTCATGGCATTAAAATATTTCGTTTAGACCACAAATATAGCATTGTTTTATTGTAAAATACAACTTTATAGGCAAAACAGTCCAAGTATCATACCTTTTGGCACTTTTCTGCCTTTCGAAATGCCTATACCTTTGCCGACGATAAAAACATGATTGTTAGTTATATATGAATCAATGAGGAAAATACTGATTTATCTTTTGCTTATCTGCGGCTTCTGTTCGGGAACGGTGGCGCAAAACAGGAATGACGAAATAAAGGATACTTTATCTCCTGTTTCCTCCAAAGAAACGTCCGTCACGGTGGATAAAGTGGATAAAAGAAAAAAAGACACGTGGCTCAACCGCTTATTATATGGTCATATAGACCGGACGTATGAGAAGAAAATGGATTTCAGTTTTGTTGCCGCTCCATCTTATACCCGTGAAGCGAGCTTTGGAATTGGCGGAGCCGCTTCGGGATTGTACAGGCTGGATCGTACGGACTCCATCATGCAGCCTTCCGACATTTCAATCAATGGAAACATGTCCGTTGAAGGCATGTATGTCATCAATATCAGGGGAAACAACAACTTCAAAGGGAATAAGTCCCGCCTGTCCTATCAGGTGAGTTTCTGCAATCAGCCTCTCTATCTGTGGGGAATCAGTTATGATGACTGCGTACTGAATCCCGCTGTGAAATATACCAGACAGAGAGTCGGCCTCGATGTAGATTATGTGTATAAGCTTACCGATGACATCCATATCGGTACTTCTCTTTCCGTCAACCATTCAAAAGCACATAAACTTGAAAATATCTCCTATCTGAACGGTCAGAAACAGAGTTATTTTTTTGTGGGGACAGGTCTTTCCATTCAATATGACACCCGCGACTTCATCCTGACACCCACCCGTGGAATATATCTGATGCTTAAGGAAATGGTTTATCCCCAAGTCTTTGGGAATTACCACAAGACATTGCTAAGTACTATATTTATTGCCGACGCCTACCAAAAACTATGGAAAGGGGCTGTTATTGCAGCAGACTTCTATGGAAGAATCAACGACAATAGTAGCCCCTGGGCACTTCGGGAAGAATTGGGAGGCTCTTTCCGTATGAGGGGATATTACAGTGGAAGATATACGGATAACAGTCAGGTCTCTGCCCAGGTAGAGTTGAGACAGCGGTTGTACAAACGTCTGGGTTGTGTCGGCTGGATTGGTGCCGGGACTGTGTTTCCCTCCCTGAAAAAAATGAGAATGAGAAACGTGCTGCCCAATTACGGGTTGGGAATCCGGTTTGAGTTCAAGCACAATGTCAACGTCAGGCTGGATTATGGTTTTGGGAAAGACACTAAAGGTTTTGTACTCAATTTGGCCGAAGCCTTCTAAGTTTATTAATATCAAAAAAAGAATAAGTATGAAGAAAAACAAGATTTGTATATTGCTGGTCCTGTGTGCCGGCTGTATATTCTCATCCTGCAAGGAACAGAAACAGAACCGGGAACCGGTCAGCTACAAGACCATGACGGTATCAATGTCGGAAACCGAATTATATCGTAGCTACTCCGCTTCCATTGAAGGAAATCAATATGTGGAAATACGTCCGCAAATAAGCGGGCTTATTACAAGAATCTGTATTGATGAAGGAGCCCGTATAAGCAAAGGGACACCTCTGTTCATTATAGACCAGGTCCCGTATGAGGCTGCCCTGAAAACTGCGTCAGCCGCTGTAAAAAGTGCGCAGGCAAAAGTCTCCACCGCCCGATTGACCGCTACCGGCAAACAAGAACTGTATAAAGAAAATGTGATTTCAGATTTTGAACTTCAAACGGCCTTAAACTCCTTAGGGGAAGCGGAAGCTCTGTTGGCACAGGCGGAAGCGGATGAAATAAATGCCCGCAACAACCTGTCATATACTATAATTAAAAGTCCGGTAGATGGAGTGGCAGGCATGATACCCTATAAAGTGGGAGCTTTGGTAAATCCCTCCATCAGCGAGCCGCTGGTAACCGTATCAAGTGTAAATGAGATGTTTGCTTATTTTTCGGTTTCAGAAAACCAATTACAGGAATTGATCGGAGAACCTGACGAGGATACCGGTTTTATTGAGAATCTTCCGCTGGTGGAATTAAAACTTGGGAATGGGAAACTTTATGCGGAGAAGGGAAAGGTCACGGCGGTCAGTGGTATCACGGATGCACAGACAGGAGCTGTCGGGATACGTGCGTCCTTTCCAAATCCCCAAGGACTGCTCCGCAGCGGAAGCACGGCAACAGTTGTGGTACCCTATAAAATAAACGGCTGCATCGTCATTCCCAAAGCGGCTACCTACGAGATACAGAACAAAGTATTTGTCTATAAGGTCGTGGACGGGATAGCCACATCTGCCGAAATAAAACCGTTCAAGTTGAACAACGGCTCTGAATATGCCGTCATGTCCGGTCTGACGGAAGGCGATGTCATTGTTGCCGAAGGTGCCGGATTATTGCGTGAGGGAACTCCAATTTCCGGAGGAACTGCATCCGCACATCATAAATAAAAGGAGGAAAATATGAATATAAGAACTTTTATAGACAGACCTATATTGGCATGTGTCATTTCCGTACTAATCCTGATGGTAGGAATTGTCGGGCTGACCATGTTACCCATTGAACAATTCCCCAGCATTGCACCGCCTACCATCCATGTAAATGCCACTTACACGGGAGCCAATGCCGAAACCGTACAAAAAAGTGTGATAGTTCCTTTGGAGGAAGCCATCAATGGGGTGGAGAATATGATTTACATGACATCCTCCGCCACGAATACGGGAAATGCCACCATTACCGTATATTTCAAGCAAGGAACAGATGCGGACATGGCGCAGGTGAACGTACAGAACCGTGTATCGCAAGTTACGGGAATGCTTCCTGCCGAGGTGACGAAAGTCGGGGTAACCACATTGAAACGCCAGACAGGGACATTGAAAGTGGTTTCCCTATACAACAAAGACGGCAGCTACGATGACCTTTTCCTCAATAATTACATGAAGATAAATGTCATCCCGCGTTTGTCGCGTATCTCCGGCGTGGGCGATATCCACATGATGGGATCGGAGTATTCCATGCGCATCTGGCTGAACCCTCAAAGAATGGCCCAATATGGATTGATGCCTTCGGACATCAGTGCCGTGTTGAACGAACAGAATGTGGAAGCGGCTACCGGTACGCTGGGTGAGGAATCGGACAACACTTACCAGTACATCCTGAAATACCGGGGCCGGTATGAAACGGCTGAAGAATTTGAAAACCTTGTAGTACGTTCCTTGCCGGATGGACAGGCATTGTATCTCAAAGATGTGGCGGAAATTGAATTGGGGGCACTCAACTATGGCTACAAAGGAGAGGTAAACGGTTATCCGGGAACAACCTGTACCATCTCTCAAACGGCAGGTTCAAATGCGAATGAAATCATCAAGGAGATAGACAAAACCTTGGAAGAACTTTCCCAAAACTTACCTAAGGGAATGGAGTTTGCCGATGTGGTCAGTACAAAAGACCAGTTGGATGCCTCCATTAAGGATGTCATCAAGACCTTGGTAGAAGCTATTCTACTGGTAATTCTTGTTGTATATGTTTTCCTGCAAAACATGCGGTCCACATTCATTCCGGCTGTTTCCATTATCGTATCGCTTGTCGGGACATTTGCCTTCCTGTATATTGCCGGATTCAGTTTGAACATGCTGACCCTGTTCGCTCTGGTATTGGTCATCGGAACGGTTGTGGACGACGCGATAGTTGTCGTGGAAGCTGTTCAGGCTAAATTTGATGAAGGGTACAAATCCGCTTATCAGGCAACAATCGATGCGATGGGCGGTATCAGTTCGGCATTGATAACCACCTCGCTGGTCTTTATGGCAGTGTTTATCCCCGTATGTTTCATGGAGGGTACTACCGGTACTTTCTATACACAATTCGGATTGACAATGGCCGTGGCGGTCATCATATCGTTAGTCAATGCCCTGACTTTAAGCCCGGCCCTTTGTGCATTGATTATGACCCCGCACATGGAAGTAGGAAAAGGGGAAAAAGCAAGCCTGTCTTCCCGGCTTCATGTAGCCTATGAATCAGCTTTCAATGCAATGCTGAACAGGTACAAGACCGGTATCGTATGGTTCATTAATCGTAAATGGCTGCTCTATCCTTTAATGACAGTGATTTTTGCAGGATTATTCCTGCTTATGAAAAGCACCAAAACCGGTTTGATACCGACCGAAGATACGGGAGCCATTTATATCAATGTGGCCACCGCTCCGGGCAGCACGCTGAATGAAACCAAACAAGTGATGGACCAGATAGAGAAATGCATTCGGGACATCCCCCAAATCGAGATTTTTGCAAAAATCGCCGGTTATGGCATGCTTAGCGGGCAGGGAGCCACTAACGGAATTTTCTTTGTAAGACTCAAGCATTGGGATGAACGTGAAGGTAAAGAGAATCATATCAACTCCGTCATTGTGGACATCAACAGGCGCACGGCAAGTGTCAAGTCTGCCAATATGATGGTTTTTGCACAACCCATGCTTTCCGGTTATGGAAACAGCAACGGCATTGAAATGTATGTGCAAGACCGCAAGGGGGGAACCATAGAAGAATTGCAGACGCAGACGCAAGCATTCTGCCGGGCATTGGAAGAACGTCCGGAAATTGCGATTGCTTATTCAACGTTTGCGACCAGATACCCTCAATACAAGGTGGAAGTAAATGCGGCATTGTGCAAAAAGAATAACGTGTCACCCTCCGACGTATTAAATGTTCTGTCGGGCTATATAGGCGGAACCTATGCCTCCAACATGAACCTGTATACCAAAATGTACCGCGTGATGATACAGGCCGCTCCCGAATTCCGTCTGGATGAAGAAGCTCTGAACAACATCTTTGTACGCACTTCTGAAGGGGATATGAGTCCGATAGAGCAGTATGTCAGAATAGAAAAGGTTTACGGACCGGAGTCCCTTTCCCGTTTCAACCTTTTTTCATCCATATCTGTGACGGTAATGCCTGCGGACGGTTACAGTACAGGCCAGGCTATCGAAGCCATTGCCAATGTCTCGGCCCGTTCGCTTCCTTCGGGATACGGGTATGAATTTGGGGGACGCAGCCGTGAGGAGGCCGATACCGGAACCGGAACGATTGTCATTTTCATTATTTGTTCCCTTTTCATTTATCTGCTGTTGTGCGCCTTATATGAGAGCCTTTTCATTCCGATGGCGGTCATGCTTGCCGTCCCGTTCGGACTTTTCGGCAGCTTCCTTTTTGCCAACCTGTTCGGTGTCGAAAACAATATTTATATGCAGACGGGACTGCTGATGCTGATAGGACTATTGTCAAAGACGGCCATCCTGCTCACCGAATACGCTTCCCAAAGACGGACCGAGGGGTATGGTATCGTACGGGCTTCCCTTGAAGCGGCCCGTGTGCGCCTGCGCCCTATTCTAATGACCGTTCTCACTATGGTATTCGGAATGATTCCCATGGCAATGTCAAGCGGAGTGGGTGCCAACGGCAGCAAGGCATTGGCATTGGGAACAATCGGCGGCATGCTGATAGGAACACTGGCTTTACTGTTTTTTGTCCCGTTCTTCTTTATCATATTCCAGCATATCGAGGAACGGGTCATGCCCCAACGTCGGATTTTAAAATTATCGGAACAATCAAACAAAGAAAGAGAATGAAAGAAAGATTAATATTCCTGCTGTTGCCGCTCCTGATGAGCGGCTGCGGTATCTATAACAAATATGAGCGCCCCAATGATATTCCCGTTCCATTGAGTTATCGTGATATACCTCTATCGGAACGCTCTTCGAATAATCTGGCGATTCTGTCATGGCGGACACTTTTTACCGATACCTGCTTGCAGAACCTGATAGACAAGGGACTGGAACACAATACGGAGTTAAGTATCGCCCGGTTACGGGTAGAGCAGGCAGAAGCGGTATTGCTGTCGTCCAAACTGGCCTATCTGCCTTCATTGTCCGCGGATGCGGAAGGCAGTCTGAACAGCATTGACGGGGCAAAACCCGGAAAGAGCTATACCATTGCCGGTAAAGCAAGCTGGGAAATAGACATTTTTGGAAAAGTCACCAATGCAAAACGGGAAGCCCGTGCCGAGTTGGAGAAAACAAGGGCTTATGAACTTGCCGTACAGACCCAGCTGATAGCCACTGTTGCCGACAGCTACTATATGTTGCTGACCCTTGACCGGCAGCTGGAAATTAACCGGGCCACACTGGAAGCCTGGGAAAAGACCGTCCGTACAATGGAGGTACTGAAACATACGGGACAGCAAAACGATACGGATGTGCTTCAGGCACAGGCAAACTGCCTTGCTTTACGTGCCTCACTCTCGCAAACAGAACAAAGCATACATGAAACGGAAAACAGTCTGTCCGTATTGTTGGGAGTTACTCCACAGCACATTCACCGTGGTACGATAGCAGATGTACAATTGCCACCTGCCCTACACGCAGGGGTACCATTGCAATTGCTTGAAAACCGCCCAGACGTACGTCAGGCGGAGGCCGAGCTTGCAAAGGCCTTCTACGCCACGAACAGCGCACGTGCTGCTTTTTATCCCAGCCTTACCCTGAGCGGTACAGCCGGATGGACCAATAATGCGGGAGGGGCTATTATAAATCCGGCCCAGGTATTGCTTTCGGCGGTAGGTTCACTTACACAGCCTTTATTCAATAAAGGAGAGAACATAGCCAATTTGAGAGTGGCAAAAGCGGACCAAGAGATAGCGCGAAAGAGCTTCCAACAGGTGCTGCTTAACGCCGGACAAGAAGTTAACGACGCATTGACGCAATATCAAATGGCAGACAAGCGCACCGTTTATTATTCAAATCAAATAGGTGCCTTGCGCAGGGTTGTACATAAAACGGAGCTGCTGATGAAACACTCTTCCGTGAATTATCTGGAAGTGCTGACAGCCCACCGTTCATTGCTTACTGCTGAATTGTCTCAAGTACAGAGTTACTTCGAACAGATTCAAGGGATGATTAATCTGTATCATGCTTTGGGAGGTGGCATTCTTTAACACAATTATTCATCATGTGATATGAAAAAAGAGAACAAACAATCGCTTGCTGTCATTTTTATGGCAACGCTATGCGCTTTACAAATTTCTTCAGTCTGTGCTCAAAGCCGGACTGACAGTCTGAAACGCGGTATCAGCCGATACACTGACCGTAATTTTTCCGAATTACGAACTGTTAACCTCCATTGGGAAGTTATGCCTTCCTACAACTATACTCTGAAACATAGTGACAGGGATTTTGAAAAAGGCAAAATGGAAACATCGCGTAACGTAAAATTCCAGACGACTATTCCGGTTTTCCGCTCCGGCAAATTTTCGCTTTATGCCAATGGGAATATTGACTACTATCATTTCGAGGTCAACCCAAATGATGATAAACCATCGGAGCTGTTTACAGAAAAAGAGAACGACCGCTTGTATATGAAGGGAGGGCTGGCACTCAATTACTATGCCACACTGTTCGGGAAGCCTTTACTGTTGAGTGTATCAGCCGGTATTGACGGTTGGGAGAAAGGTGTAGAGCAATTTCAAGGTGGCTTCATGGCCAATCTGCTGTTGAAACAGACACACAAAAACAGTGTCTCGGTAGGATTATATGCCATGTACCCTTATCAGATAACACCGGTTGTGCCAATCGTTATTTGGACGCACCGGTTAAATCCGAACTGGATACTTGATTTCACTCTGCCAAGCCGTATGTATGTACGATACCAAAGGGGAAAACACCGCTTATCTGCCGGTACACAGATGGAAACAGAACAATTCTATATACAGGCACCCACAAAGTATATGGATGCCTCACAACAGGAAGGCACATCGACATACTATTATAATAGAAGTATGTTCAAGGCTGAATTGGTTTATGAATGTATATTGAACAAGCGCTTTTACTTCATAGCACGTGGCGGTGGAGCCGGTACAATAACAGGAGGACTATATGATACCGACCGTAAAGGTATAGACAACAAACCTTTTGTTGAAATATCACATTCTGTTACTCCTTTCTTCAATGTAGGTTTTTCTTATAGCATATTCAGATAGAATCATAATTTAGAGATATTATAATGAAGACAAAGATTTTATTATTTCTGACCTGCCTGTTTCTCTGTTGCAAAATGCAGGCCCAGGATACAGTCCAAATACGGCCTATGGTTGTGGCTGAACAAGGAAGTTTCCTTATAGGAGGAACGGTTGCGACAGACGAGCAGGGGAATACCTATCATGGCGACCACGGCTATGTGTTTTATCAAATTCCCATCAGTCCACGCCTCTACCCGCTCGTATTCCTGCACGGCATCCATCAAGCCTCTAAGACATGGGAATCAACACCTGACGGACGGGAGGGATTTCAAAACATATTTCTCCGGCGTGGTTTTTCGACTTATAACATGACACATCCGCGTCGCGGAAACGCAGGTCGCACTCCGGTAAAAACTCTTGTAGAACCCATATTCGACGAACATATATGGTACACCAAATGGCGTATCGGCATTTATCCGGGTTATTTTAAAGGAGTGCAATTTCCCAAAGACAAAGCAAACTTTGAGCAATTTATGCGACAGATGACCCCGAATACCGGACCCATGGAGTTTGAAGTGGAAACGAACGCGATTGCCGCCTTGTTCGATAAACTGGGCGGAGCTATCATGGTTGCCCATTCACGGGGTGTAATGCAGACATGGAAGACTATTCCCAAGACAGACAACATTAAGGCGATTGTTGCATGGGAAGGAGGAGGCTTCTTCTCTTTTCCCAACGACGAACCTCGCCCAGATATCGATGTAGAGGAAGGGATAGAGTTCATAATGGTTTCACCCGAAACATTCGAGCGTTTTACACGAATTCCTATGTTACTTGTCTATGGAGACAACATCCCCGAAACGAAAAATGACATTCTTGAACTGGATATATGGCGCATCAGGCTGCGGCTCGCTAAGTTGTGGACAGAAGCTGTCAACCGCCGGGGCGGAAACGTAACCCTCGTTCACTTGCCAGAAATAGGTATTTATGGCAATACTCACTTCCCTATGTCTGACCTAAACAATATAAAGATGGCAGACATCATGTCGGAATGGCTGAAGCAGCAGGGGTTGGATTGTTTCTAATTTACGGATATTTGTACCCGAATTCCCGATTCAGCTAAAGATACGGCTCTTTCATTTAATCTTTGATATAGATATATAGTTTCCTTACCTACTCTAATGTGGAATAGGCATATCATCTATTATTGGTAATCAGAGCCCATGTTTAAATTATTATTATTCGATGAAATTCAGGGAGGAATAAATCTGTATCATGCCCTTGATAAAAGAATTTGTTGATTATTAATCATATAAATAATATATAATGAAATCGAAGTTATTGATTGTATGTGTCTGTCTTTTTATAATTACATTACAAAGTTGGGCACAGATTCGTTTAGGAGTGAAGGGTGGTATAAACCTTTCGAAAATCAGTTTTTCCGGCGAAAGTTCAAACCTTGCTCCGGAGAACAGAACTGGATTCTCTGTCGGCCCTGTTGTAGATGCGAAAATTCCTTTTTTCGGATTAGGCATGGAGGTGTCGGCTTTGTATTCGCAGAGTTATTTGGATAGTTACTTTGCGGAAGCAACACTGAAATCCATAGAAGTCCCCGTTCATTTAAAATGGTCAGCAAGCGTCTTGCGATTGTTGGGTGTATATGCAGCGTTAGGCCCTCAATTTGGATTCAACGTAGGAGAAAGGCAAGATTCTTATTTCCGTATAAGGAAAAGAAATACCAGTTTCAATGTGGGAGGCGGCATTGTCTTATTGAACCATTTACAGCTGGGGCTTAATTATAATTTTGCCATTACACGTACTGCCACTTTATCAGTACCAACGGAAATAGATGGCTCTTTTTATGATGTAAAAGTACGGAACAATTCATGGCAAGTCTCATTGGCCTATTTGTTTTAAAACTGTTTATACCCCAAAAAGTGGACGAGAATATCATACAACAATTGATTAACAAGTTATATACGGCATTGAAGAGGGAAACCGGCATGTCGATACAGGACTTGAAAGTAGAATGTGGATTATCTGATAAAGAGATTTACTTAATCATAGGTTGGCTCATGCATGATCATAAAATCGTTTATGACATGACGGCTGACCGGATAAAAATTGAATGCGAAGAAATGGATTTAACGTGCTACAATACCTATTCAATGACATAAGAAACAAGGTCGGATTAGCACAAGTATTAATAACAAAAAATAAATAGAAATGAAGAAATTAGTGATGATGGCTGTCTTAGCCATAGTATTGGGAACTGCACAAGCTGAAGCTCAAGGCTTAGTAAAGAATCTTATGGGACGTATGTATGGAGGCCCCAAAGTAGAAGCAAACCTATCCGGCTTTTTCCTTTCGGACATACCGGGGGTAAAAAGCAAAATGAATGTAGGAGGCTCGGTCGGAGGTTTCTTTGGATTTCGTGTTACAGAGAATTTTTCTGTGCAGGAAGACATTCTGATGCATTATCAGGTTTCCCAATTGGAACAAGATGGAAAGAAAGGCGACCTTAGCTATTTGGGTGCAGAACTTGCATTCTATGCTGTGGGACATTGGAATGTATATGGTAATAATCGTCTGATTGTGGGTGCGGGACCATTTGTAGGGTATGGCTTGAATGCACAATACAAAATGGATGATAATGAAACAGACCTTTACGAAAAGAATGGTAATGGTGATAAAGTATTCCAGCCGTTCAGTGTAGGAGCAGGCATTATGTTAGGATATGAATTGGGTTGCGGGCTACAAATCAATGCTTCCTATAAGATAGGGATTTTGGATCAACTTGATGCACCAAAAGATAAAGCGAGCATGTTGCCAAGCCGAATCAGTTTGGGAGTGGCATATCGTTTTGGAAAATAAAAAAACTTATGGAGAGTGAATGTCACGGTTGGTAAAGTTTTATTTGGAATGATAAATGACCAGAGTACGTTATATTGTATTCTTGCAACTATCAGATTGGGCATATCAGGGTTGGTTCTATTGTTGATGGACCAGGCCGGGATAACACTCTCCATTATTGGTTGTTCACTTTTCGTTTGGACTTATGCAGGAGTATCTGTGCAAACTCCAATGTTAGTGTGCTTTGTATTTAGAAATAAGAATTATGCCTATATTTATTTACGAATGAACTGTTTGCAGATAAAAGAATATGTGAAATGTCAATATGGAGATAATTTGCCATTGAAACAATTGACACAAGTCTCCGAGCGCAGCTTATATACATTCCATAGAGATTTGTAAGAAGTAGACCCACATAAAATAAAGAAAACATAAATGGAAACCGTATTGGTGGTTGATGATAATCGAGCATATGCACATACAGTTGTAAAATGGCTGGAGAAAAATGATATAAATGCTTGTTATGTATTATCTATAGATACAGCAAAATCATTTTTGTTTAAAAATGAGGTGAGCATGGTATTTTCAAATTCTAAATTAGGGAAGAATTGGGGCATACAACTTTTGGAATGGATGAAGGTGGAAGGCTATTATATACCATTCTTTATTATGACAGACCACACCGATATACAAGAAATAGTCGATGCTATAAAAAAAGGAGCCGAAAACTATTTTCAAAAGCCAATTCAGACTGAAAAGGTGCTTAGTATCGTCAAGGACATATTAGAAAGTAAAAAAAGAAGCGATGGGATAAAACATGAATTTTATATGGGGCAAAGTCCTCTATTTTTAAAATTACAATATCATATCCGATTAGTAGCTCCTGTAGATATGACTGTATTAATACGGGGAGCATCCGGCACTGGTAAAGAATGGGTCGCTTCACATATCCATACTCTTAGTGGACGCGCGGACGCTCCATTCGTGGCAGTAGATTGTGGAACATTACCTAAAGAACTTGCAGCATCGGAATTGTTCGGGTATGTAAAAGGGGCATTTACAGGTGCTATAGAAGACAAAGTGGGCATGTTTGCTCGTGCCAGTCATGGAACATTGTTTTTAGATGAGATTGGTAATCTGAACATGAATGTACAAATGTTATTATTGCGTGCATTACAAGAAAAACATTATCGTCCTATAGGTAGCCGGGAAGAAATAAAGGCTGATATACGGTTGATAGCTGCAACTAATGAAGATTTAGAAAAAGCAATAACAGAAGGGAAATTTCGAGAAGACCTATTTCATAGATTAAACGAGTTTCCTGTGCAAGTACCTCTTTTAGCTGAATGTTTGGATGATATTATACCATTGGCTGAATTTATGTTGGACATAGCTAACCAAGAATTAGATAAAAATGTGAAAGGGTTTGATCAGGAAACACAGAAAAAGTTCAAAGCGTATTCATGGCCGGGAAATATACGAGAATTAAGGACTATAGTTAAACGGGCTGTTTTACTCGCAAAAGATGACTGGATAACGGCAGAAGACGTAGGACTTCTTTCAAATGAACAGCTGAAAGAATATACACTGAAAAATGAACGAACAGAACGGAATAATATTGTAAAAGCATTAGAGGCAACGAATAATAACCGTACAGCAACAGCAAGGTTGTTGGGAATAAGTCGGAGTACACTTTATCTCAAATTGAAGAAATATAGGCTAATGTAAGAATTGTCCGATTTTCGGACGAATTATATACATTCTACAATTTAAAATTGCACAAGTGTGTTTTTAATTATTTTTATATCATTGATTGTAAGACGTTTGAGTATGAAATATTTAATGGTATAATACTTGCACTTAATATGAGCATGATGATTTAGTGCGGAGATGATGATTTGTAAAACCTAAAATGTGATGCGATGAAAACATTAACAAGTGCACTCCTTTTCAACCTGTTTGCCTCCTACTTGAAGGGTATGGTACAAGTGGCGGAAGAATTGCCTGCTGCTTATGATAATTTTGTAACTCTGCTTGGAGAACTTCCACAAAATGAGAACCAAATATTGAAGTTACGTCGCTTGAATTATACCAAAATAGAATTGGCTTCTATGCAAATTGCATCGGAACAAATGTTGGGGAAAAGGCATGTTTTGTACGATGTGTTTATCGGTAAGGCATTATCTCTTCTCAATGCAGAGATAGAAATGGTTAAAGAGTTATTCAGATATGGGAATATTATTCCCGAATTGAAATCTGAAATAATAAAGGATGCAGAAAACAAATCTGTTGTCATGTTGACTTGGAACGGTACAGACAGTGATTTGATTGAACTGGTGGCTGCGTTGATGGCTGCCGGTGCAATAAGTTCGAGAAATGGCGACAAACTGACTGTGATAAGTGTAATTCGGGCTTTTGAGGATATGTTTCATCTGAAAATAAATGCACTATATACCAAACGGGGAAAAGTGTTTGACCGTTGTACGGACACTACTCCTTTTATTGATTCCTTGCGTGTAAGTTATAACCGGATGCTGGAGAAACGGCTAATTTAAAAGTCATACGCCAACGGACGCCAAAGCCCGACTCGGATTCCCTCTTTATTGTGGGTTGGCAGATGATGCATTTTCTTTGCAGGCATTAAGTTATGCAAAAAGAATCAAGTTATGGGATTATTGAAAGATTGGGCAGACCGTTGGTTACATCACCGGACAGCCGAAGCGGGCAATTTGCCCGTTTCGACAGACAATGAGAATCAGCGCATGTCTGCTGTGGCGACGGATGAGGGTGTATTTCTCTTCTCGGACAGTGTAAAGGGAATGAAAGCACGTACCACTTACTTACAACATCTGGCAGACGGTTTCTTCAACTTCAGTAAAAAAGTGGAAACACTTAAACTGTATGAAATAGAGATTCCCATGCGGCAGATGGTTGAACTGGCCGATAATTGTATCGACAAACTCTCAAAAGCAGACTTGCGCAGGGATGATATACAATTAAGAAAATCGGTATGCAGCTTCACGCCCGAAAAGATGTCGGGAAAGGAGATGCTGGTGGGTGCCGTTTGCACCGGCAAATACGACTTACGTCCCGACTTCAATAACTTTGACCGTTTGACAAAGGATTTCGGCCTGGGTATCTCACCCCGTAATTATGACGTTGCGGCACTGCTGTATATTTCGGAGAACGGGTATGCAGGCCTTATGGAAGCGGACCATTTCCATCCGTTCAGCTATCAATATGAGTTCAAGGAACTGGCGGAGAAGCTGGGGGACAGTATGAAGGCGAGACGGGAAGCCCCGCTCTCGGCACACGACTTCGGCTATGCGGCCTTGCAGATGGAAGCCAAAACAATGGCGAGGGACATCCTGCTATCGGAGTTTCACATTACAGACGGGGAGTTCAGGCTGGGCGGAAAAACGAACCGGACATCGCAAAGGGCAAAAACTCCGGAAAAGTGTTCGTCTCAACAGCCCAAAGAGCCGGAACTGGAAAAACCGGGGCGTCAGGCAGTGAAGCATGTCTCTTCCGTTGTTCCGCAGAAGAAAGAAAAAAAACAACTGATTATATAATATGCTTATGGAAAAGAGAATGAATACAGACTGTATGGAAAACGGCAGCCTGTACATGACGCTGGACGCTTTCTATCGTCCCGTATATTTGAGTATGCGGGGACAAGGTGAAGAAGGGTTCGCACGCTATATCAGTAATAATGTAACCTTTCATGCCACTGGCAGGGAGTTTATCCCCGACCATTGAATGTTCCGTTTCGATTTCAGGGACAAGTCCATGATTCCTACTATCCTCGGAACGGACAACAGGGACTATCTGGAACGGCTCACTCCGGTATTGGAACGGGAGAAGATTTATCCTTCGGGGGTGGTGAGATTACGGGATGCGGCATTCTGCGAGGAAAGGGGAATCAGGCAACTGTCTGCCTCGGCAGCGCATACGGCACTGGCGGAGAATGAGGACTACCAACGGCTGGCACACCGTTTCGGAACGGACGGCCATGTGATAAGAAACGGATTGGCTGTATTTCCTACTTGTACGGCAGTGGAATACGGACAAAAGGTATTGCTGTTTGATAAGACAGAAATTGGCGATAAGGAACTGGCCAAATTATTGGACGGAATAACTGAAAAGTTCTTTGAAGGAAAAGGGAAACCGAAGGAACTGGGATTTTATGAAATAGCACCGTTGAATGCGAAGTACCGGAGTACAATGGGCGACTGGCAGGTGGCCTCGCCAGAGATATTAAATTACGGGATTTGTACAAAACGGCTGGATATGGCACCCACATTAAGAAACTTCAACCGTTTGAGAAATCTGCCTTTGGTTAAGGTTCCGCTGACAAAGGAACAAGAACGGATTATGTCGCAACTGGTGGCGCGGCCTGACAATACCCGTTTCTCCGGTCCGAACATGTCGGTGAAAGTTCCCATGAAAAGGGAAAGGCGTGGAATGAAAATTTAGTTTTGAAATATGGAAAAAGAAGAGAACAAGAGTGGCAGTGTGTATGTCACAGTGGACGGACACTTCAATCCGATACACATCAGTATGAAAGGCAAGGGTAAAGAAGGCTTTTTGGATTTCATGCAGGAAGATGTGGAAAAGGCTCTGAGAGGAAAAGAGATACCGACAACAGGCGTTTTATACTATGATGTGCCTGACCTGGCAATGGTCCCTCCTTTGCGGAAGAGAAATAACAGTAACTATTTGAAAACATTGGAAAAAGCAATGGATGGGCAGGGAATCGGATTGCAAAGTTACCTGCGTGTATCGGAAGTGGTGTATTGCCTGTGAAAAAATATAGACCCGTTGTCAAAAGATGAGCATTTTAAACGGATACTGACACCCGGCATGTGGGAGGAAATACAATCCTCACCTAAAATGGTGGAGAAAATGCTGGATGACCTGAAACGCGGGAACCATTATTACTCTGCCGTTGAAACGGATAAGGGCGTCCTTCTCTTTGACGACAATACAAATGGAGAATGGCAATTCAACAGTTATATGTATAAATATGTGGAGAACAGTTTCTTTGAACCTGATTTTCCTTTAAAATCTCTGGCTGTTCATGATCTGAAAGGATGGCCTTCCTTAATGGAAGGAAAGGTAAACCTCTGTAAAAATGAGCGGGGAGACTGGGTAGATAAGGAAACAATGGAACGGTGCGCATATCAGGACAGGTCTGTTTTGAAGAATGTAGTGGAAAGCAAGACTTTTGACCTTGCGCCTACATGGGAAAATTACTTCAATCTGACTGAAGTAGGGGAAGGATTGGGATTGCCACGAAGTCCGGATAATTATGATCGGATGACCTTGCTTTTCATCCGGGAACAAGGATACCCGGAGGACGGGCTGATCGATGAATATCCGGATGAGTTCAGCTTTTACGATAAGTTTGAGGAGATTGAAAAAAAACTGTTAGGACCAGACAGATTGAATGTACGCAACGAGATGCAGGAGAAAGCTAAAAGATTGGCAGGCGATTTGCTGAATGAGCATTTTCCAAATATGCGCCAGGATGAGGTATCAAGAGAAATAAAGGTCAAGGATAGTATAATGGTATCGAAGAATAAAGGAATAAGAATGTAGGATAGTAATATGAATGGAGGAAGAGGGGCTTGTTTGCTATATAAACGCTAAACAAGTCCTTCTTTTATTTCATCAAATTATATAATCAGTCTTATGCAGTTAAAAGGAATCTTATGTGTTTGGATATGACAATGGTTGACAAAGACTGACTTTGATTCTAATATTTTGGTAGGATAGGGGAATGTGCTTTAATTTGCTTGAGAAAAAGTAAAAGTATAAATCAATTTATTATGGAATTAGTTGTAATTGAAAAAAGTGCGTATTTGCAGTTGAAACAACAAATTGAGAGTTTATTCATGCAGGTTGAAGCTGTCAAAAAAAAGTATGGTCCGATTGAAGGAGAAAAATGATTGGACGCTCAGGAAGTTTGTTTAGCTCTGAATATTTCTAAACGAAGCTTACAAAGTTATAGGGAGTATGGGATTATACCATGTTCTAATATTGGAGGAAAGTATATGTATAAAGAGAATGATTTGGTTAAAATATTAACTCAAAAGAATAAATAAGAAATGGACGGAGTGGTAACAAAACAATCAGAGGAGTATATTGGGATGATGAGAAGACTAAAAAGGTGTTCTAAAGAAATCCTTGCAATTCAAGACTTACCCATACCTATTGCCAATGAGGTTTATATGACCGGAGAAGAAGTCTGTGGTATGTTGCATATTTCAAATCGAACTTTACAAAAATTGCGGGATGAAAAGGGGATAGCTTATACTGTTGTTGGAGGCAAATTTCTGTATCCTCTTTCCAAATTGCAATTATTGTTAGAAGAAAATTATAGAGATTATGTACGTTAAATAGGGGAGTGGATTTGCGATTTTACAGTATTTTTGCTACATTTGCAAAAGAAATTTTAAGTGTAACAGGAAGAAAGTTGCAGCATATATGCGGTGAATTATTCGGTGTCATAGGAGTAGAGGCTTTTGGTAAGATACTGATAATGAATAGGGAAATTAAAAGTTAATCGTTCCCTGTCTCTCCGCTGAACTAACCGGACAAAACCGGACAATGAACAGCCAAGTCCCACAAATTCAACGATTTGTGGGACTTTTTTTATCCCCTTATGTCTGCCCTACCGGACATCATTTAGACCCTAAAAGACAAAGTTAGTAACCTAACTCGTACCCCCGACAACTGAAAGTTCAAAAGGGGTACACTTAGTCCGAAATTGGCGAACTTCTGTCGCTATTTGGCGAGCCTGTATAAACTTCACTTTGAGCTAATTAACGTAGTTTTGTAACCCAAAAAAGTGAGTTTATGAAAAGTACATTCAACGTTCTTTTCTTTGTAAAAAAGGACAAGCAAAAAATCAATGGCAGTTACCCTATTTTCGTCCGCATCACAGTGGATGGTGTGGCAAGCCGTTTTAATTCTAAAGTGGACGTTCAACCCAAAATATGGGATGGCAAGGCAGGCAAAGCCGCCGGACGTTCTGCGGAAGCTACCCGTATCAACCGATTGCTGGATGATATAAACGCATCCCTTAATACCATCTATCACGAACTGCAACGGCGTGACAATTATGTTACCGCCGAAAAAGTGAAAAATGAATTTTTAGGGCATAGCGAAAACCACGATACCATCCTTAACCTTTTCCAAAAGCATAATGACGATGTGAAACAGTTGGTCGGCATATCCAAAACGATTGCCACTTATCGCAAATATGAAGTGACCCGCCGCCATCTTGCCGAGTTCATCCAAAGCAAATATAACCTGTCGGATATTTCTATAAAGGAAATAACCCCGATGTTCATTACGGACTTTGAGTTATATTTGCGTACTACCTGCAAATGCGGTTATAATACGACTGCCAAGTTCATGCAGTTCTTCAAGCGCATTATCCTGATAGCCCGTAATAACGGCATCCTGATAGGTGACCCCTTCGCCAATTATAAAATACGTTTGGAAAAAGTGGATAGAGGGTATTTGACAGAGGACGAAATAAAAATCATCCTCAAAAAGAAGATGGTTTCCGAACGGTTGGAACAGGTGCGTGATGTTTTTATCTTTTCCTGTTTCAGTGGTTTGGCTTATGTGGATGTTGCAAACTTAAAGGAAGATAATATCCGCAAGTCCTTTGACGGTAATTTGTGGATAATTACAAAGCGTCAGAAAACGAATACAGACGTGAATGTTCCTTTGCTGGATATTCCTAAAATGATATTGGAAAAGTACAAAGGCAAATTGCCGAACGGAAAGGTGCTTCCTATTATCAGTAATCAGAAACTTAATGCGTATTTGAAAGAAATAGCGGATGTGTGTGGAATTAAAAAGAATTTGACATTTCATTTAGCAAGGCATACATTTGCCACGACAACCACGCTTGCCAAAGGTGTACCCATTGAAACAGTCAGCAAGATGTTGGGACACACCAATATAGAAACGACACAGATATACGCCCGCATTACCAATAACAAAATCAGTAACGATATGCAGGGGCTTGATAAGAAGTTTGTCGGCATTGAAAAAATCTACAAAGAAGTATCAATGAAATAGTAGTATAGGGGGACTTGTCACAAGTTGTGATAAGCCCCTTTATGCTTTTAATTACTCACCATTAAATAATAACATTATGGACTTGCAAATCATTCAGAGCAAGATTTATGAAATCAGGGGTTGCCGGGTTATGCTCGATAGCGACCTTGCGGCACTTTACCAAGTGGAAACAAAAGCCTTGAAACAGGCTGTCAAACGTAATATTGAACGTTTCCCAAGTGATTTTATGTTTGAACTGACAAAGGAAGAAGTAGAATGTTTAAGGTCACAAATTGTGACCTTAAAGAATAATCCTGATGAAACGGAAGAAGAAACCAGTTCAAAACGTGGCAAACATACTAAATATTTGCCCTACGTTTTCACGCAGGAGGGGGTAGCCGCCCTGTCCGGCGTGTTACGCAGCCCTATTGCCATACAGGTGAATATTTCCATCATGCGGGCATTTGTAGCCTTACGTCAAATGATAACAGGTTATCAGGAACTATTAAAGCGCATTGAAGAACTGGAAGAAAGTACGGATGCACAATTCAGCGAGATATACCAAGCACTTACCCAGTTATTAAGCAAGCCCGAACCGAAGCCACGCAAGCCGATAGGATATAGAACCTATGACGAATAACGGTTTAAGGTATTCGGTTGTCTAAGGGGACGTGTCAAAACTCCCCTTTTATCAAAATCACCCTCGCTACAACTATCTGTGACAAGGGTGATTTTCTATTTATGAGGGTTTCGACACACCCTCTTTTTCAGTTCCCTAAAGTAATGTATCTCAATCACAAATTTTAGCAAAGTTACAGCCCGGTGGGGACAAATACCAAATCCGAGCCGTTCCGGTTTTCTAAAAAATCTCCACGCCTACGGGTCGTATTTTTTGAAAAGATATGGTTGAAGTCCCCGCCAAACTGTGGGTGTCCGGCAAAATTTCTTATTGTTTAATTTAAAATTCAGTAGTCATGAAAACAACAGAATTTACCATGCCGGAAATCACTATCTCTTATAAAGACAATGTAAAAGCATCCGAAAGGGTGAAAATACTCTCATCCGAAACGTCCTACTCTTATCTGAAACCGTTCTATGCGGAATGTATGGAACACCACGAAGAAAGCCATGTAATGTTCCTCAACCGGGCTAACAAGGCTTTAGGCGTTTCCCTTATCTCTAAAGGCGGCATGGCTGAAACTGTAATGGACGTGAAAATCATCCTGCAAACCGCCTTGAAAGTCCACGCTTCGGGGATAATCCTCTCATATAACCACCCATCGGGCAACCTACGTCCGAGCGAGCCGGACAAACAAATCACCTCAAAAATAAAAGAAGCCTGCAAGGTCTTGGATTTACACCTGTTAGACCATATCATCCTGACAGAAGAAAGCTATTACAGTTTTACAGACGAGGGGCTTATCTAAGCCCTTTTTTTGTTACTGGCAACAAAAACACAATATCCTACTTTTAAAATAAAACCATTTTTTCTATTTATCTTATTGTAAATCTTCCTCTTAGGCAGTCCCCAGCCGGAGCAGTCATTTTCGTATCACATAGGCAAAGGTATTTCCGTGTTCTTAACGGCTTTGCAAGGTCAAGCCCTAAAGGTTTTAAACAAAAATCTTCCTGCTGTACTTCGTCCAGAGAGTATTTTTCTTTAAAACCTCGCAAAGCCTAAACACTACCCTTTAAAGCCTATATGAAACGAAAACGACCGCCCCGACCGGAAACGCATAAAAAAAGTCAGATTTACGAGAAACAGGAAAAACGGTTATGAAACTTTGGTTCCCTTACCTCTCAAATCCGCATAAATTAAAAAATACAGAAGTCATGGAAGCAGTATCATTATCAGAAGTAAAAGTTTATGTAGGTACTTACAACAAGTATAACAACGGTTCACTTTTCGGCAAATGGTTAGACCTTTCCGACTATCCGGACAAAGACGAATTTTTGGAAGCGTGCCGGGAACTGCACGAGGACGAGTAAGACCCGGAGTTTATGTTTCAGGATTACGAGAACATCCCCGAAGCCTTGTTTTCGGAAAGTTGGCTATCTGAAAAGTACTTTGAGCTACAGGATGCCATCGAAAAACTAAGCGAAACCGAGCAGGAAGCGCTTTTTCGTATGGTGCAACCACCACAACAGCGATTTGAGCGAAGAAGATGCGGACGAGCTTATTTCTTCTTTTGAGGACGAATATCAGGGAGAGTATAAAGACGAGGAAGACTACGCCTATGAAGTTGTAAAGGAATGTTACGACCTGCCGGAGTTTGCAAAGACCTACTTTTATTATTCGGCTTTTGCCCGTGACCTGTTTATGACTGATTGCTGGATGGATAACGGCATTGTTTTCCGTTATGCCTGATTACTAACCGGGTGGAGCAATCCACCCACAACATATCAAGACAATGAAAGTATATAATAAGATAACAACTTTTTTACGATGGTTTGCACTTGCTTTTATCATCTATCAGGCAGCCACCAGCACCGCCGGAATGTGGATAGCCCTAATCATAGGCTTTTTTATTATCCGGTTCGTTCTCCGATTGTTTATCTCCGTCGTTTACCTGTTTTGTATGGCGTTTATTTTCATTGTCCTGCTTTCACTTCTGATTATCTGATAACTCATTTTAAATTATAACAATATGGAAAGTTTAAACAAAAACGGGGTAAGTATTACCCAAACACCGGGAGAGGAAAAATATGCAAAATGCTGTTTAGAGGCATTTAGGGGACAAATCTATTATCAATATGATTACCGCCATTTGAACGGAAATCTGTTTTCTACACTGGTTAAAACGCTTGAAGAATGTCACCGACGGCGAGATGAATGGCTTGCAAAAAAGCAGGAAATAACGAACACGGGCTGCGAATAACCGCCCGTTACTTGCCATGACTAACCAAACGAACGGGAAGAAAAAGTAACAAAAGCCTTTTAGAGAGAAATAAACTTTATTCTATCATTTCTCGCATATCGTCTATATTTTTTTTAAAGTTCTTAAACGTAACCCTATACCTATCATAGATAACATCAAACAATTCCCATATTTCATTAAATATGACTTGTACTTTTTCGCATTGTTTTTTTACTTTCTGAATTGTTTCAGAAGTAGTTAGTTTATGTACAATCTCTATTCTTAAAGAATTTAGTTTATATGCTTTTTCCACGAGCGAGTGAATATCTTCATCTAAAACAGATTGGTTTAATTCCTGAATGAGCTGGCCAAACATTTTGTTTTTTAATTTTCTATCCTGAAACTCTTGAGGAAACACGCTCAACTGAATATAAAAAGTCGAACTCTCAATTAGAATCCGAATGAACTCTTCTGTTAACTGATGATAAATTAATACTGATGCTAAATATCCCTCAATAGTTTTTTTCTCAAAAGCTTTGTCTGCCAACTCATTCAATTCATCAAGAAAGTCTGGACATTCAAATCCAGGCCAGCTATCGGAATTTTCGAGTTTTATCAATATGTCGTCCTCGTATGCCATAGTTATGCCTACTTTATATGTTGCTATATTTTACCTTCGATTAATCCTATTTCAAAAGCATTATTGTCAGTTACCTCAAATAGTTCAATCACTTCAAAATCAATGATAACAGATGTTTTGATGTATGTTAAAGCATCTTCATCTGAGATTTCCCGCCCATCAATGTATTTCCACTTCTGAGGCTCTTTCTTCAACTTATCTTGGGCGACCTCCTCAGTCACTTCTTTTATGTCGACTTTTAATTCACCATCAAACCCTCCTACAACTTCTCGATATAGCATTGTAAATGCTTTATTGAAATCTGCAACTACAAACCGATTCTGCATTAGTCCTAAATTAATAAAACATACAGGTATAGAGTCATAAGAACCATTTGCAAACTCTAATGATTTTTCATCACTCCATTTTTCATCATCTTTCAATCCCAACCAATACAAAGAAGAATCTACAAAAATGATTGAAGGAGAATTTTTCCTATACTTTATTTTTTTTATCGCTTGCTGCAAACCCACAACAATCGAAGAATAAACTATCTCCGCCTGCTCTTTTAATATAATCTGAAAGAAAAATTCATTCTCCCATTTGCTAAGCTGCGCCCCTAAATCCTCAACGCCATATATATGTTGGTAGTATTTATCATTTAAGAAAAGCATTTTTGCTTTCTCAAAAAACATATTTTTTCCTACCAGTTTTAATTTCCCTATCTCACCTTCATATTTTTTCTTTTCTTCAAAATATTCAAATATTTTGCGAATTAATTTACTCTTATGCCATCTATCATATAAATTCTGTTTAAACTCATTTACTCTATTTGTATTCAGCTTTTCGGACGCAATCTCTTTAGCTTTCTGCAATTCTATTAAGGAACTGAATGAATTTAATTGTTCTTTTATAAGATTAGCTGTACTATCAAAATTATCATTATTGAAAAAAGAAATCCATACATTTTTTTCCGAAATGACCTTTTCCAATCTTTCTTTTAACGTACGTATAAACAAGATTTTATTTTGAGGATTAATATTTCCATCAACTATATTAGCATCAAAATTTGGCGTATTGTAAATGCCACCATTACGAATAGCATCAACGATATAGCCTGTAAAAAACCAATCAAACACGCTTGACATAGTATAACACTCTCCTTCTGGATGCGTTTCATAGTCCCAACTTTGCCAATTAAAATACCAATTTAATTGGGCTGAGTTCAATCTATTAAAAAGTAATTCCATTTCCCAAAATTCGACAGACAGTTTACTCCTTTTAAGTTGTTCTGTAAGTCCTATAAAACTATTGAGTCCCTCTATTGATATTTGTTTCTTTTCATATAAATAGTACAACCAATAACGTATCCCTAAAATAGTGTGTTTTACATAAATCTTGGATTGAATATTCTCTATATAATCAGACAAGGTTGCTTTGTCAATATCCGAGGTGTTTCTTAAATAAAAAACAAATTCAGACATTTCGATTGTTTCCCCAAGAAAAACATTTTCTATCTGATTGATTGTGTGCTTAAACCATTTTACATCTCCCCTTTTAATTTGTTCGAAGAGTAACTGACTAAATGCTGTAAATGCTAAAAGTTTAAAATGATTATATATTTTCTTATCTTCTAAATCTGATTTATTGAAAACAATATTTAGTAATAAAAATAATTCTCTTATTCTTCGTGCTGATAGATCCGCACAGTCTTGATGCACTTTACTATAAAGAGCATTATTCTTGCTATTATATTTATGCGATATGATATAGTATCCAACAACTATATCTAAATATTCCTTGAAATGATATAACTGTTTATTATCAATGGATATCATTAAAACCTTATAGCAAAAGCCATCAATCTTATAAAATGATTCTATTGAGTTTGATTCTATTGCTTTTGTAATAAGTTTAATAATTTCAGTACCGATTCCGGCAGTAATATCATTTTCATTTCTATTTAGAGTGAAACCAAATTCCATATCCTAAATTTTAAATTTTTGTTGCAACCTATATACTTCGAATAGCATATCTAAATAGCTTTCCACAAGCTTGTCATCATTAGATTTTATATTTTCCTCTAATTTTTGCAGTACATATTCTTTCGCCTCGGTAAAAAGACTTTCGCTTTTTTTAGATGTCACTATGCAGTTATTTAGTTCATTAAGGGTTTGTTTAAAATTAGGATAATCATTTTCATCAACAAAAAAGAATCCATCTTCATTATTTTCTATTTCTCTATTGAGATATACATTCCTAATAAATACTTTGTTAATATCCTTTGATGCAGCAATTGTTTTAGATAATTTATTGATTTTAATGTCTGAAATCATGTTATGACCAAGCGGTAATGTAAAATCACCCTTCGTCATTTTTTTTAAGAAAGCCATAGAATATTGAAATAAACCCAATTTTTCTACCCTATTAAAACTGATTATTCTTCTCCCTATTGTAAGCAAATTTCTGTTTGATTCCTTTATTAACTCTTTTCTTACTAATCCCAGAAGATATTTTTGATTTGTAAATCTAATTAGCTTTGTAAATAAATAGCCAATTAGGAATATTACAACCAAAATTAGATAAGACCCGACCAACAACGCATTTTTTTGATAACCAATAGGTAAACTGTCAGACAGCGTAGATAAAAGAATGAAAGAAGCTATTAAAGAAAGGGCAACGAAAGCAACCGGAAAAAATGTCGATTTTTTAAACAATAGGCTGTATGTAAAGCTTTCTTTGATAGCTAAATTTGCGATAAGAAAACCTATTACTGCAAAAGTAACACTTATCATAGTCACGATATTAGTGGTTCGACTATTTATTAATGTTTTTAATGTGGTTTCCTCTATATTGATGAAGTTAAGAGGCGGAATATTTATCAAATGTAAAGCAAAAAAAACGAGAGCAACGCACAAAACGACAACGTACCATTTATTATGGTCGCTTATAAAGTCTAAAAAATTATCTTTTCTTAATCCAAATATATTTGGATTTTTTGCTTTTAAAATTTTATCTGCCTCTTTTTTTATGCTATCATTCATAAACAGTATTTTTTGCTTTTGGAACCACAAAAATACCCATAAAAAAGCACTTGCCGAAATAGATTGACAGTTATTTTTCAGCAAGTTGTCTAAAATGGCTTATTTACATACGAAATGATGCAATCTGCATATTTATCGCCTGTTTGACCCGGAACGGCTTGGCAACGCAATAATAGCAGCTGGTTGCCACTCCCCATTTGTACCGAATCCCCTGCATTGACCAACGTTCTGCTTAAATAGGCATGGAACGTGCGAAAACCGCCTGCATGTTCAATTTCGATAAAATAACCATATCCCGAATTATACCCTTTACGGGTTACAACTCCTCCGCCTGCGGCATACACGGGCGTACCTTTTGCTTTGGGTATATCAATACCCGCATGGAATTTTCGCACTTTATAAACAGGATGCCTACGCATTCCGAAGCCGGATGAAATGGTTGCGTTCCTGATGGGAGAAATGACCGGATAGCAGGACAGTTCGGGGACTGACATTTGAAATGAATCTGCTATCCGTTGAAATTCCGTCACCGAGTAAACCGTTTCCGTCAGTTTTCCGCTTTCCACTTCCCTGTTTATAGAATCGACAGGCTGCCCGAATACAGGCGAATACAGCAAAACGGAAAAGAATAACATGATGTTTTTCATAATCAAACGGTGAATAGGTATGGCAAGCGCCCGGAACAACCCGGACAAAAGCACCCCCTGTTTATTCCTCGCTTTCGTCTTCCGTCCGTTCACTCTGGAACGAAAACGTCTTTTGAATCATCTGCCCGAACGAATCCTGAATATACACGTCAATCACCTGCTGGTCTTTACATCGGGACGTGTAGTAAAGCCGGAATGTTTCACCCGGAAGCGGGTACAGGTCATTCGGCAGTAAAACCGTCCCATCGGACATTTTCAGTGTTCCCGCCCCGTCCGGCTGGAAATAACGGATGAAATACTTTGTTTCCTCATACCGCCCGTCCCGGTGAAGCTGGCACCTGATTTCAGCGGTTTCACCTATCTTTAACTTTTTCGGTACAGGCATCGTTTCGACAGTGAACGGGTAAGACTGCTGTATATCCACATTGTCATTACAGGCACTCACTAACAAAAGGGCAGCCACCATGTAGCACCCTATCAGCATCTTATAAATTACATTTCTCATATACATTATATATAATGGGTTAGTTTATCACATGATTATCTTTAATCCGATACCGAACTGTGTATGGAACTTTCCAACGGAAGAACCGAACAGGCATCTTTCCCGTGCGTTAATCAGGAATACCACCCGGTCAGTAATATAACTCTCCAGTTCCAGCGTCAGCGCACCGCCATAGACAAAACCGTCCTTATCCGTCAGCATCGAGCCATCGGGCAGCAGCTTGTCCCCCCAGTTACTTGTTTCGTACCCGGCAAGGGCAGACAATCCCAGCGAAAGGAAAAAGGTTTTCTTCCTATCTGAAAGGAAATTCACATAGTAACCGCCCTCACCTGTGAACTGGCTAACGGATATCTGCAAATCCTTATAGGGGTAATGCTTTTCGAGGTATTCCCCGCCGATAACCCACCTGTTCCCGTTTTTGGTATAGGTGGAAAGAGCCGCCCCGAAATAATAGGCGAAATCGCTTTTACTGTTCCAGTGAACACCGTCCGCCATGCCGCCCGTAACCTGCAAGCCTTTCATTCCCGGCAGACATCTTTGTGCGTGTGCCTGGTTAAAAGTCAGGCACAGCACAAAAAGGGATATAATACAGCATATCCTTTTCATGTTCATTTGATTTTAAGTTCGTTAATCACTTTGGCTGTCACTATATCCGAATTTTCCACCCGGATAGTTTGGTGTCTGCCCCCGTTCTTTTCCACCAGTTCGATAACTAATATCTTATCATCAGGGATGGTAAACTGTGGAACGGTGTACACCGTGCGGACGGTACTCTTGCCACCGATAATCAGTATCTCGTTATAACTCCGTACCGGGTCAATGACCGTTTCCTGAATAGCCGTCCTTTTGGCTACTTTCTTATCCACAATCTTGAATCGGATAAAATCGGTATCAAACGGTACGTTTGAACTGTTCTTTGTTTGCGTATGAAAATAGAACAGCCCGTTATGCGAATAAATGCCCTTTACCAAGAACTGCACCCCGAAACGCTTGCATCCCAAATGCTTTATTTCCCGGTCATTGTTCTTGTAGATGGACTGCATAATCAGCCTTACCAAAAGCGGGCTTTCGTTACCCAGTTCACGGAAATAGATGTTCATCCGGGTATGACTGAAATCCGTTGTGTCCTCATTCTCCAAGAAGTCTTTCATTTCGATGTTCAGCATTTCCGGTTCATGTGTGTATTTTGCATTGAAACTGTAAAAGCTACCATCCTCACAGATAACGGAAAAATTGGTTTCACCGGGAAAGCCCTCTGTTGTGGCTTTCACCCTGACAACATTTTCCGCCCCGTCCGCTTTTCCGGCAATAATGTAGTTACTGCCTAAATCCACGTACTTCACGGCAGACGGGAAAATGATATGTACCGTTTTTGCAAACGTCACCTGTACGCCGTAAGGTGTTACCATTTGGCGGTAAGGCAGCTTTTTAGTGATGCCCTGATACAAATCGTTACTTTGTGCTTTCATTGAAACCACGCCCATGATAAGAGCGAATAAAATCATTAACTTTTTCATTTTGGATTGAAATTTTTATGGTTGATAATTGATAAATTGATTATTGCTGTTTGGCGTAAAGCATCACCTGATAGTTCGCTTTTAGGTGTACTTTTACCGTCCGGAACTTCTTTGCAAGGTATTGCGACCCGCCCTGCATCAAGCCCCTTGTAATATCCATTGCGACCTGCTGCCCGGCACTTTGCGCAAAAGAAATGCTTGTTCCCAGCCCAGCACCAATGTTCGCCATCGCTTCTTTGGCTGCTTCCTGTTCCAGTGACGAGGGAACGGAAAGCCCCTTTTGCCCGTCACTGTCATAAACGGCAAGTTCCACCGGAATAATGTTACCCGCATATTCAAGCGAGGACACCAGTATGTCGAGCCGTTCCCCCTGAACTTTGGCACTTCCCGATACAAGGCTGTTTTTCGGGACAATGACGTTTCCCGCTTGCAGTGGTTCTAACAGCCGGAGCTTGACGGTCTGCCCGTCCATAAGTGTTTGGTCGTTATGCACACACGCCCGGATAGTGTTCTTTCCCATCGAATAGCTACTGCCGACCGCCGTATTAAACCCGTAATTGCGTGGCTTGCTGTATTCGGCGATAAATTCGACATTGCTCATAGGCTGCTGCAATCCTGAAACCGTCCTGTCCGATACCGATTTTACAGGTGTGGCGTTTCCACTTCCCTGAACGGGTGCGGATGGCGAAACCTGTGCAATCTGTCCCGGCTGTGAACTTTGCCCGTTCTGTCCGTTCATGTATTTTGCCGCCAGTTCGTAGGACTTTTCCATAAGAGCCACCTGTTCATCCATGCTGCCCGCACCGTTTTCTTTCGCATCGAGCCGGGCAGTCAGTTCTTCCACCTGCCGTTTAAGTTCCTCTTTCTCCTTGTCCTCTTTCGGTGTTTCGTAGAAACTGCCTAACTGACGGTTCATGTCCCGGTAAGCCACCGCCGAAGATTGGATAGAGGAACGGCTATTGTTCGACGCACCCGCCCCGAAGTCAATCACGGCGTTTTTCGGCTTTTCCGCCGGAGCATCATCTATCAGGGTCAAATCTTCCCCATTTTCCTCTCCGAGCGAAAAGGCAAAATCCTGCAAGGAGCGCATTTTGTCCGCCTGTTTGTTCTCCATTTGTTCCTGTTCGTAGGCGGTCTTTTTATCGCTGATTATCCCGTCCCCTTTGGGCTGCGGAATATCGGCGTTAAATCCGCCCACGCTTTCCACCTTTGCTTCGTCTTTATCGGACGGTGCAAAAATCAGGTACATAGACCCTAAGAAAACCAGTCCCATAAGCGGGTAAACCAACATCTTCTTTCGTTGCTGTATCTGCTGCGGGGTCAGTTCCTTTTTTTCCTTTCCCTGTTTTTCAGTTTCTTTTCCCGTTGCCGTTTCCGGTGCGGGAACTTCATTCTTCACTTCTTTTTCTTCCATTGTCTGACTGATTAAAAATGTTCGTACTGTCTTTACTTTGTAGCTGCAACTGCCTGATGTGCTCTATTCGTATGGTTTCGCCATCCTCTTTGCCTATCCGGTAAATGGATGATACCGTAAAGTAAATGGATAGCCCGCTGAAGAACAGGAACATAATCAGTATTACCGCCAACCTTATTTCCGGTGTCATGCGCCCGCACAGGTGGCGGAGTTTTTCATCCGCCCAATCTTGTATACAGGTAATTACCTGATTAACCGGAGAGAGAATTTTCCGTATCATGGCTTACCGCTTTATGGTGTTCAAATCCTTATTCTCCGTTATCTCGAAACTTTCCATGATAAAGCCGTGCGGGTTATTGTCCGAGCGCACAGCGTTCAATAACCGGCAACGGGTGACAAGGCTTCTTTCGGTCAGGCTGCTTTCACGGATAATCATTTGGCGGGCGTAAGTTGCCACTGCATACGGGTACACATCAAAATTGCAAGAAACGCTGTCTATCTGTATCGTTTGGCTGATATTGCCTGAAATGATACGGTTGTAATACCCTTTCTCCGAGAGGTCACGGTAATAATTAAATGCGCTCTTGTCAGCAAGGAACAGCGACCGTTTGATATTGCTTTCGATAGCGTTCTTATCGGGTGATAACGTGAAAAAGAGTTCGTGAAAACGCTTCACGTGTTCCCTTGCTTCGACCGGACGGTTTTGTGTCAGGTCTTGCGAAAGCGCAAGCATCAACGATTTACCGCCATCCAAGACGTAAATCTTCTGCCGTTGCGCTTCGGCAAACGTATAGGAGTTCCAAACGGCATAACCCGTTATCAGGGTACACATGACGACAAACGCGATACCAAAAAGCCGTATCTGTTTGAAACTGGTTTCAATGTTCTTTAAACTTTTAAATTCCATCTTGATTTTTATTTATTGGTTACCTTTGATTAGTTTACCGCCGACCCTGCCGCCAGCGTTCCCGGTTGCTGCTCCGGCTACCGCCCCGGCAGCACCGCCTACCTTATTGGCTGAATTATTGATATTCCGGCTCATGTTACCCATTCCGCCCGCCTGAATGATCCAGTTCGACACGGTGGGAATAGTGAAGTAACCGATGATGCCAATCAGCATAAAAATTATGTACACGCTGTTACTCCCGTCCGGTATGAAATTGGGGTCTGATAGTTCCTGAATATCCTTTTGCAGCATAAGCACCTGTATTCGGGCAAGTATGGAACTGAACAGGTCGGAAACGGGAAGCCACAGGTAAACGGAAATGTACCTTGTTATCCATTGGGTCAGTGTCGCCTGAAAGCCATCGTACACACTGATGGCAAAGGCTATCGGACCCAGTATGGCAAGGACAATCAAGAAGAATGTCCGGATAGTGTCTATCACAAGGGAAGCCGCCTGAAAGAGCAGTTCCAGAAGTTCCCTGAACCAGTCCCGGACGGATTGCTTGATATTATGGGCTGCCCTGTCCATGTACATGCCGCCCATCGTGGCAATATCTTTGGCAGACCATCCCAGTTCGTCTATCTGCTTGTCAAACGCTTCATCCGAAACAAGGTAAGCCGTTTCCGGATTGCGTACCATCGCTTCATATTCCAGCTTGTCCTTTTGTTCCCGGTAGGCGTTCATATCAAAAGTTTGCGTTTCGAGCATATTGTTACAGCCCTTGACTACTGGCGACATGACGCTGTTAATTGTACCCAGTACGAATGTGGGAAAGAACATAATACAGAAGCCAATCACAAAGGGACGCAGAAGCGGGTAAACGTCTATCGGTTCGGCACTGGCGAGCGACTGCCATACTTTGGCAGCCACATAGAACAAAGCCCCCAGTCCCGCTATTCCTTTGGCTACCCCCGCCATGTTCCCGCATAACGGCATCATGTCCGTGTACAGACTTCGTAAAATCTGATGCAGGTTATCAAATTCGATTGCTAATAACATATCTTTGATTTATTAGAGGTTACCAGTAACGTTCATCCACCGAGCCATAAAGAGCCATTACTCGGTCGGTGTCCTTTTTCTTTTTCGCACGCAGGTAGGAAACGGAAATGTTCTTGCGGGTATAGTAACTCACCAAATCCCGGTAGTTCCTGATGGCGTTATACGTCCGGTCGATAACGTCCATCCGTTCCTTGTCCGACATGGAAAGCCCGTTGATGTTCACCACGCTTTTCATTTCTTCCAGCACATCGGAACTTTCCTGCAACAGTTGGGTATAGCCGTAGGCGATGGCGGAAAGTTCATCCGGCGTGTAGTTCTCATCCGAAAGCATCTTTTGAAAACTATTCACATAGATGTCGGAAATCTCTCCGATAAGCAGGATAGACTTTTGCACTTTCCGGGCATCTTTGACAAGGTTATGCACTGATTTTAAGGCATCGTAATAGTCCTTACCCTGTTGGTAAATCTTTACGGTTTCCTGAAAATTCTTTACCATATTCTGTGCGGTGGTTGATGTCTGCACGATGTTCTTTGACGCATTGATAATCCCTTGCGCCAAGTTGCCGGGGTCACTCACCACCCACTGTGCGCTTACCTTTCCGGTAAACAGGCTGCATACTACGAGCAGCATTATAATCTTTGTTCTCATACGCTTATTTCTTTATTGGTTGTTTACTCCGTTTGTATTCTCCACCGGGTGAAAGAAGAATCCGGTCGTTCTCTTTGTCGTAGGTCAGCAAGACGGAAAGCCCCGTTTCGATGAACAGGTTTCCGTCCTGTTCTGAAATCTGATAGGTTTCCGTTTGGACAGTCCCCCAGTAGGTCTTTCGATAGGTCGTTACCCGGTAATGCCCGTTTTCTTCAAAAAGGGTAAATGCCGGACGATTTTTTACACTTTTCCAGTCGCCACGCATCGCCCTAAGACGGTCGGCGTTCGTTTCCTTACAGGAAGAAAACCCCAGTAACAAGGTGCATAGCAGCACCGGAAACAAAAATTTTAAATGTTTCATACTGATTGATTTTTAAATTGTTGATTGATTATTTTTCAGGATTGCGCTTGCTTTCGGCAAGCCGTTTGATAGCCAGTTCGAGGTTGCCGCCCAACTTTTCAGACAAGGCGAAAAGTTCCATCTTTTCCGTTTCTTCCGTTGTGAACGTGTAATATTCTTCCAAACTCACTTCTGTGGCATATACGGCGGATTGTGTACCACCCAAGCCTATCCAAACTTCCTTATATTTCCGGTTGGGATGGTTGGCAAGGTTGATGGAAAGCACCTGTGAACGTTCCTTGTCGGTCAGTCCCAAAAGGTTCTGTATGCTATCGAATTTATTCAGGTATTTCCGTTGGTCGAGCAGTATCTTACAATCAGAATTGTTTATAATACTCTCTTTTACAATGGGTGAGGAAATAATATCTTCGACCTCTTGGGTAACAACAATCGCTTCGCCGAAATACTTTCTAACCGTTTTGTAAAGGTATTTTATGTAATCCGCCATATTCGCCGATGCAATCGCTTTCCACGCTTCTTCTATCAATATTAATTTTCTGATACCCTTTAGTTTACGCATTTTGGAAATAAATACTTCCATGATGATAATCGTAGTAATCGGGAACAAGATTTTGTGGTCTTTGATATTATCCAACTCAAAGACAATGAAGCGTTTATGTAGTAAATCAAGCTCTTTGTCGGAGTTCAACAGGTAATCGTATTCGCCGCCTTTATAGTAAGGTTCTAATACATTCAGGAAGTTATCTATATCAAAATCCTTTTCCCGGACGTTCTTTTCTTGCAGGTGCGCCCGGTAGTCATTCCTCACATACTCGTAGAACGTATTGAAGCAGGGAGTAACGGAACAGTCTTTGGTAATCAGTCCGATATAGGAACTAACAGCGTTCGACAAAGCCACTTCTTCCGCCCGTGTAGGTGCTTCATCGTCCCTTTTCCACAGGGTCAGGATAAGCGTTTTGATACTCTCTTTCTTTTCAATATCAAATACACCATCTTCCACATAGAAAGGATTGAACGCTATCGGGTTTTCTGTGGTATAGGTAAAGTAAATCCCATCTTCCCCGTGCGTTTTCCTATTTATCATTTCACACAAACCTAAGTAACTGTTTCCGGTATCGACCAACAGCACGTGTGCATTTTGTTCATAATACTGGCGTACCATGTGATTGGTAAAGAATGACTTGCCGCTACCACTCGGCCCAAGTATGAACTTGTTACGATTGGTAATAATACCCCGCTTCATGGGTAAATCTGAAATATCAATGTGCAACGGCTTTCCTGTGACCCTATCCACCATCTTGATACCAAAGGGAGAAAGTGAACTTTTGTAGTTCGTTTCTTCGGTGAACAGACAAAGAGCCTGTTCGATGAATGTATAGAAACTTTCTTCCGCCGGAAAGTCCGCCTGATTGCCGGGTATTCCCGCCCAAAACAGGGTCGGCGTGTCGGTGGTGTTATGGCGTGGCTTGCATTCCATAAGTGCGAGCTGTGACCCCACATCATTTTTAATGTGCTTTAATTCGTCCCGGTCGTCACTCCACGCCATGATATTGCAATGGCATCGCACGGAAATAAGCCCCTGTGAATGGGCTTCGTTCAAATATTCCTCTATCCAAGCCTTGTTTATCTGATTGGCACGGCTGTATTTGGAAAGGGAGTGCATATTGCGAGCCATCTTTTCAAACTGTTTCAAGTTCTCCGTATGGTCGTCAATGAAGATATACTGGTTATAAATATGGTTACAGGAGAGCAGCACACCCACCGGGGAAGCAAATGACAAACGGCAATCGCTCCGGTCAGTGGATAGCTTTTCATAACGGGTATCTGTGCCTACTTTTCCCGGCATATCTTCTGCATCCGAAAGGGTATGCAGGCAAAGAATATCATCGCCAATCTTCATTTCGTCAGCACCCAGTGAAATATCTTTCAGTGTGGTGGTGTCGGTCTGTGAGAGTGAAAAGTATTTCTCCACGATACCCGCCGTTTTCCTTGTCCCGGTTATCTCGTCCGAAGTCAGACGAGTAAGGGTAATGAAACCGCTATCGTTCATAATGCTTTCAAACTGCCCCACCGCTTCGAGGAACTTTGTAACCGTTTCCTTATCCTTTATCTCTTTGGGGACAAGGAAGCCCCGGCAAAGAGTGGAAAAATTGCTCTGCATCCGGCTGCGTTCCTTTGTCGTTTTCGTCAGGAACAAATAGCAGGTATGGTTCAAGAACGGTCGTTCATTGAAATTGCGTTCAAAGGAACGGGAAAGGAAACTCAAATCATCCTTTTGGATCTCAGGCGCATAGTTCTCTTTGATGAACCAGTCCTGTTTGTGTACGATGCTATAATCGGGCAGCACCTTTACCGCCTTGTTCCAAGCGGAATGTATTGCTTCGTATTCGGCTGCCGTGACGGTGAACAGTTCGGGCAGTTCCACCCGGAACGCCACCGTTATGTCGGCATCTTTGGAAACGATGCACCCGTTTTCCACCGTGAACAGTGGAAACTTGTTTTCCAGTGTGGTAGCTTTTAATATATTTCTCATTTCGATGCTTGTTTCTGATTTTTAGTGAATAATCGGGATATGGCTTTTCGGTTGATAATATGGAAAGGGTGGCTTTTGCGTGCGGACAATTTCATCAACCCGTGTGTCCCGTACTTTTCGTTTAACCGGAATGTGAGCCATACCAGCAGCGTTGCCGAAGTAACGCCGAAGATGATGCACACCCACTGGTTGATACCCACCATGTACATAATGATGAAAAGCACGAACAGGGCTAACAGCCCGCCCGCAAAAATGAAAAGATATTGACTTTTCAACCCTTTAAATTCAACTGGCTTACCTATTCCCCTGTTAATCGGATAGTCTGCCATAGCTCATTTCTTTAGAGGAAGAACGAACGTAGGATGGTGGCAGCCACAATCAGGAAGATACATGCACCGAACCACGAAGCCGCCGTTTTACTGGTGTCAGGGTCGCCACTGCTGAACTTTCCATACACTTTTACGCCGCCAATCAAGCCGACCACTGCACCGATAGCGTAAATTAACTTTGTCGCCGGGTCAAAATAACTGGTTACCATATTGGTAGCTTCGGTAATACCCGCCATGCCGTTACCCTGTGCAAAGGCGGAGGATGCAGCCAAAAGAACGGCTGCCGAAAAGAGAACTTTCTTTTTCATTATAAATATATTGATTTTTAAATTGCCGGACGGTTGGATAGTCCGCCCGGCGGAGTGATTAATAATTGAATTTTTGTGGTTGTGGGAAGTGTTCCCCATGTTCTAAAAGGTCTGTTTAACCGTAATCTCTTTGTTTCATCATCTTACTTATTTAAAGTTTACCATTAAAGAAAATCGTTCATGTCAAAGTCTGCCATTTCATTACTTCCGGCAGCCGGGACGATGACAGGCACGGGTATCTCATGCTTTTGTAAAAGTTCCGCCACCCGTGACCTGCCCCCGTTAATCTGTTCCACCAGCGAATGAAAGAGGTTTGTTTCCGTCCGGCAGATGGTCTGAACGGCTTGCCGTTCTTCCGTGTCAGACGCTTGCTTAACCTGAATGACCTGTACCATTTGACCCAGTTCCCCCAGCGTGATACCTTGCGCCATTTCCGGCTCACCGTCACCCATGTAACAGGCGATTTCTTCCGCTTCAATTTCATCTGGCGAAATGTCCGTTTCTTCTGCATCTTCTGTTTCAAACTCCATCTCAAACTCGGTTTCAATCGCTTGCGGGGTATCGGCTTTTTTTTCATCTGCCAGCTCGTTATCAAGCGTTTTCGTTACCGTTTCCTCGCTTTGCGGGACAAATATAGAAGCATTATCAACCCCTTTTGAAAGGTGTCCTAAGATGTCCCCGCTTGTCCTCATTTGTCCCATCCGGTAACGGCTTGCACCTACAAGAGAATCACCGTTTCCGGTTTTTACAGTCGTTTTGCTTTCCGGTTGTTCCGGCTGCTTTTTCCTATCCGTGAACCATGTTCCCAAGCTATCCCGGTATCGCCATAAGAGAACGGCGTAATACAGGAGCGTTCCGATAATAAACCATTTCAACATATCAGAACGGCTTTTCAAATTTGCTTTCGTACAGTTCGTTTATCTCGTCCTGAAACTGGTCGAAATGCCGGAGCAGGATATTTTCTACATAGCTGCTCACGGTTGCCTTGCGCCCGCCGATAACGGTTACTATCTTCATCAGCTTTTCGTGGGTGGTACGGCTGACGTACAACGGCTGGCGGTCGGTCAAGTCCACCCGCATGAAGTAAGTTTCCCGGTAATCACCCGGAGCATTCTTTTTCCGGCGGGCAGGTTCTTTCACCGTCTTTTCATCCTTTGCCGTTTCCGTTTCCCGTTTCGGTTCTTGTTCAGGTACGTTTGCCGGGATGTCGGGTGTTTCCGCTTTAGTTTTCACTTCCGTTGGTATTGCCACCATTGGTGTTTCCTGTTTCTTCACGGGTAAGCCCTGTGAAATAATCTCTTTCATAAAATCCTCGTCTATTTGCGGTTTCCCGCCACTTAGCTTTGCCATATCGTTACAATTTTATAAGGTATGCGATTTCGGTTATCAGTTCTTCCATGTTGCTGCCCTTTACCAGCCGTTTGTCTGCGGGGAACAGCGTAGAACGGAACACGGTTTTACGCTGTGCGTCCAGTTCCTTTTTAAACCTTTTGGTGTCCGGGATAAATACGTTCATAAGGGGCAGTTCCAGTTCCCCGATGGTCTGCTCATACAGGGTGTAGAGGTCTGTTTTTTCCCGTCCATCTACCATGTTCCAAAACAGGTGCAGCCCTTTCAGTCGGCACGCTTCATTCTTTACCAGTAGTTTATGGATAGCCACCGCAAAGGAAAGGCTACTTTCCAATACCACCCGGTCGGCGGCTATGGGAGTGAAAATATAATCCACTCCTGAAAGGGAGTTGATAACACCCTCACTGTTCACCGTTCCGGGCAGGTCGAAAAAGACCACATCATAATCTGACCCGGCAGACGCAAGAAATTCATCCGCCGTTTTTATCGCTTCATCCGGCGAACTGCACAGCACCGGGTACGCTTTCTTTCCCAGTGTCTTGAACTGGTGAAAGGCAAGCTGTTTGTAATAATCATCCCCGTTCACTTGTTCGGCATCCCGTTTGCGCATGGCACTGATACTGTGTTGCGGGTAGTCGCAATCCACGACCGCCACATTATACCCTTTCAGGTAATACAGGTAACTTGCCACCAAGACGGTGAACGTTGTTTTGCCGACCCCGCCCTTTTGGGTGGAGAAAGCCACATACAAGGTTTCTTTCTTCATTGTAATACTGAATTATAGTGATACATCTTTATTGTTTTCCATCCATTCAGATGAACGGATGGTTTTCTTTCGTTCCATATTGCCAGCAGGAAAGCAGGGCTGATTTCTGTTTTTTTGCAAAGACAGATTGTTTTCTTTCCTGCTTCTTTGTTTTCATTCATTCCACAAAGGCAGCTTGCTTTCTTTGCAGACAGTTTACTTTCCCGATTGAATGACTGTTTTCTTTCAATCATTCCATCCGGTTTGCTTTCCTGCTTTCTTGAAAGATTGCAATCTTGAAATCTTGTTTTCAAGTTTTCAAATCCGCTTTCTTTCCGTCCGCATTTCGCTGTATATTTCCATCCGTCCATATTGCTTTCTATCTTAAATCCGGGACAAATAAACGTAGAAAAGTAACCCCTTTTGAGAAGTGTCCCCGTTTGTCCTCATTTGTCCTATAACCCGCTATTCCACAGTATTTTTAATACCTGTTACTTTGCAACCGAAAGGTATCGGTCAGGCTAACCAAGCCCCCGCTGCCGGGAGCGTTCCAATCTCTGCTAACTCCAATCCGTCCGTAGGCGGATTTTTATTTGCACTGGCAAATAGCAAGGTGTGTTCTAAGCAGCTTACAATTCTTTCAGCAGCTTTGAACGCCTTGCCCGGACGAAGCCGGGATAGGGTCACTCCGAAGTCGTAACCCTTTAAAAAAAGAAGCATGAAACAGAAAAATGAAAATGCGCCCCGTCCGGGTGGCGCAGGACGCAAGCCCAAAGCAGATCCGGCAGTGTTCAGGTACTCTATCAGCTTCAATGCGATAGACCACGCCCGCTTTTTGGCATTGTTCGACCAGTCCGGTATGCGCACGAAAGCGCATTTTATCACCGCCCGCATCTTCGGCGAACCGTTCAAAGTGATTAAAATCGACAAGGGGGCAGTAGAATATTATACCCGGCTGACCGCTTTATATTCACAGTATCGAGGTATCGCCGTGAATTACAATCAGGTGGTAAAGGCTCTCAATACCAATTTTTCAGAGAAGAAAGCACTCGCATTTCTCTATAAACTGGAAAAGGCAACGATGGAACTTGCCGACCTGAACCGCCAAATTATTGAACTGACACGTGAGTTTGAAACAAGATGGTTGCAAAGATAAGTGTAGGCAGTTCCCTGTTCGGTGCGCTTTCCTACAACCAAAACAAGGTCGATGAAGAACAGGGAAAGGTACTTTTAAGTAACCGGATGTTCGAGAGCGAGGACGGGAATTTCAGCATCCGGCGGTGTATGGAATGTTTCGATATGCACCTGCCCGCAGACCTGAAAACGGAAAAGCCGATTATCCATATCTCCCTGAACCCGCACCCGGACGATGTGCTTTCCGATAGCCAGCTTGCGGATATTGCCAAAGAGTATATGGATAAGCTGGGGTACGGCAATCAGCCGTATATGGTTTACAAGCACGAAGATATTGCAAGACACCATATACATATCGTTTCCATCCGTGTAGATGATACGGGTAAAAAGATAAACGACAAGTTCGAGCATATCCGCAGCAAGCAAATCACCCGTGAACTGGAACAGAAGTACGGGCTGCATCCGGCAGAAAAAAAACAGGCAGCCGAACGCCCGGAGCTTAAAAAGGTGGACTACCGGGCAGGGGACGTAAAGCACCAGTTATCCAATACGGTGAAAGCCCTTGCCGGAGCTTACCGTTTCCAAAGTTTCACCGAGTACAAAGCGTTGCTATCTATATATAATGTACAGGCGGAAGAAGTGAAAGGAGAAGTGAACGGCAAACCTTATAACGGCATTGTCTATTCGGCTACCAATGACAAAGGAGAAAAGCAGGGAAACCCGTTCAAATCTTCTTCTTTGGGAAAATCGGTAGGTTACGAAGCCATCCAAAGGCACATCAAGAAATCCGCAAAGGACATTCAGGACAAGAACCTGAAAGAGCGTACCCGCCGGACGGTTGGTACAGTGATGAAATCTGCCCGTAATCGTAAGGAACTGGAACAAGAACTGAAAAAGAAAGGTATAGATGTACTTTTCCGGCAGAACGATACAGGCAAGATATACGGTGTAACATTTATCGACCACGAAAGCCGTACTGTCCTGAACGGTTCACGGTTAGGAAAGGACTTTTCCGCCAATGTGTTCAACGACCTGTTTTCCGGTTCCCGTACTTTGACGGGAAACAGCAAACTGGAAACGCAGAAACGCACGCCGGAATATAACCCGACCGGATATATTTCAAATACAGGTAAAGCCATTGCCGGACTGTTCAACCTGTTATCCGGTGGGGACGATACGCCACCCGACAACAGCCAAGTTCCGCCACCCAAGAAGAAAAGGAAGAAGAAACAAAGACGTATTTAATAACTATAAAAATTTCAATTATGCAGAATGAAGATGATTTAAGAGGACTTGCAAAGGTCATGGACTTTATGCGGGCAATCAGTATTTTATTTGTAGTGATAAACATTTACTGGTTTTGTTACCAGTCGTTCAGGGAATGGGGTATCAATATCGGGGTAGTCGATAAAATCCTATTGAACTTCCAGCGTACCGCCGGGCTGTTCTCCAATATCCTATATACCAAACTTTTTTCAGTGGTATTCCTTGCGCTTTCCTGTTTAGGTACAAAGGGAGTGAAAGAGGAAAAAATCACATGGAACAGGATTTATGTATTCCTGACAATCGGTTTTATCCTGTTTTTCCTGAATTGGTGGCTGTTGTTTCTGCCGCTGCCACTGGCGGCAAACACGGCATTGTATATCTTTACCATGACCGCCGGGTATCTTTCCCTGTTGGCTGCCGGAGTATGGATTTCACGTTTGTTGAAAAATAACCTGATGGATGATGTGTTTAATACCGAGAATGAAAGTTTTGCACAGGAAACACGCTTGATAGAAAACGAGTATTCCATCAACCTGCCGACACGGTTCTACTACAAAAAGAAATGGAATGACGGATGGATAAACGTTGTAAATCCGTTCAGGGCAAGCATGGTATTGGGTACGCCCGGTTCGGGAAAATCGTATGCGATAGTCAATAATTACATCAAACAGCAAATCGAAAAAGGCTTTGCTGTTTATATTTATGACTACAAATTTCCTGACCTTTCAGAGATAGCTTACAATCACTTAATCAGTCATTTAGATGGATATAAAGTGAAGCCTAAATTCTACATGATTAACTTTGACGACCCACGTAAAAGCCACCGATGCAACCCGATAAATCCGGCGTTTATGACGGACATATCGGACGCATACGAAGCCAGTTATACAATCATGTTAAATTTAAATCGCAGTTGGATAACCAAGCAGGGAGACTTTTTTGTAGAAAGCCCGATTATCCTGCTGGCTTCTATCATTTGGTTTTTGAAAATCTATCAGGGTGGTAAGTATTGTACATTCCCGCACGCCATTGAATTTTTGAACAAGAAATATGCCGATACATTCACTATTTTAACCAGTTATCCCGAACTGGAAAACTACCTTTCACCGTTTATGGACGCATGGGAATCTAATGCGCAAGACCAGTTGCGGGGGCAGCTTGCAAGTGCTAAAATCCCGCTTTCGAGGATGATTTCACCCGCTTTATATTGGGTAATGACAGGGGACGATTTTTCACTGGATATAAACAATCCGGAAGAACCTAAAATATTGGTGGTAGGCAATAATCCCGACCGCCAAAATATCTATTCCTGTGCTTTGGGACTGTATAATTCCCGTATTGTGAAGCTGATAAACAAGAAGTACCAACTCAAAAGTTCCGTAATCATAGATGAATTACCGACCATCTATTTTCGGGGACTGGATAACCTGATAGCAACGGCAAGAAGCAACCGGGTAGCGGTCTGTTTGGGATTTCAGGATTTCAGCCAGTTACGCCGGGATTACGGAGACAAGGAGAGTAAAGTTATCGAAAATACAGTGGGTAATATATTTTCGGGTCAGGTGGTTTCTGAAACGGCTAAAACACTTTCAGACCGTTTCGGAAAGGTACTTCAAAAACGGCAAAGCATGACTATCAACCGGAACGACAAATCAACCTCTATCAGTACGCAGATGGATAGCTTGATACCACCCAGCAAAATATCCAATCTCACACAGGGTATGTTCGTGGGTGCGGTCAGCGACAATTTCGATGAACGGATAGAGCAGAAAATATTCCATGCGGAAATAGTGGTGGATAACGAGAAAGTGAAGCGGGAAACAGCCAGTTACAAGAAACTGCCCCAAATTATAGATTTTAGGGACGAGGACGGGAACGACCGGATGCAAGAAGAAATACAGGCTAATTACAACCGGGTCAAGCAGGAAGTCCAGCAGATTGTCACGGACGAAATGGAAAGGATAAAGAATGACCCTGATTTACAACATTTATTGCGCAATGAATAATTTTGAGGTTAATTCTCAAATTAATATTTTATTGAAATAAATTGTTTTAAGCAATGAAACAAAGTGTTTTTTTAAGATGCGCAAAGATAGTGCAAACCAATTAAAATTCAAATAGTTATAAAACTAATGTTTTAGTCGGATGTGGTGAATAAAGCTAAATAGAGCATATTTGGGAGTGAGTTATGTTACTTATCTGTTACCTCTCCCAATTTGCCTACTAATCGGATATAATACATTAGTTTTCAATATATTGCATTATTCTTCATAACATCAAATAGCTCAACAGTAATTAAATTTGTAACTAAAAAAGTTGAGTTATGAGAAGTACATTCAGAGTGTTGTTTTACGCTAAAAATCAATCGATTAAGAATGGTAAAGTGCCTGTAATGGGACGTATAACCATCAACAAGACCACAGCTTGTTTTAGCTGTAAAAAAGAAGTGTCTATTTCCTTATGGGACGCCAAAGCTAACCGGGCTAAAGGGAAATCCGAAGAAGCCAGAATGTTAAACCAGGAACTAGATAATGCCAAAGCCCAAATAGCCAAGCATTATCAATACATTTGCGATCATGATAGTTTTGTCACAGCCAAGAAAGTCTATAGCCGCTATGTCGGTTTTAAAGAGGATTCCCACACCCTTATGGCACTTTTCAGGGAACAACTTGAATCATATAAGGAGAAAGTAGGCAAGGAAAAAGCAAAAAGTACATATCTTGGTTTAGTTGCTGATTATAAGAGCGCACTGCTTTTCTTGAAAGATAAAAAGCATGTTGAGGACATTACACTTGATGAACTCGATAAAAATTTTATTGAAGATTATTATAATTGGATGTTAGGTACATGCGGCTCGGCTAGTTCTACAGCATTTGGACGTGTCAATACCATGAAATGGTTAATGTATGTCGCTCAAGAGAAAGGTTTGATAAAAGTTCATCCTTTCACCGGTTTTGGATGTAAGCCGGGATATAAAAGACGTTCATTCCTTTCCGAAGAAGAATTGCAAAGACTTATACATATAGAATTGAGGTATAAACGTCAGCAGGCTATGCGTGACATGCTTCTTTTCATGTGCTTCACAGGTCTCGCCTTCGCAGATTTGAAAGCAATTACCTATAAGAATATCCATACAGATTCTGACGGTGGCACATGGCTCATGGGAAACCGTACAAAAACAGGTGTAGCATACGTCGTGAAATTATTGCCCATAGCAATTGAACTTGTAGAAAAATATAAGGGTGATAACAAAAAGAAGGATTCTCCTGATTGCGTCTTCCCCGTTGGTGATTATGAAACCATGAAAAGTAGTTTTAAGATTTTAGGGAAAAAGTGTAATTGCAATATAAATATCACTCCTCATATTGGAAGACATACTTTTGCAGTTTTGGCTATATTGAAAGGCATGCCGTTAGAGACCTTGCAAAAAGTATTAGGACACAAATCGATTCTGTCCACACAGGTCTATGCTGAACTGATCAATCCGAAGGTTGGGGAAGATACGGATAGGATGTGTGACAAGATTGGTTCTGTATATCGCTTGGCCGATTAAAAATAAGTTAAAAAAACACCCTTCGGCCATAATGGAGGGTGTTTTTCATATTCATATTCCGGCAGATTGCTATTTCAAGTAACGCCTGAAATCTTTATAGTTCTTTTTGAGTACCTCGTATAACCCGCTTTCCGGATAGAGCAGTTTACCTCCGGTGGCAGTAATTGAGGTATAAGGTATTGCCTTTTCATCCCGTAGTGTTTGTAATGTACGCTTGGAAACATGGAGTATTCGGCATACTTCATCTCCACTTAAATAATGTTCGTCTGCAATTGTCGGACGTATCCGTGCCGCCGCAGCCTCCAGATTTTTTCCTGTCCGTTTGATCCATCCGGTGAGTTCCTTAAACTCTTCCGAATCTTTAGTGATAATGTCTGCCATGCTTTTTATTTTCTTTTTTTGATTAGTCCTTCCTCTAGAATTTGCTGGATGTCCACTTCTTTATAAAAGAATTTTCCACCGATATTAGAATAAGGGAGCAGCCCGTTATCCCGGTAAGTCTGTAGTGCCCTTTTGGAAATATTGAGAGCCAGACACACATCCTGCGCATCCAGTCACTTGTCCGGTGTTACAGGGGCTATTTTCTTTTGAAAGTCCATCATTTGTACAGACAGCATACTAAGTTGTTTCTTCAATTCCTGATAGGCACTTGTTTCGATAATTGTCAGTTCCATGATTTATAATTTAAATTGTGAATAATGAAATCGGGTGCAAGATAAAGGGAATATTGCTATAAATCAATTGTTTTGTTTCCAGTGTCGTTAATAGTCATTAATAGTCATTTTTTGTCAGCGCAACTTTTCTTCTACTTTTTACTTAACAGGGGGGGGAGTCGTGAAATCCGACATTCCTTGTGAGAATGATAATTCTTTTATCTTTTTCTCTTTTTTACCCTGCAACATTTCTTTATTCTTCGGAGAAATAAGAATTACGAGTATCTTTTGGAACGAAATAAAGATTTAAATGGTAGGCGACAGCCTTCCAATTAGATATAGACATAACATTCGCAAAATGTCTCAAGACGGAAATCTGGTAAATATTATTGTATATTGATTCAAATAGTTATATATCAATGGAATAGAATAATAAATTCTTTGTTGAAGAAACAACACAGAAACAAAATCAGTATTTTAAGAGATTCTTCGGTTTTTGTTTTTCACTTGATTTTATTCCTTGCACTTGGTCACACACAAAGTGCTTCTAAAAGTAATTTCCCGACTATCGACCTCTCATACGAAGAGTATCATTCGGCGGCTCATCGATGAATCATTGTAGCCAAAAGAGAAAAGGATGGGTTGTGGTCTTTACCTCACATCTTCATTGAGACTTGTATTCTCCGCAAATATAGTTGTTTCTATAGAACCATAGGCATATGGAAAGGCAGATATGCCTACCTAAATATAGTTTACTTTGATTTAGCATATATAAGGCTAATGCACAAACTAAACTAAATTTTCAACACATTTACACGACCTGATCACTCGCAAAATATACAGCCAAAAGAGAAGAAAAGTACATGGCATATATTCTCTTTTCGCTGCAGTTTTTGTTTTATTGTCCCCTAAGATAGATTCATATACCTTTAGGTTTGACTTTGATAGAACTTCGATGAAGTTGCAAAAATGAAAACATAGCAAGATGCACAGTAAAAAACAAAATACACTTTCTCATAAAAGCGAAGATAAGGCGTCTTGAAACAGCATATAAATATGTCTCAATATGCTGTTTGCATTTGCCATACTATTTTTGTTTCGTTTTGGATAATCTTTCATGTCCCAGCTTGCTGCTCGTATGGACTCTGCTTCCGACGACAAATGTTGGTCGGGGTATTAGGCTCCCCCGAAAAGAGTTTCGTGGACAGCAGGTACGCCGATTTGTTTTCCGTAAATGGCAAAGTACTTATATTGAAATAGGAATATAAGAATCTTCATTATACAACCTTGTTCCCGTTTTTTTAGAATCATATCTGGTAGCCTTCGTCATTTGCCGTAAACCATTAGGGGATCAAATATTTAACCAGATATGTTCAACACATCAAGATACTACTTTTATTCATCAAAACAATGCAGATAAAGTAGTATTTCAGATTTATGGGTAGACGTTTAGTTTTTACCTTATCTGTGAAAATATAAAAGATAAGGTAAAAACTCAATGAGCAAAATTTGGCTTTGTAATCTAAAACGGCTATCTTTGCAAAAAAGATAATTGTATGCAAGACAAACTCGTTTCCCGAAAAAGAGAATGTGACGAATTGCAGCGGTGCTTGGAATCAGATCGTTCGGAATTCGTAATTATAAGCGGTCGCCGTCGTATAGGCAAAACATATCTCATCGACAAATTTTTCAACTATAAATACGATTTTACATTTGTCGGTGAGCACAAAACATCTGCAACTGTGCAGATACAGAATTTCATGAGGGCAATTTATCGGCACTCAAAGAAGCGGCAGCCTAAAGCCACCACTTGGTACGATGCTTTTAATGCGCTTGAGGACTATCTGGAAACTCTGCCCTCCAATCGTAAAAAAGTCATATTCATCGACGAAATGCCTTGGATGGATACGCAGCGTTCCAATTTTGTCAGCGCATTGGAAAATTTCTGGAACGGTTGGGGAAACAGACGCACCGATATTGTGCTTATAGCCACAGGCTCGGCAACATCCTGGATGGCCGATAAAATAGAGGGCAATCAGGGTGGCTTGCACGCCAGAATCACCTGTAACCTTCATCTGTCTCCGTTTAACCTGTGCGAAACGGAGGAATATCTACGACAACGGAATTGTCAATGGGATAGATACCAGCTCTTACAATGCTATATGATATTTGGCGGAGTTCCTTTTTACCTGAGCCTTTTGAATCCTGCCGAGAGTCTTGCACAAAATATTGACCGGTTGTTTTTTGTCGAAGGAGCGCAATTGAGAGGCGAATTTGACGAACTCTACAACGCTTTGTTCGCTCAAGCGGACTCCTATGTATCCATTGTTAAGTTGTTGTCGGAAAATAAAGCGGGGATGACACGGGAAGACATACTCCGTGCAACCGGTATCGAGGGGGCTTTCTTGAGTAAAATTTTGAAAAATCTCGAACGCTGTGATTTTATTACGCGGCTATCACAATATGGCAACAAGACCCGTAACAGTTTGTTCAGACTGACAGACTTTTTCACGCTCTTTTATTACAAGTTCATCGAACCCAACAATACGAAAGACGAAAGATGGTGGAGCAATAATATCGACTCACGCAGTGTTTCAGCATGGATGGGACTTGGTTTTGAGCTGGTATGTTTGAGTCATCACAAGCAGATTAAAATCGCATTGGGAATTGCTGGAGTAGGTACGTCCGTATCTACATGGAGGAGCAAAGCCGATTCCGAAAACGGGATTCCGGGGTTTCAAATCGACTTGATTATCGAGCGAGCCGACCGCATAATCCACTTGTGCGAAATGAAATTCAGCACGGACTTGTACGGCATCACCGACGGTTACGAGTCTAAACTTCGGGAACGCACCGGACTATTCCGCATGGCGACAAAGAACAAGAAAGCTCTTGTAATTACATTCGTTACGACATACGGTGTGGTGAACGGTAAGCATAAGAGTATTGTTCATAGCGAAGTGAAGATGGACGACCTTTTCAATTCCTGAACTGGATATTCTATTTTCACCTCCAAAGATCTACTTGTGAACGGAAGTATGCAAAAGCACTATGTTTAGCCAATCCATACATAGTGCTTTTGTGTATTTATGCCATTCTCTTTAGATTCTTGCCTTATATTTTCAGTTCACTGATGTCCCGTTTGATACCATAAGCCACCGACGTCATATTGTTCCGCATGGCCGAGAGCGCAGACGAAAGGCTTGATGCCGATACAAATCCTTTTCCATCTTTTGTTTGCAGAAAACGCCCGCAACCGAGAACTGCCTGCCATTGGGCTTGAATGAACGAGTGTTCAAGAAGTGCATCGAATAGGATTGCCACATGACGGATATTGTTTACCCGAATACAAAAGCCCTGTTTGCAAGAAAAAAGAGCTTCCATATCCTCGATACATGTAGAAACACAAAACAGATGATAAGTATTGACACAAGCTGTAATACCTATCATCTGTTTGTGGGTGAAGTTACACCAAAAGAGAGTGGCTGAACTCCGGTAGATCCGTCATCACGATACATAATGGAGGGCGACGGCATGGTGTCATACATCCGTTTTAACTTCATGCATTCCTCAAATGAGAAATCCGTCACTGTAAAAAGTTGCCGGATAAGATGGGGACAATCCGTCAGCAAACCTCTAACGATATGGATGTTCATCTCATGACAGTTCCGACAAACTGTATTATCGCAATCTATATATCGATGACTATTAACGAAATCATCCATATAGCGTTCATACCGCTTGCCATCTCTTATGACATCCTGGATATAAAATTCTCTCGCCTCGGAGAGTAATGTGAAAAACTCTTCCGCTACATCTTGGTCTGTAACGAAATGACGTAAATGCTGCTTCCCTTCAAAAAAAGAGAAGACTTTTGGTTCTGTTCTTTCATGTTAAACTATTTATTTATGGATTTATGTTATAGATTTTACAAATGACAATTACATTATTTTTGTTTTGTCAAAAACCGTTGTCTATTCAACCATTTATCAAGTAAATTAGCCAACTCTGCATTATTCAAATCCTGCATCAAGAAATGTGTGTTTCCATAAATGCCGATTTTAGGAAGTTCTACCAATGTTGCATTTCCTCCATGTCGGTTGATAGCTTCGACGAACTTGCGAGCCATCTGGAGGCGAACGCGCCAATTCTCATCACCGAGATTCTTGGAGGGTGTTTCAGGAATGTAATCCCCGAAATAAAGAATAATCGGAATTTCCGTGAGCCGTTTGAATTGTTCCATCGGAACGGCTGTTCCGGCTACACCGCCAGTCAAGCCATCGATACGATCAGGAACTTCGCCTTCAGGGAATACGAACCCGCCCGGCTCATAGGATGCGACACCTTTGACCTCTGAATTTTGCATCGCAGACATCCAACCGGGGAACCCTCCGGCAGAATGGGTTACAAGAATATGGTCGCCGATGCGTTCAGCCAATGCTCCGAGTGCAGGAACATCTAATTGATGGTTGCTCAAATCAGGTGTCATTTCGCGAAAGAACTGCGAAAGAGAAGTCGAATCTTTCGGGAACTGTACGCCCTCGTTGTAATTCGGCCATACGCCAATACGCCAGATGTCGAACCAAAACATTTCGTCGGCCACAGGCTTGGCTGTCGTTGTTGCTGATGTCCGTCCTGCCCGTCCACGACCGGGAAGATCAACCACGTAACTGCTCCAGCCACGGCGTAACATCAACATGGCGAAACCTTCTCTGCCGTCGGGTGTCATTTGCCAGCATACACCCGAACCGCCGTAACCGTGCACATAGACTAACGGTAGTTTCTTGCTGTCGGCAGGAATCTGAAAATCCACAAAGGCATGGTCGGCCCGATAGCTTTGTCCGGTTTCTTCCTGCTCCGCCCATCCGACGAACTTGCTGTTGTCATATTCCCCCAATCTTTGGATAGTTTGCCCGCCTACCGAAAAATGTCCTTGTCGGGTAATCGTTATATGCTGCGCTTGGGTGACTCCTGCAAATAGCAGGAGCAATACCCCTAAAATAATCTTTTTCATTTCTGTTTTACTATTTGTTCCAATATGTTACGCAATGGTTCCGAATAAGATATTCCGAGATTCATTTCCACGATATTCAGTAATGCCGAAAGTTGTTCGGCTGTAACGCCGAGATGCAGGCATATCGCTGCATGACTTCTGAACATCGGCTCAACGCCGCCGACACCGGCAAGAATGGAGACTGTTGCGAGCTCGCGTTCCCGATAGGTCAGCAGGTCTCTCTCAAAAAGGTCTGCAAAAAGATGTTCTTTCAAGAAGCGTTCGATAGCAGGTGTAAATATTGCATAACCTGCTTTGGGGGCATCAACGGAAGTACCCGATATTTCGGCAAGTATATCCCGTCCCCGTTCGTAGCGGGTTCTATTGTCGTTCATTTCAGTAACTTCCCGACCGACAACATCGTTTATCCCGTTCGCTTTCCGCTCGTCCACGACCTGCATAAAGGTTTGTATCGCCCGCAAGCTACGCGGAAACCCACAATAAGCGTAAGCGTGAATCAATACCTCGTTTATTTCATTGATGGTCATACCTGCCTCCAACGCTCCCGCAAGAGCCGGTTTCAAGTGTTCCAAATCTCCCTTTCCGGTATAGGATGCCACCGCTACAATGGCTTGTTCGCGTGCGGCCAATGTACTATTTGCCTTCGCATAACGGTTTTCCACTTCAGCCGTAGCTTCCTGATATTGGCTGTCGCTGACGGGATCGAGCCATACGGCCGCATTTATCTGCGGATTGGTCGTAATGGCGATATGCGCAAACCAATTGTCCGGTGCTGCCCCGTGCCAATGCACCACGTCAGGGGCTATCTCCACGATGTCGCCCGGAAACAACCGTCGGGCGGGCTGTCCTTTTTCCTGATAATACCCGATACCGGCTGTCGCAATCAATATCTGACCGGCTTTATGCGAGTACCAACTGTTGCGGCATCCCGGTTCAAAGGTTACGTTTGACATGGGAACATTCAACTCTTTTTGCTCACTTAATGGTGCGAGCCATGCTTTGCCCGTAAAATTGGGGTTTGAAGATAGTTTCTCGCCAAGCGGATAAGGCTGGCGAAATGTCATTTCCGGATTATTCTGCGCCTTCACTCCGATAGACAGCAGCAACAATACTGTAATAGCAAATGATTTCATATCGCTCTGATTTTAAGTTCTTACTGTTGCAAAATTAGAGGGAATACAACAAACCAGCGATACAAAAAAATCGGTAAAAACTGCTGTTTTTACCGAAAATGCAAATGAAGAAAAATATGATTATTCCCTATAATCCGTCGGATTCAGCCCCAGATTGCGTTGCACGTAACGGCTGAAATAGGCCGGGGATGAAAAACCGAACATATCGGAAATTTGGACAAATGTCAGCGACTTGTCGCGGAGCAGACGGGATATTTCGAGTATCGTATAACGGTTGATCCAATAGTTGGCGGCATACCCGCTTATTTTCTTCGATACTTCCGAAAGGTATTTCGACGTAACGCACAAACAGTCGGCATAATAGGTAACTTCCCGATGCTCACGAAACGCACCTTCTTCCAGCATTTTCAGGAAACGGCTCATGATAGAGGCGTTCTGTGTGGAAATGTCGCTCTCGCCATAGATGCGGGCATGAAAATCGAAGAAGTCAAGAATGGCTGTCTGCATTGCGTTGATAAGTGTCTCACGGTAGAATCGGTGCTCCGTGTCTTTGATGCGGAATTCCAGTTGCTCGAAGTCACGGCGACAGATAATCTGCTGTTCGGGCGAGAGATGCATGACGGGATTAAGAAAAAGAGCCAGTTGCCCTTTCATACCGTAATTGCTTTGCGGTGTGCATAACTCGATAAATCCGGGTTTCGTGTAGATTATTTTGCATTGAAAGTCATCTTTCGGCTCTATCTTCTCTATCATCTTCCGCTTGCGGATGATGGAAAGATCTCCGGCGTGCAACTCGAACTCTTTCCCGTTGAACAGATAACGGCACGTGCCTCCCAGACAAAGCAAGTGCGCCAGATACTCCTCTTCGGAATCCGTTCTCACCATGCCGAGCCTATTGGCAACAATTACGTCTTTCTGTTCTTCCATATTCTATTTTTTACACTGAAAGCAAAAATAGCGAATAAATACGATATTAAATAGGGATATTATCCGTTCAGTAACACTTTTTATGTTTTTAACAAAATAATCCACGCTCTATTTATTGAATAACATTGATTGTCCGCAGCCAATTCTCTACTCCCTCCGTATTTCGTCCGACAGTACCGAAACCTTGCAAGTGAACCGAACCGGGGGTAAGTTCAACGATTTTAGCGAGAGTTTCCTCTCGATAGGTAGCAGAGTAAGTACAAAATGGCACGATGATTTTATCTGTAAAATCATATTCCGAACTCTCAAGGAACGACCATATCGCCATCGGAGCCGTATGCCACCAGACCGGGCAACCTACAAATACGACGTCGTATTCATCGAAATTCTCTACCGATGTGCCTAATTCCGGCCGAGTGCCATTATCCAACTCTTCACGTGCAACTTCTGTACATTCGTTGTAGTCAGTCGGATAGGGAGTAGCTGTTTCAATCCGAAACAGTGTACCACCGGTCTGTTCCGCAATATTTTCCGCCAAATATTGAGTAGTGCCTCCCCAACTGAAATAGGCGACGAGTATTTTACGGTTTGCATCGTATTCTATGTAATCATTTTGATACAAAGGAGTGTCCGAACCTTCCTCTTTGGAACAGGCGACCAACGCAATCAACATAGAAAGAATCCCGCTCCAGAATATAATATTTCGTTTCATTTTTCTGTACTTTATATGTTATTGAATCTATTCCATCATGCCAATTCCCTGCAACCAATTCAAAATACCGTCGCGGGAAGTCGCCGTATTATTACGGGAAATACTATACCCGTTTACCATCGTTGCATCCGGCTCTAACTCTGCAATATCTTCCAATGTTCCAGACCAACCGCTGCCTCCGTGCGTGGAAAACGGGATAATGGTTTTGCCGGCGAAATCATACTTGTCGAAGAAAGAATACATGGCCATCGGCATCTGATACCACCAGATAGGATAACCGATGAAAATAACATCATAATTGTCAAAACTCTCTATGTTCGTGGCGAGTTCGGGATGAATGTTATTCTGACGTTCCTGATTTGCCTGACTTGCCAGATCATCGTAACTTTCAGGATAAGGCTGTAAAGTCTGAATCCGAACCATATCTCCTCCCGTAGCTTCATTGATGATGGTAGCCACGTATTGGACACTGCCGTAAAGCTCCCCGTTCACGGTCACTCGGCTTGCAGAAGTTACCGCATCCACATTGTTAGGAAGAGGCTGGGAAAAATAGGCGATCAGAATTTTATGGTTCGTTCCGGGAACGACCTCTTCCATATCCTGATTCCCGTTGCCGGTATCCGGTTCGTCATTCGAGCAGGCAACAACAAGGCATATAGTGCCTGCCAATAGTGCGAGTGCATAAAGTATCTTTTTCATAATCCTTTGTTTTTAATCATTTTAACAGCTTGATTTCTTTCAGCCATGCTTCAATGCCTTTCGTGTTTTTATCCACGGCTCCGAATCCTTTCCGATGCCCGGCGGCAGGTGTCAGTTCTGCGATTTTGGCCAGCGTTTCATCCCGATAAGTCGAGGCATAGGTACAGAAAGGAATGACTGTTTTCCCCTTGAAATCATAACTTTCCGAGAACGTATTGATAATCATAGGGGCAGTATGCCACCAAACAGGACAACCGATAAATACAATATCGTACTGATCCCAATCCTCGACTTTATTTTTAATGGCGGGACGTGCATCGGCTTCTTTCTCCGCCTTCGCCACTTCGGTACACGGGGTGTATTCAGTAGGGTATGGTTTTTCTGGCTCGATACGGAATAGAGTTCCTCCAGTGAGCGATGCGATATGTCCGGCCACTTTCTGGGTATTGCCGCCCCAACTGAAATAAGCCACCAATATTTTTCCGGAAGATTGTTTACCCGGTGTCGCTTGCGCGTAAGCCCCGATATGGAACAGAACGGCAATCAATAAAATTGTGAATCTTAATTTCATAAATCAATCATTTAATTCGTTAAATATTTTTTCCGAGATTGTATGCCTCCGTTTCGTATTGGCTGCCTTTTACAGCTCCCTTACGCCCCATGCCCGTTGCCTTGACCATACCTCGCTCCGTGGGATTGGGGAGACACATCACAAAGCCGCGAAAACCGTTTATCGCCCAATCCGCCGTACTATCTTCAGCATCAGCACAAGCGGTCAGATAGAAAAACTCCTTATCTTTCATTTCTCGATAACGCCCGTATGTACGGTCGATAAAGGTTTTCAACTGTCCGGTAATGTTCATGTAATAAACAGGACTTGCCAATACAATCACATCCGCATTTACCAGCTTATCCACGAGCATCGGGACATCATCCCCGGCCTCATTTGCCCGCTTTCCTACCCGTTGCACGTCCTCTTCCGAGAAATAGCCGATATTATAATCGGCAAGAAACACCTTCTCCACATATCCTCCGGCCTCTTTCGCTCCGCGTGCGAAGGCGTCGCACAATAAATCGGTATTACCTCCTTTACGGGGGCTTCCGGAAATAACCAGCACTCTCTTATGTTCTTTCGGATTGGGCGATGTTTCCGAAAAATTGATATGGTATCCTTCCGGTACACGTTCAGGCTTGCTGTTTCCACAAGAAGCCAAAGCCCCGACAAGGAGGCTTATGGCTACAAATGACACTATTTTACTAATTTTTAGGCTCATAACTTACAGATTCTTGTTGAAAAAATCCGTCAGCTTAACTACGGCTTGTTCCACGTATTCCGGCACAAAATAAGTTTTGATGTGCGTCGCGCCGGGAATAAAGAACAGCTCCTTGTCCGATGTTCCCGTGGCCTTGCTGTAACACAGTTCGGTCATGTAGAACGTGTCCGCGATACTTCCCGCAATCATCAACAACGGTTGGTTGATAAGATACATTCCTTCGCTCGCGTCGAATGCCATAAGATCTACCAGACTGCTTTTGGTGTATTTGAATGTAGAATTGGGGTGCGCGTGGCTTTGAAGATAATACTCGTATCCGTCACGGTAAAGGTCGAAGGGGAGTTTTGCGGCCTGTTCCGGTGTCATTCCGCTCATGTCGCCGATATATTCGGGGTCTCCGGTTTCCGCTTCTTTCTGACGTGCGGCACAGGCATTGGCAAGACGCTGCTGAACTTCGTTTATCTGCGAATCGAGAAAACCATTACGGCGCACCAGTCCCGTGTTGAACATACTCAATGTGGCTACTGCCTTGAAACGCTTGTCTGTCTGCGCGGCTTTCAGCGTATAGCCGCCACCGCCACAGATGCCGAGAATACCGACACGGGCAGGATCGACACCCGGATATTGCGCCAGAATATCGGCAGCACGATGGATGTCCTCGATACGGTTGGCAGGCTTGTCCGTACTGCGCGGTTGCCCTTCACTGGCTCCCTGATAAGCGGCATCAAACGCAAGACAGATATAACCTGCCTCTGCCATACGCTGACTGTATAATCCCGCGACCTGCTCTTTGACGCCACCGTTCGGATGGGCGACGACAAGGGCGGGATAGCTTTTCGCCCGGTCATATCCCGCGGGGGTATAGACATTGGCGGCGATTTTCAGGCCGTTCAATTCATAAGTGATGGAGTGGATACTCACCGCTCCCTCCTTGTTTTCCGTGATAGCACCGTTATAGACCAATCCCCACGGATTACTGTTGTGACTTTTAATTGTTTTGACATCCACGTATGTGAACGGCATTTTCTCTTTCTTTTCCATATTCTCTTGTGCATTTAATGTATTGCATACAGCCATTGTCGCACACAATACGGTTGTGATTATCTTTTTCATTATTATCTATTTATATGTTTTACGGACATTGCAAAGGTAGAAAGGGGCCGGCAATTTCCCCTTACGTTATTTACGGTTGGATTTTCCATTTTTACGGGAAATGTATTTTTCCCAGAATGCGACTGCATCTTTTTCCCAGCCCTCTGCACTCGTTCCTATACCCAATCCGAACCCATGTCGCAGATTCGGGAACAGATGAAATTCGGCATCAATGCCTATGGCCTGAAGATTCTCCACCCGCTGACGCATGACCGACGCGCTCGCGATGGCGTCGTTATCACCGATAACCACGTATGTCGGGGGATCGTTGCGCGTATAATCGGAGTGCCCGGTATAACCCATCACGACCGTTGCCGGACGCGGATGTACTGCACTGATGAACCCCTGCGTCCCGTAAGAGCCGAGATAAGCCGCCATACGTGCCCCCGCAGAACCGCCCCAGAGCGAATAGTCGTCGGTCGAGACCTGCAACTCTTCGGCATGGCGCATAATAAAGTCGATGGCCCCGGCAAGATCTTCGCAAGCGACCTGCGCCCCGCCCGTGCGGTATTGGATGGAAAAGGCGTTGTAACCCATCTTGCTCAACGCAATGGCAAGCGGAAATCCCTCGTGGATAGCTCCCACATACGAGAAACCTCCACCGGGACACACGATTGCGAACGGTTTGCCGGGTTCTCCCCGAAAAAAGAACAGTCCCGTATTGTTTTTCCGGGAATCCGCCTGCTTATCCGCATCCGAATAAATGTCATAAAAGAGCGTGTTCCCGTCATGCACGTAATCGACCATCGTGTTGATGGTTTCAACCGCTCTTTCGCCCGTTATGTAATTATGATACGGGAGCATACTCGCCACATTCTGCAATGTCATATTATCGTTATAGCTCCGCTCTGCCGGGAGTATGAATCGTCCGAACCCGTTAAAAGCCTCATGATTGACAACATCGCTCACGGTATTGGCCGTGGTCAGATGCCCGTAAACGGGTGTCGTATCATTATCCTCTTCTTCATTATTGTTCGGATCATCCGACGGTTGCTCTGTCTCCGGTTTATAAGGCTCGTCTTCAGTAGATGTGCAAGCCGTAAATGGCATTATCGAGCAAAGCAATAACATTATTCCTACCATCTTTTTCATAGTCTATTTATTATTGAAGTGAAATTTATATCGGAGCCAGACAACCCCGTGTTCCCGTTGTTCTACCGAAAGAAGTTGCAGGTTTTGACCTTTTGCCGGGCAATCGGTTTTACTCCCGATATACTCGAAAACAGAGGGGATACCTGCAAGCCCGTCGATTCCGGGATAAACGACTAAACTTAACTCGTCAATAACTCCCTCTTTCAGCAAAGCTCCGTTCAAGATTCCTCCGCCCTGCACCGATACCGAACGGATACCGAACTCACGATTGGCCGCTTCAAGACCTGCGTGCAAATCGGCTGCGTCTTCTACGACAACATAAGAGATACGCATCCCGCGCAGGAACGCGAGATATTCTTCCGTGACGTTCCGGCCTAAAACCACGAGGATATTATCGCCACGCAAGGTGGAGGAGGTGAAGAGTATGTCGCCGTCGGGATCAGACACGATAAACATTCTCTCGGAGTGCCGCTCTCCCATGAAAACAGAAGCGGTTCCGGAGAAGGGGGTATTCCCTTTGCTCGATTTTTCAGGAAATACAGCGCAAACCGTGTTTTTCCCGAACATCCACGCATCGGTATTCAGTTCACGGCCGATAGCCGCGTAAACCTTCAACAACTCTGTTTTATCCGTTTCGCCGAACGGTTGCGTCCAGCGATTGTCGAGTAACCGCCCATCGACGGAACTCATGATATGACATATTACTTTTGGTTTCATATTTCTTCTTTCTATTTACTTTTTATAGGGGAACCTCCGAACACATCGCTCATGCCTATTGTATCGAGTTCCGCATCAATGCGCCGGATTTCCTCTGTTGTCAGGTGTATATCCACAGCCCCGATATTCTCCTTCAATCGCGAAAGATGGCGCGTGCCGGGAATGGGCACGATCCACGGATGCTTGTTTATCATCCACGCCAATGCGATTTGCGAGGGTGTGGCATGGTATTCATCTGCCAGACGCTCTACAAGGCTGAACAGCCTTTGGTTCTGTTCAAAACTTTCGGGACGGAACTGCGGCATGGAAGCACGGTAATCCGTTCCGGCCTCGAAACGAGATGAAGCCGTGTATTGGTCGGATAACAGACCGTTGGCAAGCGGAGAGAACGGGACGAACCCGATACCCAATTCTTCGAGCACGGGAAAAAGCGATTCGTAGTGCCGTGCCATCATGGAGTAACGGTTTTCCACGGCGGTAACCGGGCAGACACTATGTGCCCTGCGGATCACCTCTTCCGTGGCTTCCGAGATTCCCCAGTGGAGGATTTTTCCCTCCTTTATCAAATCGGCCATTACGCCTGCAACCTCTTCGGGCGGTACACCCGCATCCACGCGGTGCTGGTAGTAAAGGTCGATATGGTCGGTCTGCAATCTTTTCAGCGAACCTTCCACGCTGCGACGGATAGTGTCAGGGCGTGAATCGGTAATCAACGGGTAAGGAATCTTTCCGCTCTCCGTATCGAAACGAAGTCCGAATTTAGTCGCGATCACGATACGGTTGCGATACGGTTTTAAGGCATTTCCCAATAGTTCCTCGTTATCGTGAGGATTCTCTGTCGTGCCATAAGTTTCGGCGGTATCAAAGAACGTATAACCGATTTCTACGGCTTTAGCCAACAGTTCCGACATTTCCCGTTTATCGGCAGGCGCACCATAAGCATGGCTCATGCCCATGCACCCCAATCCGATGGCGGATACATATAATCCGCTTTTTCCTAATTCTCTATTCTTCATAATTTTCTTGATTTGTTTTTTTGTTAATCTTTCAGTTAGAAAGAGATTTACCTATATAATCTGTTTATTGCAAAAAAGTAAATTGAGCTGGTTTTACACTGTCATAATGGAATCTTCCGGTCAATCCAATCCTTTTTCATGTAGGAAATCGAACATGAGGTCGCTTATCTCCAAATTATTTAAGTCGGAAAACAGGAAATGTGTATTACCTTTTATGCCGATTTCTGGCAGGTGGACAACTTTTGCATCTCCTCCATGGCGATTTATACATTCTGCGAAAAGCCGTGCCATTGCCAAACGTACACGCCATGTGTCCTGCCCCCAGTGTTCAGTTGGCTCTTTAGGAATATTGTCACCGTAATAAATAATGATAGGAATGCGCGTGAGAGAAGTGAATTGCTCCAGTGATACGGAATCAGCAGTCAATGCTCCGTAAGGACAAGAGGTCGGCATAGGAGCCGGAACCTCTCCTTTAGGAAAAATAAAACTACTACCCGGTTCGTAAGCGACTACCGCCCGTACTTTGGGGTTTCTGATGACGGTCAGCCATCCGGGACCTCCACCCATAGAATGAGTTACCAGGACTCCTTCTCCTGTACGGTCGAACACGGCAGACATTGCATCCGCTACGACATGCTTGTCAAAAGCTCCCGTATTCGGGGTGATTTGTCGCATGAATTGTTCCAATGACTGCGGATCTTTTGGAAACTGAACATCGGGGAAAAACTCCGGCCATATACCCAAACGGAATATTTCAAACTGGAAAGCTTCTTCCGGTAAAGCAGAAATAGAATCGGACACCATACTTCTCCCGGCTTTTCCCCTACGAGGCTGATCAACCAGATAAACACTGAATCCCAACCGTAGAAAGATATTTTGAAATCCTTCACGCCCGTCGGGTGTGGTTTCCCACGTTTTTGAAGATTCTCCGTTACCATGCAGAAATACCAGCGGGTATTTACGGGCATGAAGCGGTTTCTGGTAAAATACATACGCATGGTCGCCGTGGAGTGTCTGTCCGGCAGGATTGGTCGGGTCATTTTCATTGTAGATTCCTGGGGTTGTCACGGCGGCTCCTCCGGCAAGGAAACTTCCCTGTTCCTCTACCACCAGCACTTCGCCATCAACCCGTTCCCGTCTGTCTTGCCCGCATGATATAAACAAACTGAACAAAATGGCTGAAGCCATCCATAGCTTTAGTGAATTTTTCTTTCTCATTGCTTTTCTCATTTTTATTCGCCGAAACAGAACCATCAAATCGGACGATATCTGTTTCCTTGTTTTTGATGTTGCAAAGTTAGAGAGAACCTTTCAGCGAGGCTTTACAAGAATTGCGGTTGAAAATGCTATTATTTCGGTTTTTCGATATTCTCGTGCATATACCCCGATTGGCCTGATTTCATTTTCCGAAAAAATGGTAATTACACCCGTATTTTTTGTTCCTACCGAATGAAGGAACGTCCGTAATTTTGCAGTCGGATAAAAACTTGAAACCATAAATAATAGTTAAGTATGAAAAAGTATTTGATTTTACTGATGATGGCTATGACCATCACAATGTTCGGAGCTTGCTCGCCCGAAGATGAAAATGAACCTGAAATGCCGGGTATTGAAACACCCGAAACACCGGACGAGGAGGAACCGGGCGATCAGGAAGAACCTGATAACCCGGACAATCCCGACGATCCGAACAATCCGGGGGAGAATCCTGATACTCCCGAAAGCGACAGCAAAATTCTGGTTGCCTATTTCAGTTGGGGAGGGACGACACAACGTATGGCGCAGGAGATTGCCAGCCAGACCGGAGCCGATCTTTTTCGGATAGAGCCGACAGTTCCTTATCCTACTGACTATACCGAATGTACGGAAGTCGCCCTTGAAGAACGGAACAACGATGCACGTCCGGCTATTGCCGACAATGTGGAAAATTGGGAACAGTACGATGTTATCTTCATCGGTAGCCCCGTTTGGTGGCATACAGCTCCGATGATCATCGCCACCTTCGCCGAAAGCTACGACTTCTCCGGTAAGACCGTCGTGCCGTTCTGCACTTATTCGGCAACTTACCGAGACGAAACGCTCGCCCGCATTGCAGAACTTACGCCCGATGCTGCCCACCTGACCGGTGAAGGGCTGACGAGCGGACGAATCAATGCAGAAAATGTAGGAACGTGGCTACGGGAAATCGGGGTTATTGAATAAACTTATTAATAAAAGGGAATATGAAAACAGTAAAATTGAACAATGGTGTCGAAATGCCGCAAATGGGTTACGGCGTCTATCAGGTATCAGAATCCGAATGTGAACGATGTGTTAGCGATGCCTTGAAAGTGGGTTATCGGATGATTGACACGGCTCAAGCCTATCACAATGAAGAGAGTGTCGGCAATGCCGTAAAGAAAAGCGGAATCGACCGTAAGGAGATTTTTCTCGTATCGAAGATATGGATTTCCAACTATGGTTACGAAAAAGCTAAAGCCTCCATTGACGAAAGTCTGCGCAAGTTGCAGACAGACTATATCGACCTGATGTTGCTTCATCAGCCATTCTGCGACCGTTACGGTGCATACCGGGCATTGGAAGAGGCATATAAGGAAGGTAAATTGCGGGCTATCGGTGTAAGTAATTTCTATTCCGACCATTTCATCGACATCGCCAGCAACATGGATGTTGTTCCTGCCGTCAATCAGGTGGAAACCCACGTGTTCAACCAACAGATAGAACCGCAAAAAATCATGGAGGAGTTCGGTACGCGCATCATGTCGTGGGGCCCGTTTGCCGAAGGTCGCAACAACTTCTTCACAAATCCCTTACTTGCAGAAATCGGTGTGAAATACGGCAAAAGTGTAGCACAGGTCGCTCTTCGCTGGTTGATCCAGCGAGGTGTCATCATCATCCCAAAATCCACGCATATCGAACGTATGCGGCAGAATATCGACATCTTCGATTTCGAGCTGACCGCCGAAGATATGGCTTCTATCGCCACGCTCGACACGGGAAAAAGTCTTTTCTTCGATCATCACGATGCGGAGACCGCACGAATGTTTATGGACTGGAGGTAATATATGAAAAAGAATTTAGGTAATACTCCCGTAGTCGCTCCGTTGCCCGTATTGATTGTGGCAACCTACGATGGACAAGGTACACCCAACGCTATGAACGCGGCATGGGGAGGGCAATGCGGTTATCATCATGTTGCATTGAATCTCGCACTTGGGCATAAGACTACCGAGAATCTGAAACACAAAAAGGCCTTCACATTAAGTATTGCCAATGTAGAAACATTGGTGCTTTCCGATTATTTCGGTCTTGTTTCCGGACGCAAAAAAAACAAGATTGAAAAAACGGGTGTACACGTTACCCATAGCGAATTTGTCGATGCACCCGTTATCGACGAATATCCTCTGACTCTCGAATGTAAAGTTGTAGAAATGCAGGAGGCGTTGGGAGAAATGCACGTCGTGGGAGAGGTTGTAAATGTGCAAGCTGATGAATCCATATTGAATACACAAGGTAAAGTGGATTTAGGAAAGTTGCAGCCTATTTCGTTCGATTCCGTATTACGTTCTTACCGTGTACTCGGAGATGTGGTTGGCAAGGCGTTTAAGGATGGTGCGCAGTATCGATAAGGTTATACCGGACGAATGTATATGGCAGTCTCGTTATCCGTTTCAGGCAATTTACTTTTACCCCAGTGTTTTCATCTCACTTGAAAATGGAAGACCTGGCTGCCATTTCATCTCTTTACACTGATTATAGCGTGTGGTCGTGACCGGAAAGTCGGACTCTCGATTGCGGTCTTTTCACCAGCCATCGACTCCTTACTACCCGGTATATCCCTGGTTACAATACTGCCATTATTATGTTACAGCCCTGACGTAGCGTGATGTTTATTTATCTCAAATATGAAAAAAGGGAATTTATGATTAATGAGAAATACCAAATGACCTTGAATGATACCCTCATGCTAAGAGGTATATCCATCTTGATTATTATTTTGCATAATTATATTCACCGATTTTCAAATGTCGTACTTGAAAATCAGCATGTATATTATCCTGAAAGAAATAAGGAACTTATAAATAGTTTCCTTGAATTTGATTCCGGTTTATTCCTGGATTTGATTTCCCACTACGGGCATTATGGAGTACCGGTATTCGTTTTTCTAAGTGGATATGGTCTGGTCATGAAATATGAGAAAAAGGAGGTCTCCTTAAAATTTCGGGAGTTTATGAGGAGGCATGCCGGCAAACTTTGGCTGCTTCTGCTACCGTTATTAATCCCTCATTTTCTTTTCCTTGGCATAAAAGACCCTTCTTATTTTCAGGAACATTGGTTTGACCTGGCATTGATGACAGGCTTTGCAGGCAATCTACATCCGGAACCATATATTTTTCATGGACCATGGTGGTTCTTTTCACTGATAGTCCAGTTATATGTTATTTACTATGTTTTTGTCTATCATCGAAATATAAGACCTCTCGTTCTTCTAACGGTAGTGTGCATAATGGTTCAGGCTACGGCAATCGGCATTATCAGGAGTACAGATTTGTTGGAATACTTCAGATTCAATTTTATTGGTTCCGTACTTCCTTTCGCATTAGGAATCATAGCTGCACGAAGAAACTTTTTCCCGACGGGAAGTATGGCGGCAGTTGTCTTTATCCTTTTTATTGTATGCTGCTTTAATCAGTATTTATGGCTACTGACGTTCGGTCTCGTGACGATCGCAGTTTTACCGTTGGTAAGGGTTTTGCATTCAAATAATAAACTTTATGTCTCCCTTAAATGGCTCGGAGGTATTTCTGCCTTTTTATTCGTCACTCATCCGATAGTCAGGTCATGTATGCTTGGAATAAACCAAGATTTCCCTTGTCTGTCTATTTTGGGATATATATTGCTAAGCATATTGTTTGCATGGGAATACAAGAGGCTTCTACTATGGTGTAAAAGCAGAATATTATTCGAACAGAGGAAATAATATATGGATTTGGAAGGAAATTTATATTGAAAGGTTTACTTTGGTCTTTCTCTTATATATACCCGGACCAAAGTAAACCAAATTCTTTTTGTATTCATAGAAGTTAATAAGTAAAACGGGAACGTTTCCATTATCATGTTTCTTTATTGCTATATAGACTCCAGTATTAGTCGAACAATCCATTTACCAAATTTACCGCATCATCTTTCTTCTGATTGATAATCTTGGCGTACACTTGCGTCATTTTAACATCGGCATGACCAAGCAACTTAGAGGTAGTGTAGAGGTCTGCACCGAGTGTCAGCATCATTGTGGCAAATGTATGTCTCGCGGTGTGAAATGTAAATCGTTTGTCAATTCCTGCCGCTTTTGCCCAAGGCTTGATAAGCAGGTTCATCATCGACGGGTTTGGCAGATCAAATACATGGTCTTCTGCCATCTTATCCCCACGTTCCGGCATCCATTTCAATGCTTCGGGAGAAAGAGGCAAATAAATTGGTTCTTTGGTCTTTTGCATGGACACAGCCAGACGGTATTGCCCTCTATCAATAAATACATCTTTCCACTTCAAGCCGATAATATCGCTCACACGTAATCCGCAGAAACAGGAGAACAAATAAGCGTGTTTTACGGCTTCATTTTTCATGGGAGTAGCGATTAATGCCTTTACTTCCTCAATGGTCATATACGATCGTTTACTTTCCGGCAACCGAATCTTATCCGAGTTGTTTATTTTGGTAAAAGGATTCACCTTGATAATTTCTGCACGGACAGCAGCATTCAAAGCTCCATTCAAGATACGGTAATAAGTGTGGAGCGTAAAGTTAGTTACCCGCTTACCCTTTGGACGATATTCCGTCAGTAGATAGTCGATATACTCCTGACAAAAGGCTTTGTCAATCTGATCCATCGTCATTCGCTCTCCGGCAAAATCTTTCAATATGCGGATAGTTACCTTGATTTGGTCGCCATCCTTTTTGCCTCGTTTCGCCTGATTCTCTTTGTAGGTCTCCATCCAGTCCAAAAGAAAAACCTTTTCCCGGTTTTCAATACCAGCCTCACCATTGGTCAGTTCGATGATACGCTTCGACTTGATGGCATTAGCGGCATTCATTGTTACCTGGTTCTGTTTACGAGCGTTGTTATCTGTTTCCGGAATGATATACATCTTGAGGTACTCATAGGTTCGCTTACCGTCACGGTATATATCCAAATAGAGACTTTTGCTCCCATCGGCTAATTCTTTCATCCGAAGACGGATTGGTTCTTTGACTTTAGCAGGCTTCTTTACTCGTGGCATAATTCCTCCTTCTTTTACTTATTGTTTCTGCCACAAATGTAGAAAGAATAATCTATATTGAGAAACAAACAAGAAACAAAAATGTACCAAATAAGAGCCAAATTACAGAAAATAGAGAAAGCAACTGAAAACATAAATTCAAATATAAATACCTGATATATAGTTGTTTTGTTATCATTTTATTGGGCTTTGTTTTCATTTTACACGTTTGCTATATAAATCTGGTAAATTCGAAAAACAGAGACTATTGCGTGATACTTACGCTAGCGTTGTTATAGCGTGGGGTCATGTTACACTCTGTTTTAGGCTTACCAGAGCCTGTTAACTGTTGCCTGATTCCCACTTTTTGTAACTGCAGGTTATTAAAAGCAGTTGAATTATGGCAAAGAATACTGTACCTTCCCCGCTATGGAATAATCCGAACAAGTACGGGATCACAAAGATACGCACCCGGGCTACGCAGGCTATCGGATGGAATGTTTCTTTTATTTCACTGGTACAATGGGAAAAAGAAGAGAATGATACCGAGCTTATAGAAGCAGTACCGGAAACAATCTCCGTTATCGGCAGCATGTTCAGGTACTGGCTGGTGGATGAAATCATTCTTTTTGACAGCCTACGGCTATTTACAGAAATCCCCGGTCCTTCCTCGTGGGAAATGACCGGGAACAAATGTTTCAAATCCGGTATTTATAGGTTGGCCTGCAGGTGAATTGAATAGCCGGTGCCTATCTTTTTATTCTGACGGACTTGGTTTTGGCAGACTTGTTATATTTCTCCCAATATTGTTTAGCCTTGTCGAATCCAATCCAGTTCCGTTGGTCATCGATTCCTCTGTCGGCGAGTTCCTTTCTGACCTTCTTTTGGATATCAATCTCTCCTTTGACTACCTTGAACAATAATTCGGAAGGCTGTCATATTGAGCATTAAGTCCGAGTTCAGCTCATCCAGTATCTCATCTGTTTCTTTTTCATAAGCCAATGAACTATTTCTTAGGTTTATTATCCTTGAATGTAATGTCTATCTTGTAGTTGTCATCCAATTCCAGCGAAGCTTCATACTTTTTCCCTTTCTTACTGGTGAACTTGAGATATCCAGTACGCTTTTCTTGTAACAACAAAAGTATCTGGTTGTCCGTCAGTTCCCTGCCGTTAAAGGTTCGGAACAGCAGGAAGCCGCAATCGGGATCGCCACATTTGGCCACCTTATTGTAAATGGTAACCGTTCCTTCACCGCATTTCGGACAATTACAACGGGGCAGATCCGGATGATCGAGTTTCATAGCGAGCAGTTCCGAGGTGATTTGGCTGGCGTAGGAATTGATATTCCCTGTAAATGTTTCGGTGGAAACTTCTCCGGTTTCTATCTCATGTAACTCACATTCCCATCTTCCGGTCATGCTCACATTGGCAATCATCTTCTCTTTTACAATACCATATACTTCCAGTCCTTTAGGAGTGGGTATTAGTGATCGTTCGCTTCTTTCCACATAGTGTCTGGCAATGAGCAGTTCAATAATTCCAGCCCGTGTAGCCGGTGTCCCCAGTCCGGAGTCTTTCATCGCTTCTTTTTCTTTTTCATCGCTCAAATTCCGACCACATCCTTCCATTGCCGCAAGCAGGCTTGCCTCGGTGAATATCGGTTGCGGCTTGGTTTTCCTAGCTAACGTATCAATGCCAAGAACGGGCAAAGTTTCACCCTCCTTAAATTCGGGCAGGAGGCTTCCTTCTTCTTTTTCATCCGGTTCATTATAAATGCCTCTCCATCCCGGAACCTTGATTTGGCACCCTTTAATTCCGAAAGAGGCTCCGTTACAATCAGCCTGTACAAATAACGTTTCTTTCAGGCATTTGCCGGAGAAAGCCTCCAGCATACGTCCTGCAATCATAGAATAGATATTCTGCTCGTCGAGGGAAAGGTTCCGGGGATAGTTTTCCGTGATGATTAATCCGTGATGGTCTGTCATTTTACTATCGTTCACACAGTGGCGGTTCAAAATCCGGCTACAGAGATTCTCCGCATGGCGTGCAAAACGGGGATGCTGCTTCAGCAAGGCGATGAGGGAAGGAACCTGTTCAAAGATATCCTCTGTGATATAACCGCACCCGGTACGTGGATACGAAATGTAGCCGAATTCATACAGCTTCTGGGCAATGTTCAGCGTTTGTTCCGCGGTCAGTCCCAGTTTGGTGTTGGCACTTCGCTGCAGGGCGGTTAAATCGTAAAGTAGTGGAGCTTCTTCCGATACTTGCTTCTTTTCTACCTGCACCACTTTGGCAGTTTTCTCTTCATAGACTTTTTTACGGGCCATGTCGAGGCTTTGCGGTGTATCATACTTTTCGGCGCAGGTCATTACAAGTTCTTCTCCTGCCTTTGTTGTGCGTAGTTGCAGTTGGTAATAGGGTTTGGCTACAAAATCCCTATTGTCCAGATATCGGCGGCAAATCATGGCAAGTGCCGGGGTCTGTACCCTTCCCAGAGAATAGTTACTCTTTCCGGCCGCCATGCTCAAAGACAGGCTGGCATTCATACCTACTACCCAATCAGCTTCTCTCCGGGCTTTGGCAGCACGGTACAGGTTGTCAAACTCCCTGCTTGATTTAAGGTTGTTGAACCCTTCCCGTATTGATTTTTCCGTGAGCGAGGATATCCACAGGCGTTTGGTTTCTTGGGTGTACCCCAAATAGTCAAGGACATATCTGGCTATAAGTTCCCCTTCTCTTGCTGCATCCGTACAAATGATCACACTACCCGCCTGATTCAATAATTTACGGATCACGTCCAATTGTTTCAATGCCGACGGATCAGCCTTATAACCCTCTTCTGTTTTTACCTGGCGAACAACCAGTTTGAACGGATGGGGAATAATCGGCAACATCTCCTTTTCCGCACGGATGATACCGTAATCGGAAGGCAGGGCCAAAGCCAGCAGGTGGCCGTAAGTTCATGTAACGGCATACCCGTTTCCACTCAAATATCCTTCCTGTTTCTCCGTTGCGCCCAAAACCCGGGCGATACTGCGTGCCACGGACGGCTTTTCACAGATGCAAATCGTTTTCATCTTAGTTATCTTTTAATGTTGAATGACTATTTTATTTTTACACTCTTGGCCTTTGTCTTTCCCTTCCTCACCTTCTTCTTCGGTTCTTTGGGTACGGAGAGTTTCTCTTTTTTCTCCGATGCCTGTATGCCTTCCGCCAGATTCGGTACGGAGGTCTCCTTTGCCGGGAAACGGCTGATTAAATCCATTGAGAATCCGGTCATCCCGGCACCCAGTTTTACCAGGTCTGCCGGTTGGAGGTATTTCTCCCCGTTCTTTCTGGCTGCCAGCTCATACATGACCGTTTCACGCCCTTGCAGGATTCCTTCATAATTCTGGTAAGGGAGGTTCGATTCGGACAGACCGTTCTGACGGAACATCCCACAAATCTCATCGGGCGGCAATCCCCCGAACTTCCGGTCAAAGGGAGAAGATAGGATATATCTGTATGTCGCCAGGAGCTGTTTTTCGTGGCTCATATCGGGGCATCCTTCGTATCCCTGCAGTTGCCTTATCTTTTTTGCAATACTGCCAAGGCTCTTGAAAGTATTCCTGTCCCTATCCTGAAGAGGTATCCTGCCAATCCGGATCAGCTCCGTCTGGATGCGGTTCAGGTTGGATACTTCCCATTTATTCAACAGGCTACTGCGGTTGTTCAGGTACTCATCCCGGAGGATGGCAACCGGATTCCTCGTCTGAAGGAACAATCCGATCCGTTTTCCCCATGAGGGTTCATGAAGGTTGGATGCGCTCCAGCGGATCGTATTGAAACGATAGGCGTCCATGAATTTCCTGAAAGGATTCCGATTTGTAAACAGGTTCCTGAAAGTCTGCAGGAATGCTTTTCTTCCGGCATCCCTACGGCTGCGTGGTATCTCGTTTTCAGGAATGAATGTGTTATTTATCAATTCCATAAGCACTATAACTTTGGCTTCGCCTGCTTTTTGGGAGAAGCGTTTTTTGTCTTGACTTTTTTCTTTTCATTGTTACGTGGAGATTCGGGTTTGTTATGTAGTTTCACGGCTGCTTGAACCTGTATAATATCCTTCGAAACTCCAACAGACTGGATTGTCCGTTGATAATCCTTCCGGACCCCATCCCGGTTTAACAGTGTCCCGGCCAATGACTTGGCTGCGTTTTGCAGTTCATCCATCTTCTGTTGAAAAGGATAATCCCGGCGCAGATCCTTTTGCCGGATAATCTCACGGATACTTTTCTCCACGGGTAAGAAATCCTTTTTATAGGCAAACGATTCGTCCGCCGGTAAATGGGCATATCCTCTGTCAGCTATATCCTGAAGAGTCATGATATTCCAGTTTCGGGCGGAGAGTTCCAGTGCGTTAGCCGTAATAAACCGGTCGAGGTTTTTCCCTGTAGGATGCATGTCGAAAGTGACGGACGGCTTGTAATTCGCCAGAATTTCCATTGCCGCTTGCGGCATGGAGGTTTGATTCCCGTTGGAGAGTTCCAGCATCCGGCGTGATACGGTTCCTATCCGGTAGATATTCAACGATTTCACATCCTGTAGAGAGCCTGAGTAGAAATTATCCGCCGTTGATTGCAGGTATTCCCGAAACTTCCTCGTTCCGGATAATCCGTCATTGAATACCCGGATACCTTGTTCCGTTTCAACGATGGTATAGAATTGTTTGGCCTGTTTCCCTGATGCGACCTTTTCCATTGCATCCTCATAAGTAACAAAACGCTTATAGCCAGGTGAGTGGTCCAGTGCCTGGAAATTCTCTGTCGTCAGTTCCTTTTGGCATGCTCTCAGGTAGGCCACTTTCCGCAGAGGAACAGAATTGTTTTTTGTGATACCTCCGTGAGAAACAATGAAACGAAGGGCTTTTTCACTGTCTTTTACCGGCAGTTTGCTGGTGAAAGGAATGTCCTTGGCGGGTATTTCCTCAAAATGCAGCAAAAGGTTATCCGGCACCGTTTTCTGATCCATGGCTATCCGGGCGACAAGATCCATAAATACCGGAAAAGAGTCTTTATCCGTCGGGACATACGATACGACCATGACAGTCGATACCCGATTATCTGGTAGCAACTCTATAAACAGGCTTTTCAAATCTTTTTTTTCGGTTAGTCTATCTTTTATTTTTTCCATCCATGCAGGCATGACAATCAGTTTTAGATACGGGGATTATGTGACTTGTTACGGCGGGGAACAGCTTTTTTCTTTTCCGATGCCGCCGATCCGGTCAGCTGCAATGGCGGACAGGTCAGTTTATATGCCAGACCAAGTATCCTGTCGGCAAGTTGCTGCTGTCTGTTTTGGATATTATAGAATGCTTTCTCACTATATCCTTTTTGGGATTGCAGTTCGGACATTTCCTGATCCAGCGGTTTGAAATCACCTTTGTAGGCGAATTCTCTATAACTCTCATTGGAATTGAAATCTGCCGGCAGACCGTATTCCCGTATGAAGAGCAGATTGAATATCTCTGCATTCTTCGACGTTATCGATAAATGGTAATCTTCCGTGAACTGTTTGAAGGCATGATAAGTCGGTTCTATGAGATAGCCGCCTTTTTTCAGCAGTTTGGATTGCTCTATGGGATACAATGGCATTTTCGCCAACTCCCCATAGAAAGGATTGGATTGGAAAAAGCTCAGATGCTTCTGCATATAATGTTCCGTGCTATGGTTCGGATTGGAAATGTAGAATTCCCTGATCCGTTCCAGAGCCTGTACTTCCGGAGTGAAGAACCGGTCAGCCAGATATTGCAAATAGCATTGTTTGTAGACAGCTCCTTCATCCGTGGCAGGCAGGTAAACGGCACCTTTGGGAGTCTGTATGGAGATGACGGGCTCTATCTCTCTATTCTGCCGGTTATCCGGTGAAATTCCATAATCACGTTTTAAAATGTAGGCTGCCTGATCACGGATCAATGCTTTTACCTTCTCCTGTTCACCCTTGTTTTCTGCCGGAATATTCTGTAACGCATTAAACTGTGAGTTAAAAGAGTTCTTATGCATGAACGGAATTTGTCCGGTTATATAATCTATTCCATAAATTCCGGCTGTTTCTTGTAAAGACAGCAGCCGGAGTATCTGGGCATTTGCGATACTTGTAACTGTTCCATAGGAGGACGCGAATTTGTCATAAGCGTCAAACGTCGGTTCTATGCGATGGCTCCTGTCCAGTCGTGCATTTCTCAGGATAGCCGCATCCAGATATTGCGCTTTATCCGGTATAAAATCGTTTGTATATAATGAGAAGGGATTGGTGGATGTCTGAAACGCCTTTATAGCCTCTACATTCGGATTAGCCAGTTTGTACAGGTTGACAAACTCCGGTTTATCTTCGTCCGTAATAAAAAAATGGTCGGCCAGATGTTGCATATAGGAATGGCAGCACATCTTTCCGTAACCGGAATATTCAAACAAAAGCACTCCTTTTGCGGTTTCTACAGCGGTCAGGGTTTCTGACGGATCATCATGGAGGGTATTCTGTGCCAATGCGAAACGTTTGGCTTCCGGCTGTACAAGCAGGTAGTCCGCAAGCCCGCTGGATACCAGCATGGGCAGGCTTTTTTCTGCATCGCGTGAATAAAGGTATTCCAATCCTCTGAGTGGGACATTGTTTTGCATGCTTCCTCCGTTCTCACTGATAAATTTAGGTACCAGGCTGTTATCCTTGTCAAAGGGACGGATATCCGGGCAGGTTACTCCTGAGGGAAACTGGTAACGACACAAATCAAGATCAGGCAGGTGGCTTTGAACGAGGGATAGTTTGTACATTTCCCTTTGCCGCCGTAAATATTCGGTAAATCTTTGATTTGCCATCGATACTTCTTTCTCCGGTATCAGGTGTATTTCCAGTTGCCGGGGTTTTCCTTTGGAGTCCTGAGCAACAAAAAAATGAAGGATAAGTTCGGGATTTTTCTGTTTCATGTTTTTTCTTTTTATTAATGATTATAATTTGATTAATCCGGATTTCTTTCTTGCTTCTTTTTTCGCCTCCTTCTTTTCCGGTTTGGAAGGTTCGTATCCCCGGACATTGTATTCTGTTTGCAGGATTCTTCCGGCCACATCCTTTGCTGTTTTTTGGAGGGCTTCGGAAAGTGGCGAATGCTCTGATTTTTTCAAATAGGAGTGCGTCAGTTTCTCCAGTATCTTCTCAAAGCTGTTTTCATGGATAAACCCGTAGCCGGGTTTGGAGATGTCAATGCCATTCTTGTAGATTTCATCCAGACGGGCAATATCTGTCATGAGTTCGCTTCTATCCAGATTGAACCTGCTTAAGAAATTATCATAATCGCTTTTGTCGGGTTTCATGGAACACCGGACGGATGGAGAATGGTCTTTCATGAGATCCTTTGGATAATAGACAGCTTCCGAGGGGATGAAACAGTGTGGCATCTCCGGTGTGAACATGGCGGCGCATTGTCTGGAATCTTCCACTATGATATTGTTGGCGGTGCTGAAATAATAGATCTCAAGGGAGTCAACGCCTCTCAATGCTGATGAGAAATAATTGTCTGCCAGATATTGCAGATACCGTTCCATGCAGTGGATTCCCCTTCCGGTATCATCGAATAAAAGCACACCGTTCCCGCTTTGTATGGCGGTAACCGTTCTCTCCCGGGTATTGTCCATCTTTTCCGAATGATAGTGTATGTATGCCTCCAGTACTTTTGCTGTGTCGGCACTGTCATTTATCCTTTCCAGCAGAGCAACCGTATCAAACATGTGTATGGGTAATCCCCTTGCAGAGATTTCATGGGCGAAAACAAGACTTCTGAGCGAAATGGAAGGGAGTTCCTCCAATTCCCCGTTATACATGACTTCATGTATGACGGAAGGAGTATCCATATCGATGTCTTTGTCCATTTGGAGACAATAGATGGTTTCTTCCGGGATATAGGTCCCGCCCAGTGCGAGTTCCGCCTGCTCCCTCAGGTAATTGCCGCACAGCATATCCTGGTTCTCTCCGGATATATGGCTGTAATCAACCACTTTACCCAGCCCGTCGTTTACATTAAAAAGAATGGTATCGTTTGTATTCATATTCTTCTGATTTATAAAGTGAATGATTAAGAGAGTTTACGCCCTTTCGACGGGCCGGTAGCTTTTTCATTTTTTATCTTATGCTCCACCTCCTGCTTTTCCTCCAAGTCTATGGCTCATGGAAAACAGACCATGATCTTGTCCGGGCAGCAAAGGGAGATTCTTTTTTGCTTCATGGATTCGTCATCCAGCCGGATGCGGACAAAGTAATCCATCTCTCCTTTTCCGGTTTCCTTGATGGTGATGACTTTCCCTTTATAGGGAACGGGGACCTGTTCTTCCGGATCGTTCTCTACAATCCGTGCCCCGATACAAATCTGACTTTTGGATATCATATTTCCTGTTACTATTTTAAACGGTTCATATGTCGTTTGGGGTTCTCCGGCTTTTTGACAGCTCTCATTTTCTTATTTCTATCCGTGGGTAGCGGATGGAGCAGTTCCTCTTTCAAGGTATAGGTCTTGACGGGGAAAGGCTCGGATGAGTTCTTCATCCGGTTCCGCCCGAAGTCCGCCATGCAGTATTGCAGGTGTCTGACCGCTTCCCGGTTGTTCTCCGGGATATAAAGCGCATAACCGGAAGACAATACTGATTTCTGCACGTCATTCAGTCTCCGGTTCCCCACGGTAAATTCTACCATCGGATCATCCAGCATGCTCTTGAGGGAACGGTGCCCCCTCACATCGAAATCCCTTTTCAGAATACTGTCGGCGGCCTCCCGGATTTCCATGGAGGCTTGTTTGAATTCCTTCCTATCGAAATCAGCCGCTGATCGTACCTGCGTTATTCTTTCGAGTTTCCGGGCAACTGGCAATAACTCCTTAAAGTAGGTAAACGGCTGCTCATGAATATTCATATAACCGTTCTTCATCACGGTCAGCAGCCGGTAAATGTCCCGGTTGGAAGGGATGATTTGCGCACGTACGTCCGGATCGAAATGGAATTTGTCAGCCAGTTCCATAAATCCGTCAGCCGTCGTTTCCATCGGGCTGTAAAATAGAGGAGTCAGCCCATTAATAAACTTGTCCGGCAATTTGGATTGGGGCACGTGGTTCTCACGCTGGAATTCAAAAGAATTATTCAGCTGCCGGGCATGGTCGATCCGGTAGGATGCGTCAATATGGGCTGCCAGCTCTTCCGTTACATACGGATATTCATAGACACCCAGATGGCCAATGTCGTAATGCGGATCGAAGTAATGGTCGATGATATGCTGCAAACATTCCCTGAATCCTTCTTTTCCGATTTCATTGCCGGAGAATATCAGATACCCGAAGTCATTCTCCACCACTTTCAGCGGTGTCCGGAAATTCGCCTCTCCCCGGTAGATTTTCTGCCTTTCGTCCTGGGATCTGCGGAAACTCATATAATCGGCTTCCTGCACGAAATACTTTTTCAGGATGCTGCAATCGGTATCTCCTTTATATCTGGAGCAGTAGACAGCGTCCGAGAGTGAGATCTGACGGGAAGGGTACTGGAAGCTCCGCTGCAAGTAAGGCAACAGCTCCTGCCGGATATACTTGTCCAAAGGCATGTGTGTATCCGGTGACGGCACATCCCTCATCCAATTCAGGTCATACCGTACCATCTCCACATCCGGCACATACGTACAGCTTTTGACTTCGTTGACATTGTCCGACAGGAACTTATAAAAGGCGGCATCCGTTATCTCCCTTTGGTTTCCTTCGACGAACCTGAGTGAGTTGCCCGGCAACGGTGTATAATGGTGATACCGGTCTATCGCAATGAATATGCTGCCCGGTCTTTCGGGATCGAAAAATGAATTTTCCATTTGGTCTCTCTTGTCCATGTTTCTACAGTTTAGGGTGGGTGTGTGTTTTCTTTTTCACGTCCCGCTTTTTATCCAAAGCCTTTTCGATAACCGCTTTCACCTTGAATACCTGCTTGTTTGCAGGCGGTTCTTTAGAGAATACGATCCGGGAGAAATCCCCATTCACCCATGCATAGGAATGGGACGGGTTGTCCCTTGCCTCTGCGGGCAGAAAGAGCACATGTCCCGCCTGCAATACCTGCCGGTGAGGGGTAAAGAGGCGGACACCGTCTACCATGACACTGTCCATCGGGTCACTGAGAATCCTTTCGACCGTCCGGTGTCCGCGTACGTCGTAGAACCGCTTGAGGAGTTTATCCAGCTCGTCCTTATCACGGCTGTTTTCTTCTATCTGTTCACGTATTTCCGGTGTCGCGGGTCGACGGGAGAGTTCGGTAACTGTGCGTTCCTTGTCCGCCATCGCATCCAACGCATCAATAATATTACAGTTGCGGTGGCTGATGTCACAGTGCGCATTGTGACAGAAACTGCGGAAATCTTCCGGGGTAGGCTTCATCTCATTACGGTATGCCAGCTCCATCTTTGGGAGTCTGTCCATCTTCAGGTAAAGATATTCAGTGAACAGGTTCCCGCCCGGATTGACAGACGGCCCTGTCGGAGGATGCCTTCCGCCCTGTAAACATGGACGGGACCGAGGTTGAAATGGGGATCAAAGTAATGGTCCGCCACAAGCTGCAGGAATTTCCGCATGTTTGCCTGCCCTTCCGCCGTATGGGTGAAGAACAAAAAGCCGTCAGCGGTTTCTATGGCTGTATAGGATTGTTCGGGTTGCTTCATAATTTTATAATTTAGGGGAATTGTTCTTTTTCGTTTTTGTTTCTTTTTTCAAAGCGGCGGTATATGGGATGATTCTGCCGTTTTTCTCCTGATACACAGCTTTACCTGCCGGAGATTTGGAGTATGCCATTACCCGGTTACATTTCTTGTCGGCATGGAGAAAGTGCAAACCAGGCATTGATTCGGAGATTTTGGAAGAGTAGATCCATTTGCCTTCCAGAAGGGCTTGTCTCATGGCCTGGCTGGCATCGGCTCCCCCAATGAGAAATGGAACGCTTGTATCATTCAGTGCCCTTTCCAATGTACGGTGTCCCCTTACATCGAATTCCGTTTGGAGAATATTCTCTGCTTTTCGGCGCATTTCATCCAGCACATCGGCCAAATTCAGACCGGAGGATTGTCCGTTGATGCAGTTGTCTATCCGGGTCACATACTCTTGAAATACATTCCGGTATCCGAAAGCCGGATCAGCCACAAGGTCACGCTTGAATCCGTTTTCTATCAAATACAGCAGTTTGCTGATATCCGCATTGTTACGGTTTGCAGGGCATCCGGCAAATTCTGTCAGGCGAAGGAATTCAGAAGCGGTCGGCTCCATATTCGTTTCAAACGTCTGCTTCCACAGGTTCCGGTCACGGAACGTATCTTTTGAGAAGATGGTTTCATCAAAGTCATATTTCCCTTTCCCGTTTTGAGGGTTCTTCCGGTAACAGGCATCCACCAAGGGACAGATATCGTCGGACAGCCTGTTGACCTGGTATTGCCTGACGGGACCGGGTTCGCTATGAACCCGGAAATAGTTGCCGGATAGTTGCTGGTAAAAACTTTTTAGTCCGTCCCGTCCTGTTTGGGTATCACTGAAGAACAGGATTCCTTTGGAAGTCTCCACCGCATGCAAGGGTAATTTATAAACCGGGTTATAGTCATATCGGACAGCCAGTTCGTCCTGTTTCCTGTGAAAATGGAGCAGTCCGTCCAATTGCTCTGCCGTCAACTTGGGTAGCTCGCCAGATTCCATGAGGATGTCGCTGCGTGACTGTGCAAACAGTATATTCCTCAGATTGGTGCTTATCAGGGGAACCAGTCCCTTCTCACGGACATAGGGCAGAAAGAACCGGTTGATATATTCTTTCTTGGCAATATCCCCTGTAAGGACAGGCACATCCGTCATTTTCGGGAATGAATAGATTTCCAGACGGGTATCCGGTACAAAAGCGGCATATTTGGCTTTTATCGTTTCCCGGCTGAACAGAGCCATGAACGTATAAACAGGGTCTTGCCTGTCGGGATCGGCAGAATAGAGTATATAGGAGGATTCCGCATGAGGTTTCTCCTTGCCGGTTTCATAACCGACAAGAAGATAGCCTTCACCGTCTTTCTTGAAAAGCTCGTCCAGCTGCTTGGGGTCATCAGAAAGATAGGCCGCCATATTATTACATTTTAGGGATTATGGACGGCTTGCGGGTACGTGTTTTCTTTTCCGCTTGCCGGGAGGCTTCTTCCTTTTTCAAAGGCTTCCCGGCTATTTGTACCGGCCCGTTTGTCTGCTGCTCACCGTTGCTGACCTGCTGTTGTATCTGTTTCTGCCCCTCTTCCAGCTTCTTGGTGCTTCTTTCCCAGAGGAATTCAACACCCCGCTCGGCGGCACTCATCTGAATGGATGTGGTATAATAGTTCCCGTTATTGGACTTGAAACGGATAGGCACTTCCTCTCCACGCAAGGCGGCTTCATATTCTGATGGGGAAAGCGTATAATCTTTTACCTTGCGGGGAACGCGTACCTGCTCTACGGGCATGTGAAACAATTCATTCGTTACCGGGTCTTTGGAAAGGTAGCAGGGCCTGGTTTCCTTGGTGCGGTAATCAATGACCATGTCGACTGTTTTACCCAGGTTGCCGGTCTGGTTTAATGTCTTGAGATCGTCCTCCGTCAATGTGTATCCCCTGTAATCTTCACCCACTTTGGGAGCCTGACGGATATAATGGATGTCAAACTTGACCACACCGTTCTCATCACGGAACAGGGAGAGTTTAGCATCACCACTTTCACGACCCAGCTCGGAAGGTTTGGCTATATGGAAGGCTACAGCGGAAGATTTCCCTTGCAACATCCTTTCAAGACTGTCCTTCGAATTTTTCAGGACATCCGGGGTAATGCCATATCTGGCAGCCTGTTCCCAATTGATTTCCCGTTCATTATAACGGTGGTTGTTATACACCCTGTTCGAAGCCAGCTCTTTTCTTACCGCTTCGTTCTGTGGTAGCTGCGCTGCCTCTATTTTTTCTTTGGCCTGCTCTACAGGTGTTTCCTTCGGGATGTTGTACAGGGAATAACGTCCCGGATTGTTGTAATGATAGAGAAAGTTCTTTCCGAAGTTGGTGAAGAAGTTACCTCTCTGGTCCACCTTGATGAACTGGCTTTTGTCCGCTTCATTGGCTTCGAGCGTTTCCAGCTCGCCGTTCGCTGCGATTCCTTTTACCCCTTTGGCTTTCTGCTCTTTCTTGTCATACGCCATCAGATACCCGTGTTCCTGGGTTGCCCCGTTGTTTTCAGGGGCTAAGTTTACATTGTCCATATACGTTAATTTTAAAGATTAATGAATCATTTGCAAGGGTAAAATTACTATCTTTGCCATTAAATAAATTGATTATGAGGAAGTTGTCATTAATTGTCATGTTCTGTCACTTATTGTCATGTCCGGCTTTTACACAGTCCCCGTCGAAGGAGTTCAGAAGCGGACTCAGTTCAATCATCGGCCGTATCCATTCCACCCGGCAGTGAAAATCTTTCGTATGAAACAGCCGGTTACCGGTAAGCGTACTGGCTGATTATCCTATTATATTCCCCTTGAATGAGAGCCGGAGGAGGTTTGCCGTCTCGTCCGGTTTCGGAATAAGGTTACATCCGGTGAGAAAGAAAAGGGTACTCCATACCGGAGTGGATATAGCCGCACCTTATGGCACGCCGGTCTATGCTTCTGGAAACGGGAAGGTCGTTGAAGCCCGGTACAGCAGCAGTTACGGCTGGTACGTCGAAATCCGGCATGCGGGTGGCTTTTCCACGCTGTATGCGCACTTAAGTAAAATGTATGTGAAAAAGGGAAATGATGTACGCATGGGTCGGCATATCGGCAATGTCGGACATACCGGTATCGCGACCGGCAACCACCTGCATTTTGAACTGAGAAAAAACGGGAAGCCGATGAATCCCCTGCAATGGGTGATACTGAGGGATTCCCGTTATAAAAAGAGTCATTAATACAATCCGTTATACAATGAATATTGAAGAAGCTAAACGCATTCCGTTGGAGGATTATCTCCGGCGCATGGGATTTTCCCCGGTCAGACAACACGGGGACAGTATCTGGTATTGTTCTCCTTTCCGTGAGGAGAAGACACCTTCTTTCAAAGTGAGCACATCCCGCAACCTATGATATGATTTCGGCATCGGACAGGGAGGGGACATCATCACCCTGGCGATGGAGCTGCAAAAGACGAAAGATATCTCTTATGCGCTCAAAGCCATAGAAGGGCATTTCCCGGCTGCTTTCCGGTCTACCGCCTCTGTCAGGAAGCCGGAACCGCAGGCTGCCGGTTACCGGCAGGTACGCGTTGATCCGCTGACGAACCCGGTCTTGCTGGATTATCTCAAGGAAAGAGGTATCTTACCTGAAATTGCCCGGAAGACTTGCAAGGAAGTGCATTTCGAGAACAAGGGCAAATGGTATTTTGCCGTGGCCTTTGCCAACCGGGGTGGCGGGTATGAGATCCGCAACAAATACCTGAAAGGGAGCATCTCTCCCAAGGAGATTACACATATTAAAAACGGCGGCAACCATTGTATCGTAGTCGAAGGTTTCATGGACTACCTGTCATACCTCACACTCAAATCAATGCGCTCCGGTAGCGGGCAGCCTGCCGATTATATCGTATTAAATTCGGTCAGCAATGTAGGCAAGGCTATCCCGATATTAAAAGAATATAAGAGTGCCTACTGTCTGCTGGATAATGATCCTGCTGGAAAGCAAGCATTCTGCCGAATGGCAGAAGCCGGATGTCCGGTTAAGGACAAGTCCGCCTGTTACGCGGAATATAATGATCTGAATGATTACCTGCTGGGAAAGAAAATGATTCCGGAGAACCGGCAACTCCATGCCGGAAACACTCCCACCAAGGAAAGGTCGCAAACAAAACAGTACGGTTGAAAATTATAACAAAGCTGTCACCGCTAAAAACATAAAGAGAGCCAAATCCGGTTAAACAGATTTGACTCTCTTTATTATTTCAGCCTCCGGTTAACTTCCGGATAGCTGTTTTTAGTAGTTTCTAATCAGCAGCTCGTTGACCGTTTCCCTCTTCTCGGCAATGGCACAAATGGAACGGAAGATGCTGATCCGCTGGATATGGAAACCGGCATAGAGGTCGTCGAAGAAGGTATTCTCCGGATTCTTCTGCCGGGGATCGGAGTTGGAAAGCATTCATTTGCCACCCACTTCATCTATTTCCTTACAGAAATCTGCCAAGGCAACCTGCTCTTCGTCCCCGAAGTCCTGCGGCATATACGAGGTGCAGGCATTGCTCTCATTGACCGGCTTGTAAGGCGGGTCAAAATAAAAGAGGGATTTGGTTTCGATGTACTTTCCGGTCTGCCGGTAGTCACCGTCCAGGATAATGACATCCTGCAACAGCTTGTGGTTAAAGCGGATCAGTTCCTCTTCCAGCAGTTTCACCCTTCCCCCGAAACCGAAGGTGACGGACAGCTTTCCCTTGCGGTTCACGGAGTAGATGCCGTTATAGCAAGTGCGCATAAAGAAGATAAACAGGGCGGCACGGGTGATGTTATCCGGGGTACCTTCATTGTAATAGGTACGTTTCTCCATGAAGTAGGCTTTTCTTCGGGCATGTTCTTCCAATGCGATGTATTCCTCCTGTATCCGGGCAAGCACCCCGATCAACTCTTCCGGGGATTCCTTGATGACGCGGTAGACATTGACCAGGCTCTCGTTGGAATCATTGATGACGCAGCGGATTTCCGGATAGGTTTGTCTTATTCAGAAGAACAGGGCACCGCCGCCGACAAACGGTTCTACGTATGTATCCATCTGCCCGAAGTCTTTCGGAAGCGATTCGATCAGTACGGGGAGCAGTCTTCTTTTGCCTCCCACCCAGGGGAAGCAGGGTTTTCCCGGCAGAGCAGCCGGAGAACTTTTCTTTACTTTTTCCATGTTTACAACATTTAAATGATTAATAAATTATATAGGGATTATTCATCTTCTGCCGTTTCCAGCAGGTGTTTCAGGTTGGGATCATTCTCAATGCGGAGCAGTTCTTTCTCAATAATCTGCGCCACATCTTCTTTGATTTGATAGTAGTTCCTTTCGATTTCCTCTTCCATGTGGTCCTTACCGTCCGCACCGGTAAAGTCCGTGATCACCGGGATTTTCCGGTAGGCTTTCGTTTCCGCGGCTACCTGTTCGTTATCCACTATGATTTCGGCATGGAATATCTTCTGATTTATCTTTTCATCGAAACTGTCGCAGACTGAACCGACAAATTCCCCCTGCGAGAGGTTGGATATCTTGGAGGCGGGGATGAGCGAGTCAAGCTGGGTAGAGATATTGGTCGAGGTGTCCTCCCTGGTCATATTGATGGACTTGCGCTGCTGGAGTACTTTTCCGAACCTTTCCGAGAGATTCTTTGCGGTTTCACCCACTACTTGCCCGGCAAAAATATTGCCGATTGTATTTTGGATCACACGCGCCTCCTTATCGCCGTAATCCCTGACGAGTTGGCTGTAGTCTTGGGCACCGAGCATGACAGCCACCTTGTTGCTCCGGGCGGTGGCTATCAACGTGTCAAGCCCTTTAAAATAAATAGTTGGAACCTCGTCCACCAGGATGGAACATTTGAGCTTGCCTTTCCGGTTCACCATCTTGACGATACGGGCATTGTACAACCCCAATGCCGCCGAATAAATGTTCTGGCGGTCAGGGTTATTGCCTACGCACAGTACTTTGGGGGCATCCGGATTGTTGATATCCAGCGTGAAGTCATCTCCGGTCATAATCCAGTACAAGGCAGGCGATATCAGCCTGGAAAGCGGAATCTTAGCGGAAGCTATCTGGCCTTGGAGCTGCTCCATCGCACCGCCTTTCCAGGCATCCATAAACGGGGAAAGATAATTTTCCAGCTCCCGGTAAGAGGTAAGGATAGTGAACAGGTCGGAATATGGCTTATTCAACAGCTCGATGGCATGCGGGAAGGTGCAGTACTGTCCGTTTTCAAAAATTTTCAAATACCATATCACGGCAGCGAAGAGCACAATCGGGCTTTCCACAAAGAAGTCCCCCTGCTTCTGAATCCAACTCTTATTCAAGTTGAGCATGATCACATAAGCTGATTCATAGGCATCCGCAATATCGGACAGGAATGAGGGATTAAGCGGATTACACCGGTGACTGTGGCGTGGATCATCAAAATTAATGACATAGAAACCGACCGGCTTGTCATATTTATCTTTATTCTTAAGCAGCTGGTTATAAGCGATCAGGCTTAAATCCGGAAATTTGAAGTCATAGCAATAGAGTGCATAGCCTTTCTCTATTTGCTGCTTGATGAACTGGTTGATGACACAGTAGGATTTCCCGCTACCGGGACATCCCACCACAATGCACCCCCTCTGCGGGGATACGACATTAATCCAGCCATTGTGCCACTTTTTCTTGTAATAGAAACGTGTCGGCAGGTTCACCGAATATTCATTGGCGATCAAGCGGGTTTCCTGCATGAAGCTCTCGTTCTCATCATTAAAGACGTCATCCATGAGCTGGTTCTTCAGCAAGCGGGTAATCCAGACTCCGGCGGTAAGCAGGCAGATATATCCGGCGGCTACGGTAGATACATATGATAAGGTAAGAAGCGTAACAGAGAAACGGGTTGTCAATAAGAACTCACTACCGAAAAAGAGCGACACTCCGGCTGTAAGATAACAGCCGATATGCTTTCATGACATCTCCACATCCTTCCGTCCTTTAGCTCCCATACAGGAGAAGAAGAGGAAGAGCAGGCTGAAGGATTTGCTGACCAACGAGTGGGAAAACAGTCCCGTATCCCGTTGGAAGTTGAGCAGCATCTTGTCCACCACGCCAATGGTCAGATTCATGGAAAGAAAGTAGGGATAACAGAAATAATAAACATTCATTACTAAAAAGATGATGCTGACAGCCCTCATAAAGTCGAGGTTCTTATTGAGTCCTCTGGTTTCGTCCTGTGACATATTATCTGAATGGATTAATAGTGATACATTGTATTAGCCGAGATACGGACCTTTGCGCTTTCTCTTTTTCTTTTTTCCGTAAGGGCTTTGGGGCAGATCTTCTGCCGGATAAGGATAGGATTCCGGTGAGAAGATGTCCAGCATTCCTTCCACCAGTCCCGGTTCTTTTGTTTCCGGTTCGGTCGGATGCAAGACAGGCACTTCTTCTTCCTTTCCCGATAGAACCACGCCATACTGCCGGTTGATGACCGATGCCGAGTATTCCTTTCCCAATGCCGAACCTTTGAATACGGTTCGGGAGGTATGGTCAATATAGGTAACTCCATAAATCACTCCCGCAGCGTTCTCATAAAACATGGCGGTGATGCCTTTCTTACTTAAAGCCTGCAGGAATTCCTGACGGGTATCCTGTTTCAGAGCCGTGGCAATCGCTTCTTTCGTCCCCTCGGGTATCGGATGTTTTGCCATCCATTGCTTGCTTTTGAAAAATTTCTTTTGAAGTGCCGCATATCCTACACTCTTGCCGATCTTGCTGGATTTGATGGCTACGCCCATCCGGTCACCCTTCTCATCGGTAGCCGCATAAACCAGTCCGTGTCAGGTCTTCCCCTCTATCGTTTTACGGGTTTCTTCCACCGTCACATGGAAAAGACCGAGCAGGGCTTTAAATTCCTTAATGGATTGGAATTTGTACCCTTGCATGACGGGCTTGACCACACCTGCTATCTGGTGCTTGATATCCCCTTTATGGTAATCAACGACAGCCAGCGGCAAAGATTCACGACGTTCCTGTTTCTCGGCAGGCAACAAGTGGTATTTTCTTTCCAGCTCCCGGCAAACGGTGGTAGAGCGTTGCCACTCCTTATAATCATTGATTTTCTTTCCTTGCCCGTCGATGCGCAGGGAGACGATATGGATATGGGGCCTGCCGATATCCTCGTGCCGGTAGATGATATAGGGCTGGTCGCCATACCCCATCATTTCCATGTATTCCTGTCCGATGGCTGCCAACTGTTCATCGGTCAGCACATCGTCCTGATGCGGATTGAGTGAGACATGGATAACCGGTTGCTCGGTGCGACGGTTAGCAGCCAGGTACGGTTCGAAGGAACGCATGCAATGCTGGATGGTCGGATGGCCGTCTGCCGGTTCCATGATCCGGTTTCATGCCAGTGCCCGTGCCTGCCGCTTGTCCACTTTTTCGTGATTATAGTATAATGCCCCGTAGACAGAGGCTCCTGATGTTATTTTTGCAACCATTGTTCGAATTCTTGGGTGAGACGGATAATCTCCCGGTTCAGGGATATTAGTTCAATAGTCAGTTGCTCCAATTTATAGAGCATGGCGAGGGCTTTCTTCTCGGAGAGTCCGGTATGCAAGGTCTTGACCGCCTGATTATAGTTCACACCTATGCGGCGGTATTCGCTTTGCAGGTTGGTCAGCTTGATGTAGTAGTCCGTTGCCGCCTTGTCGATCTTTACGACTTTCATCGGTTTGTCAAAGAGGGCGGAAAGGATGAACTGGGATTTGTTTTTGGCTCCCGAGTTCTCGAAAAGCCTTTCGAACTCGATGTTCTGGAATTCGTCCAGGCGGAAACCATAATAGTAGGAATGAAGCTGGGATTCCTCCTTGGGAGTCCGTCCGCCTCTTCATTTGTCTGATTTGTCAGCCTGCACAGGCTTGCGCGTATTACTGATCTTTGCCATACTTTTAAGTGTTTCATTTATTCGGCAGCAAAATAAGTGATAATATTCATACGAACCTAAAATCGGGAAGTGACTACAACTGACAAGAGATGACTATTTGTGACAGGGGGATTTTTACTCTCTGCTCACTTCCCGATTCCGCAGTTCACGATATTCTTTTCAAAGGTTTCCCGGAGTTTTGGAAGCAGCACCGAGAGGCTTTTCTTACGTCGGGCAAGATCCGCACGCAGGTCGTAAGGTTTGGGGAGGTTGACATGGAAGAACGACTCGAATGCCGTCACCAGTGAAGCGAATGACTGTCGGTTTCCTGTACCGTCCGTAACCAATCCGGAATAATCCAGTGAGGCGATCAGTTCCATCAGATTGACAAGGGAACCCTTCCAGTAAAGCGGGGGCAGATCCGGTCCCTTACCTTTCGTAAGGGAAGAGACTGTGCAGTATTCGGGATGTTCCACGGAAAAGTGAAGTAGTCCGATTTCCGTCTTGACAAGAGCCGCAGCTTTCGTCAGACAGATATGCAGATACTTTCCGGGTATCTCCTTTGCCATGTTCAGGCAGGTATCCAGTTCCAGCTCCAGATAGTATAGGTTTCTGAGTCTTTCAAGAAGGGGCATTTCATCCTTTGCAAGTCGTAACAGGTAATCAAGAAACTCATCATAGGCGGATGACAATATGTTTTCCGAAACGGTGTTTCTTTCCTGGACCGCTTCCCGGAAGCAGTCCAACAGGCGGTGTGTCGTCAGTGTTCTCATGCTGTTCATTTTCTTGGTTTGACAATGGTGCCTTCCGGCGAAGATGCAGGGGCGAATATGATGCCGGAGATAACCGTTTGGGGTATATTGTCGGTTAACAAAATGAATACCAGTCAGATAAAACAAAATCCCGGCCGTAGAGTGTAAACACAAAAGGCGTACACCGCTTTACAAAATTGTAAGGCAAGCGTACACCTTTTGTAAGGGATGTGCCCGGACATGCCGTTCTCAGGGTACGGTTTCCGTCAACAGGATACACAATTGGTCCGTATCATACAGCGGAGTGCTCATGGAACAAGGGCTTCCATTTGGGGAGAGCTTCCTGAAGAACACACGTCCTGTGCCCGGGTTGGGCATCTCGACAAGAGCGAACGGCTTTCCACCGGTTGTCAGGCGAAAATTCCCCTCTTTGTACCATTTCCGGTAACTGATCCTTTTAAGGGTGCTTCTTTCTATTTCGGCCGTTATGGGGATGACCAGCCGCTCTTCTATGATGCGGAAATGCAAATAACGGATGTTAATAATATCCGGTTTCGCGACGAAGGATATCGTAGAACCCGACATCCTTCGTCAAAGGATACCGTACTTTTTCAGCTTGTCATACAGGGATGTCCGGCTGATGCCGAGTATCCGGGCCGCACGGGCACGATTCCCGCCGGTCCTCTCAAGCGTGGCAAGAATCAGCTGCTTTTCCTTCTCCTCTTCCGACAGGACCGCCACCTTATCCTGTCTCATACCCAGGTCCAGTTTCAGGGACTCTGCGGATATCCATCCCCCCTTGGCAAACACGACCGCGCGTTGGACCGTATTCTTCAGTTCCCGGATATTCCCCGGCCAGGCGTATTGTTGCAATGCGGAGGTCGCCAGCCTCTCGAAGCCGTGGACCTCCTTACGGTACTTTACGGAAAAATGTTTCAGGAAGAATCCGGCGAGCGGAAGGATGTCCTCCCTGCATTCCGAGAGTGACGGTACCCGGATGGTATACTCGTTCAGCCGGTAGTACAAGTCTTCACGGAACCGCCCTTCCGCTATGGCCCCCTCCAGATCCGCGTTGGTGGCGGCGACAAGACGGACGTCGAAAGGACGTTCCTTTACCGTTCCGACCGGCAGATAACGCTTCTCTTGTAGGGCGCGCAGCAGTTTCATCTGGTTTACGGGTGTGAGGTTCCCGATTTCATCCAGGAACAGCGTGCCGCCTTCCGCCGCATGGAAAAGTCCCACCTTGTCACTGTCCGCTCCGGTGAACGAACCCTTACGGTGGCCGAAAAACTCGCTCCCGCCAAGTTCGTCGGTCACGGTCCCGCAATCCACGGCTATGAAAGGTTTGTTCCTGCGCAGGCTCTGTTCGTGGATCTCGGCAGCGATATGTTCCTTGCCCGTGCCCGACGCGCCGCGGAGCAGGACGGACATGTCGGAACGGGCCACCGGGCCTATCTGCCGGTACATCTCACGCGCCTTTTCACTTTCACCACGATAGAACTCCGTTCCGTCATGCCTCGGACGGCTGAATACTTTTTCAATGGCCTCCAGCAGCCTTTCCGGTTGTACCGGCTTGCAGAGGTAATTGACGGCCCCCAATTGCATGGCTTCCACCGCATTCTCCACCTGGCCGTAATTGGTCATGATAAAGAACGGGGCAGAACAGTATTTCCCGTTCATCCATTCCAGCAACTCCGTACTGTTACCGTCAGGCAGGCGCAAATCGGCCAGGACGAGGTCGAACTCCTTTGCCTGGAGTTCCTTGCGGGCCGCCGAAAGCGTACCCACATGGGCGGTGTCTATTCCTTTCTTCCTCAGCCAGTTGCCGATACTACGACCGAAGACAACGTCATCCTCTATAATCAATATGGTTTTCATGAGTGTCTCATTTCATTTTCCTGTCTTATGTTCCTCTTCATGTTTTCCGCACAAGCAATCAGTCTTTCAGCGGCTTCCCCAATTTCACGGATGCATTTTATCCGTTCTTCCGTCCAGAGTTCCGGATCGGACAGTACGATGGCGCGCAGTTTTTCCACCGGATAGTTAAGGCGGACGCTTGTCCACAGGGGAAGGTTCTTGTGCAGGATCTCCTGGACCGCCAGCCGATCATTCTTTTCCAGCGCCTTGCGTAGCCGGTCAAGGTCCTTGTGGCTTTCCGAGATGAAGACATCAAGCATCCCCTCCCTGTCATCCTCTCCCGAGAGGATCTGGGAGAAGTCCGGCCGCCATGCCCTCTGCCTGTCCCTGCCAACACTCCGGGAGACGACCGCCATCAATTCCTCCATCCGGAAAGGCTTGCGGACGTATCCGGCAAATCCTCCGGAGAGGTATTCAGCTTCCGGCTCCACGCCGGCTGTCAGGGCTATGACCGGAATCCTCCTCGCCCTTTCTATATTGGACGAGCGTAGCAGTCCCAACAGTTCGAACCCGTCCATGTCGGGCATCTGGATGTCGGTAAGCAAGACATCATAATCATTTTCCCGGAGTTTTTTCACCACTTTCCGGCAGTCGGTACAGCAGTCACATTCGACCCGGTTACGTCTGAACATCTCACGTGTGAGGGAGAGCTGTCTCAGGTCGTCGTCAAGCAGGAGGACACGCAGCCCTTCCATCTGATAACCAGTCGGAAGCGGCGGCTCCTCTTTCAGGGAACCGTTGTCGGCAAGAGGGAGGGGCAGCAGCACAATGAAACAGCTCCCTTCGGTCGGCTGGCTCTCCACCCGAATGGAACCTCCCATTTGTGAGGCCAGACGGGAGGTGATGGCAAGACCGAGCCCGAATCCGGAAATGCCGCGGGCATTGTCCAACCTCTCGAACGCATCGAATATTCGCTGTTTATCTCCTTCGTCCATTCCTGTGCCTGTATCCTGTACCTTGACACACAGTTCCCCTTCATGATACGCCGCCTCCAGCCGGATGTATCCCTTTACGGTAAATTTCTGGGCGTTGGAGAGCAGATTGTTCACAATTTGCTGCAGATGTCCCCTGTCACTGCAGACAACCGCATCCATGCCGGAGAAACGGGTCAACATCCGCAGTCCTTTCTTCTTGACCAGCGGCGTGTAGTTGTCCACAATCTCCCTGAACAAGGGTTCCAGGCGAAAGATGGAGATGTTCTCCCGGGTCTGTCCGGTATCCAGCAGGTAGAAATTCATCAGCGTGTCCACCAGCGAGAGCATATAGTCCGATGCATGCCGGATATTCCCGGCGTATTCCTCCTGCATGGCCTTTTCCTGTTCGCCGGGCAGCAGCTCGGCCGTTCCCCTGATGGTGGCAAGGGGAGAGCGCAGGTCATGGGCGATGGTAAGCATCATGCGTTTTCTGGATTGCAGGAGTTCCGTGTTCTCACGATTGGAGGCTTCCAGCTGACGCTGGTACCGGTTTATCCTGTTCAGCTCCCGGTGGATGATGAGATACAGGAGGACGGTCAGCGACGAGACAAGAACGGCCAGAAAGGAGGCCACACGAAACGAACGGTCACGTGTGGAAAGGACCTGCCTGTAATGCTCGTCGAACCGAGCCCCGGCTTCCGCTTCAAAGTTCCTGACAATCCGGCTCAGCCTATGGTTCAGGTCCGTGTTGTTACTGTACAGGAGGTCCATCTGTTCCAGCAGCTTTTCCCGTTCGGCCTCCTGCATGTCGGTCACCTCCCTGTCAAGGGAGTGCAGCATGTTCGCGACAGATGTGATGCCTTGGTGTTTTTCGTCGGACTGCCGCCGATGTTCCAGCAGTTCCTTCTGCTGCAGATAGGCTGATTTCTTCCTTCCGAACCTGATGAATGACCAGAAACCCTTCTTCGGGATCTCTTCCTTCTCTTTTTCCACAGCCGAAGAGATATCCGTCTGCCGGATACGGGATACAATTGCCGGAATCTTGCGGTTCATGATCTCGCCGATCTTGCGCAAACGCCCGAACGTGTCCATGACCGTATCCAGCAGCAGTTCCTTTCTCTCCAGCAGCAGACATAACGAATCCATGCGCGACTGTTGCTCGGGGGATTTCATATATATGTTTAGTTCCTGCAACATGTTACAGATACTGTCCTTTTTTGCTCGGTAGAGACCGAGGTCGCTTTCTTCCCAGACGCTGACCGTTTCACCGTAAGTGGACAGTTCCAGCAGACCTGCATATGTTTCTCCGGCCAAACGCCGGATACAGGCCAGTTCCTGTTCATCTTGTTGCAGGCTGTTCCGCCTCGTCTGTTCCCTGCGGAAGATATAGATGGTCAGAACGAGTAGAAGAAGCAGTATGACATATCCTAAAATGATTTTAAACTTCAACCACATATGTAAGCCTTCAATTTAATTATTATCCATATATGAACGGAAGTATCGGAAAACGACTTTGTAGAGCTTTTGAGCTATATTTTTCCGTTAGCGACTGGAGGACTCTGGAATATATATGCACATGCAATAGAAACCATAATAAATAAGCAAAATATTCACGGATATTAAGATGTTCATATAGGTAAAATGGAATCCCTATTCTGTCCAACCGTCATATATAATATTCCACCAGTTCGACCAGACCTGCGCGTAATGCATATCTGGTCGCTTCATACACATTGTTGACCCCAAGTTTTCTGAATATATTTTTTTTATGGGTGACAATGGTATGGACGCTTGATATCCTTTCCGCGGCTATTTCCTTTACGGATTTTCCACGCGCTATCAACTTGAGAATGTCCGTTTCCGTAGCGGTGAGGACGGAATGATGTTCCGGCCTGCCGGAATTGCTTATCAACAGTTCGGTTATCTGATGACAAAGAAAACGCTCTCCCAAAGCCATACATTTCAATGCGGAACGGATTTCCTCACCGGAACTCTCTTTAAGAATCATTCCGACATTCTTTTCTACTCCCAGTCTCCGGATAAACTGCTCGCTCAGTTCATCTGAAAATAATAGCCAGCGGACATCCGAAAAGCGTTTTTCTATAATCAGAAACTCTTCTACGCCATTCATGTCAAACAAAGTATAATCAAAAATGACAAGGCATTCATTATGTTTTGTCAAGGCTTGCAGAAGTTCCCGCTTGTCCGCCACATCTTCAGTATGGCATCCTCCGAACAGGTCGGAAATATACCCATGCATTCCTCGCCTGGTTATATCTTGATTGTCCGCGATAATAAATATTGTATCAGTATTCATGACTGTTCCTAATAAAAGTTCAACGGGATAATCTAATTAAAAGATGTCGTTTTCCCCTGCCTGTCGCAGTATGTTTGCGAACAGTGCCGATCATCTGTTCTCCTTTGACTGACGTCTGGATGGTCTGGGCAGTGACAACTGTTACAACGGGCAAATCTCAATGTCCTAGAATTTTTTCCATATACAGATTGCATCTGTCGTACACAGGGTTCTTCGCTTCCACCTGACGGAAGCCGAGTTTGTGGTACAGCCTGACGGAAGCCGCCAGCCGTGTATTGGCCTCCAGAAAAATATCGGTCACACCATGTTCCCCTGCATATTTCAACAGGGCAACTCCTAACAGAAAACCGATCCCTTTTCCTTGTTCGGCAGGAGAGACAGCCATCTTGGCCAGCTCATGTCGCCCGGTATCAGGATGGTACATCAATGCGCAACACCCCACCACCTTTCCACGATTCAAAGCAAGGAATATCTCTCCCCCCTTGTCTATTATCTCCCCTTCGGGATCACCCAGTATCTTCAGGTCGGATTCTTCCAGACAGAAAAATCTTTCAATCCATTCACGGTTCAAACGAATGAAATCACTGCGGTATTTCCTGTCCCAGCGCGTGATCTCTACAGAATCTCGAATTTTATTTGTTACCATAGAAATATGTTTTGTCCTTGTGATTCAACAAGGTGCGTAATTATGGCAAAATTACAGTAGATGAATGAACCGCCCAATATTATAAAGAAAAATAGAAAATAACACTATTTCATAACCTTTTCAAAGAACAATTATACTATAACGAATATCTGGAGATTCATAAAAAAGAATATTATTCCAAATCAAATCCTCTAAAACAGATATTACGCCATATTTCGTATGCGATTTAGGTTTTATCACTAAATTTGCCGCGATATACAGATGAAGATAAATATATAATAAAAGAAAAAGCAATGAAAAAACAAACCCAAGCAATCCATACCCGATTCCAACGCCGGGATGCCTATGATGCCTTGAGCATGCCGGTGTACCATACGGCTGCCTACGAGTTTGACGATGCCGACAGCATGTCGGACGCATTTTGCGGTCGGACGGACTCTCCTGACTATTCCCGGGTGATGAATCCTACGGTAACTTTTCTTGAGAACAAGGTGAGGTCCCTCACCGGTGCTGCGGACGTTATCGCCCTGAGTTCCGGTATGGCGGCCATCAGCAACACCCTGTTCTCGGTGGCAGCCGCCGGCAGGAATATCGTCACATCACGCCACCTGTTTGGTAACACCTATGCGCTCATTACCGGAACGTTGCCTCGTTTCGGAGTGTCCCCCAGACTGTGTGACCTGACTGACATCCGGTCCGTGGAGAGTGCTGTGGATCGTGATACTTGTTGCATCTATCTGGAAATCATCACCAATCCGCAGATGGAGGTTGCAGATCTGCAGGCGCTCTCCCTGATTGCTCACAGAAAGGGAATCCCCCTCATAGCCGACACCACGCTCATTCCTTTCACGGAATTCAGTTCGCATAGCCTTGGAGTGGACATAGAGGTGGTTTCCAGTACCAAATATTTGTCCGGTGGAGCTACTTCCATCGGCGGACTAGTCATGGATTATGGGACCTGTCCCGAATTCGGCAGACACATGCGTACGGAAATGCTTTTCAACTTGGGTGCTTATATGACCCCGCATGTAGCCTACATGCAGACCATCGGACTGGAGACGCTGGATGCACGTTACCGGGTACAGTCCGGCAATGCCGCCGTAATTGCGGAACAGCTCCGTACCCAGCCTGATGTCCGGCACGTAAATTATATAGGGCTGGAAGATAACCCGTACCATGCGCTGGCACAGAGGCAGTTCGGCTCCACCGCCGGTGCCATGATAACGATGGAACTTGAAAGCCGAGAGGCGTGCATCAGTTTCATCAACCGTCTGAGACTGATACGACGCGCCACCAACCTGTTCGACAACAAGACACTCGCCATCCATCCCGCAAGCACTATTTTCGGGCTATTTACCGAAGCACAGAGGCGTGAGATGGATGTAAGGGATACGACTATCCGTCTTTCCATCGGACTGGAGGATACGGACGATCTGCTGGAGGACATCGAACAAGCGCTGGGCTAACGATCATATAGGAATAATCATTAAAGACAGAAGCAAGTATGGAAAGATACGATTTTGGCAAAATTGTGGACAGAAGGGGCACAGGCGCCCTGAAAATAGACGCACTGCAAGAACGTTACGGTAACGCCGGGCTGCTTCCCTTATGGGTGGCGGATATGGATTTTGAGACTCCGTCCTTCATCATCAGAGCGTTACGTCAACGACTGGAACATCCGCTGTTCGGTTATACGGTGGAACCGGAAGAGTACAGAACGGCTGTCATCGAATGGATCGCTTCACACCACGGATGGAGGGTGGAACCGGAGTGGCTGTCATACATCCCCGGAATAATGAAAGGTATCGGAATGGCCGTCAATGTATTTGTGAAGGAGGATGAGAAAGTCATCATACAGCCTCCCGTCTACCATCCCTTCCGCATAACCCCTCAGGAGAACGGGCGTGAAGTGGTATATAACCCGTTACGGGAGAATGAAGACGGCTCCTACAGCATGGATTTTGAGAATCTTGAGACCGTGGCTGACGAGAAATGCCGGATGCTGATTCTCTCCAATCCGCATAACCCCGGCGGTGTCGTATGGGACAGGAAGACACTTGTCCGTCTGGCAGATTTTTGTTACCGCCGTGGCATCCTTGTCATCTCCGACGAGATACATTGCGATATGGCGTTGTGGGGCAACAGGCACATTCCGTTCGCGACGGTCTCCGAGGAGGCTTCCGCATGCAGCATTACTTTCGGAGCACCTTCCAAGACATTCAATATCGCCGGTATCGTCAGTTCCTATGCCATCGTTCCTGACAGAAATATACGCCGTCGTTTCTTCGGATGGATGAAAGCGAACGAGCTGAACGAGGCACCGCTTTTCGCCCCCATAGCCACCATTGCAGCGTTCAAGGAAGGTGAGCCCTGGCGCAGGGAAATGCTCCGCTATGTGGAAGGCAACATCGATTTTGTAATGGACTACTGCAAGAAGTATTTGCCAGCTGTCAAGCCTCTGCGTCCGCAGGCTTCATTCCTTATATGGCTGGACTGCCGTGCCTTGAAGCTGAATCACGACCGATTGTTACATCTTTTTGTAAACAAGGCCCGCCTGGCATTGAATGACGGCGAGATGTTTGGTCCTGGCGGCGAGGGATTCATGCGGATGAATGTGGGCACTCCCAGAGCGGTGCTCCGGCAGGCAATGGAACAGCTCCGGCAAGCGGTGAAGGCATTATGAACACTTTTTATATTAGCAGAAAACGATGGATGCTTCAAAAAAACTGGACCATGTGGACATACAGATGCTCCGCACATTACAGGAGAATGCCCGGCTGACAGTCAAAGAGCTCGCGGCGAAAGTCCGCCTTTCATCCACTCCCGTATTCGAACGGCTCAAGAGGCTGGAGGAAGGAGGATATATAAAAAAATATATGGCGGTACTGGACGCGGGAAAACTTGACCGGGGATTCGTGGTGTTCTGTAATGTGAAGCTCCGGCGGATGAACCGGGATATCGCCGGGGAATTTGCACGTATCGTGCAAGATATCCCGGAGGTGACCGAATGCTACAACATATCGGGCGGCTTCGACTATCTGCTGAAAATCCATGCCCCGGATATGAAATATTACCAGGAGTTCATCCTCAATGTATTGGGGACGGTTGAAAGCCTCGGCTCCATTGAAAGCATGTTTGTCATGGATGAAGTGAAGCATGTTTACGGTATCCATATCTGATCTTCCGTATAAACTGCGCCAACCGGCCTCCGACACGCCTGACCGCCCCCCTTTATCACGGATACCATATTTGTGGGATAAAATATACCGCACCGGTGGTATTTTCCGCCGTGTAAATCCATACTACCTTTGCATGGACAGTTCCTGTACGGAGATTCAGGTATCTGTCAATCAAAGAAAGTAGCAATGGAAATAATAGAAAAATTGAAACAACGGGTACTCCGGGGAGAGTCATTGACCCGGACAGAAATCATGGAGCTGGCCGAAACAAAAGGGAGGGAAGCCCTCTACAAGGCTGCCGGAGAAATTACACGCCACTTCGGGAAGCCGTCTTTCAACCCGTGCAGCATTATCAATGCCCGTGCCGGCAAATGCCCCGAGAACTGTAAATGGTGTGCCCAATCCGGACACTACCATACCGGTTCCGAAGTCCATGGGATTGCTCCGGCTGACAAGGTGGTGGCACAGGCCAAGCGGGACGAGAAGAAAGGTGTGAGGCGCTTCTGCCAGGTGACGAGCGGCCGGTCCGTAAAAGGGGATGACTTGGAAAAGATTTGCGAGAACTATCGTGAACTGGGAAAAAATACCCGTCTTTTCCTGTGTGGCTCGCTGGGACTGTTAGGGAAAGGAGAGCTGCAACAGCTCTGGGATGCAGGCGTGAGACGCTATCATTGCAATCTGGAAGCGGCACCTTCCTTTTTCCCACAATTGTGCACGACCCATACCATTGAGGAGAAGATACAGACTCTGAAATGGGCCAGGGAGATTGGTTTTGAGATATGCAGTGGTGGGATCATAGGCATGGGGGAAACACGTGCCCAACGTATCGAGCTGGCCATCGCATTGCGAGAGGTGCGGCCGGAGTCTATTCCTATTAATATTCTGTCGCCTGTCAAGGGCACTCCCCTGTCCGATACGGCTCCCATTGACGATGAGGAGATATTGCTGACCGTAGCTGTTTTCCGTTTCCTTCATCCCGGGGCGGAATTGCGCTTTGCCGGGGGAAGGGGCAGGCTCTCACGTGAAGTACAATTGGAAGCACTCGAAATCGGCATCAATGCCGCTGTGGTAGGCGACTTGCTGACTACGACCGGTTCCTGCATAGACGAAGATAAGGCGTTGACCACCGAAGCCGGCTATCACGTCTGGTTGTAACGAGGAATCTGAAACGAAAAGGAGGAGGAATGATTGATTTCACGGAAGAGGAACTTCAACGTTACAGCCGGCATATCCTGTTGCAAGAAGTCGGAGCGGAGGGACAGGAAAGGATACGACGGGGGCGTGTGCTCGTTATCGGTGTCGGTGGGTTAGGGTCACCTGTCGCCCTCTATCTGGCAGCTGCCGGAGTGGGGACAATCGGCATTGCGGACGGTGACACGGTGGAGCTTTCCAACCTGCAACGCCAGGTGATACACTTCACGCCGGACGTGGGGCGCAACAAGGTGGATTCCGCCGGAGAGAAACTGCGGAAGATAAATCCCCATGTCCGCATCAACACCTATCATGAGAGCCTTACAGTGGAGAATATTTTGGATATCGTCAGAGAATATGACTTTATCGTGGACGGTACGGACAATTTCCCCACCAAGTATCTTATCAACGACGCCTGCGTCCTGGCAAGCAAACCTTTTACCCAGGGGGGAATCCTGCGTTTCGAAGGACAGATCTTCACCCATCTTCCGGGCACGGCCTGTTACCGGTGCCTGTTCGGTGAGCCTCCTGCAGGCGGCTCGCCTTCCTGCTCGCAAGCGGGCGTACTGGGAGCCATAGCCGGCATAGTGGGTAGCATTCAGGCGGCAGAGACCTTAAAATATCTGACCGGAACGGGAGAACTTCTGACCGACCGTCTGCTGACATTCGATGCCAGGACCATGGAATTCCACCGGATAGAGTCTTGCCGACAAAACGATTGTCCCTTGTGCGGAATACACCCCATGCTAGAAGAGCTTGTCAGTTATGGACAGCCAGTGTGCGATTTGAAACCACACCGGAATCCATAGCAGGTCCTTTGGTACTGACGTTAAAAAACACAATAAAATGGGAATCATAGAAAACGCAATTTATTGTCAAAGTACAACTGGCGTGAGGAAACTTTCACTCATCGCCTTCAGCGGAGATTTCGACAGGCTGACTGCCGTTTTCACGCTGGCTACCGGCGCCGCTGCCGTCGGTTACGAAGTAAACATATTCTTTACCTTTTGGGGACTGGATGCCATCAAGCGGAAACAGGGACGCTCTTTTACAGGCAGGGGATTCCTGTCCAGGGTATTCGGTTTCATGATGGGGGGACTGGGAACAGCGCCGGCCAGCCGTTTCAATTTCATGGGGCTGGGACCGAAAATATTCCGTTACATGATGCGCAGGAACAACGTCGCCACACTGGAAGAACTGCTGGATGCTGCCAAGGCACTTGGCATCCACCTATATGCCTGTGAGATGGCGATGCACATTCTCGGACTGGAAAAAGGCGACTTCATCCATGAAGTGGAGGATGTCCTGGGAGTGGCCACTTTTCTGAAACTTTCCCAAGGGGGGCAGACCTTATTTGTATAACAACGTCAAAAACAAAAAGATGAACCATATACTTGACATTACCCGGGAACACTGCCCCATGACCCTCGTCCGCACCAAACTGCGACTTGCACAAATGGCCGAAGGCGATACGCTGGAAGTCCTTTTGTGCAAAGGAGAACCGTTGGATAACATACCCCGCAGCCTGCAGGAGCAAGGTTATAGGGTGCTTTCCATAAAACATTATGGAGGGGGCACTTATAAAGTTACAATAGAAAAATAAGAAAAACATGCTCCAGCATCCTGGACATACCGATATTATAAAATACCGCAGATGCGGTATGTAAAAATGCCATTAGAATGGTATTGTGTGGCTTTCGGTTCCGATTTATCTTTGCACTATGTTTTTAATACATCATAAAAGAAGATAATAGTTTATTGAGTTTAAGGTAAAAGGAAAAGAGATGGTAAAAAACAGAAAGTTAAATCGGTTTCGATGGTCAGCAGTCTATGTCTGTTGCCATAGAGACATGCGAATGTGCCACCTGGCACAATAATACAATAATGAACCGAGAAGGATGATCCCTTTCCGTACTGTTATGCAATTGGCTTACAGTCATTCCATGGAAAGAAAGACGGAAGTCTTATGGAAAGAAGTGAATTACAAACTTTAAAAATAATAATTGATATGACTACAATACGATATAATTTCAGACAAATATTCATTATGGTTCTGTTGACTGTTTTCTCTTCATCTTATGCGGCAGACAAACCTCAAAAAGTGATCACCGTCACCATCCCCAAGTTTGGTAGCGGGCTGGTGGAAACTTGGATCAAGAAATATACAGAGGCACATCCCGACGTGCAGATACGCCTTGTTGCAGGTAGCGACGAGGAAGCCGATTTGCGTTTTGTGTCAGAGATTGCCGGTGAGGAAGATAAGGCAGACAGCCGCGTGACCTATGTGGGGCGGTATGCTTTGTTGCCTGTTACGACTGTTCAGAATCCGTTGTATGAACAGATAACCCGTCGTCGTTTCGATGAGAAGGCATTGAAGAAACTCTTTTTCCAGCATAACGCCTTGCAAGAGGTGGAGAATGGTAAGAAGAGAGATGAATTGCGCGAAGGAGTTACTGTTTACTCCGGGACTAACCGCGTTTCGGGTGCCAATGCTTTTGCCGCTTATTTCGGTTATCAGACAGCCCAGTTGCGTGGCAAGCGTATTGCCGGTGATGACATCTACCTGTTGACCGCTATCAGCAAAGACCACACAGGAGTTACTTTCAACAACCTGACTTATCTTTTTGATCTGGAGAGCCGTAAGTTAAAACCCCAATTGTCCTTGTTGCCATTGGATGTAAAGAAAGAACAGGGCGAAATCCTGCGCAACGGTGATTTGGATGAAACGTTGCAGTTGCTGGAGAATGACGCCATCACTCTGGTACCGCTACGGGAGGTAGGGTTTGCCTACAAAGACAAGCACATAGTGGCTGGCTTCTTGCATTGGATTGTCAGTGAAGGACAGCAATACAACCATGACTTCGGCTTCTTGACCCTTGACAAAAAGCAGGCGCAGAAAGAGAAGAAGCAGTTGGAAACGAAGCTGCTGACCAGCCGGTAACGAATCGGTAAAGACAACAAATATAAATACAACTAAATCAAAGTACAATCATGCAAATTATATATCGTTTGGGGACTATCCTGCTGTTGCTTGGCGGGATAGTCGGGGGAGCCTTTGCGCAAATCCAAGTGAAAGGACGTGTACTCGATGCCAACAACAATGAGCCGGTGATAGGGGCTGCCCTCTCGGTGGTAGACGAACATTCGGGGGCACTGACCGACATCGACGGTAACTTCGTTGTCAGTGTCAAGGAGTTGCCTGCCGTCATCAACGTTAGCTTTGTGGGATACCGCAGCCAGCAGGTGGATGTTTATGACAATAGCGAACCGATCTTGATTTCGTTGACAGAGACTACCGATGTGTTGCAAGAGGTGGTGGTAGTGGGTTATGGCGTACAGAAACGGCAAGAACTGACCAGTGCCATCTCTACCGTCAATAAGGACTTGCTGAAACAGACACCTCCCTCTGTGGAGAGTGCGTTGGCGGGTGCGGTGGCTGGTCTGAACGTGTCGGTTACTTCCGGGCAGCCTGGAGCATCTTCTACTATCCGCATCCGTGGTGGCAACTCCATTACGGGAGGCAATGAACCGCTTTACGTCATCGACGGTTTCATTATCTATAACGATGTCACCGCCAACCGCACCGATGCCGGTGGCAGTGACGCTACGCTGGACCCGCTCTCTTTTATCAATCCGTCAGACATTGAGAGCATTGAAGTCTTGAAGGATGTCAGTGCGACTGCCATCTATGGTACAAGAGGGGCCAACGGTGTCATCATTGTGACCACCAAAAAAGGCAAGCGCGGCAAGGATAACATCAGCTATCAGGCGAACTTCGGCTGGCAGCACATCGGTAAAAAGATGGAGTTTCTCAATGCCCGCGAATGGACGGAGCTGTATAACGAAATCCGTACTTCGGAAGGTACACCCGAGTTGCAGCTTCCTCTGCCGGAGAACGAACAGGGCTATGACTGGCAAGACGCAGCCTTGAGAACCGGTTTCACGCAAGAACACCAGCTCTCTGTTATTGGTGGTGACGAACGTTCCCGTTACTCCATTTCAGGTAATTACAAACATCAAGATGGTATCATCCGGGGGACGGACTTGAAGCGTTATAACGGACGTATCAACTATGACCGTGACTTGCTAGAGAAGTTAAAGGTGGGTATTACGATTTCGGGAGCATTTACCCAACTGAATGGGTTACGTAACAGGAACGAGAACAATGCTCCGAACACGTGGGTGTCTGCCATTTCGAATATTCCTATTATTCCTATCTATGCCGAAGACGGCGGATTCAACTATGAGCCGAACGAACTAAGTACGGTGTCTTACAATGGTAAGGTCCCCAATCCGATATCCGACTTGGAGAACGTGAAAACGCTGACTGAGAATACCCGCATCTTGACCATCGCCTATGCCGAGTACGAACTGCTCCGTGGGTTGACATTGAAAGCCAATCTGGGATTAGACTTGAGCAATACCCGCCAAAGCAATTATGCACCGTCGTACACTACGCCGGGAGCGTCAAAGAACGGTTTGGCTGCCATCGGGCATAAATCGGTTTATACTTGGCAATCGGAATATACAGCCAACTATAGTCGTGTCTTCCGTAACTTGCACTCATTCTCTGCCTTGGTCGGATATACGGCACAACGTACCGACAAGCGCGGCTCCTCTGCTTCGTCTTACGGATTTGCCAATGATGCTACCGGTTATAACAATCTGGCAAGTGGCGGAACGCCTTTGTTCCCCACCAGTGAATCCTATAGTTCTACGTTGAATTCTGTACTGGGACGTGTCACTTATTCTTTCGACCAACGTTATAATGCCACAGTGACATTGCGTGCCGACGGCTCTTCACGTTTTGCTAAAGGACATCAATGGGGTTATTTCCCTTCCGTAGGTCTTTCCTGGAACATCGACAAAGAGCGTTTCCTTCATTTGGGCAAGCAAGTATCTTTCTTGCAACTGCGTTTGAATGGAGGTGTAGTGGGAAATCAGGAAATCGGTGATTTTCGTTATATAGCCAATATTGTTCCCAACACTTATTACTTTAACGATGTTCCTGTGACAGCTTATGTGGTAGAGAACCTGCCTAACCCGAATCTGAAATGGGAAACGACAGCTTCCTATAACATCGGTCTGAGTACGGGATTCTTTGACAGCCGGTTGACTTTCACCATTGATGCTTATTACAAGAAAACGTCTGATTTGTTGCTTGATGTACCTATTGAATCTTCTACCGGTTTCAGTTCGGCACTACGCAATATCGGTAGTGTATCGAATAAAGGTATCGAGTTCGAAGCGACAGGAATCTTGCTCCAGCAGAAAAACTGGAACTGGAAGGCGTCTGTTAATTTCGCCACGAATGCCAACCGGGTGGAGAGCCTGGGGGATGCCGAATCTTTCTTCCCGTCGTTCAACGGAATCGGAACCCTTCAGTATATACAGCCCCTTATCGTGAAAAAAGGAGAACCCCTCGGCTCTTTTTACGGGTATAAGTTTGTGGGCATTGTGCAAAAAGACGAAGATATCAGTAAACTCCCTCCACAATCTACCGAGGCATTGGCTCCCGGTGTGGTGAAATATGAGGATGTGAATCATGATGGAGTGGTAAACGAACAAGACCGTACCATCTTGGGCAACAGCCAGCCTAAGTTTACCGGCGGTTTCAACACTACGTTGAGTTATCGCAATTTCGACCTTTTCATTTCTTTGCATGGCAGCTATGGCAACAAGCTTTTCAATACGTTGCGTGCCCGTTTTGAGAAGACCAGTACTTCGTACAACTCCTTAAAGTCTGTTGTCAACCGTTGGACGGAGGACAACCCTTCAAATACGATTCCGAAGGCAAGCAATTCGACTTCTATTGTGTCCGATGACCGATATGTGGAGGATGCCTCTTTCCTGAAAGTACGTAATGTGACATTAGGTTATAACTTGCCGTTGAAACACATTACTCCGGATGCTAAATTGAGGCTGTTCGTATCCTTGCAGAATTTCTTTACACTGACCAAGTATTCCGGTTACGACCCGGAATCCAACCGGAATGGGGTAGACGAGAGCAGCGGTCTGTACCAAGGTGTTGATTTCGGTACTTATCCTTCTGCCAAGACCGTACAGTTTGGTGTTAACCTCACCTTGTAAGTCGCAAATGATTGCATAATAGTTCGTTATTTAAAAATCTTGAGATATGAAAAAGATAATATATGCTTTATATATAGGTGCCTTGCTCGGGGCAAGCAGTTGCGCAGACCTTGACATCAATCCGGCAAGTTCCATCGACAAAAACCTGTTTTACAATACGGCGGAGGATGCTGAAAGTGCGGTGAACGGTATCTATGCCATTCTTACCAATTGGTCGACAGATTTTCAGGGAATGTACCAAAATCTGACTATCTACATGGGAGACCTTACAACGGAATATGTACGTGCCGGTGCCAATACCAACAGTGCCCACATCCGGGAACTCAGTAACATGGCAGTGCAACCCAATAATATTTTTGTGGAAGATGGTTGGGCGGAGTCTTATATCGGTATCAACCGTGCCAATATCGTAATAGACCGCCTTTCGGAAAACGATAATATAGATGTAACCGTACGTGACCGGTACATCAATGAAGCTAAATTCCTTCGTGCCTTGTTCTATTTCAATATCGTCCGTTGGTGGGGTGATGTACCTCTAATCTTGCATGACGGTGAGGGAGAAGGAAGCACGCGTACCCCGGTCGATGAAGTGTATGCCCAGATAGTTTCCGATTTGGAGGGGGCTTCGCATTTGCCCGATGTCTTTTCGGAAAGTACGGAGGGAAGAGCTACCAACGGTGCGGCACTCGCCACTTTATCCAAGGTGTATCTTACGTGGGCACAGACGGCATCTCCCCGCGGTAAAGCCGAAAGCCGTGACTTTTATGCCAAGTCCATTGAATATGCCGACTGTGTTATTGCTTCCAATAAGTACAGGCTGGTAGAGGATTTTACAGAACTGCATGCAGTAGACAAGAAAAACGGTCCTGAGCACATCTTCTCTATCCAGCATGCCGAGTTGAGCAATGTCACCGGGCACTGTACCTTTGCGATGGGATGGAGCGATTCCGAACCGGTACTTATCACCAACGATGTCCGTTTCTACGAAGAAATGGATGACGCCGATCAACGCAAAGCCGGCAGTTGGGCAAAACGTCTGTGGAATCCCAATACGAATGAATACTTTACGTTTAAAGTCCCGCTGTTTCGCAAGTACATAGATACCATCAACTATGCCAAGAACCAATTTGCCGGACGGAATACAAATAATGTCTATATCCGGTATGCGGAAGTGCTTCTTATCAAAGCAGAAGCCGAGAATGAGTTGAATGGTCCTACTTCCAATGCTTATGAGGCTATTAACCAGGTACGTCGTCGCGCCTATCGCCATTTTCCGGTTACCGTTCCTTCTATGCACGATTTGCCGGCAGGACTTTCGCAGTCTGAATTTCGTGAGTGGTTGCAACAGGAACGTTTCAATGAGTTTATTCTTGAAGGGCAACGTTGGTTCGACCTGGTAAGATGGCACATCTTGGTGAAAACCCTGAAACGAGACAAACCCGATATCTCTTTCAAGAATTATCTGTATCCCATTCCGGGAAGCCAGATTTCGTTGAACCCCAAGTTGACGCAAAATTGGGGCTACTCTGGAGAAACCGGGGCATCTCCCTATGAAGGATTTGAATAGGCAGTCGGGATATCCATAGAGACAATAACTTGTTTTATATGATTTCAAATGAAGTAAGAACATGAGCAATCGCAGAGATTTTTTAAAGAAGGGAGGATTGCTGTCAGCAGGTCTTCTGGTTGGTGGTAACCTGTTTCGTGCTGTTGCATCCACATCTCAGCTGGATACGGAAGGGATTACCTATCTCCCCGCACAAGTGCGCGAAACCCGTAAGGCATGTTACCAGTTTGCTTTGCAATATTTCCACGTATGCAAGTCATTGGTCGATGTACTGGGTGAGAAGGAAGCTTTTCCTCTTGTACAACGGATTGTTTTTGAGTTAAGCCTGGACCGTAGCGACCGAATGCGGGAAGAAGCTCGCAGGCAGGGCTTGGAACCGACATTGGAGAACTTCCGGAAAGTGACGGACTTGGCTCGTAGTGCATGGGATAGCTGGACACCGGCAATGGGTGGCGTGACATGCCCTTACGCAGAAATATGGTTGCAATATTATGATGAATATCCATGGTTCAAGCGTTTTGCACCTCTGTTTTGCGATGTGATAGATACTACAAACATCGAGAACTTTACACGTACGACTTCTCATCGTATTACTAAAAACCTGCTTTGGGGAGACAGTTCCTGTGAGCGGGAATATTTCGAGAGTGACAAAGTGAAACAAGGCGAATTCACCTATGGGAAACGTAATGCATAACCCTTTATCGCCGATAAACTTTAAACGAGTAAGAAATGAAAAAGATTTTTATTACAACATTCTTCTTGGCAACATTGGTGTCCGGAAGTTTTGCTCAAAAGAAGACGGCAAGAGACAAAGAACTCAATAATGCAGCCATTTCATACCTGAACCGTTCGTTCGGGGTGTATGACCGGTTGCAGAAAAGTATATGGAGCAACCCGGAACTGGGATTCCTGGAAACAGAAAGCAGCAGGAAACACCAGGACCATCTGCGCGAGAAAGGGTTTGCCATCGAAAGCGGAGTGGCGGGTATGCCCACTGCGTATGTGGCTACTTACGGGCACGGCTCTCCTGTGATTGCCATCTTGGCAGAGTTTGATGCCCTGCCCGGTATGTCGCAAGACACGGTACCTTATCGTAAGCCATTGGTAGAGGGAGGAGCCGGACATGCGTGCGGTCACAATGTATTTGGAAGCGCTTCGGTGGCAGGAGCGGTTGCCATTAAGGAGTGGTTGGCTGCAACCGGGCATGAAGGTACTGTCAAGGTATATGGCACACCAGCCGAAGAGGGTGGTGGTGGAAAGGTCTACATGGTACGTGACGGCTTGTTCAATGGGGTCGATATTGTGCTCGATTGGCATCCTGCCACAGAAAATAGCGTGAAGACCGGTACAGGAACTGCCATACAGATGATAGACTATACATTTCGTGGCATTCCGGCACATGCTGCCGGCAGTCCGGACAAAGGACGTTCGGCATTGGATGGTGTTGAAGCATTCGATTATATGGTCAACTTGTTGCGGGAGCATGTGCCCACCTCTTCCCGCATCCATTACGTGATTACGAACGGTGGGGAGGCTCCTAACGTAGTTCCGGATTATGCCAAAGTGTCTTACTATATACGTAGTCCCAAACGTGACATTTTGAAAGGCTTGACGGAGTGGATAGGAGCAGCTGCACAAGGAGCCGCATTGGGTACCCAAACCACTGTAGAGGTGGAGATTATCGCCGGATTTTATGAGCATTTGTATAACCGGACCTTGTCGGAGGTATTGCAAAATAAATTGGAACTGGTAGGAGGTGTGGAGTATGACGAACGCGAACGGACCTTTGCCCGTGAAATCGTAAAAACACTGGGACAACCGGAGAGCATACTGGACAAGGCACTTGCCATACGGCCCTTGCAGCAGGAATTCACTTCCGAGGGAGGTGGCTCGAGCGATGTTGGCGATGTAAGTTGGAATGTTCCTACCGCGAGTTTCGGAACGGCGGCTTTTATTCCGGGCAGTGCAGGTCACAGTTGGCAGAACGCGGCTTCTGCAGGTACCACCATCGGAACCAAAAGCTTGATAAATGCCGCTAAGGTTTTTGCGTTGTCTGCCATAGAACTGTATACGCATCCGCAGTTAGTGGAACGGGCAAAGGCGGAGTTTGAACAACGCCGAGGTAGTAACTTCAAGTATGAGCCTTTGCTGGGCGATCGTAAACCGGCACTGGACTACAGAATAAAACAGAAATAATGATTTATGCGAATCAGAAGTTGAAAATCTCTTCTGATTCACAGTTTAAAAGTTTGTAATTTAGTTAATTACCCTTTTGTAATCTCATTAAAATCAGTGTATTAGAATGATAATTCCAGTTGTTTTCTAATTATGATTCCTAAGGAGAAAAAGTTAAAACTAATAGGTTTGTATATGTATATCTGTGATGTCTATAGGTCTTCTCTACGTTTCTGCTGCCAGAGATTCTGCAACAACTCCAATCCCGAGTTTACAGACGAGGAGGTTCTTACCGTCTATCTGTTCTGCGGTTACTGCCAGAGATACTTCGGCATCAAGGAAATGCATACTTTCGCCAAGGAGTATCTGTCATCGTGGTTTCCAAAACTGCCGTCTTATAAGACATTCAATACACGTTTAAACATGCTTTCAGAAGCATTTAAAGTGTTGGTGGAAACCATAATACAATCATTCAAGCTCGAAGATTGCGACTCTCTCATATCCATTGTGGATTCCATGCCGATTGTAACCTGCAAAGGAAAGAACCGGGAAGGGAAAGTCGCAACGGAGATAACATCAAAAGGGTATTGCTCTACCAAGAACATGTACTACTATGGCATGAAACTGCACATGGTAGGACAGCGAAGGGAAGGGAGAATAACTTTTCCTGAGATGATGGCTCTGACACTGGCTTCGGACAACGACCTGACCGTATTCAAAAACGAGTTCGTGCCATATCTGTACGGAAAGATCGTTCTTGCGGACAAGATTTACAGCGACTTTTCTTTCTTTGGTGAAAGCAATCCGGTTAAAGTACTTACTCCACATAAGGAGATTAAAGGAGGGTCGGAAGTGCTCAAACAAAGGGATAAAGCCGCCAGAGACTTGTTCTCTAAAGCAGTGTCCAAGGTCAGACAGCCTATAGAAGCCTTTTTCAACTGGCTGAATGAAAAAACAGAAATTCAAAGAGCGTCTAAAGTAAGAGTTAGCAAGGGACTGTTAGTACATACCTTTGGAAAGTTGGCCATCGCTCTACTTACATATGTCAATTTTTAATTTTTGAATCAGGTCGCCAACTCCTGATTCGCATGATTAGTAAACAGTTTAATGATAGCATTATGAAGAAAAGTGTGTTTTTTATTGCAGTTTTGTCTGCATGGAGTGTGATAGCATTGCCTGTTCAGGCTCAAGCCCAAGAACCTTTTACCCAGAAAGCTAACAAGCGTGAGTTGATATTGTCTGTATTGGACCAGTCCAAGCCGAATCAGTATGTTCCGGCAGCCTTCTTCCTGCATTTTGAACACAAGCTGGGTGCCAAGGCTGTACAAGATCATATCAATTTCTTCCGTGCCACAAATATGGACATCGTAAAGGTTCAATACGAAGTGGTCGTTCCCCGCTTGGAGATCAAGACGCCCGACGATTGGAAAAAGGTTCCTGTATATGGCGAAGCGTTCTTTGAACCACAACTGGCAGTGATCGAGGATTTGGCACGTGAGCTGAAAGGTGAAGCTCTGGTGTTGCCTACCGTCTATTCTCCGGTCTCTCTGTTACACCAGACGGTTGGTGACAGTTTTGTGGAACTGGTGAAGAAAGACCCGGAGGCTGTTCGTCCGGCACTGGAAAATATAACTCTGAGTATAGAGAATTATCTGCGTGCCGCACGTCGGCGCGGAGCTGATGGATTCTATGTATCCAGCCAAGGGGGTGACACAAAAACCTTCGGTACGACGCCCATCTTTAAGAATGTTATCCGTCCGTATGACAAACGAGTTAGCGAAGTGGCAAACGAGATCGCTCCCTTCAATATCCTGCATATTTGTGACTATGGGAGCAGCTATGTAAGCATTGATGACTATGCCAATTACCCAGCCAGCATCATCAATCCCCCAATCCATTTAGAGAATGGAAGTGTCGATCTGAAACATGTACAAAAGGTATTCAAACGCCCTGTCTTCGGTGGTCTCGATCGCTTGGGTGTTTTAGCAACCGGTACGCTGGAAGAGGCTAAGAAAGAGGTGGACAAGGTGATGGAGAATGCTCCTGCCAACTTTATTCTGGGGGCCGACTGTACAGTACCCAGTGATACGGACTATGATAGATTGCGTGCCATCATTGACTATGTACATTCCTGGCGTTACAATCATTAAACAATATCGATATGCGTAAGCTTCTTTCCAATACGATTGTTCTACTATTGCTGGCTGTTGTTGCCGGCATACTGGCAGGCTTCTTCATCCCCGAGGCGGGGATGAAGGGCGTGTTGGTCCTTAAGCAAATCAGTGGACAGATAATTTTTTTCCTCGTTCCTCTGATCATCATCGGTTTCGTGGCTCCTTCCATCGCATCGCTGAAAGGGAGTGTTTCACGGCTGATAGTCTTTGCCTTCTCGTTAGCATACCTTTCGTCCGTAGGCGCAGCGTTCTTTGCCATGCTGGTAGGATATCAGGTGATACCTTTGCTGGACATACGGCCTGTCACCGGGTCCCTAAGGGAACTGCCGGAAGTCTTGTTCAGCCTGGAGATTCCCCCCATGTTGAGTGTGATGTCCGCTCTGCTATTCTCGGTCTTGATCGGGTTGGGATGCATTTGGATAAAGTCGAAAGAGATTGCGGAACTGCTCTTGCAATTCCGGGAGATCGTGCTGCAGCTGGTAAAACGTATTCTGATACCCCTGCTTCCATTGTATGTGGCTGCTAATTTCTGTTCGTTATCTTATGAGGGGGATATATCCCGTTTGGGGATATTTTTGCCGGTAATACTGATTGCCATAGCCTGCCATTATCTATGGTTGTTGTTGCTCTATGGATTGGCTGCCGTTTATTCCGGTAAGAACAGTTGGCAGGTAGTCAAATTTTACTTGCCTGCCTATTTCACGGCATTAGGAACCATGTCTTCTGCGGCTACACTGGGAGTAGCTCTGGAATGTGCAAACAAGAGCCCTGTCCTGGACAAGAAAGTCTCGGACTTTTCCATTCCTCTGTTCGCGAATATACATCTTTGCGGCTCCGTTCTGACGGAAGTGTTCTTTGTATGTGTCGTATCCCAGTTGCTTTACGGACAGCTTCCCGCACTTTCCACCCTTGTTTTGTTTATCTTTCTGTTGGGAATATTTGCGGTAGGTGCGCCCGGAGTTCCCGGCGGAACAGTGTTGGCCTCATTGGGCATCGTAGTTTCCGTGTTGGGATTTGACGACGCAGGCACAGCCATGCTTATCGCTATTTTTGCTTTGCAGGATAGCTTTGGAACAGCTTGCAATATTACCGGTGACGGTGCTCTGACTTTAATAATCGGTACCTTTTCAAAGCGATATTGCAAAATATGATGTAATATTAGTGAAATACCATTCGTAGCCAAGCGCTAAATACTGGTTTCTAAAAGAACCGGACTGGACACATGAAGGAATATCCCCGATGAAATTGTGGAAGAACCGGACGAAAAATAGTGGGAACTCCCCGATATTTTCCCTGTGGCAAGCGACTCCGGAGCATATAATGGGTAACGATTTAACGGCGTAACGCGCTGTTAAACCGTCTGGTTTTCGTTTAACGAAAACACAACTTGCTGTCCTCTCTACGAGGACAACATTTTTAAGTAGAACTGTAGATTGCCCCGACTGGTGCCTTCTTCCCGATGGCAACCTCTCCCGATTTCAGTCTGCTTCTTTAGAAAAGTTGTCAATTTTTACCTATATTCCAGAGACAGAATAGCTGTAGTTTCCTGTAATTGTAGAGCATACTACGATTATTCGAGACATTAGAAAGTT
>ENA-ORSC01000021-ORSC01000021.1-human-gut-metagenome-genome-assembly--contig:-NODE-21-length-137147-cov-9.364945_pt1 | contig 137147 bp, 96 predicted proteins | sample MGYA00242178_ERZ509140 | MGnify/ENA primary metagenome ERZ509140 (study PRJEB26280, sample SAMEA2338681) | human gut metagenome | biome: human gut; feature: human-associated habitat; material: faeces... | reverse complement strand
ATGGCAGACGAACACTCCGATTCTCTGCACGGGTCCTCACCTCCGTTGTTTTCTGAATGCGCTGACCAGAAGCTGCTGCGGGATATCCTCGTCCAGCAGCGCCCCGATCTCGTCCGGCGAAAGGCCTTCCTGCCCCCGCCGGCGAATCAGGATCTGCCGCGCCGCGTCAATGAGCTTTCCGGGCTTCACATCCCGGGGACACCGTTCGATGCAGGCAAAGCAGCTCAGGCACTTCCACGCGGAGACGGAATTTGCCAGCGCCTCCACGTCGTCGTTGATCACATAGGTGACAAACTGGTGAGGCTTAATGTCCATTTCGTTGAAGGACGGGCAGGAAGCGGAGCATTTGCCGCACTTCATGCACTTGAGGGGGTTCACGCCACTGATGCGTTTGATCTGTTCCACCGTACTCACGCGTCCACCTCCATAATGCCCAGCGCTTCCGCCAGAAGCTCGGTGAAATACACCACGGGCAGGCTGCTTTCCCGGCTGAGGTTATATTTGCACAGGGGGCAGGCGGTCACAAGGCATTCCGCGCCGAAGTCCGCCGCGCTCCCGGCGATCCGGCTGCACAATCTGCCGGACAGCGCCTTTTCCTTCAGGGATGTCCCCGCCGCAGCACTCGTTGCGGTAGGGGTATACCGCAGGCTCCGCCCCCAGCGCCCGGATAAAATCCTCCAGGATGGTGGGATTTTCCGGGTCGTCAAAGGCCATGACCGCGCTGGGGCGCAGGAGAAGACAGCCGTAGTACGCGCCTATCTTCCGCCCAGTCAGGGGCTTTACGACCTTTTTCTTCACCTCGTCGAAGCCGACGCGGTCGCGCAGCACCTCCAGGAAGTGCAGAACCCGGGTCTCCCCCCGGTACGGCTTGTCTAGCCCCAGATAATTGTTGGCGCGGAGCTGAGTATCCGCGTCGTTTTTCATATCGTCGTTGACGCGCTTGAGGACATGGTAGCAGGCAGAGCAGACCGCGATTAAGTCCTGCCCCTTTTCCTTGGCGTCGTTCAGCGCCCGGACGGAGGAAAGTTTGGTCGCGATTTCGTCCGCGCCCAGCGGGTACACGCCGCCGCCCCAAAACCGGCATCCACAGCCTTCTCCACCGCGCGCCACTCCGCCTGGAAATCCGTGTAATCCGCAGAATCGCGCAAATGATCGTTCAGCCCCCCCTTTACCGCAACACCTTCTCCCTGCATCAGGGCTGCAACGGCGGCCAGCTCCACGGCACACTGTTCATCCTGGCCGGCCACCATCAGACGGGCCAGCCGGGGCGGCAGGGGAAAAGCGGTCATCCTTTTTCCCGTATCCGTCAGGCTTCCATCCTCTTCCGTCGCACCCAGGGCAGCCAACAAATTCACGGCCCGCTGCATCACCAGGGGGGCAGGAACATCCAGCCAACGGAAATTTTCCGGTACGGTGACGCCCCAGGCAGCCAAATTCAAAACGGCTCCGGCCAGATCCACCCGGAAACATTCGGGCGGGTCAAAATCCTCCTTCCGGGCCTGTTCCGCCTCACTCCACAGCCGGAAACAGCGCCCCGGAGCCACGCGCCCGGCACGGCCCGCGCGCTGAGCGGCGGACGCCTTGGAAATCTTCACCAGATGCAGCGTATCCATCCCCCGGTACGGATCCCATCCGGACCGGCGGACCAGCCCGGAATCAACCACCGTACGCACTCCCTCAATCGTCAGGGAAGTTTCCGCCACATTAGTGGAAACAATGACACGGGGGATATCCCCCCGCTCCACGGCGCAATTCTGCTGCTCCGGCGCCAGAGACCCGTAAAGGGGAAAAACGTCCCGGCCGCTCATCCACGGCTTTCCTGCCAGCAACTCCACCGTTTTCCGTATCTCATACACGCCCGGCATAAATACCAGCACATCCCCGCAGTCATCCTCCCTCACCGCCTCCCGCACAACATTCGCCGCCTGCTCCCATATGGGGGGAGGAGCCACCCTGCCGCGTCCGTCACTGACCAGGCGGGGAGCCCGGTAAACGACTTCCACGGGATACTGCCTGCCTTGCGCTTCCAGAACCCGGCAGGAACCTCCCATATATTCCCGCAGCCCTGATATCTCCAGTGTGGCGGACATCACGACCACGGCCAGATCCCGGCGCGGCCCTTCCTGCAGATCCAGCACACGCCCCAGGGATAAATCCCCGGAAAGGCTGCGTTCATGGAACTCATCAAACACCACGGCGCTCACCCCTTCCAGGGAGGGCCGTTCCGTCAGCCAGCGCTCCAACATGCCGTCCGTCACGTACGCGATACGGGTGCGGGAGGAAATGTACCGTTCAAAACGCACCGCATACCCCACTTCTTTTCCCAGCTCCACCCCGCGCAGCCGGGCCACATGCCGCGCCAGCAGGCGAGCGGCCATCCGCCGGGGCTGTACAACGACAATCAGGCCACGGTCTCCCAGACCGGCGTCATCCATCATCGGAGGAACGCCGGTGGACTTGCCGGAGCCGGTAGGAGCTTTCAACAAAATGCGCGGAGAAGGAACCCGCAGAGCCTCCATCAATTCTCCGCGGATTTCCTCAATGGGAAGAGAAGAAAAAACCATACCGGGTTACAGGGAATCCGTTCGTGCCGGGGACATTCAGCCGATGCAGGCCAGCAGAAACCAGAAAAACGGCACGGTAAAGGAAGGGCTGTCAATCAAATCAAAAATTCCTCCTATCCCCGGCAGCAGGGAACCGGAATCCTTGATGGCCAGGCTGCGTTTAACCAGGGACCCGGCCAGATCCCCGTAAACGGAAAGCAGGAAAATGAGGGATGTGCATCCCATCAGTACCAGTACCTGGGTTATGGACAAGACGGAAATTCCGAACATCGGGAAAACCAGCCCTATGGCCGCCGCATTCGTCAGCACCCAGGAACCGAGGAGGCCCTCCCACGTTTTCTTGGGGCTGATGTGGGGAATGAGCCTGCGGGAAAAAAGGCGGCCGCCCAGCAGGAACCCGCTCACGTAGGCAAAAATGTCCGCCATCTTCGTTACCAGAACGACCCACAGCACACACATGACAATGGCCGGATAAACATACCCCGCCCTCATATACGCCAGATGCAGGGCCAGAATGGCAAAAGAGAACAGCCAGACGGGATAAATAAAGGAAAGCAGCGTAGTACCCACAGAACGGAGAGCCCTGCTTCCATCCACCGGGTACTTCATCTCACGGATGAAGGCAACCACTACCAGGAGGACCGGAGCGGCAAGTGCCACCAGAAGAGGAAGGGGGATGAGGAAAGAAACCTGTTCCGCAAGGGCGCTTTCCCGGAATTTAGTGATGCAGCATGACCAGGACAGCAATACGGGGTACGCCACTCCGAAAAGAAAGCTCAAGTTCGGCTGGGAGGCTTTTCCGGAACGCAACAGCATGTGCCGCCATTCCCAGGCGGCCAAAATACAGAAAATGCAGACCAGACCGTAATACCCAAGTTCGCAGTCCCACCACAAAGCCCCGGCCAGCAACCCAAGCAAAACCACGGTGCTGAATGAACGCTGCAGCAGAACACCCATCTTGCTTCCGGAAAAACTCTTGTCCCGATTCGGTATGCTCATCATCACGCGAAGTGTACAGAAAACCGTTGCAACCTCAATCCTGAAATGCTTCCTCTCCTGCGGCGTCTCTTCGGAAAACGTCCGTTCTCCCCATCCTCACCCTCCCCGCTGCAAACAGGAAAGCAGTCATCCCGCCACTTTTCCCTCTCCGGGAAGGATGCAGCAACGGAAAACCAAAGAAAACACGCAACAACAAAAAGCGGAAGAAATGCGGAAAAAACATCCGTAAAATGAAATCCATTTCCATGCAGCTCCAATATGACAAATGCCGGACTTCCGCACAAAATTTCAAACTTTATGGTGGATTTATCCACCCATGAATTCTCTTCTTTCCTCCCCCTGCCGCCGCCGGATATTTCCGGATGAACCGGCTTCCATTTACTCTTGTCCTCTTCCGGAAACAAGGAGAGCAAAATAGCGTCATGTGGACGTTTTATAAGATAGACAATCACCTGCAAATCAGTAACACTTACATCCCGGCGCCAGCTTTTTCCCCAAATGGAAAAAAACGCACCCTTTTCCGTTATGAACATGCACTCATTCCGTTGGATTAGACTCACCGCATTCTCGGCCCTGGCCGCAGCCGCCATTACTTCCTGCGCCTCTGCGGCTACGGACTTCAACCAGGTGGGCAAGCAAATGTCCCTGCTGCTCCAGAATTTCCACTTCTCCCGCAAAGAATTCAGCGATGAACTATCCGCCAAATTCCTGGAAACCTACCTGCGCAAGGTAGACCCCAACAAAATATTCTTCACCCAGCAGGACGTAGACGCACTCAAAAGAAAATACGGTAAGGAGCTGGACGACTACCTTATGTCCGGCCAGATGATGGATGCGGCCCAGGCCATGCACGCCCTTTACCGCCAGCGCGCCATGCAGCGCATCTCCTATGCGCGGGATTTGCTGAAAAAGGGAGGCTTCACCTTTGACAAAGACAAGTCTATCGAACGTTCCCGCCGCAAAACAGCCGCGTGGCCCAAGGATGAGGCGGAAATGCAGCAGGTCTGGAAAGACATGGTGGAGGAACAGCTCCTGTCCGAAATCCTGCGCCGTGAAACCGTAGCGCGCCTGGCCAAGGAACAGAACAAGCCCGATCCCCTGGCCAATGAAAAACCCGCGGAGGAAAAACTGCTTATGCGTTATGAACGCATTCAACGCAATATTCAGGAAACGGATCTGGAAGACGTAGCGGAAACACTGCTCAGCGCCGTAGCCTTGACGTATGACCCGCATACGGATTACATGGGTGCGCGCCAGGTGGACCGTTTCAAAATCTCCATGGGTACGGAACTCACCGGCATCGGCGCCCTGTTGGGCAGTGAAGACGACGGTTCCACCAAAATTACCGGTATCGTTGTAGGAGGACCGGCTGACAAATCCGGAGAATTGAAGCTGAACGACCGCATCGTTGCCATTGACTCCGACAACTCCGGAGAAATGGTGGATATCCTGTTCATGAAGCTGGACAAAGTGGTGGATATGATCCGCGGAGCCGAAAATACCCAGATGCGCCTGAAAGTAGAGCCGGCAGACGCCCCCGGACAGGCCAAAATCATTACGCTGACCCGCTCCAAGGTACCTCTGAAGGATGAACTTGCCAAAGGTGAAATCATTGAACTTACCGGAGCTCCGGAAGGCAGGAACCGCATTGGCGTGCTGAGCCTTCCCTCCTTCTACGCAGACATGGAAGGCGGAGACCGCCGCTGTGCCAAGGATGTCAAAAAAATCCTGGAACGGATGAACAAGGAAAATGTGGATGGCCTGGTAATTGACCTGCGCAGCAACGGCGGCGGTTCCCTGGAGGAAGTGCGCCTGATGACGGGCTTCTTTACCGGAAACGGCCCCGTGGTACAAATCAAGGACACCCGCGGCAACGTGGATATCAAATCCGCCCACAACCGCCAGAAACTCTTCAATGGCCCCATTGTGGTGCTCATTAATAAACTCAGCGCATCCGCCTCTGAAATTCTGGCCGCGGCCCTTCAGGATTACGGCCGCGCCGTGATTGTGGGGGATGAATCCACCTTCGGGAAGGGGTCTGTGCAACAGCCTGTGGACATCGGCCAATACCTGCCTTTCTTCGCGGCCAGAGACCGTGCGGGCCTGCTGAAAGTCACTACCCAAAAATTTTACCGTGTGGCGGGCGGCTCCACCCAGCTCAAAGGCGTGGAAAGCGATATCCAGCTTCCCACCGCTACGGCGGCATTCGAGCTGGGAGAAGACATTCTGGACTACGCGATGCCCTATGACCAGATTACGCCCTGCACCAACTACAAAAAGGACTCCTCCATCGCGGCCATGCTGCCCGTGCTGAAAGATGCCAGCGCGAAGCGCGTGGAAAAAGACCGCGACCTCCAGATTGCCAGGGAAGATATCGCCATGATGAAACAGCGCATCAAGGACAACAAGCTTTCCCTGAACAAGAAAATCCGGGAACAGGAAAACTCCGCCCTGGAAGAACGCCGCAAATCCATCAACAAGGAACGTAAAATCCGCTTCGCGGAAATGGCCAAGGAAGACGCAACCAAATACAAAATTTACCGCCTGACGCTGGATGACGTCAACGCCAAGGAGCTGCCCCTGGCGGATCCGGAAAAAGACAATGAACAATTCATGCACCTGGCGGAAGACCCCACGGCAGAACTGGACGACTCCCCGGAATACCCCTCCGGCCTTGATCCGGAACTCCGCGAAGGCATCAACATCGTCCAGGATATGCTGAAGCTGGAATCCTCCGGAAAATAACGGCTCGCTCCTCGCGAACCTCCTTGCCGCCCCGGCCCCATTCAGGGAACCGGGGTTCTTTTTTCCGAGGCAATTCCGGGAGCCGTGCCTCCCGAACAGCCCGAAATGAATCCGGGGCTTGCCAGCCGGAGGGAAATAAGGCAGTATTTTTGCCCGTCAGCAATGAGCACCACCATGAATACGACATACAAAATTGCCATCGGCGCGGATCACGCCGGAGTCGATCTCAAGGAAACCGTAGCAGAACTCCTCAAGGCATGGGGTCATGAAGTGACCGACATGGGAACCATGACCAAAAATTCCTGTGATTATTCCGACTACGCCAATGCAGTCGCAAGCAGCATTGCTGACGGCACCAACGACCGCGGCATCCTTATCTGCCGGTCCGGCATCGGCATGAGCATTGCCGCCAACCGCTGGGTGGGCGTCCGCGCCGCCCTCTGCCGCACGGCCCCTGCTGCGGCCCTTTCCCGCCAGCACAATGATTCCAACCTGCTCTGCTTGGCTTCCGCCTATGTGGACAATGAAAGTGTGGAAGACGTCCTGGACGCCTGGCTGCATGCTGACTTTGAAGGCGGACGCCATGAACGCCGCGTCGTTAAATCCTCCGGTAGCCCCCTGCAATGGACGGACCCGGAACTGGCGGGCCTCATCCAGGAGGAAGGACGCCGGGAAAGCAACAACATTGAGCTGATTGCCTCCGAAAATTTCACCTCTCCCTCCGTCCGGGAAGCCCAGGGCTCCCTGCTGACCAACAAATACGCGGAAGGCTATCCCGGCAAGCGCTGGTATGGCGGTTGCGAGGTGGTGGACAAAGTGGAACAGCTCGCCATTGACCGCGTGCTGAAAATTTTCGGCGGGGATCATGCCAACGTGCAGCCCCACTCCGGTTCCCAGGCCAACATGGCCGTTTACTTCTCTGTTCTGAAGCCGGGCGACACCATTCTCACGATGGATCTCTCCCACGGCGGCCACCTCACCCACGGACACCGAGCCAACTTCTCCGGCAAACTGTACAATGTGGTTCACTACGGCGTATCCCAGGAAACGGAAGCTATTGACTATGATGCTTTGGAAAAACTGGCTCTGGAGGTAAAGCCGCAAATGATCACGGCGGGAGCAAGCGCCTACTCACGCACAATCGACTTTGAACGCATGGGCCAGATTGCCAGGGCCTGCGGTGCCTACCTGTTCGTGGACATGGCCCACATCGCGGGCCTGGTGGCCGGGGGGCAGCACCCGAATCCGGTTCCCCATGCGGACTTCGTCTCCTCCACCACGCATAAATCCCTGCGCGGCCCCCGCGGCGGCTTCGTCATCTGCAAGGAGGAATACGCCAAAAAACTGGATGCAGCCGTCTTCCCCGGAATGCAGGGCGGCCCCCTCATGCACATCATTGCCGCCAAGGCGGCCTGTTTCGGAGAAGCTCTGAAGCCCGAATTCAAGGACTATGCGGCCCAGGTTGTCAAAAACGCCAAGGCCATGGCGGCCAAAATGGCGGAACTCGGCTTCCGCGTCGTCTCCAACGGTACGGACAACCACGTATTCATGGTAGACCTCCGCAACAAAGGCATTAACGGTGCAGACGCGCAGGAAGCCCTGGACCGCGTAGGCATCACCGTAAACAAGAACGCCATCCCGTTTGACACGGGTTCTCCCATGAAACCTTCCGGCATCCGCATCGGTACGCCTGCCGTAACCACTCGCGGCATGAAGGAAAAAGACGTGGAACAGGTGGCTGAATTCATTGCGCGTGCGCTGGCCTTGTACGCAGGTGACCAGGTATGCCCGAATCCGGAAGGCTTCTCCCAGCTTAAGGAAGAAGTTTCCGTGTTTAACCGCAACTTCCGCCTGCCTCATTAACATCTCCTGCGCATAAACGCTTTCCTGGCCGTTCCGCCTTCCCGGCGGGACGGCTTTTAACGATCCGTATTCATGGGCCACCTATACGGACCAGCCATACCGCCCGCAGGAAAGCATCCTCTGCGTCAAGGAATGGCCGGGGGTTGTCAAAATCGTGCCTTTTCCCTCCCGTATTGCGGACAAACCGGTTTGGAAATCAACTGCCATTGTCCATCCGCACTTCCTCGTCGGAACATTTGCCCTCTTCCCGGCCCAACCGGAAAACAAAGGTAGCGGCAGGTTGGGAATAATAGAACTGATGACTTGCATGCGTTGCTCCTCCATCCGCAATTAAAACAACCTGAAATCCTTTATCGGAGAATTGGATATTTTTTTCATCCCAATATCCATAGCTAGACATGACGGAATACCTCCCCATTTCCATGAATGAACCGTCCTGCTGGCGCAGAAAAGCCTTAAATTCATAACTGTTAAAATTGGCTCCCCTCGGCGTTCTCCACACTAATGCGGCTTCATGGTCCGCCTGCCAAATTACTTTGTTATCCGGATTCTCCCGGAAACAGTTTTCCAGAAAAGTCATCTCCTGCTTGTGAAAACGCAAGGCGGCAACATCCACCGGAGGATGATCGACAAGGGGAGAAGGCACGTCAAAAGCCATAACAAGGGGAACCGTGCGGCAAGAGAAAAGAAGCGTTTTAAGAGAGGCATTCATCCTCCAGATATTACTTCGTCAAAAAGACGGCTCAAGTCTCAATCACCTGATCCGCCTGATGATGCTTCAGAATGATTTATCTATCCAAAGGTCCACCGGGCCAGACAGACAAACTATCGCATCCGTCTGGTTTGACAATACAGTTCCGATACTGCTTTTCAGTTAAAAAGTCAGTTCCGCCAATAGTGACATGAGGAGTGGGAGTAGTGACTGCCGTTCTAAATTCATCATAAGGAACAGTCACGCCACCGCTCAGAACCTCAAGGAGCGCCTTTCTGGCTTCTTCCAGTTTTTCACAGCTCAGCCTGTCAATATCCCTGTACTCATCCACTTCAACCTTGGCATATTGCTGATTTATTACGGAGGCCCAATCAGGATTCTTACCGTCTTTGATTTCGCCAAATTCCGTCAATATACTCAACAAGGGATTTCGATAAGCATTCCCTTTCGTGCTGCCGGGACGATTCAACATCACCAATGCACTCGTCCTTATCTCGGCACCCTTCGTATCGGCTTCCGCATAGATGACTCGCGCCATTGGAGAGTCATAACATCGTCTCCGTCGATGAGGAAATAATGCCGTTCTGCTTTTTCTACTCTAATGTATCCTTTCCAGGTGTCAGTACGATCTTCTACATTCTGCTTGATAGGAATCAGCACGGGGTCGGCCACTCAGCTAACAAACAAATTTTTACAAAAATTTGATATGTAAAATTCTTTTATGGCCTGCCCGCGGAAGTCATGCCGTCCCACACGGGAAAGTAATAATGCAGGGTAGGTTCAGGTTCATTCAACAGGCGATAGTGCCACCATTCCGGAGCATAATTGGCAAAACCCTGTTTTTCAAAAGCCGTTTTCAGAATCATCCTGTTTCTGCGTTGGGAAGGAGTCACTAATGTAGAGTCTGTGGTGGAACTGGGATCCAGCAGGTCATGATGGCCGCCCATATCCACCGGCTTTCCGGTCTTGGCGTACAGCAGGGAAACATCCACAGCCACGCCCCGGGAATGTTCCGAAAAATCGCGCACATAGTGGTCTCCGAACACCTTGGCCTTGTCAATATGGGGATAATACCGGGACTTCATCTTTTGATCCCCGTCGTCAGTTCCCCATTTGCAAATGTCCAGCACGGCGGTATGGGGACGGTAGGCGTCATAAATTTCCAGCAGGTAACCCTGACGATACAAATCTTCCGAGACTTTTTTCAACGCCTGCGCCGCCTGAGTGCGCAGGATGGCGCGCCGACCGTGGTAACCGTCCAGCGGACGTCCTACAAAATTGTCATACCCGGCATATTTCAAATTAGTCTTCACCAGCGGAGCCACCTGGTCCACATACACAAAGCCCGGCTGCATCACGGGCTGAAGGGGCTGATTGAACGCCGGTTTGAATTCCCTGCTGCCGGAACAGGAAACCAGTAACATGAACATGCCGCATACCGCAGCTACGCAAGTCTTCATGACCACGAAGCGTAGCACGGCATGCGGCGCAAATCCGGTCAGGATTCCGTCATTTCCAGGAATCCCTTGATCTTGCTGATGCGCGTGGGATGGCGCAGCTTGCGGAGGGCTTTGGCTTCAATCTGGCGAATGCGTTCGCGGGTGACGCTGAACTGGCGGCCCACCTCCTCCAGAGTGCGGGGACTGCCGTCCCGGAGGCCGAAGCGCTGTTCAATAACTTCGCGTTCACGATCCGTGAGGGTGTCCAGAACATCCTTGATTTTTTCTTTCAGGAAAGAGAAGGAGGCTTCCTCCATGGGATTTTCCGCCGCCTTGTCTTCAATAAAGTCACCAAAGGAAGTATCGTCGGAATCCCCCACGGGGGCTTGCAGGGAAATAGGCTGCTGGGCCATTTTCAAAACGGAACGCACGCGTTCCACAGGCAGATGGATTTCTTCCGCGATTTCTTCCGGAGTGGGTTCCCTACCATACTCCTGCACCAGCTGCTTTTGCACGCGCATCAATTTATTGATGGTTTCAATCATGTGCACGGGAATGCGGATGGTGCGGGCCTGGTCTGCAATGGAGCGGGTGATGGCCTGGCGAATCCACCAGGTAGCATAGGTGGAGAATTTGTAGCCGCGGCGGTATTCAAATTTTTCCACCGCTTTCATCAGGCCCATGTTGCCTTCCTGAATCAGATCCAGGAAGGAGAGGCCGCGGTTGGTATATTTTTTGGCAATGGAAATGACCAGGCGCAGATTGGCCTCCACCATTTCATCCTTGGCCCTGCGGGCTTCGCGAAGCCATTTGCGGAGTTCCTGGTAGGCATCTCCCATCTCATCCGCAGTCATCCACATGCGAAGCTCCAGCTCTGCCAGATGTTCCTTGAGTTCCTTGTTGTCCGGTTCCAGGGCAACCTTCTTCTGCATGCGGAGCACGCGGTCGCGGGCCTCGTCAATCATGGAACAGAAATCCTCAATCACCTTGTGCTTGAAATACAGGCGACCGAAGAACTTCACCAAAGCGCCGGCAACTTTGTCGAATTCGGCCTGGCGGGCCTTGACGGACTTGGCCGCCTCCTTGCTGCGGTACAGCTTGCGAAAGGAACCGGATGCGTCCTGATGGGTCTGCTGTATCTGGGCGCAGAGCTGGGCCAGCCCTTTCATATAACGCTCACGGGAGTCTATCTTTTTGTCAAGGATAACGCGGTCAAAGCGTTCCTCATTGTCGAGCAGACGATAGGCTACGTCCAGATAGGCATTCGCAATGAAACCGAAGCGGTGCACACAGCGCTGGACGTTCTGTTCCGCGTCCTCAATTCTCTTGGAAATGGCCACTTCCTCTTCACGGGTAAGCAGGGAAACCTGGCCCATTTGTTTCAGGTACATGCGGACGGGATCATCCAGAATGTCCATCTTGGCTTCGAGCTTTTCCTCTTCGTCCTCTTCTTCCGTGCTGATGCGGGTGCGGTCCGTGTAGCTGTCCACATCGGACGCGTCAATGATGTCAAACGCCATGCTGCGCAGGCGGTCCATGATGGCCTCGTAATCCTGCTGATCGACAATGTCGTTGGGAAGGGAGTCATTAATATCGTCAAAAGTCAGATACCCCTGTTCCTTGGCGAGCTTGATAAGTTCACGGATTTTTTCCTGAATTTCCGGAGCGTCAATCGGATTCGTGATCTTGCGGCTGGCAGCCCTCTTGCGTTCCTCTTCCAGTATTTCGCTTAACTTTTTGGGCGTTTCCTCCTTCGCGGCAGGTTTGGCAGCCTTCTTCTCAGCCGGCTTCTTCTCCGCAGCCTTGGCTGGAGCTTTCTTGGCAGGGACAGCTTCAGGCGCCTTTGCCGGAGTCTTTTTGGCGGCCGGCGCCGCCTTCTTGGAGGCAGAAGCTGGAGACGCTTTTTTTGCCGGGGCCTTTTTTTCCGCAACGGGCTTGGCGGCGGCCTTTTCCGCAGCCGGAGCGGCAGCCTTGGCAGAGTTTTTTTTGACAGGAGCCGCCTTCGGAGCGGTTTTGGAATTTTTTGCGGCGGACCGGGCCGCTATTTTTTCCTTGGATTCAGAAGCTTTTTTGTTGGCGGAAGTCTTCTTGGGAGAAGAGGGGGATGGGTCACCGGATTTGGACATATCTTGAAAAGAAGAGGGCACAATTCACCATTATATCAATACCCGGAGGTATCGAGGCACTACATTGTACCCAGCAAACGCTTCAAGTCAACACTAAGTTTGGATAATTCCAGCCTTCTGGCAGCATCCGTGGAGTGATCCGCCAGTTCCGCCATCAGGGAGGCGATGTGCCTCTCCAAAGCGGCCTTCGCAATGCCGGAGCAGGCTTCCTGTACGCTCCTGTCTACATCGGGAATAGGTATGGGCTCCAGATTCAGCATGCCCAGGGCATCCCGTTCCGGCTGAGGCAGAGACACCAGAAAAGCCTGAACGGCCGCAGGGCTGTCCGGAGAAGGCAGCCTGGCCAGAATTTTTTTTAAGATGCCTCCGCCCTGCAGCAGCCGCATCGGCTCCAGCAATTCTTCAATGCGGTCCACGATAAGTCCCTGGGCACGGGAATTCTGAAGGGCCAGTTCACAGAGCACGGCCACGGCGCGATCCATTTTCACAGGAGGATGCTGCGGAACCTCCTCAGCCGTCTTACGCTCTGCGGACTGGGCCTGTTCCTGCCCCTTCCGGCGTCCGGCCATTCTGACGGCGCCGCGCAAATTATCCGCAGCCATGCGCATGCGCGTGGCTACGTCAGCCGTAGCCAGGTCCCGGGCCACCGGATCGCTCATGCAGGCCAGCAGGGCCGTCATCTCACGGGCAAAAGCGGCGCTGGAAGCAGCGTCATCCAACAAACCGCTCTCCCTGGCCCGTTCAATGCGAACCTCAAAGAAGGAACGGGCCCGTTCCACCATCCCAGAAAAAGCCTCTTTCCCCTCCCTCTTCATGAAAGAATCCGGATCGTCCCCGGCAGGAAGGTTCACCAGGTAAATATCCTTGCCAAAAGGGGCCAGTTCACGGAAAGCCCGGTCCGCCGCAGCCATGCCCGCCTTGTCCGCGTCAAAACACAGCACTATCCGTGAAGCATAGCGTGAAAGAATCCGGGCATGCTCCGGAGTAAACGCCGTCCCCAAAGGGGCTACGGCAAAAGAAATACCCGCCTCGTGGCAGGCAATGACGTCTATCTGTCCCTCGCACAACAGGGCTTTGCCGCTTTTTCCCATAGGGCCGCGCGCCTTGTCCAGGGCAAACACCACGTCCCCCTTTTTGAAAATGGCCGTCTCCGGGGAATTAACGTACTTGCCTACGTTTTCCTGTGGCCGCAGAATGCGGCCGGAAAACGCCACACATTCTCCGTACACATTGTTGATGGGGAACATCAGCCTGTCCCGGAAGCGGGCGTACAAATCTCCCCGTTCTCCGCGGTTGGCGAGACCGGAATCTATCAGCACCTGGTCCGGGATCCCCTCCCTGCGGGCCCAGGCCAGAAACTCCCGCGAGGAGTCAGGAGCCCACCCTACCTGCCAGCGTTTCGCCATGTCTGCCCCGTATCCGCGGGAATTCAGGTAAGCCCTGGCCTCCGCCGCCTTCGGGGAACAAAGCAGGAGCCTGTGGAAAAACCCAGCAGCCTTCTTGTGGGCCACCAGCAAAGCCGTGCGTGCCTTGCGCCGCCTTTCCTCCGCTGCGTCATAGACCTCCTCCACAATGGAGATTCCGGCTTTTTCCGCCAGCCTTCGCACGGTATCCGCAAACCCCAGGTTCTCCATCTTCATCACAAAAGTGATGGCAGACCCTCCTTCCCCGCAGCCAAAGCATTTAAAATTCTGCCGACTCTGGTCCACAATAAAAGAAGGCGTCTTTTCATTGTGGAACGGGCAGCATGCCTTCCACCGGGAACCGGCCCTTTTCAGGGGAAGATAGGATCCCACCACATCTACAATGTCAGTGGCCTCCAGAACGCGCCGGATACTGTCTTCATCAATCCTTCCCATAAGGCGGAACCAGTCTATCACAAGGGGTACGGGTACACAAGAATACAGAATCGGAACGCCATGCGAGGAAACAAGGCCTCCACAGGCAGGGAAAAGACGGCGCAGCGCCGGCACCTTCCCGCCCCGGAGGAACACATTTCCCCATTGAGCGCGGGAGCGGAACATGCTAGCCTGCCCGTATGAAGCGCATTCACCTTCTGTTGCTGGCTTTGCTGGCCCTGTTTGCCGGCGCCCCCTTCCGGGCGGCCGCGGAGGAAACCTTCCGCGACAGGGTAGTCGTCATCCCCGTAGGGGAGGACTCCCTGACCAGCAAACAAAGCTTCGGCTTCATGAACCGCATCCTGAAAAGAGCGCAGGAGGAGCAGGCGCGCGCGGTAATATTCGATTTGAACACGCCCGGCGGCCTGGCCTGGGAGACCAGCGAGATGATGATGAAAAGCATCCAGCCGCTCACCATTCCCACCTACGCCTACGTAAACCCCAGGGCCATGTCCGCCGGGGCGCTCATCTCCGCGGCGTGCGACAAAATCTACATGGCTCCCGTCTCCTCCATCGGCGCAGCGGGCATCATCACCTCATCCGGAGAGGAAATGGATCCCGTCATGCGCAAGAAAGCGGAAAGCGCCTTCTGGGCCTTTACCCGCTCCGTCGTGACGGAAAAGGGTTACCGCCCGGAAGTGGTGAAAGCCATGATGATCCCGTCCGACCAGGAACAGCAGTTCGGCCCCGTCAAACTGGAAAAAGGCGCGCTCCTGACCCTGACGGGCAAGGAAGCCGCCGCGCGTCTGAAAGACGGCAGGCCCCTGCTGGCCCAGGGCACAGCCTCCTCCGTCACGGACCTGCTGGCCCAGGAGAAAGTAAATGCCCCCGTGGTCACGGCGGAACCTACGGCCTTTGAGCGCATCGGCCTCTGGATTGCATGGGCTTCCCCCATCCTGATCCTGCTGGGCATCGGCGGCATTTACATGGAATTTAAAACGCCGGGATTCGGCATCGGCGGCATTGTGGCCATTGCCGCGTTTGCCCTGTTCTTCTTCGGCAACAACATTGCCGGGAATCTGGCCGGCTATGAGACGGCGGCCCTGCTCGTTCTGGGCATAGTCCTTCTTTGCGTGGAATTCTTCGTTATCCCGGGCACATTCATTGCGGCCATTGCGGGCGGCGTCTGCATCTTTCTGGCCCTGTTCGGCGGCATGGTCAGCTCCTGGGAATGGGACCATATCATCCGGGACGGACAGTGGGATGACGTCAACACGCTGGCGGCAGTCCTGGGCATCCCCCTCCTGAAACTGGCCCTGGGCCTGACCGGAGGCTCCATTCTGATTGCCCTGCTGATGAAATACCTCCCGGATTCCATCCTGATGCGCCGCGTTACCAACGCCACGGTCAGCGGAGGTTCCGCCGGTGAAGCGGTCAATATCACGCGCGTTCAGGTAGGAGACCGCGGGAACGCCGTCACGGAGCTGAAACCCAATGGAAAAGCCATGATTCATGGCGAAATATGCGAGGTTTTCTCTCGACAAGGCATACTGATTAAGGGTACCCCTGTGCGCGTCGTGGACATCCGGCCATTCGACCTCGTCGTCGTCAAGGACGACTCCCCCTCCGGGGATTGACGCCATCACGCTTCTTATCTACTGCCATGCCTCTCACCGTTGGACTCATTTCCCTGGGCTGCCCCAAAAATCTGGTTGACTCTGAAATCATGATCGGCCACCTGCAAAAAGCCGGCATGACCATGACTCCGGAACCGGAACTCGCGGACGTAATGGTGGTCAATACCTGCGCTTTCATTGACCAGGCCAAGCAGGAAGCCATCGATGCCATTCTGGACATCGTGCGTGCCCGGGAAAACGGGGCTTATCCGGAAAACCAGAAACTCATCGTGGCGGGCTGCCTGTCCCAGCGCTTCCGGAAGGAACTGCCCGCCCTGCTTCCGGAGGTGGATGCCTTTATCGGTCCGGACCAAATCACCAAACTGCCGGAAATCATCACCCAAGTGATGGACCGGACCATACAGGACCGGAACTTCATTGAAGGAAAATGCAGGTACGTTCCTGACTGGAACACACCGCGCTACCGCCTTACCCCGCCGCACACGGCCTACATCAAGATAGCGGAAGGCTGCAACCACGGCTGCGCCTACTGCATCATTCCCATGATCCGCGGACGCCACCGCAGCCGTTCCCAGCAGGACGTAGTGCGTGAAGCGGAAACCCTTATCCGGTCCGGCGTGAAAGAAATCTGCCTCATCGCGCAGGACATCACCTATTACGGCATGGATAAATGGACGGATGCGCGCCCAAACCGCCGCAGCGCGGTGGATTCCTCCCGCGGAGAATCCCTGGCTTCCCTGCTCCGCGCTCTGAACGCCATTGAGGGAGAATTCTGGATCAGGCTGCTCTACACCCACCCCGCCCACTGGAGCGACGAACTGACCGCAGCCATCGCGGAATGCCCCAAAGTGGCCCGCTATGTAGACATTCCCCTCCAGCATATTTCCGATAATATGCTGGAGGCCATGCAGCGCGTAACGGACGGAGACTATATCCGCACGTTGCTCCGGAATATCCGGAAGGCCGTTCCGGGCATCGCCATCCGCACCACCTTCATCACCGGATTCCCCGGAGAAACGGAAGACGACCATCAGGAACTGATGGAGTTTATCGAAGAATTCCGTTTTGAACGCGCCGGCATTTTCACCTTCTCACGGGAGGAAGGGACAAAAGCCTACAAGATGCCCAATCAGGTACACCACCGCACCAAGGCTCGCCGCTACAATGAAGCCACCCTGTTGCTGGCGCGTCTCGCTTCGGAAACGGGCCAGGAGCAAATCGGCAGGCAAATACGCGTGCTGGTGGATGCTCCCGGAGTCGCCAGAACGGAATGGGATGCTCCGGACATTGACGGAACCGTCTCCGTTCCTCTGACGCTGCCCGTCGGGCAATTCGCCACTGTCACCGTAACGGATGCCGTTGCGTATGAATTGACGGCGGAATAAAATTGCTTCCGTGCCTGTCAGAAAGAACCCGGGAACAAAAATACAGGCGAAGCGCAGGCCGACGTATATTGCCTCCTGTTTTCCGCCCGGCTTTCCGGATTTTCTGCAAAGGCCCTACTGCTTCACGCTGGATTCAGGCAGGGGAACGTTTTCCGGAGGAGCTTCCTGAGGCGCAACTCCCGACGGAGAAACGGAATTCGGAACAGGAACAAGAGAGGTATTCATCCGGGATATATCCAGCTCACGGGAAGCGGCGGCGGCTTCCGGGCTGACGGCGCCCATGTTTGAGGGCAAAGGAAGCAAAGTTCCGTCCGGACCAATTAAATCGGAAGCGGAAACAGGATAAAAACCCATCATTTCCTGCGGATTAACAATCTCCGAGAGGCTGACGTAGCCCTGGCTGCCGTCTTCAAATTCGACTTTGGCGAACAAATCCCCGCAGACCAGCACCTTCCCGGTTTTCACCCCACCCCTGACGGTTCCGCTTGTGGAAAAATTACTTTCCGGATTCTGTTCAAACACCATCATTCTGTCCTTCTTGAACGTAACGGCTTCCCCAGGTTTGTAAAATGCCTGCTCCGCCTTGTTTTTAGCCGCCATTTTCTTGGAAGTGATTCCCACGGGATCCAACGCAGAACTCTGACGGTCCCAGGCATTCACATGCTTGTTCGGACCGCAGGAGGCCAGCAGCACCAGCAAAGCGGAAGGGAGAAAAAGCAATTTCATTTGCAGATTATCTTAATTGCCGGGGATTACGGATGGAAGCAGAATTTGCGCCTGTTTCCGCCAGAGACTGTTTCTAAAAGAAAAATTCCGCCTTTCCCTCCGGTTCATGCTGTTTCCCGCAGAGAAAACCATGCCGCTTCCGAACTGCATCCCGAACAAATAATCGGATTCCCGGTGAGGCGTTTATTTCTGCGGCGGAAAATAAACAGCCTGTCTTACCGTCCCCCCTGCTCCAGTTCCCAGGAAAAACCGCAAAGCATGGCGCGGAGACAACGTATTAAGCTTGCCGCCTTCCTGCCGGAAATGCTATTCTGGCGCTTACTGTTCCAACGGCTGACGCAGGTCCATCCGGGGGAACCGCTCAAGTAATGCGTTCTGATATGGATGAGAAAAGATTAGCCGGCGTAGTTCTGCCATTGTTCTCCCTGCGCCGTAACAATGACCACGGAATCGGGGACCTGACGGCCTTGCGCCAATGGATTGACTGGGCGGCGGATGCCCATGTGGGGTTCCTCCAGCTGCTCCCCGTCAATGCCCTGGGCAGGGACGAATGCCCCTCTCCCTATTCCGCCATCAGCTCCGTAGCTTTGGAACCCCTGTACCTTTCCCTGGAACCCTGGACCATACCCGGCCTGGAAGAACGCGTATTCAATGAAACGGGGGACACGTTACCGTGGGAACAGCCCTCCGGCCCGGATCTGGTGGACTACCCCAAGGTCAGATTCTGGAAAATGTGGATTCTGCGGGGAGCCTGGAACAATTTCAAAACCAAGCCGGAATATGAGTGCATTATGCCCAAATTCAGGGAATGGGTGAAAGAACAGGGGAGCTGGCTGGAAGACTTTGTCTGTTTCCAGATTCTCTGCGACCTGTTCGGCACGGAAATCTGGTGGCACTGGCCGGAACAGGATCCGGCGCGGGCCAAGGCCATTGCCGCCGATTACGAGGAAGAAAAGGATTTTGCCCGCTGGCTCCAGTGGCTCTGTGAAAAACAGTGGGAATTCATCCGTATTTATGCGGACGAACGCAATGTGAAGCTGATGGGGGATATCCCCATTGGCGTTTCCCTTTCCAGCGCCGACGTCTTTTTTGAACGCCACCTGTTTGACACGGAATGGTGCGGAGGAGCCCCGGCGGAAGGCAGCTATGCGGAAGACCCATTCACGGCCAAATGGGGGCAAAACTGGGGCATTCCGCTGTATAGATGGGATGTCATGGCGCAGGACAACTTCGCCTGGTGGCGCCGCCGGGTAAAATACTGCACCAAGATTTTCAGCATGTACAGGATCGACCACATCCTGGGCTTTTACCGCATTTACTCCTTCCCGTGGAAACCCACGGAAAACGGGGTCTTCCTGCCGCTTTCCCCCGATCAGGCTGCCCAGAGAACGGGCGGAAGGCTGCCCGGCTTCAAGCCGCGCGGGGATGACAATGCAGCGGACCGCAACATGAACCTGGCGGACGGGGACCTGTACCTGCGCCTTCTGCTTTCCGCCGCCCCCGGCGTCAGCGTGGTGGGGGAAGACCTAGGCTGCGTTCCGGACTACGTGCGCCCGAACATGCGGCAGCTGGATATCCCCGGTTTCAAAATTCCCCACTGGGAAATCAAGGCGGACGGAACCATTACGTCTGGAAAAGAATATCACGAATGCTCCTTTGCGGCGTTCGGAACGCATGATTTCGAAACCATCATGCAGACATGGAACGACAGCTACGCGAAAATCGAACGCGCCCGCAAGCTGGGCCTGTGGGAGAACGGCTCCCCAAAAACGCCGTCCAGCCCGGAACAGGAAAACATCGTGCGCCAGGCGGAGGACGGAGCGCGCCTTCTGAAATGGTTTGCGGATTTCTCCGGCATGCAGCCTGAAACCTGTCTTTCCTACTGGAACCAGGAAATCAAGACGGCCATGTACAACGCTCTGTTCCGTTCCCGTTCCCGTTATGCGGCCATTCTCTGGCCTGCTCTCTTCGGCATCAACAAACGGCTCAATATTCCCGGCACTACGGGAGGGACCAACTGGAGGGAACGCATGCCCTTCAAGGCCGTGGAAGCATGCGGCATGCCACAGACCGCATGGCTGCGCACCATCATCGACGAATCCGGCCGCACGCCGCTGCAGGGTGAAGACGCCATCAGGGCGCTCAAGGAATCCAGCAAACGCCTCTTCCCGAAGATCACCGTCAACAACGAACGCTTCCTGAAACGGATGCTGATGTGGCCGAACGGCAAAACATTGTAGCTGTCCCCCCCTGCCGGAACATCCCCCCCGCAGTATCAAAAAAGGGCGCGTTTCCTTCGAAAACGTGCCCTTTTTTCTATCCGTGCTGACGTTTCCTAAAACGCCCTAGATACGCCCGCATTTATGCGGTGGTACACGGAGCTTCCCCGGGCTTCCATGCCATAACCGGCATAAACCGTCCAGCGGTCATTCCACTGCAAGGCAGCATCATACTCCACGCGTACGGCATGGCGGGCTGGTTGGACACCACGGGCCCTCCAGAAAATGTCGCTGTATATGCTGTAAACGGAAGCCTCCGGCACATCCTGAATAGCATCTCCCACATAGGAAAGGCGGAGCACCTGCGTCCAGTGCCTGCCTTTCCAGTCACCACTTCTCTCAACACTCACACCTGCCGGGATGGACAACCGGCGCAAAACCGCTCCTTCAAATTTTCTGGCATAGCTGCCGTCTTCAAGAAAAGAAGCCTCCGTGCCATGTGTAAACTCCATCCTCAAAAACGGAGACACAGTCCATCCTCCTGCATACTGAATGCTTCTGGAAACTTCCGCCTGGACCAGCCACGTTCTGTTGTTCCATTCCCCATGAGCGTCCATACCGTTGCTGAACCGGCTTTTCATGCAGTTATCAGTCATTCCCCAAGTAAGATCGGCTTTCACCGTCCACAGGGAACGCTCGCCGGAGCGGAATATCCGCCCCCAATAAATGCTCCCCATCAGGGAATCCTGGGTAATCCTCCCATTAAAATCCCGGCTCCTGCTGAAACCGTGCATTTGTCCGAACGCTATCCCCCATATCCCGCTCTTTCCTCCAAAATCGGAATCCATGCCAACGGAATATCCGCCCCCGTCATAGTCATAACCATCTACGCCGCCCCGGGAACGCTGGCTGGCGAAATCCCCCAGCCCCATTCCCCATACATTGCGTGCATACCGCTGATACAACCGCACCGGGGTTAACTGCGCCAACGCAGTATTCCCAAGAGAAGCCGCGTTTGAAGCGGAACTCCAAAGGGAATTGAGAGCAAGCTTTCCAGCCTGCTCCGGACGGACCTGATCCGGGCGGCATCCGGCTTCATGTTTCCAAATTGCCAACAGCTGGTCATCTTCTCCATCTCCATCCATGTCGCGCCATTCATATTCCCAGGTACCGCCGTAGGTATAGGGAGAATCAACCGTGGATGACTGGGTCGTATTGGAAATAACCCCTTTCAGCTCTCCTTGCGGCCGTTTGCTGGAAGAATCCATATTAAAAATGACAAACTCCCTGTCCCTTCCCCAGGCGGCGGAGGCGTAATCATCCAGCGTATCCGCAATTCCAATGGTTCCCCCCAGTAAAAATTCCCCGGAGGCGGTGATGTTGATACCGCTGTCCCCCCGTTCCGAGAAAGGCATGAGATCCCAGTCAAACCCGTGGGACATGTCAATGGTGACAGCGGAAAGGGAAGGCAGTTCATAGGTCTTCCCCTCCCAACTGTCGGAACCGATGGGAGCGGCTCCCACCCGCAGGATAGCGCCGCTGCCATGGCCGGAAACAATCACCTGCTGGGCGCTGATGGATGAACCGGACGTCATTTCCAGCACTCCGCCGGCCAGGTTAAACACCGGTTTGTCCTGCTCCACTCTTGAACTTCCCTGCCATACATCCCCACTCTCATTCGCCAGGTTCATGCCGTATTCAAGAACCAGCCGTCCCCCTTCCACAATAATATTTGATTCAAGTTTCACCCTGCGGGAGGTCTCCACCCGTTCCGCGTAATCACCATCACTTTCCCCGTCATTGCGAACTAGAAACGACTCCGTCAATGCACCGGAAAAACGCACGGTTCCTCCAAACTCCACAGGAATACCTCCATAATCTGCCCAATCGGCCGGAATTCTGTTAATATGCAGGGTAGGCATGGCTACAGTAATACTTTCAATATCAATACCATCATAAAATACAATTTCTCGTCCGGCCTGGGCGCGGAAATCCATGGTTAAATTCTCATTGGGCTGAGATATGCCCGTATAATCGTTTTCGGGAGCATAAGCAAAAATCCCCAGGGCGCGGGCAAAGACCCCCGAACTTCCTTTAACCAAGTTGCCTCGGAAAACGATATTCCCGCCATCCGCAGACAAAAGCCATTGCCCTCCAAACCTTTTCCCTTCATTATTGCCGCAATAAATGGCTCCGGCCGTATTTTTATCAGTCACATTATTTTCAAACAGGACATCACCCGTTTGCACCAGCTTAAAAGATCCATAAATAGTGATAGCGCCCGCCATCCCCGGCATGCTCCCTCCGGAAGCCTTATTATTTCTAAAAATAATATCTCCCCGGATGTTGCTAAACGACAAAGACGGCTGGTTATCCGGTAAGAATATGGATCCAATGCCTATCGCCGCAGGTCCTCCGGTGGACGTGTTATTTTCAAACAGGATATTTTCCGTATCATTAAATGAAATACTCCCTTCATTGGTAAAAATCCCCGCAGAACTCATGTAATAAGAAGTTTTAACAAGATTCCTGAAGATAATATTTCCCGTATGGTCAAAAGAAATATTCCCATCTCCAGGATTGGAGTAAAGGGAAGAATCCCCCCCCTGGTTAATAAAAATGGCACCGCCATTGGAAGAATATCCCATCTTCATATCCGTAAAAGAAATATCCCCGGTATTGGTAAAAGCCAAGGAATTCAAACGGCTGAAGCCTATACCCCCATGATTCAGCCCCCGGAATTCGATATTTCCTACATTGTTGAAAGAAACAATATCAGCTTTCCCGTACCTCCCGCCACCGGTTCCGGCCGTGGCGCCATCGGTAATGCCGATCATGTCCACATTATCCGCAATGAAGCTCAAATCGCCCAAATTCTGAAAAGTAACCTGAGGAGCGACAAACTCCTCCCCGCTTTCCCATGGCCCCATGACAAAAATAAAAGATTTGGAAGCGGAACTGTTCTTTCCGGGATTAAGCCCGGTACAGTGAAAGCCGAGAGACGTTCCTTCCGTGCTGGAAAAATGTGTACTATAGCCGGAGAAAACACCCTGCCTGTTTCCGGCGCCGCCCTTGTCCGGATTATAATTATCAAACGTAAACGCACCTTCATAAAAGACGCCATCCCTTCCGGCCAGATGATACGTCACTTCCTCCGGCTGGAATACTTCCACATCATCGTTTCCATATGTTCCTGAATAAATATCCACTTCCTTGGAAAAAACGGAACAGACAGTAACTGAAGGAACCAAGGACAACATGGCAAAAGCAAATAATTTCATGATAATCTGTACATTTGGATGTTTTTTGCATATCAAACGCGCTCCTTTTAATGTACGAATTTGGAATCCGTTGTTATTAGAAATTCAAAACAACAAAATAACAATCAATGAATTATTGTTAGAAAAAAAGATTGAAACAGAACAAGATTCCTTCCTCTTCTTACAGGTTGGCCATTGAATATAAAAAAATAATCTTTACTCCGGATTCCAAATTCGCAACCATACTGAAAATAAAATGGTTTGATAGTTGACGCTTTATATTCTTCTTTGAATAAATCAAATTTTCAACAATAGAGCCACACAATCCCAAAAACTGCGGGAATGCAGTTACAATCAATCCATTCTTGCCTCCCTGACGGAAAAATCCCATACTTTCTGCATGACATGGAGTTGGAACAAACTTTCCGCCGCCAAATGGGAAGATGCCTGGAGCGAACGCATCGCCGGAAATCCGAACGCCGTTATTACAAAAATCAAGGGGGGGAAAACGGTTCGAATCACCGTTTACTGCGATGATGAAGAAGACGCCCTGGCCTTGAAAAAATATTTTGGAGGAACTGTCAGGGAAATCAAGACGCAGGACTGGGTAGCGACCCAGAAGCGGGAAAAACGCCCTCCGCTCAAAATAAGGGACACACTGGTCATTACGGAGCAGAGTTCTCCGGAGAATCTGGCCGCTCTGCAGAAACAGTTCCCCTCGCGCTACATCCTGAGCGTCCCCGCCGAAATGGCTTTCGGAACAGGAGACCACGCTACCACATCCACCTGCCTGCGTTTTATCTGCGACGCTGCCAAATCCCGCAGAAAAACATCATGGAGCATGACGGACATAGGCTGCGGAACCGCCGTGCTGGCTATGGCGGCGCTGAAGCTGGGGGCGGAGCACGCCACGGCTTTCGATTTTGACCCTATGGCCATTGAAGTGGCCCGGCACAACATGGCCCGCAACGCCGTTACGGCGGAACAGCTGGACTTATTTGTGGAAGACGTCTTCAAATGGAAACCTTCGGAATCCCAGCAGGGTGACCTTGTCGTCGCCAACCTGTTTTCAACCATACTGCAAAAGGCTTTTCCACAAATCATTGCCGCCATGAAGAAGGATGCCGCTTTGGTCATCTCCGGCATTCTGGCTTCCCAGTGGGAAGAAACGAAAACGGCAGCGGAACGTCACGGTCTGTTCTTTGAACGGGTCGTCAAACGCGGGAAATGGATTACGGCAAAGGGAGGAATGGCCCGGTAGCAAATAGACTCGCTCCGCATTTTTGTTCCGCCCTCACGGCCCTTCCTTCATCGGAACAGCAATACCCGGCTTCCAGTTCAAAAATCTCCGCATCCCGGCACCCCTGCTACAGAAAACAGGAATGCACTTTCATTGTCCGGCAGGAAAAACCAGCCCGCATGCCCGGCATGTGATTCTCCTTACACGGGCAGGACTATCCCTCCGCACGTTGTTCACGGGCAGAAAACAGTCTCTCTACATACTTGGCCAGCATATCCACTTCCAGATTGACCGGCTGGCCGGGAACGGAATTCTGCAGATTCGTGCGGCCGAAAGTATGGGGCGTAATCCAGAACTCCAGCAGAGAGCCGCTCAAATTGGCTATGGTCAGGGAAATGCCGTCAATGGTGATGGAACCCTTGTCAATACAATAGCGGGTGAGTTCCTCCGGAATGCGCACCTCCAAACGGTGATCCTGCCCTGCAGGCTCCAGAGCGGCAATCGTACCGGTATGGTCCACATGCCCCATCACGAAGTGGCCTCCGAAACGGTCCATGGCGGACATGGCGCGTTCCAGATTAACCAGCATCCCCGGCTTGAGGGTTCCCAGACTGGTGACGCGGAGAGTCTGGGAAAGCAGATCAAAGGAGATACGTTCACCCTCCAGGGCATCCACCGTCAGGCAGCATCCGTTGACGGCAACGGAATCCCCCAGGGCAAGTTCACGGCCGAACGGAATGGTCAGCGTCAGCCTGGCTCCGCCGTTAATAGGCGTAAATCCTTCCACGGTTCCTGTTGTTTCAACGAGTCCGGTAAACATAAGAGTGACAGTACGCTTCGGCCATTAATGGCCGAAGCAGGTGAAGAAAATAAACACGATGGCAGTGGGAAAAGCCGCCCAGGCAAACAGCCACAGGGGATTGATGCCTTTGAAATATTTACCCAGAATGGCCTGCCCGGCCGGATTGGGGGCGTTGGCGATGACCGTCAGGCCGCCGCCCGTCACAGCACCCGCCACCACGGAATATTTGACGGCTTCCGGAAGGTTGGGAACCGTAGACGCCAGGAATGTGACGGCGGCATTGTCATTAAATGCCGTCAGCAGCGTAGCCCCGACCATGGCGTAGTCCCCCAGCCGAGTCAGCACCGGCTCCAGCCACCAGGCCTGCACGCCGCCCAGAATGACCAGCCCTGCCAGGAAGAACCCCACCATGATGGGCACGCGCAGAGACATTTGGTTCTGGTATTGCGGCGTAGCCAGTGTGAAACCGATAAAGAACAGGAAACTGCCGATGAACATGACCGGCTCATGGGCAAAAAGAACCGTCCAGACCAGGAAGCAGACATGCGCCAGGGTCACCCACAACGGTATCTTGTCATTGCGGTCTTCCCAGGACTGGGGAACGGCGTCGTCAAACTCGTCGAACTCCCTCTGCTGGGAAGCCAGGCGGGCGAACTCCCTGCGGAAAAGGAGAAAATACGCCAAATTGGAAATGACGATGGCGGAAACGGCCTTCCATCCGAAATGCTGGATCATGTGAGCCAGCCCCCAGTCCCACTTTTCCGCCACCATCACTACGGGCGGAGCTGCAAAGTGCGTCAGGGTGCCCCCGATGGAGATATTCACGAAGAGAAGCCCCAGAGTGGCGTACATCAAGGTTTTCTTCGGCTTGAGGTCGTAAAATTTCTTGCTTAGGATCAGGGCCCCGATCGTCATGGCGGCAGGTTCCGTAATCAGAGAACCCAGCAGGGGAGCCAGGCACATCACGGAAATCCACCACGCGCCCGGCGTTGCCTTTCCAAGCCTGGCGCCGCAGTTCACGACATATTCCGCCAGTTTGAAAATAGGGCGGGAAGAAGCGATAATCATGATAATCATCACGAACATCGGCTCCGTGAAGGAACAGTCATAATTCAAATAGGCGGAAAAATCCTCAAAGGAATAATACTTCCAGCACACGAACATGAAAGGGATAAGCCAGATTCCGAACACGGCTTCCACTTCTCCCAGAAAATGGAAAATGGCGGACGCGAAGGAAACCGGGAGGCGCTCTTCCGGATGCATCACGCGGAAGTTGGTTTCCTTGAGCTTTTCCTTATAGCGCAGGGCCAGCTTATGGGAATAACGCTCAAAGCGGCCGGCCAGAAACGTATGGATAATAGCACCGAAGAAAACGAGCGTCACTGCCAGGTTGAAACCGCCGGACTGCTTGTTGCGTTCACTAAGCACCTGGTACAGGCTGGCATCCGGCGGCACCGGATTGTAATGATTGAGAGGAATGGGAAAATGGCTGTACTGGGATTCCCCCCCCACTTCCGCGGCCGGATAAGCGGGAGCCGCCGTGCGGGCCGAAGCTTCACTGGCGGGAGCCCCCAGGAAAAAAGCGGCGGCAGCTACGGCAGTGAGCAGACCCGCACGGTGCGCCAGAACTTTGAAGAAATGACAAATACAGCTCATGTCTGCAGACAGACTAAACGCCTCTCCTTTTTTCCGCGAGCGGAAAATGAGTCTGCATGCTTTTTAGCGATAACGCATTCAAACGGGAAAATCCAGACATGACCCGGAAAAAACGCGCGCGGCACGGAACAGGCTGTCATGCCTGCCTGAGTTTAAGGTTGAACAGAAAACTTAAAAATAGTAGTTGCAGATATGCGCTCCGTCCCAGGCCTCCTTTCCGTTTTCTTGATCGCAGCCGGTGTCGCATGTGCGGAGCTTCCGCCCGACCTGCCGCCGGCGTCTCCCCTTCCCTTTGCTCCCGGCCCGGTCATCGGGGGAACCATCAAGGGAAACCCGGCCGCCGGCATCGTTCCCGTCAAAGACCTGATTGAAGCCAACCGCAAGGATGAATACATCCCCATGGCGGAACCCATTCCCGGAGAGACAGGCTCTTCCGCTCCCCTGGCGGAGTCCATCCCTAACGCGGAACCCATTCCCGGGGAAACGAACCTGCACGCCCCGGTACAACCTGCGGAGGCATCCCTTGCCATTCCCTCCACGGCTTTTTCCCCCGTTCCGGTTCCTCAGCATGAAACCCGCGTAGCCATTCTGGGTTACCATGATTTCAGCCGCACCCTTCCCGCTACGGAAATGCGCATGAATACGGATGTATTCCGCTCCCAGATGCAGGCGCTGAAGGCGTCCGGAGTGCCCGTCATCTCCATGAAGGAATTCCTGGAATGGAAACTGGGGGACAGGCAGCTTCCGGCCAAATGCGTCATGATCACCATCGATGACGGCTGGGAAGAGCGTCTACACGGACGCCTATCCCATCCTGAAAGAAACGGGATTCCCCTTTACCATTTTCCCATACACCAAATTCATCACGGGCCGCGGTTCAGCCATGAGCCCCGCCCAAATTCAGGAAATGCTGAATAACGGCGCCACCCTGGGCAGCCACTCCGTCAGCCACCTGTACCCAAGATCCTGGAGGGCCGCCCAGCGGAAAGGTACACAAGCGGTTCTGGATCTGGCAACGGCGGAAATAGGCAATTCCCGGAAAATCCTTCAGGAAAAATTCCCCGGTTCTTCCGTGGAGGCCTATTGCTATCCTGGCGGCTTCATCCTGCCGGAAATGATCTCCAAGGCGGAAGAAGCCGGATTCCAGGCGGCCTTTACGGTAATCCCCAAAAAAGTGACCAAGGACACGGACCGCTGGCGGATTCACCGCTACATGGTCTTCGGCAAAGACCCTAAGACATTTACCAGAGCCCTGAATTTCAACGTTCCCTCCACTCCGGAAACTCCGGCGGCCACCCCTGGCAACAGCAGCGGGAAAAAGATGAATTCCTACCCGGCCCCGGCCCAGCCCGTTTATCCGGCCGCCAATACCGTGGTGAAAAACCAGACTCCCGATATATCCATTTCCCTGGCAGGGGAACCCTCCTTGGAACCCAAGCAAATGGAAATGCGCGTCTCCGGCTTCGGCCTGGTAAACGCCCGGTACGACGCCAAGGAAAAAATTTTGAAATGGACTCCCTCCCGTCCCCTGCGGCTCAGCCCCGTAACCGTCCAGGTCCGTTGGAAAAATCCTGCTGTCAACATGTGGCAAACGGCCACCTGGCAATTCGGCATCGAGGAACAGGAAATGCACTTCACTCCCCGGAACATAGTCAAATAGCCATTTTCCCTCAGGGCTTTTTCACCACCAGTTTGCGGATGCCAAACCGGCGGTTGGTATCCGGCCCTCCCCAATTCCCATCCGTTCCGGACACTTTTCCTTCAAAGAAAAGAGGAGAGATGGAAGGAACTTCCGGTTCCAGATTCCCCTCCTGGAAGGCCTTATGAATCAGTTCCTCTCTCTGGAAAGCCTGAGAGCCTACATGATAATACTCCAGGGCGAACACCACCCCGAAAAACAAAGTCGCTCCGGCAAGGCAAACAGTCACCGCGCGCAATCCGCGCACCATGATCTCATTCCGGTACAATACGGAGAACAACACGGTTGACGCCGCCAAAACGGGTAGGGACGACACGAACTGAACATGATGGGCGGGAATGCACACCGGAAAATAACAAACGGACATGATGAACCCCAGCAACAATAAAAAAAGAATATAAAAGAAGGATTCCTTTTCCTTCCTGATTACTTCCCGGCACCGCTCCGTGCCGCTGAACAACAAAAATCCCGTTAATACTGCGGAAACGGCATATATTTTACACAACATCCTCGCGTGGTAATAAAGCAATATCCCGAAAGACTCCGCATAGGCGCAAAAACCGCCCTTCCTCAAAACTTCACTCGCTCCCAAATCATGGCCAAGCCGCGAATACAAACCGGGGGCGGCAAATAGAAACAGGCCTCCCAACGCAACGCCGGCAAACCCGCACCATACATAAGCGCCCACCCTGCGGTCCCGGAACATGCCGACCGCGGCCATGATGCAAAACGCCGCCGCCATTCCTATCGTCGCCCCCTCATTACAGGCGCCGCAGAAAATCCCATAAATCAGACATCCTGAGGACAGGCCCCATCGAGGGGAGGTTATCCGCTTCCCCCACCTGGTTCTGTAAATATTCATGAACCATACGATCAGGCATCCGGTCCACACATAATTCATGGAGCCTGCGCGTGTCAGGCAGACATAATAAACGGTTACCCCGGCTGAGACGAACATGCTTAAAGCAAACAACCACGTCCATGCTCCGCACTCCCGCCGGAGATTGGGCATTCTCCCCAGAGCGAGCACATAAAGGCCAAGAACAAGGGCAAGCACAAACACGGGATTCAAGACCGTCCAGACCAGCCGGGGAGCAGAAGTAATAAAAAACGCAGCCATTTCCCCCAGCCTGGGATTCCAATACAGGTAACTGTCCACGCAGGCCTTCCAGACATGGCGGATATGAAACTGCCCAAGGTACCCCGTCCTGTCGTGAATAAAGGAATCCCCGGCAATAGGGGAAAACCATGAAATAATATATAAAATAAATAATACTGAAAATGTTACAGCAATGGGAAAGACAAAAATTCTCCTCGGCTTCAACATATTTTTTTCCTAACGGATTAGGAATCCGCATATAACGTGAATCCCGAAAAGGACTACGCAGGGAGGCCGGCTACAAAGGAAGAAGATTCTCCTCCGCTGCGTTCGGACACGTCCAGCCATAAGGCCCGGCAGCCCAGTTTTCCCGGCACCCGCCATTCGGAAATAACTGAGCAAATTTGCATTAAATTATTTTTTCTCAAATTTGTAGGTTGACTCCGGATTCCTAATCCGCTTTTTCCCATATTCGGCAGGTTCCATATAAAAGCTTATTGTTAGAAAGGACTAACATTCATCAGTTGAGGAGACTCGCGCACCACCTCCCCGGAATGCCAAAAAAACTGACATTTGGCTTGCCCGCATGGTGTGAAGTGGCATAATCATCCGGCACCATTATCAGGTTCAGCCAGGCACGGACATCCACATGAAGACGAGCACCAAAACTTTCGCCATTGCAGATACAGCCGCTAACGCAGACTATCTCACCAATACATCCGAACCGCTCGGAGAAACGATGACCCTGAATGTGGGCCCCTCCCACCCCGCCACCCACGGCGTGCTGCGCCTAGTGCTGGAACTTGATGGTGAAGAAATCATCAGCTGTGATCCGGTGGTTGGCCATCTGCACCGCGGAATGGAAAAAATAGGCGAAACCATCCAGTACAACCAATTTGTTCCCTACACCGACCGTTTTGACTACCTGGCCCCCCTGTCCAACAACATCGCCTATGCCTGCGCGGTGGAAAAACTGCTGGGATGGGAACTGCCGCCCCGCGGACAGGCCCTGCGCGTACTGGCCCTGGAACTTTCCCGCTTTTCCTCCCACATCCTGGGCGTAGGCGTGTACGGCATGGACGTAGGCGCTATGACCGTTTTCCTGTACTGTTATGAGGAACGTGAAAAAATCCATAATTTTTACGAACAGCTCACTGGGGCGCGCTTCACTTCCTCCTATACCCGCATCGGCGGACAGACGCGTGATGTTCCCAATGAAATGCTCAAGGAAGTGCTCGTCTTCTGCGATGAAGCGGCCAAAACCCTCGATGAAACGGAAGCCCTCCTGCTCAAAAACAAAATCTTCATTGACCGTCTTCAGGGCGTAGGCGTCATCAGCCGTGAAAAAGCGCTTTCCTGGGGTATTACGGGGGCCAACCTGCGAGCCAGCGGCATTAAGCGGGACCTGCGCAAACTCACCCCCTATCTGGGATATGAAAACTACGAATTCGACGTCCCCGTAGGCGAACACGGAGACTGCTACGACCGTTTTACCGTGCGCATTGAAGAAATGCGCCAGTCCCTGCGCATCATCCGCCAAGTCATTGAAACCATGCCGGACGGCCCCATCAACATGGTGGACACCAAAGGCACGCTGCCTGAAAAGAAAAAAGTCCTGACGGACATGGAATCCCTGATTCGCCAGTTCATGACGACGACCATGGGGGTGAACGCCCCTGCCGGACAGGTTTACTTTGCCGCGGAAAACCCGAAGGGAGAGCTGGGTTTCTTCCTGGACTCCAAGGGGGGCGGACTTCCCAACCGCCTGCGCATGCGCTCCCCCTCCTTCTGCAACCTGTCCATCCTGCCGGAACTGATGAAAGGCCACCTGGTTTCCGACGTTCCGGCCATTCTCGGCTCCTTCGACTTCGTGATGGGCGAATGCGACCGTTAAACACCCGCCACTTTCATCCACTTCAACGCAAACACCAAACTTTTTCCCCATGTCCGATTACGCTGAAAACGCCATCGACGCGACTATCGCCCACCAGCCCAGCCCGGGCGAACGGTTTTACCCGGCCTTTGAAGTAACGCCGGAACTTGACGCCGCCGCCAGCGAATACGTTACGCATTACCCGGAAGGCAAGCAAAAATCCGCCGTGCTGCCCATCCTGCATGAAATACAGAAAAAATTCGGCTTCATCAGCGGCGACGCCATTGCCTGGGTGGGAGAAAAACTGAATATCTCCGCCGCCCATGTTCTGGGCGTGGTGACTTTCTATCCCGGTCTGCGCCAGATGTGCCCCGGAAAAAACCACATCCGCGTATGCCGCACTCTTTCCTGCGCCATGGCGGGGGCGGACAGCCTGTTCGACGCCATCTGCACGCGTCTGGGCATTGACAAAAACGGCATCGACCACCACCACCCCATTGGAGTCAGCCCGGACGGCCTGTGGAGCGTGGAAGGAGTGGAATGCCTAGCCAACTGCGGCTTTGGCCCCAACATGATGGTCAACGATCTCCTGTACGAAAAAGTCACTCCGGAAGTGCTGGAAGAAGTGATTGCCAAATATCAGACAGCCTAACCCTTTCCATTTCCCACGCACCAGATTTTCGCCATGAGCATCACCTATCTTCCCGGTAAAGAACCCCACCCCAGGGAAACGCGCCGCATTCTGAAAAACGTCAACCGCGAGGGCTGGAATACCTCCATTGACTGCTATCTGGCCGACGGCGGTTATGAAGAACTGAAAAAGGCGCTCGGCATGGAGCCCAGGGCCGTCATTGACGAGGTGAAAAAATCCGGTCTTCGCGGCCGTGGCGGCGCGGGGTTCCCCACCGGCGTGAAATGGACCTTCATTCCGCCGAACAACACGAAGCCTGTTTACCTGGTTTGCAACTGTGACGAATCCGAACCAGGCACGTTCAAGGACCGCTACATTGTCCATCAGGATCCCCACCAGCTCATTGAAGGAATGGTCATCTCCAGCTACGCGGTGGGAGCGCATCAGGCTTACATCTACATGCGCGAAGAATTTCCCATCGCCGCGGAAATCATGCTCAAAGCCCTTCAGGAAGCTCGCGAACGCGGCTTCCTGGGCAGCAATATCCAGGGGTCCGGCTATAATCTGGAAATCCACCTGCACCGCGGAGCGGGAGCGTACATTTGCGGTGAGGAAACGGCCCTGCTCAACTCCCTTGAAGGGGATCGCCCCTATCCCCGCATCAAGCCCCCCTACTTCCCGGCCGCCATCGGCCTGTACGGATGCCCCACCATTGTCAACAACGTGGAATCCCTCTGCCAGGTGAAACACATCATGGCCATGGGAGGAGAAGCCTACAGCCAGGAAGGAGCCAAACGTTCCCCCGGCACCCGCATCATCGGGGTTTCCGGCGACGTCAAACGTCCTGGGTTCTATGAAATCGTCTCCGGCTCCATGACCTTCGGTGAACTGCTGTATGACGTCTGCGGCGGCCCGCGGGACGGACGCCAGTTCAAGGCCGTGATACCCGGAGGCTCCTCCTCCAAGGTCATGCGCACGGATGCGGAATACAAAGTGCAGAATCCGGACGGCACCATGGGAAAAATCACCTTCTTCGACATTCCGCTGGATCTGGACAGCATCGCCCGGCACGGCTCCATGTCCGGTTCCGGCGCGGTCATCGTCATGGACGACTCCCGCTCCATGCCCTGGGCCATGAACAACATCAACCGTTTCTACGCCCATGAATCCTGCGGGCAGTGCACTCCCTGCCGGGAAGGCTGTCCGTGGATGATGAAACTCAGCACCCGCATCCTGGAAGGAAAAGCCGCCCCGTCGGATGTGGATCTGCTCATTGAAGTGGCCAACCAGATTGAAGGAAAAACGGTCTGCGCCTTTGGTGAAGCCGCCTCCTGGCCCACCCAGGCCATGGTCTCCAAATTCAAGGAAGAATTCGTAGCCCTGACGGATCCATTCAACGCCTGTCTGCCCCACACGGAGGAAGGCAGGGAGCAAAACCGTTTCCTCACCCGCTAAACAGCAGCACGCAACACCAGTTCTCAAAACCATCCCTCTCCCATCCGTCATCATGAGTGAAGAAGCTTCCAAACTCCCCAAAGACATTGCCGCCGCGGAAGGCAAGGTGAACGTCCAAATCAACGGAACGTGGCACCGGTTCCCGCGCGGCACGCGGATTGCAGACGCCTGCCGTTCCGTGGGCGTGCCCATTCCGTGCTTCTGCTACCACCCCAAGCTGGCTGTCGCCGGCTCCTGCCGCATGTGCATGGTGGAACAGGGGATGCCGCCCAGGCTCGCTCCGGGACAGACACCCTCCTATGATGAAAACGGCTATCAGCGCATCCAGTGGATGCCCCGCCCCATCATCTCCTGCGCAAACACGGTGGCGGAAAACATGGGCATCCGCACGGACAGCCCCCTGGCCAGTGAAGCGCGCCGCGGCGTAATGGAATTTCTGCTCACTAGCCACCCTCTGGACTGCCCCATCTGCGACCAGGCCGGGGAATGCAAGCTTCAGGAATACTCCAACGACTACGGCCAGGTGGAAGGCCGTTTTGAAGAGAAAAAGACCAAAAAAGGAAAAAACCTGAGCATTGGCCCGCGCGTGAACCTGGACCAAGAACGCTGCGTGCTCTGCGGCCGCTGCGTGCGCTTCATGCGCGACATCATGCACGATGAGGTGCTCACCATGTCCCAACGCGGCACCTTCAACGCCATCACGGTTTACCCCGGCCGCGAGCTGGACAGCAACTACTCCATGAACACCGTGGACCTCTGCCCAGTAGGAGCCCTTACTTCCAAGGATTTCCGCTTTAAAATGCGCGTCTGGTTCCTGAAGGAAACAAAGACCATTGACGTGGACTGCGGAACGGGCACCAATATCACCCTCTGGACAAGGGAAGACAAGGTATACCGCATTACCCCGCGCCAGAATGATGCCGTAAACTCCTGCTGGATGCCGGACTCTCACCGCCTTAACTACAAATATATCAATGCGGAAACCCGCATTCCCCAGCCCGTCATCCGTACGGATGCGGAAGCGCCCCACCGCCCCTCCACCTGGGAACCGGCTCTGGCTTCCGCCGCGGAAGCCGTCAAGCGCATTGCTCCGAACCAGCTCGCCATCATTGCCTCCGGGCGCATGACCAATGAAGAACTTTACATGGTCCGCCATCTGGCCGCCCAAATCAGCACGGATATGGTGGACATCGTTCCCCGCATGGGAGAAAGCGACGGCATGCTTATTTCTGCGGATCGCAACCCGAACACGAACGGGGCCAGGCTGGTGCTGGATATCGAACCCGGTTCCAAGCTGGACGCCATTCGCGAAGGAGTTCGCAGCGGTTCCATCAAGGGCATCCTCTCCCTGGGGGAAGACCTCATCTCCCCGGAAGCAGGCTTCACGACGGAAGATCTGGACAAGCTGGACTACCTGTTCATGACCGCCCACAGCGCCAATGAAACGGCGCGCCATGCGGACCTGGTTCTGCCGGGCGTCACCTACGCTGAAAAATTCGGCACCATGATTAATGTCACGGGCCGTATTCAACGCCTGAACCGCGCTATCCAGCCCATAGGATACGCCCGGGACGACTGGCAGATTTTCAGAGACATCACCCTTCTGCTGGGAGGCAATCCTGCTCTGAAAGACTTCAACTCCGCCCTGGACATCCTCACCGCCATGAGCACGGAATACGGCGCACTCAATGGAGTCTCCTGGGGTTCCATCGGGGACGGGGGCCAGCCCATTCTGGAAACCGGCGTCACCATTCCCGTGGTGGAACGCGAAAAAAACCAGGGCCGCTAATCACACTTCACACGCATACAACCTGTTAATCCGCCATGATTGATTCGATTCTAACCTTTTGCGACGAGGTGCTCAGCAACCCTGTGTGGTTTTATATCATCACTCTGCTGATCAAAATCGTCATCTGCTTTGCCATCACCATTCTGTTCATTCCGGTCTGCGTGTACATTGAACGCCGGGTGGCCGCCTGGATCCAGGACCGCGTGGGCCCCAACCGCGCCGGCATTCCGTTAAGCATCTTCCGCCGCTTCGGCATGAAATCCGACCTGCCGTTCAAAAAGACGCTGGACTACTTCGGGTTGCCCCATGACGGCAAAATCGCCAACCTGTGCCGTTTTTTCCGCCTGGACCGCGACATCCCCATCTTCGGTCTCGTGCAGCCCATGGTGGACGGCGGCAAACTGTTCCTGAAACAGGATTTCACGCCCCCCTTCGTACGCCGCGTATACTTCTGGATCGCTCCCATCCTGGTGCTTGCGCCACCGCTGATGACGGCGGCTGTGGTTCCCTTTGCCGGAGACCTTCAAACCTCTTACGGAAATGTCAACATGGCAGTGGCCAATCTCAGCGTAGGCCCCCTCTGGATGTTCGCCATCTCCTCCCTCTCCGTGTACGGACTGGTGCTGGCCGGATGGTCATCCAACTCCAAATTCCCCTTCCTGGGCGGCGTGCGCTCCTCAGCCCAGATGATTTCCTATGAAATCAGCATGGGTCTGTCCATCATCCCTGTGCTGATGATTTACAGCACGCTGGACCTGTCCAACATCGTGGAATACCAGGCCGCCAACGGCTGGCTCCTGCTTCCCGTGTGGGGCGAGGGCCTGAGCTGGCAGCGCTGGATACTGCTGGTGCCCGTAGCTATCAGTTTCATCATATTCCTCACCTCCATTTTTGCGGAAGCCAACCGTACGCCGTTTGACATGTCCGAATGTGAAACGGACCTCGTGGGCGGCTACCATACGGAATACTCCTCCATGAAATTCGCCCAATTCTTCATGGGGGAATATGCCGCCATGGTGGTGGGATCCTCCCTTGTCATCACGCTGTTCCTGGGGGGCTGGTCCATCGGCTTCGGCCTGGACGGCTGGCTCAATGAAAACGTAGCCAACTGGGTGGCGGTCATCTGCCAGCTCATCGCATATGTGCTCAAGCTTCTCTTCTTCGCCTTCTTCTTCGTCTGGGTGCGGTGGACGCTCCCCCGCTTCCGCTATGACCAGGTGATGAAGCTCGGCTGGATGGTCTTCTTTGAACTGGCCGTCATCAACATCTTCCTTACAGCCGCCATCCTGTACTTCGTCAAGTAATCCCCCCCTTCTTCATTCCGACAACATTACTATTATGGCCTTCAAAACGATCAAGCGTCCGAAGATTTCCCTTGGAGAGCGGTTCTATCTGCAATCCATTCTTGGCGGTCTTTGGCTCACTATCAGGCACCTCGTTCTGGCTCTGCTGGGCAAATCCCGCAACAAAAAAGAACTGGCCGGTTCCGGCATCGGCGTTACGATGCAATATCCGGAAGCTAGATGGGACAAACATCTGCCGAAATATTACCGCGGAGCTCCCGTGCTGGTGAAAGGCGAAGACGGCCGTGAACGCTGCGTTTCCTGCCAGCTCTGCGAATTCATCTGCCCGGCCCGCGCCATCACCATCACCCCCGGCCCCATACAGGAAGGACCGTGGGGCAAAGTGGAAAAAGCCCCCAGGGAATTTCAGATTGACATGCTGCGCTGCATCTACTGCGGCATGTGCGAGGAAGCCTGCCCGGAACAGGCCATCTTCATGAGCCATAACTACCTGTTCACCCCCACGGATAAAACCCAGGCCATCCACAACAAGGCCAAGCTCTACGAACTGGGCGGCACCCGCAAGGGGCTGGTCAACAAGTGGAACCAATACAAATAACCCCCGAACACTCCATTTCCCGTACGTTATGAACATCTTTGCCAGCGACATACTTTTTTACGTTTTCGGGGCCCTGGCCGTGGTCCTGTCCCTGATGGTCGTCTTCATGCGCAACCCCGTCTCCTCCGCCATGATGATGGCTCTTTCCTTTGGAGCCACCGCCGCCGTCATGATCGGGCTGGGAGCCCACTTCCTGGGCATTCTCCAAATCCTTGTATACGCCGGGGCCATTATGGTGCTCTTCGCGTTCATCATCATGCTGCTGAATGTGAAGCAGGAAACATCCCCCTTCAGCAGGCCTTTCTCCGTCGCTATCGGTGTCATCATCGCCGGCCTCTTCCTCGGCCAGCTTATTGGCATCATCTATTCTTTGCCCGGCGCCAAAGAAACGCACCGCTGCCCGATGGCCAGCGCGGAACAGGCCTGGAACGATTTGAAAATCGGGCAGGAGGACGCAGCCCCCTCCAAAACCGGAATGGAAACTCCCGCCTGTAGCCTTCGCAACAACGGCGCCCCTTCCGTCATTTCCCCCCCCCTCTCCCCCCAATGTTCCGCCCACCTCTATCCGGAAGGCACCACCATCCGTGAGGAGATAGACAACGGAGAATTCCCGGACACCGCCCTGCTGGGCCGTACCCTGTTTGACAAATACAACCGGAGCCTGGTCATCGCCGGTCTGGCCCTGCTGGTGGCTTCCATCGGCGTCGTCGTGCTGAGCCGCCGCCCTTCCGGAAAATAAAGAACCCCTTACCACAGCCATCACCATGATACCTCTTACGCATTATCTGATCCTCTCCGGCGTCCTGTTCGCCATCGGCCTGATGGGGGTGATTGTCCGGCGCGACATCATCGTCATCTTCATGTGCCTGGAAATGATGCTCAGTGCTGCCAACCTGTCCCTGGTAGCGTTTTCCCGCGCCCAGGGCACTATGGGCCTGCCCAACTATGACGGCCAGGCCCTCTCCATCTTTATCCTGACCATCGCCGCAGCGGAAGTGGCTATCGGCCTGGCCCTCATCGTCTCCCTGTACAGGGCCAGGCGCACGGCCAGCACGCAAGATCTCAACACGCTGAAAGACTAAGAGCAACACACTACTCCACGAACATGTTCAATATTGATATTCAATACACCTGGCTTCTGCTCTTCCTGCCGCTGGTCGTAGCCGCCTTTGACTGGTTCCTGCTGACCAAACGTCCTGACGTCGCGGCCCTTACCTCCACCTTCTCCTGCCTGGCGACCTTCGTCCTTTCCCTGGGTCTGCTGGACCGGACCGGATCCGATTCCTTCTCCTGGCTCCCGATTTCCGACATCTTTTCCGTGGACCTGGGTTTCGTGCTGGATCCCCTTTCCTCCCGTATGATGCTGGTGGTCACGGGCATCGGCCTGCTGGTCCATGTTTTCTCTCTGGCTTACATGACGGACGACAAGGCCAAAACACGCTACTTCGCATGCCTGAGCCTTTTCATGTTCTCCATGACGGGCATCGTCCTGGCGAACAACATCGCCATGACCTTTATCTTCTGGGAATTGGTGGGCCTCTCCTCCTATCTGCTTATCGGCCACTGGTACACACGGGACACTGCCGCCAACGCCGCCAAAAAAGCCTTCATCTGCAACCGCGTCGGGGACTTCGGCTTCCTGATCGGCATTCTGACTCTCTGGGCGCTGACCAACACGCTGGATTTCAGCCTGATGGAAATACCCGCAGGAATCAGTGAAAACCTGCTGAACATTACGGTACTGTGCCTCTTCTGCGGAGCGGTGGGCAAATCCGCCCAATTCCCGCTGCACGTCTGGCTTCCGGACGCCATGGAAGGCCCCACCCCCGTCTCCGCCCTGATCCATGCGGCCACCATGGTAGCCGCCGGCGTTTACATGATGGTGCGCGTCCAATACTCCATCGGCATTGAGGCCTTCCCCGCCCTGGCCTGCAATGTCATTGCCGGCATCGGAGCCATTACGGCCGTCATCGCCGCCTTCATGGCCACCCAGCAGAATGACATCAAACGCGTCCTGGCCTACTCCACCCTCTCCCAGCTCGGCTATATGGTCATGGCCCTGGGACTTCTGGCCGGGGAGGCAGCCATGTTCCACCTCTTCACCCACGCATGGTTCAAGGCTCTGCTCTTCCTGGGCGCCGGTGCCATCATCTTCGCCTGCCACCATGAACAGGACATCTGGAAAATGGGCGGCATCATGAAGCGCATGAAGCTGACTTCCCTCACCTTCATCATTGCCACCATGGCGCTGATTGCCATTCCGTTCACGTCCGGCTTCTTCTCCAAGGAAGCCATTCTGGAAGCAGCCCTTCGCAAAAACCCGGTCTTCTTCTGGATTGGCGCGGGCGTAGCCCTGCTGACAACCTTCTATATGATGCGTGTCATCTTTGTGGTCTTCTTCGGCAAGAGCCGCAGCCACAGTTCGGAACACGCCTCGGAAGTTGGCGGCCTCATGCTGGTGCCCCTGCTGATTCTGGCTGTCATGGCTCTCATCTCCGGCTACGGATTCATCGCAGACAGGCTGGTTCCTTTCAACGGATTCGTTTCCGAAAGTTTCCACATGGGCATGCCCTTCTACGTCTCCATGGGGGCGCTGGTGCTCGGAATCCTGCTGGCGGCTGCCTTCTACGCAGGATCCCCGGCTTCTGACAAACTCTCCGGCAATGCCGTTTCCCGGGCTCTCGCCAACCGCCTTTATATTGATCTGTTCTATGATAAAGTGCTGGTCAGGGGAGTCCAGGGCGTTCTGGCCGCCATCATCGACTTTATGGACCAGTTCATCATCTCCGGCCTCATCGTTGGCGGACTGGCGCGGTTGACCGCCGCCATAGGCTCCCTGCTGCGCCGCCTGCAGTCCGGCAACATGGCCGCCTATACGGCTCTCTTCGGCATTGGCCTGCTCCTGGTCATCTACTTTACCGTCTTCTATTCCTGCTAACCTAACCAACCAATCACATACCATGCTTATCTGGCTTGTTCTCATTCCTCTGATTGCCGCGGCCCTCATCGGTCTGTGCAAGGCGCCCGCACGCCCGACAGCCCTGCTCAGCGCCTCCCTGACGCTGGCCCTCGGCATCTGGGCCCTGGTTAGCTTTGACGGCTGTTCTTCCTGCTGGTCCCGCTTTGAAGGGATGGACCTCCAGCTCACGTTGGCCCCGGCCCTGTCCAAAGTAATGCTGCTGCTGACCATCCTGGTTACCTTCGCCACCGTGTTGGGCACCAACCCGCCCCAGGGGGGGGAAGCTTCCTGGTACAACTCCGCCCTTCTGATTTCCGCAGGCGCCACCGGGGCGTTCCTGTCCGACAACATAATCTCCTTCTTCGCCTTCCATGAACTGGCTCTTATCCCCACCTTCGTGATGATCGGCCTGTATGGACGCGGCGACCGCCGCACCACGGCCTGGCGCGCCACGCTTTACCTGGGGCTTGCCTCCATGGTGCTGCTGGCAGCCCTGCTGATGATCGGTACGCAGGCAGGCTTCACCTTCTCCGGCCTGAAAGACTTCATGGCCAGCGGGCGCGAACTTGCCCACGCGGAACTCATCGGGGCCCTGCTCATCGCCGGGTTCGGCACGCTGATTTCCCTCTTCCCCTTCCATTCCTGGGCAGCCCCCGCATACGCATCCGCTCCCGCTCCGGTAGCGATGATGCATGCCGGAGTGCTTAAAAAATTTGGCCTGTACGGGCTCTTCATGTTCCAGCCGCTGATGGAAACAGGATTCCTTCCCTGGACGAATATCCTGCTGGTCCTGCTCGTCTGCAATGTCATTTGGGTGGGGTACGTAACCATCAACCAGAAAAGGCTGGACCTGCTGCTGGGCAACTCTTCCGTGATGCACATGGGCTATATCTTCCTGGCTTTCGCCGCCCTGGTAGTTTCCGGTTCTGCGGAAGCCAATCCCTGGGCGCTGAAAGGAGCTGCCCTGCTGATGCTGGCCCATGGCCTGACAATCGCCCTTCTCTTTCTGCTCTGCGGGCAGATTGAAAAGCAAACAGGCACATTGGAAATCAACTCTCTGGGCGGACTGAGCACCAGGCTGCCGCGCATGGCTTTCGTTTTCGGCCTGGCGGGCATGGCTTCCATCGGCCTCCCCGGCCTCGCCAATTTCCCGGGGGAATTCATGGTCTTCTTCTCCGGTTTCGCCGGTTTCAGCAACGGCTTCGGCCCCGTTCAAATCGCCACCATCCTGTGCCTCTGGGGACTGGTCATCGGCGCGGTATACATGCTGAGGGCCTACCGCAATATTTTCCAGGGAGATTTGTCCAAAGCCTCCGCCTACGCCACGGAACTGCAGCCCTCCGAACGGGCGGCCAACTGCTTCCTGGTCATCGCCCTGGCGGTCTTCGGCTTCTTCCCCACGCTGGTGCTCCAGTTTTTCTCCTGATTTCCTCCCTTCCGAATACAATCCTAGTCTAACCTGATTCTCTTTTACCCATGCAAGCGTATATTCCGGAATTCATCCTGGCCGGCCTGGCAATGCTTTTACTTCTGGCGGAGACCTTCTGCAAAAAAACGCCCAAATTTATTTTCGGGCTGATTGGCGCGGCGGGAACCCTGGCGATGCTTCCCTTCTACATGGAAGGGCTCTATGACAACATCTACATCATCCTGGCGCTCGTCGCCACAGCAGTTACCCTGTTGCTTTCCGTAGATTTCCGGGCCGTCATCAACCTTTCCTCCAATGATTCCAAATCCCAGGACGGCACGGGGGAATTCTACATCCTGCCCCTGCTGGCCTGCGTAGGCATCACCTCCCTGTGCAAGGCATCCAACCTGGTGGAACTGTTCGTCTCCCTGGAAGTGCTCACCCTGAGTTCCTTTATCATGGTAGGCTACTTCCGGCGGAACCTGGGTTCCACGGAAGCGGGCATCAAGTACCTGATTCTGGGCGCCGTCAGCACGGGGTTTCTCGTTTTCGGCCTGGCCTGGTATTTCGGCATTACGGGAACATTCATTTATAATGAAACGATCGTCAGCCACGCCCTGGCCGGCCAGACAGCCCCCGCCATGTACCTGGCCCTCGCCATGCTGCTGCTCGGTACAGCATTCAAAATCGGCGCAGTTCCCATGCAGTTGTGGATTCCGGATGTGTACCAGGGCGCTCCCACTCCGGTGACAGCTTTCCTTTCCGTAGCCTCCAAGGTAGCCGGATTCGCCCTGCTCGGCATCATCCTGGCCCCATTCGCCGTGCTGCCTCCCGTCGAATTCGTCGTAGCCCTGATGGCCGCCGCCACCCTGCTGGTGGGCAACCTGGGCGCCATTCCCCAGACGAACCTGAAACGCATGATGGGGTATTCTTCCATTGCACAGGCAGGCTTCATTCTGCCCCTGTTTATTGGTACTGTGGACGGCCAGCTGGCTCCGAACGCCCCGTTCTACCTGGCTGTGTACCTGGTCATGACCTTCGGCGCCTTTTTCGCCCTTGCCATGATCCGCATCCAGCGCGGGAGCGAGGAAATTTCCGCGTTCCGCGGTCTGGGCAAAACCAATCCCCGGCTGGCGCTGGCGGTCACCATCATGTTCGCCTCCCTGGCGGGCGTGCCGCTGACGGCCGGATTTTTCGCCAAAATGATTTCTTTCGTGCACGTCATCAATACGGGTCTGTATCTGGGTTGGATGCTCCCCGTCATGATCGTCTGCGCAGCATCCGGGTTTTACTATTACTTCAAGGTCATCCGCTCCATGTACTGGGACAAGCCCGCAGAAAACGCAGAACCCGTGCAGGTACCGGCCATTTCCGGAGTCATGCTGGCCGCGTTTTCCATCTTCATCGTGCTGGGGGGCCTGATGCCCCTGTTCCTGAACCCCATCCGGTAACAAACGCGTCCTTTTCCCCCATTCTTCCGAAGGCCGTTTCCCGAATTTTTCGCAGAACGGCCTTCCCCATTCAGGCAAAGCCGCGTGTTCCGCGTCGGCAGGCTGAAAGCGGGAAGGGGAAGGAGAGGGTGCGGTTGCCCGGCTTTCCGGACTTAAGGTTTCAGCCGTTTCAGAATCTTGAGCAACCCGCCTGTGTCAGGCATTTCTTTTATCACATTCATGCCGGAAAAATTTTGAAAAAAGTGCGGCCTGCCTGCGAGATTTCCCCCAGGCCAAACGTAATTAGCCTGTCCTAATTATTTGCCTGTCCCCCACCCTCCGGGCATCAAATCAGACAACCATCAATCATTCAAAACCATGCGTCTTTTATCCTCCGCCGCCGTCATTTGCGCCGCCCTGTTCTCCGGAACCATCCTTCATGCGCAGGACCCGGAACTGCTGGCCAAGCGCCAGTGCCGTTCCGTCCATATCAACCAGCAGGGGCATCCCTCCCAGGCAAGCGCCCTGTACAATGTAGTGAAAGCCAAAACATCCGTTCCCGGCACCTACTTTTGCGCCATGAATTTTGACGACGGCTATATCGGTTTCCAGGAACAATCCAACGGTAAAAAAGTAATCATCTTTTCCATCTGGGATCCGGTGGCACACGGAGACAACCCCAATGATGTGCCGGAAGAAGAACGCACCAAGCTGGTAAAACTGGGCAAAGATGCGCGCTCCGGACGTTTTGGCGGTGAAGGAACAGGCGGACAAAGCTTCGTGGACTATCCCTGGGCAATCGGGGAGAACATGCGCTTCCTCGTCTGCGTCAAAAAAATGGGGAAATTCAAGGAAATCAGCGGTTATTACTTTAATAATAAAAGCGGGTCCTGGGATCTTATTTCCAAATGGAAAACGCATTCCTCGGGAAAGGAACTTTCCTTCTCCGTCGGATTCGTGGAAGATTTCATGCGTAATTTTGAATCAGCCAAGAAGGCCCGCGGTGCTTTCTTTGGCCCCAGCTTCGCGTACAAGGACGGCAAATGGCATCCCAATACCAGCGTAACGTTCACCGGCGACCCAACCCCCTCCACCAACGTCATGGCGAATATCCAGCCTGATGGTTCCGTGCTGCTTCAGACGGGGGGAACTACGAAAATGACGGATTTCAAGCTGTTCCAAAATCGTCCCCTGCCCCAGAATATCAAGCTGATTCTGCCTGACAAGGCCGTTACCAGTCTTGTTCAGGAGAACATTAACTGATTATGTCCCCCACCGGCTGGCTAACCATGATTGTTTCCATCGGCGGCGTACTGGCCGCCGCCGCTTGGGCGTATTACAAGGTACTCTCCACCCCCAAGGAAACGGAACATCTGGGCAGCCCCACCCCGCCACTGCCGGAAAATGCGGAGGATAAGGCCCCGATCCGGTGAACCGCTGCACTCCGGACTGAACAACTCCCCCAAAATCATCTTGCCGCATCCAGAGAGAGCGCATGTCGTCCCGATACCTGAAACAGGGCGGATATAAAGGAGTATTTCCCGGCAGACAGGCAACATGGACCGGTATTCTCCGGGGATATGCACGCGAATCGCGCCCGAATCATTCGGGCCGCACCGGTCCACAGGATTTCTAAACGGTTCTTCTCCTTATCCGTCTGACGGAGGCAAGATGAAGCCCAGCCGGTCAATGCCGTATCTGGCGCATTCCTGCCACAGAGATTTTTCCAGGGCTTCCGCAGTACGGCGGCGTTCTTCCTCCGGCATGTTTTCAAAATATTCCGGACCCAGGTGTTCGCTGATGGCCTTGTCCGCCATACGCGTCACGAGATCCGCCCAGAAAGAGTTGTCCCGGTATTCATCCAGGCAATCCTGGAAAAAGGCGCTTTCTTCATATTCCCGGGTGAAGGCATATCCGCCCAGATCATCCGCATAGGCAATGCGCCCTTTCAATTTGGAGGTGACGGAAAGCTCCTTCATCAGCCGGGAAACCAAATTCCCCCACGCCGCCAGACGCGCCTCCGCCCCGTCCTGCTGGTTGGAGGCAGCCACCGTGGCGGCAGTGGAAAGCATTTCCGCCAAATCACGCGCTTCCTCGTCGGACAATTTCAACGTCACCGGCATGGGAAATCAAATCAATCCGAGTTTCATTCTGCCCTCCTCGCTGACCATGTCCTGGTTCCAGGGGGGATCCCACACCATTTCCACATCCGCAGCCTCCACCCCTTCCAACGCTTCAATGCGGTCCTTGGCTTCCATGACCAGATGGGGCCCCATTCCGCAGCCGGGCGCCGTGAGAGTCATTTTTACCGCCACATGATGAAGGCCGTTCTCCAGCTCAATGACGGCCACATCGTAGATCAGACCCAAGTTGACGATATCCACGGGGATTTCCGGGTCATACACACATTTCAGCGTATCCCAGACCCTTTCTTCCAGTGTGGCGTTCTCATCCAGCGCAGCCGCTTCCGGAGAAGGTTCCTCCGCTCCAGCGCCAAGGGCGTCCGCGTTCTCCCTGGAGATACGGGCCAGGCCGTGGTCCGTAGCCACGGTATAGGAGCCGCCCAGTATCTGGGTGATATACACGCGTTCCCCTTCCGGCAGGGTGAGCACATCCCCGCTGGGGATCTGGACCGCCGTCACTTCTCTTTTGAGTTCTACTACCTGGTTTAGCATAAATCCTTGCAATTAAAGGAATATCCGGCTAAGGACATGCACCGGAAGCTTCCGAATGCCATGGGACAGAACCGACCCATGGTTTCCGGAACCTTCCGCGCAGGAGCAACATAAGGCGTATTTGCATCACCGTCGAGGTCAAAAATTGTTCAGCCCCGGCCGGAAAAGCCCTTCATGACAGGAAAGAGCATTCCGCCATGTTCTGGAAAAGCCGCCGGAAGCGGAGAGCTTCGTTCTTGCCTAGCGGAGGGAAAAAGTGTAAAAGGTTCGGGCTGCCCGGGCTGCCGTCAGCTCATGGCCGGCTACACGTACATTTTCAACCTGACATTCCATGCTAGATTACTTACGTAAACATACAATCGTCATCATGGCAGCCATGGCCCTGGTGTTTGTGGGCCTCATGTTCGTCGGCGGGGACGTAAGCGGCGGCTCCCTGACCGGCATGTTCAAGCAGACTTTCGTTTCCGTGGACGGGAAATCTTATGGGGAAAAGGATTATAACAATATGGGCAGGACCGGCCTGTCCGTGGCTTTCTCCTTCCCTTCCACCTTCGGTCCGCTGCTTCAGGACAATTTCAGCTCGGAAGAAAACCTGCGCGAACTCTGCCATCTGCTGAAAACAAATAATCCCAATGCGGCTTTCCTGGCCTACCGCGGCATTATCCGCCGGGAGGCGGGACGCCTGGGCTTGACTCCCAGCACCGCGGAAATTGACGATGCCATTTGCAATATTCCAGAGTTCCAGGACGATAAAGGTGTTTTCGACCCCCAAAAATACGATAATTTCATTTCCATGCGCGGCAACATGGGTAAAAAGCTTCAGGAGGAACTGCTGCGCGGTCTGATGGAAGACACCATCAGCCTGGAGCGCATCAAGGACGTGCTGGCCGGGGGTATCTCCGTGGAGCCCGGTTTTGCCGAGGCTGTAGCGGAATCCAACAGCCAGCAAATTACAATCAACACTGCCTTCCTGGAAAAAAGTGCCTTCCGCCCCAAGACGGATCCCGGAGAAGAGGAAATAAAAACCTTCTGGGACAAGCACAAGGAAAATTACAAAAATGAGGAAGCTCGCTTCTTCACCGTTTACACCTTCATCCCCGCAGGCGATGCCCAGGCACCCAAGCCCGGAGACATTTCCAACGCCACCATGGAAACCATGAATCTGGTGGAAAATGACATCTGGGAACCGCTGAACGCCACCAATGGCAGGAACATGGACCAGGCCATCAGCGAAGCCCTGGCCAAGGCTCCCGGCGTCTGCAAAATGGAGAAAAAGTCCTACACGGCCGTAACGCGTAAAAACGCGCCTCAGGAAATCAACCAGGCAATCAACCAATCCGCTTCCGACGGACGCAGCGCCAATCTGCTGGATGTGGCTTTCTCCTTGGCGGGAGCCCCGGCCCTGAGTGCGGATGCGGATGCCAAGGCCATTGAAGAAGCGCGCGCCAAGACCGGAGCCGAACAGATCAGCACCATGCAGGTGTTGGAAAACGGACAAGTCGTCCTGATCCGTCTGGAAGGCATTACCCCGGTCAAAGCCCTGCCTTACGAGACCGCCCGCAACAGCGCCCGCGCCGACCTGCTGGAAAGCATGACCGTTGAATCCATGAATAAGGCCGCCACGGAACTCAATACGGAATTGCAGAAGGCGGAAAACCCCGTGGAACAGTTCAATGCCATTGCCGGAAAAGCCGGTGCCAAAACTGCCTCTTACGGTCCCTTTGTCAATCCAAACGTACTCTTGAGCAGCGTCAACCTGCAAAACGCCAAAACACAGGAAGAGCTCCAGTCTCTTCTGGAACGGGCCATGAATTCCCGCCTGGCCCCTCCCAAAGAGCTCCCGGCCCCTGAAGAAGTATTTCAGGCGGCTTCCGTCATCAACCCCGGCCAGATGGCTCAGCCCATCAACACGGGGGACGGCATCCTGTTGACCCAGCTCGTCAAGCGCGAACTGGAGGATACGCCGGAATTCCAAATCAAATCTACCCAGCAAATTGCTCCGGCTCTGACTGCCCAGGCAAAATCCATGATCATGCTGGACTGGCTGAAAGCGTGCATCACCCAATATAAGGTGGAAATCGCTCCCATCCTGAACCAGGAACGCTAACGTTTTCCCTTTCATGACAACCGTCAGTGAGCCCGTCTCCTTCTCACAGGCCCTGAACACCGTCTGAACGCATTCACCATGATGGCCTCCGCCCGGAGGCCATCATTTTTATTACTCCTTCTCCATCTCCCTCCTTTTCATTATCCAATGAGCGCCCTGCCCTCCCAGTCCAGATACATCATCGGAACGGAAGCCTGTGAACGTTTCAGCTTCTACGGCATGAAGTCCATCCTCATGCTGTACATGACGGGCCATCTGCTGATGAGCGACAACTGGGCCACCTCCACCCTTCATATTTTTGTGGGAATGGTTTATCTGCTTCCCCTGGCGGGGGCCTGGCTGGCGGACAAGGTCTGGGGCCGATATAAAACCATTCTTTATATTTCCCTGCTTTACTGCGTAGGACACGGAGTTCTGGCGACGGCGGATCTTTTCCACACCATTGAAGCGCGCCGTTACATTCTCATGGCGGGCCTGTTCATCATCGCGCTGGGAGCCGGAGGCATCAAGCCATGCGTCTCCGCCTTTATGGGAGACCAGATTCCTAATAAGTCCCCGCAGTTAATGACCAAGGCTTTCAATGCCTTCTACTGGGCTATCAACCTTGGCTCCTTCTTCTCCTTCCTGGTCATTCCGGCCATGGAACAGCGTTACGGGTACAGTTGGGCGTTTGCCGTCCCGGGCCTCTTCATGGGAGTTGCCACCTTCGTCTTCTGGCTGGGCCGCAAAAAATACTACAAAACGCCTCCGGCCCGGAACAGCGGGCAGCCTGGCTTCTGGAAAGTCCTTTTCATCATTCTGTTCCACGGAGGCTGGAAAAACGCAGAACAGCGCTGCGGAACTTCTGCCGTGGAAGACACCCGGCACATCCTGAAAATCCTCTCCATCTTCGCCTTTATCATCCCATTCTGGTCCATTTTCGAACAGACGGCTTCTTCCTGGGTATCCCAGGGCAGCAGGATGATTCCTCTTTCCATCCCGCTCCCGGGCGGTTCCTGGTCCATCGGGCCGGCCCAAATCCAGGCGGCCAATCCCATTTTCGTCATGGTGTTCATCCCCCTCATCACCGTATTTGTTTATCCCAGGGTGGCAACGCTGGCAAGGCCCCTGGTGCGCCTCGGAACGGGATTGGCCCTCAGCTCCGCTACATTCCTGATTGTCGCTTTCCTGCAATACCGGCTGGAGGAAGGAACCTCCATGTCCATCGCATGGCAGCTGATTCCTTACTGCGTACTCACCATCTCTGAGATCCTGGTCAGCACCACCGGCCTGGAATTCGCCTATACGCAAGCCCCGGCGCATTTAAAAAGCCTCATCACCAGTTTCTGGAACCTCACTATCTTTGCAGGCAACATGCTGGTGGCCGCAATTACTTTTTTCCTGTCCAACGGAGAATCAGCCAACGCCATTTCCACGGACCGCTTCATCCTGTACGCCGTGCTCGCCGCCGTAGTGGCGGTCGCCTACTCCTTCCGGGCGCGCAGGTACGGAAAAACGGAATAAAGAAAGCACTGCCGTTCCCCGGGCGCGTGGCCGGGTTAACCATGTTTTGAAAAAACAATCAGACCGTAACCAGCATGCGCTCCTCCCATTCCCTCCGGCAGGTTTCTTTTTGGGAAAATGCCGGAAGACACAAATTACATAAGGAGGACATGACCGGACAAAAACTCCTTGAAGCAGGTCAGGAGATACGGCAGTCGTTAAGTAGCTCGTCCATGTAAAAGGTCATTTCCGCCAAAGCTTCACGATATTCCGTTTGGGGAAGGAGCCACAGAATTTCGCGGGCCGCCTCGTTTTTCTCCAGAGCTACCTGAATCGCCTTGTCCAGAGCCTCTGCAAAAACGGGATTGTCCTGAAAGGCGGAGTAATCCACTACTTCACGGTTTTCAATGGCGTCCCGCAGGGTAGCTTCCACATTCCTGTCACCACATTCCAGCAAATTGAAGATGGGAAGGGTCAGCTTGCCCTTGGTGGCATCCGTATGAAGCGTCTTTCCGGCATCGTCTTCATCTCCCACCATGTCCAGGCAGTCGTCGTAAATCTGGTAGGCCACACCCAGCAGATCCCCCAGCTGGTAAAGGGATTCCTCCACTTCCGGGGTTACTCCGGAAATCCAGCCAGCCCCCCCCGTAGCTGCGGAGAAAAGGGAAGCGGTTTTTTTCCGGATGATTTCAAAATATTCCTCGCGGGTCATGCTCAGATCATACAGGCGGCTGGACTGGGCTACCTCCCCCTGGCATACGTTCCTGACGGTATTCGCCAGCCTGCGGCAGAATTCCGTGCTGCCGAATTCCGTACCCAGCACCATGGCGTGGGAAAAGAGGACATCCCCCAACAGTACGGCGAGGCTGTTGCCCCAGAGGGCATTCGCCGTAGCCTCGTCCCGGCGTTTGTCGGCCTCGTCAATCACGTCATCATGCACAAGGGAAGCCAGATGCACCATTTCCAGCAAAGCACCCAGGCGGATATGGGCAGGCTTGATGCCGCCCGTAGCACCGGCAACCAGCAGAACCAGGGCCGGACGGAGCATTTTACCCTTGGACTGGCATACCGTTTCCATGTAATCGGCCACTTCCGGGTCAAAACATGATGATTGCGCTTCAACAAACTCGGAAACCTGCTTCAATTCCGGCTTAACCAGTTGAAGATAATGCTTCTGGGATCGTAATTTCGAAAAGAACGGAATGGACATGATATAGAACGGGGGCGGCGCTGGTCAGCGCCGCAGGGATTGTGGCATATTTAAAGTTCCCTAGCAATGTATTTCACAGGGCATCTTTCTCATAACCGGACGGCAATCCGCCAAACCCGGTCCGCCAGGCACCGGCCCCCCTCCCGGGATAAGGCTCATTTTGACCTTGAGCCAGGAGTTTTTCCTTCTACACTGGGCCATCATGAGAGCCTTGGTCTATGATTGCAGCGCGGGCATCAGCGGAGATATGAATCTGGCCGCCCTGATTGATTTGGGAGCGGACCGGGAAAACCTGGAACGGGAACTGTCCAAATTGCATGTGCACGGGGAGTGGAAGCTGGAATGCCGCCGGGCGCAGCAGCACGGCATCCGGGGAACACGGATTGACGTACTGACGGAGGAAGAAGGGCACTCCGGCAGCAGCCATGCGCACCATCACCGGACTATGGCGGATATACGAAAGCTTATTGAGACAAGCGCCCTTTCCAATACCGTAAAGCGGACGGCCCTTTCTATTTTCACCCTGCTGGCGGAGGCGGAGGCCCGCGTACACGGCACTACTCCTGAAGAAGTACATTTCCATGAGGTGGGCGCGGTGGATTCCATCATCGATATCGCGGGAGCTGCCATCTGCCTGGAAATGCTCCGGGTGGACGCCGTCTTCACCGGACCGGTGGAGCTGGGGTCTGGCACCGTAACCTGCCAGCACGGAACAATGCCCGTTCCTGCGCCGGCAACGGCTTTGCTGGCGAAACATTTCCGGGCCACCTTGAATGGAACCACCCATGAGGCCACTACACCCACCGGAGCCGCCTACATTGCCGCCCTGGCGCAGCCCGTCCCCTCTCCGCTGGCAGGCCGTATTACCGCAACCGGCTATGGAATCGGCCACCGCCAGGGACTTCCCGTACCGAATATTCTGCGGGTGATGCTGGTAGAAACGGAAGAAGAGGAAACTTCCCCGGAACTGCTGACGGAGCTGTGCGCCAATATAGACGATATGACGCCGGAACAGACAGCCTACCTGACGGAAAAGCTGATGGAGGCAGGCGCTCTGGATACCTGGCAGGAGTCCGTCTGCATGAAGAAAGGCCGTCTGGCAGTCAAGGTTTGCGCCCTGTGCCAGCCGGAACAGACGGACCGCGTGCGGGAAGCCTTCTTCCGGCACAGCAGTACGCCGGGCATCAGGCAGCATGGCATGCTCCGCCATATTCTGCGCCGGGAAAGCGCCCCCGTCCACACTCCCCATGGAACGGTTCATGTAAAAACTTCTTTCATGCACGGCCGTCCCCATTACCGGAAAGCGGAATTTGAAGATTGCAGAATCCTGGCGGAAAAAACCGGACTGCCGCTGGAACAATGCCAGCTGATGGGGCTTTTTCCCACACCTTCCCATGACAACGACGCCACAGACTCCGTTTGAACGGCTTCGCGCCGTCCTTCTCCCCAGGAAACGCATTGCCGTCGCCTTGTCCGGGGGGCTGGACAGCAGCGTGTTGCTTGCCGCCGCCGTCCGTATCCTGGGAGCGGATCACTGCCTGGCACTGACTGCGCGAACGCCCTACGTGATGGAGGAGGAAATGCGGGACAGCACGGCGTTGTGCCGCCGCCTGGGCGTCCGGCAGGAAAAACTGGCGTTTCCCATCCTTCCCGCCCTTGCGAATAATCCTCCCCTGCGCTGCTACCTGTGCAAGCATGCCCTGTTTTCCTCCCTGGCAGCCAGAGCGTCTGAGATGGGGTTCCCCCTGCTGGCGGACGGTTCCAATCTTGACGACCTGGACGATTACCGGCCAGGCCGCAAAGCTTTGCAGGAGCTCGGCATCCCGAGTCCCTTTCTGGAAGCTTCCATGGATAAGGAGGATATCCGCCGGCTGGCCTGCCGGCTGGGTCTTCCGGAATCAGTCAGCGGCAAACCGGCCTATGCGTGCCTGCTGACCCGCCTGGAACACAACCGCCCCGTAACGGAAGTTCTGCTGAGACGCGTGGACGCAGCGGAATCTTTCCTGAGAACCCTGGGGCTGAAAGGCTGCCGTGTCCGTGCTCACGGAGACAGCCTGGCCCGCATTGAATTGCCGGAAAAGGAACGCAGACTGTTCTGGGACGGACAGCTTGCCTCCACCGTAGCACGCCGGCTGCGGGAACTGGGCTTCCGGCACATCACCCTGGATCTGGAAGGATATTCCAGAGGGAGCATGAACGAACCCTCATGAACGACATCACCTCCATTCTGCATCAATTTAAAAAAGGCCTCCTTTCTGCGGAGGAAGCGGCGGAAAAAATCAGAGCCGGCACCGTACCCGCTCCTTCCCATACGGACATTGATTACAGCCGCCTGGAACGCACCGGGTGCCCGGAAGTCATTTACGGCGCAGGAAAAACGCCGGACCAGATTGAAGAGATAGCCCGCAGCCTGCTTGCCGCCGGACAAAATGTTCTGGCCACGCGTCTGAGCGGGGAAGCTCTGGACTACCTGAACCGCGCCTTTCCAGCGGCGGACATGCACCCGGAAGCCCGTCTCATGCGCATTGCTCCGAATCCCGTTCCGCGAACGGCGGGCTTCGTCGGCATCGTCAGCGCGGGGACCTCGGACCAATACGTAGCGGAGGAGGCCGCCCTGACGGCGGAATTTCTGGGCAGCCGGGTAGTCCGGTACCGGGATTGCGGCGTGGCCGGCCTGCACCGCCTGGTTTCCCATCTGGACTCCATCCGCCAAGCTACTGCGCTGGTGGCCGTGGCGGGCATGGAAGGAGCTCTCCCCAGCGTGCTGGCAGGCCTGGTAAAGGCCCCTGTGATAGCCGTGCCTACCAGCGTGGGCTATGGAGCCAATTTCCGCGGGGTAACCACCCTGCTCGCCATGATGAATTCCTGCGCCAACGGTGTTTCCGTCGTCAACATAGACAACGGCTTCGGGGCCGGTTTCAACGCCCACCTGATCAACAGCCTGGCATCCCGGCCCAGCTGAGGGCCGCCTGTCCATGACGGAACCTCCGGCATCCGTCATGGACAGATCCTCCGAATAGGCGTTAAATGTTCCGGAAACATCCCTCTCCATTCCCGTCATGACCAGATTTCCCCTGTTCCATGCCTTCTCCTGCTCCCTGCTGGCCCTGGCTTCCCAGGCGCTTGGGTGGCAGACCTCCGGAGAATCCGTTCCCGCTGTCCCCCAGGAATTCCGCGCGGCATGGATATCCACCGTTCATAATATTGACTGGCCCTCCCGTTCCGGCCTCTCCGGAGCAGCCCAGCGCGCGGAGCTGCTGAACATCCTGAATACCTGCGCCCAGTTGAAGCTGAACGCCGTGTTTCTCCAAGTGCGCCCGAACGCCGACGCCCTGTACCGCTCTTCTCTGGAACCGTGGAGCCAATGGCTTTCCGGCCCGGGCGTCAATCCTGGGTATGATCCTCTGGCTTTCGCCATTCAGGAGGCTCACCGCCGCGGCATTGAACTGCACGCCTGGTTCAACCCATTCCGGGCGAAGGCCAACGTCAAGCATGCCGTAGGCCGCAACCATATTTCCCTCACGCGCCCTGATTTGATGAAGCGAAACGGCTCCGTGCTGCTGATAAACCCCAGCGCCTCCGCCTCCCGCGACCACGCGCTGAAGGTTATCATGGATGTCGTGCGCCGCTACGACATTGACGGGGTGCACCTGGACGACTATTTCTACCCCTATCCCACTCCCGGCCGCGCCTGGTCTCCCGCCAGCTTTGGAGACGGGAAATCCCCCTCCCAGCGCCGGGGCTACATTGACGGCTTCGTGCAAGACATGTACAAATCCGTCAAATCTTCCAAACCCTGGGTGCGGGTGGGCGTCAGCCCGTTCGGCATCTGGAGGCCGGGCGTTCCCGGCGGCATTGAAGCGGGAGTGGACGCCTACGAGCATCTGGCGTGCGACGCCCGCAAGTGGCTTTCCCGCGGATGGGTGGATTACCTGGCCCCCCAGCTTTACTGGCGCTGCAACCCGGCCAAGCAGAGCTTTCCCGCATTGATGCAATGGTGGGCCGCCCAGAACTCCAGACGCCCGGTGTGGCCCGGCATTGCCACGGCACGTATCATGAGCAGCGAAGACCCGGGCCGCCCCGCCTCTGAAATAGCGGCGCAGGTCAACTACTCCCGCAGCCTTGCCAGAACCGCCCCCGGGCAATGCTTCTGGAGCATCAAATCCATCATGCGGAATGCCGGAGGCATCCAGAAATACCTGAACAGATTGTACCCCTCCATGGCCGTTCCGCCCGCCATGCCCTGGTGCGGAACCGGCACACCCGGACAACCGCAGAATTTTTATGTGGCGGACAATGGTTCCACCGTAACCCTCTCCTGGCAGCCGTCCGGCAATCCCTCCCGGAAATGGGCCGTCCAGGCGCGCTACGGCAGCCAGTGGGCTACGCGCATCCTTCTGCCGGGCAGCCAGACCCGCGTAACCCTGCCCAAATCCTTCCTGGGGGATGCGGGGTCTGTCGCCGTCAGGGGCGTCAGCGCCTATGGAGCCCAGGGCCCGGCAGCAGCCGCCAGAAGGTAGAAAAGCTTTTTCCCAGCTGCCTCTACAAGAAGAAAAATAGAACACCGAGGTTCCTGTTTTTTGAACAACTCCAAAACAATCCATGTCCAAACACCCATGCATTCCCATGGCGCGGACATGAACAGAAGGCGTTTTATTGCTCTTTCCTCATTGGCGGCGCTGGGAACAATCAGCCAGGCCCGGGCAACAGGGCCATTCATACAACCACAGCACAAGATGACTAAACAGCAAGACCCCTCCACGATCGGCTATGCCGACGGCAAATATGTACTGCCACCCCTTCCGTACGCCTACGACGCGCTTGAACCCATGCTGGATGAAAAAACCGTGCGCATCCACCACGACAAGCATCATGCGGCCTATGTCGCCGGCGCCAATGCCGCGGCTGAAAAGCTCCGTGAAATTGCGGACGGGAAACTGGACGCTTCCGCCACCACCAACTGGGTGCGTAACTTGTCCTTCAATGCTTCCGGCCATGTTCTCCATACCATTTACTGGACCAACATGACGCCTGATCCCAAAAAAGAGCCGCAAGGTCCTCTGGCAGATGCCATCAAGGAAAAATTCGGGTCTCTGGAAGCCATGATGAAGGAATTCAAGGCGGCTTCCCAGGGCGTGGAAGGTTCCGGCTGGGGCATTCTGGGCGTGGACCCCATCAGCAAGACGCTGGTAATCTGCGGGGCGGAAAAACATCAGAATCTGGAAATTCCCGGTCTCGTCCCCATTCTCGTCTGTGACGTTTGGGAACACGCCTATTATCTGAAGCACCAGAACCTCCGGGCGGACTATATTGAAGACTTCTGCCGCCTGATCAACTGGGACGATGTGGAACGCCGCTACCAGGAGGCCATGGCTTCCTGACCGTTTTTGCAGAAGTTGATTTTTCCTATCCCCAAACGGCACGGGCTTTCTGTAGTCCGCGCCGTTTTTTAACGCATTTTCATCTCGCTCTTGCATCCGGCACGGCAATAGGGCATACTGTTGCAGACTAATTATCTATCATTACACGCATGAAAAAAGTTTTCGTCTCCGGCTGCTATGATATCGTCCACGCTGGCCATATCCAGTTCTTTGAAGAAGCCCGCGCTCTGGGCGACTATCTAATCGTCTCTTTCGCTTCGGAACCCGTGCTGTGGCACCACAAGCAGCGCAAGCCGTCCATTCCGGACGAACACAAAAAAGTTCTGCTGGAAAGCCTGCGCATGGTTGACAAGGTTATCCTGGGTACCGGCATGAAAAAGGGCCTGGATTTTGAAGAAGAGTTTCTTCAGGAAAAACCGGACATCCTGGCTGTGACGGAAGATGACCTTTACAGCGATATCAAGAAGGAGCTGTGCGCCCGCGTCGGAGCCAATTACGTGGTGCTCCCCAAGACGCCCCCCAAATTCACTCCCGTCTCCACCACCATGCTGGTGAACCGCATCAAGGCTCCGTCCGCCGTACCGCTTCGCGTGGACTTTGCCGGGGGATGGCTGGACGTGCCCCGCTACGCCAGAAAAGGCTCCTATGTGGTCAACTGCGCCATCACCCCCATGGTTTCCCTCTGCGAATGGCCGTATGAAAAACGCTCCGGGCTGGGAGGCAGCGGCGCGTGGGCCATGCTGGAAGGGCGCGATCCGGTCGCGTCCGAACTCGCTCTGGGCGTCGGCTGGCAGGATCCTGCCGTCATTGCGGAAACAGGGTTGTGCGTATGGCGCTCCGGCAGTTCTCCGGTGCTGGACGTCAAAGGCACGGGCGACTTCCTGGAAGGAAGAATGGCCATTCTATACACGGGCGAAGAACACGACACCCCAAAGATGGCGGATGAACAACGGGACTACGTACGCATCTCCCAATCCTCCCTCATTGCCCGCACCGGAGTGCTGGAACGCAACATCAATACTCTGGCGGCAGGCGTAGCCCTGTACTACAGCGTGCAGCTTGACGAAGGAATGCGCCCCCTTCCGGAAATTCCCAATGCCCTTGCAAAAAAATACCTGGGAGGCGGCTACGGGGGATACGCCCTGTACCTTTTCCCCTGCCGGGATGATCGCGACCAGGCTGTCAAGGACAACCCGGCAATGAAACGGGTGGAGCCGTATTGCCGCCAGCTGTTCAAGTAAATTCCCCCCCTTCATGTCCCTGATTCGGAACAGCCTGGTTGCCTCAGGCGCCATCTTCGCCTGCCGCCTGACAGGCATGGCCAGGGAAATTGTGTACACCTCCCTGTTCGGGGCCACGGGAGCCCTGGACGCCTTTTACACGGCTTTCCGTATCCCCAACCTGTTAAGGGATCTGTTCGCGGAAGGGGCTCTTTCCCAATCCTATACCAGCGTAGCCTCCAAAACGCGGGAAGCGCAGGGAGACGAAGCCGCGTGGGAACTGACCAACAAGGTAGCTACCCAGCTTTCCGCCCTGATGATCGCCATTGTAACGCTGGGGATTCTATTTGCAGGGCCCGTCATGGAAGCCCTCTACAGCGGGGATCACTCTCTGGCGGAGCAATTGTTCGCCACGGACCTGAGCCGCATCATGTGGCCTTTCATCGGATTCGCCTCCCTGTCCGCCCTCATCATGGGGGCGCTGAACATGGTGGGGGTTTTCGGATTGCCCATGCTGGCCTCCGCCGCTTTCAACGTTACTTCCATCCTGCTCGGCCTGCTGATTGGATATTTCATTGATCCGTCCTTCGGCCCCAAAGCTTTGTACGGTTTTGCCTGCGGCGTCACCATCGGGGGCATGGCCCAGATTGCCGTGCAGCTCCCCAAACTCAGCAAAACCGGCTTCCGCTGGAAACCCAATTTCCAATGGAACGATCCCCGCGTGCGCAAAATCTGGGGGCTGATGCTTCCCTCCGTGCTGGCTTCAGGCGTGACGCAGTTCACCATCTTCATCAATACGGGGTTCGCTCTGGATCTCCAAAAAGGCTCCGTCACCGCCCTGACCACGGCGTTCCGCCTCTGGCAGCTTCCCGTGGGGCTCTTCGGAGTTGCGACGGGCATGGTGGTGCTACCCGCTGTTTCCCGCATGATGGTGGGAGACGGCAGAAAAGAGGTGGCTGTCCACATCGCCAAGGGGTTGCGGCTGGTGGCATTCTTTGCGGTACCCGCTTTTCTCATCCTCTCCATCCTGGGAACGGAATTCGTCTCCTCCGTATACCAGTGGGGCCGCTTCAACCAGGAGGCCGTGCGTTACACGGGGGAAGTGCTGGGAGCCTATTCCCTGGGCCTGCTGGGCTATGCCGGGACCAAGGTGGTGCAGCCCGTCTTCTTGGCTCTTGAAAAACGCTGGGTTCCCCTGATTGCCGCCGCCGTGGCTCTGGCTATCAGCATCGGCCTCAACTACTGTTTCGTCTACATCCTGCATAAAAACGCGGCGTGGCTGGCGCTGACCACCTCCGTGGTCACTACCTTCAATTTTCTCTTTTATTTCTTTTACCTGCGACGCCAGCTGGGCGGCGTAGACGGACGGACGCTGCTTTCCGGACTGGCCAGGATCATGGCGGCGGGAATATTGCTGGGGGCCGTGTGCTGGGCAGGCAAGGCATGGTTCCTCCAGGGCTTCCTGAACTGGACCTTCCCGGCCAGGGTGCTGGGGATATCCCTGGTCTGCGGTTGCGCCGGCATCGTTTACCTGGCGGCGGCTTTCCTGCTGAAGACGCCGGAGCTGGAAGCGGTGCGCGCCAAATTCCTGAAACGCTGACGGGAAAAATCCCTTCCATAGAGGGAGGAACGCCCTCCGCAAGAAAAAGAATGGCCGCCGCAAGCATTCTCCTTGCCAGGGGTGCGCTCAATGAGTAAAGTTTTTCCGCCTATGCGGAGAACAGCCTGTTTTCCGCCAAGGCATCAAAATCTACGACTGCACCACAACAATGGACATGATTTCCCCCAGCATTGCGGCATTGACCCCTTCCCTGACCCTCAAGGTGACCAACCGGGCCAAGGCTATGAAAGCCTCCGGTGAAGAAGTTTACGGTTTGGCAGGCGGTGAACCTGAAATGGACACCCCGGAAAACATCAAGCAGGCAGCCATCGCGGCCCTGAACAACGGAGCCACCAAATATACGCCTTCCGCCGGTCTTCCCGCACTCCGCCAGGCCATCGCAGAAAAGCTCAAGAGGGAAAACAACCTGGAATACGATTTCACCCAGATCACCGTGGGAGCCGGCGCCAAGCACGCCTGTTTCAACGCCATCATGGCAACCGTATCCGAGGGGGATGAAGTCATCATCCCCGCTCCGTACTGGGTCAGCTATCCGGAAATGGTCCGCATGTGCGGAGGCATCCCCGTCATCGTGGAAACCACGGCGGAAAACGGATGGAAGCTTACCGCCGAACAATTTGAGGAAGCCATGACCCCCCGCACCAAGATGGTCATCCTCACTACCCCGAACAATCCGACCGGGTCCGTTTATTCCGAAGAAGAACTGCGCGCCCTGGGAGAAGTGGCCCTGAGCGAAGACATCCTCATCCTGGCTGATGAAATTTACGAACACCTCGTATACGGGGACGCCAGGCACGTCAGCATCGCCTCCCTCAGTCCGGAACTGTACGACCTGACCATCACCATCAACGGCTTCTCCAAGGGCTACGCCATGACTGGATGGCGCCTAGGCTATTCCGCAGCTCCGGCAGCCATTGCCAAGGCCATCCAGATGATTCAGGATCACACCACTTCCAACGTCTGTACGTTCGCCCAGTATGGAGGTATTGAGGCCCTTACGGGAGACCAGAGCTTCATCAGCGACATGCGCGACGAATATGACATGCGCCGCCAGTACGTTTACTCCCGCCTCAGCGCCATCCCGAATATCAGTGTTGTGGAGCCGCAGGGCGCTTTCTACTTCTTTGTGGACACAAGCAGGCTGGGACTCACCTCCCTGAATCTGTGCGACAAGCTTCTGGAACGCTACAAGGTCGCGGCCGTCCCCGGCATCGCCTTCGGCAATGACAAGGCCATCCGCATCAGCTACTGCACCACGCTGGACATTCTGAAAGAAGCTCTGGACCGCTTTGAAGAATTCTGCAAGGCGCATTAAAAAACGTTGATCACCATAAAAAGGCGTTCCACGTCAAGCGGAACGCCTTTTTATTCTTCCGGATTTCCCACCTGCAGCAAACCTGCGGCAAGGAAATGCGTGCCATGCCTCGCAACCGGATTGCCCTGCACGAAAAGGCATGATTAAATAAATCTCATATGAATACCCCCGTTCTCAACGACAACCTGCGCGCCGCCACGGAAGCCCTTTGCAATCTGCTCGCCAAGGAAGACAAGGTTGTGGCCTCCAAGGCAAAAATAGGTCTCTTTTTCCAAAATCCGGAAGCAACCAAGCTTTTTGAAGAAGTAAACGCTTACGGAGAAGAACTGCGCAACAAGCACCTGGCGGGAATGCCTCCTACCGAAGAGGAAATTTCCAAATTCGACGCCCTGCGTGAAAACGTCATCAAGAATGATGCGGCCCGCGGCTTTTTGGAAGCCCGCCAGACCATTGACGAACTCCTGAACACCATCAATCATTATCTGGGCATGTCCATTGACCTTGGCCGCGCTCCCACTCCTGAAGAAATAGAGGAAGCCCGCCAGCGCGCCATGAGCGCCCAGTCCTCCTGCTCCTGCGGCGGCCAGTGCGACAAGGAAAATTGCGATTGCGACGGCAAGTGTGACCACGACCATAAGGACGGCGGTTGCGGCTGCGGCAACCATTAAGACAATCTTTCAACTTTTGCCAAACGGCTTCACTCAAAAAGTGAAGCCGTTTTTTCTTCCCGAAAACAAACGATACTGTCCAGCGCGCCTGCAATTTCCTCCGGAAAACCGGGCGGACTACTGCACCTCTTTATTGAGCGCCATATTTTCGACGCTCCGATGTTTGCACAGCACCGGCATCTTGCACCTTCCCTTCTTCGCCAGAACAGGCAAGATGCTTGAATGGGACGGGAACCCGTGCTAGCCTCATCCTAAGGAATCATGACTTTTTCCAACCGTCCCGCTCCCCTCCCGTTCTTCAAAACGGATTTCCCGCTGTTCCTGGCTCCAATGGCTGGAGTGACGGACCCCATTTTCCGCACTATCTGCAAGGAGCTTGGAGTGGATGTAATGGTAACGGAATTCGTCTCTGCGGAAGGAATTCTCCAGGCATGGGAAAGAAACCGCAGGTACACAAAGATAGAAAATGCCCACCGCCCCATAGGCATCCAGCTCTTCGGAGCGGATGGGAACCACATGGGAGAGGCGGCCAGAATTATCCTGGACCATGAAAAGCCGGATTTTATCGATATCAACTTCGGCTGCCCGGTTCCCAAGGTGGTTGGCAAAAATGGAGGTTCCTCCCTCCTGAAAGATCTTCCCCTGCTGGCTTCCGTTGCCGGAGGCGTCGTGAAAGCCGTAGGAGAGAGAATCCCCGTCACGGCCAAAATACGTATTGGCTGGGATTTTCAGAGCCTGTGCGCCATGGACGCGTGCCGCCTGCTGGAGAATGAGGGAATTTCCATGATCACCATTCACGGGCGCACCCGCTCCCAGCAGTATTCCGGAACGGCCAACTGGGACATTATTGACGAATGCGCGCGGGCCATGTCCGTGCCGGTCATCGGGAACGGGGATATTTCCACCCCGCAGGCCGTAGCTTATGTAAAAGAAAATACGGCCGTCAGCGGCGTCATGATTGGCCGTGCGGCCATGGAAAACCCATGGATTTTCGGAGACGCCAAGTATTATCTGCTGCACGGAACCATGCCACCGGCCAGAGACCCGCAGGAAAAGGCGGCCCTGATTTTGCGGCATGCCCGGATGGCCCTGGAATCCCGCCATTATGGGGACGAACTTCACACCATGCGCCATATGAGGTCACGAATCCTGGCTTATACGAAGGGATTTCCCGGCGCCAAGGAAATGCGTTCCCGCCTGGTGCGGGTATCCAGCATGCCGGAGCTGGAAGACCTGCTTTCCAAGCTCCCCCGCCAGAAGCCCTGAGTACAGGGAAAATCCCGCTTTCCGGAAGATTCCGCAGGGTTTGAAAAGCGGCGGAGAGGGAAGGAGGTTCTTCCCGCCTCCGGACACGCCCGAAAAAAAATGCCATTTTGAGGGAAGCTAAGTTGACTTTACGTTCCGAACCTGTCAGAAATAGGGGAGTATCCTGCCGCTCCATTTCGGCAGACTTCTAACAATAGCATCCAGAGATCGACGTGTACTCCAACGAATCATATCTCATCGAACTTCTTACGCAGGCCGGATATCTGAATGAAGAAATTCTTCAGTACGCGCGCAGTCAAAAATCTCCCACCCAGGACCTGGTCGATTTTCTGATTCAGGCCAATTATCTTACGGAAGACGTCATCGCTCAGGTGGCGGCGTCAAACTCCCTGCTCCCCGTCGTGGACCTGGGCTCCATGCACATCCCCCAGGAGGTGCGCGAACTCATTACGCCGGAACTTGCCAGGCGCTTCCGGGCCATCCCCATTTCCGACGACGGTTTTTCCATCAACATTGCTATTGACGACCCCCTGAATCTGGAAACCATGGACAGCCTGCCCCAGCTGATGGGGCGGGATGTGATTTTCAGCGTCGCCACCCACAGCGCGATAGAAAGCCGGTTGAATGAATTTTACCGGGATCTTAGCGTTCCGGAAGAAACCGGCGGGCTGGAAGGGGAGGATGCTCCCATTATCCGGCTGGTGCAGCAGATGCTGACGGACGCTTTCAAAATGAGGGCTTCCGACATCCACATTGAGCCCATGGAAAACAGGCTCCGCATCCGCTACCGCGTGGACGGCAAGCTGGTGGAAGTGGCCACGCATCCCAAAAAACTGCTCAGCCCCATCATTGCTCGCCTCAAGGTAATGAGTACCACCATGAGCATTGCGGAAAAACGCATGCCCCAGGACGGGCGAATCCAGATGAGCATCGGCGGCAAGCAAATCGACCTCCGTGTTTCATCCGTCCCCAGCAACCACGGGGAAAGCATCGTCATGCGTATCCTGGACAAATCCGCCCTGGTGCTGGGCCTTCCCCAGCTCGGATTTTTCTCGGATGATGAAGCTGTGTTCGACCGCCTCATCACGCTGCCGGACGGCATTATCCTGGTGACGGGTCCTACCGGTTCCGGTAAAACCACGACCCTTTACGCGTGCCTGAACCACATCAACCGCCCGGATAAAAAAATCATCACGGTGGAAGACCCTGTGGAATACGAACTCTCCGGCATCAACCAGGTAATGGTAAAGGCGGATATCGGCATGACCTTCGCCGCCGCCCTGCGCGCCATGCTCCGCCAGGCTCCCAACATCATCATGATCGGGGAAATTCGAGACATGGAAACAGCCAGCATCGCCATCAACGCCTCCCTGACGGGGCACCTCGTATTCTCCACCCTTCACACCAATGACGCTCCCAGCGCCGTGGCTCGTCTGGCGGACATCGGCATCAAACGCTTCCTGATCGCCTCCTCCGTCCGCGCCATCATGGCCCAGCGTCTTGTCCGCAAGCTGTGCGACCGCTGCAAGGTGGACGGCACTCTGACGGAAAAGCAGGCGCATACGCTGAACATTGACATGTCCCGCCTTGCCCAGGGCCAAATCAAGGCGCCCCACGGCTGCGACTTTTGCCGCGGCGGCGGATTCAAGGGCCGGATGGGGCTGTTTGAGATTTTCGAAATCGACGACGAGGTGCGCCGCATGATTAACGAAAACCTGACTTCCCCCCAGCTGCGCCAGCGCGCCCGGGAACTGGGCATGAGAACCTTGAGGGAAGACGGCGTACGCAAAGTGCTGGCCGGCCTTACTTCTCCGGAAGAAGTGCTGAACGTCACCATGGGAGACGCCAACTGATTTTTCCCCGCTATTCATTCTGCTTATTATGGACACCAACCTCACACTGGAACTTTTCATCGGCCGGGGAATGATTGACAAATCCCTGGCAAAGGACATCAAGGAGGAAATGATCGCCTCCGGCAAGGAACTGCCGGAAGTGCTTGCAGACTTCGGCATCATCGGCAGCAAGGATGATATCTGGCAGATGATTGCCAGCGACCTGGGTACGGAATTCATTACACTGGACAACTTCCAGCCGGACCCGAACGTGCAGAACATGATGCCGGCCACGCTCGTGCGCCTGCACGGGGCGCTCCCTGTGCGGCATGGTCCGGAAGGCCTGTACGTCTGCCTGGTGGATCCCCTGAATCCCCAGACGGTGGAAGACCTGCGCTTCGCCCTCGGCCAGGACATCCATGTTCTGGTAGCGCCGGATTACCAGATTTCCGAACGCATCAATGAGCTCTATGGAGGCGAATCCGCCGCCATGTCCGACCTGATGCAGGAACTGAACAACATGCAGGTCAACAATGAGACGGAGGACTCCGCCGCCGCTCCTGTCATCCGCTTTGTGGACCTCGTCATTACGCAGGCCATCAAGGAAAAGGCCTCCGACATTCACTTCGAACCTTTTGAGAAGGAATTCAAAATCCGCTACCGTGTGGACGGCGCCCTGTATGAAATGCAGCCTCCCCCCGTCCACCTGTCCGTGCCGGTCATTTCCCGCGTCAAGGTCATGGCGAACATGAACATCGCGGAACGCCGCATTCCGCAGGACGGCCGCATCGTCAAGCAGATAGGAAACCGTTCCGTGGACATGCGCGTTTCCTCCCTTCCCACTCAGTACGGAGAATCCGTGGTGCTCCGCGTTCTGGACCGCTCTTCCGTCAACTTGAACATGGACAACCTGGGGCTTCCCGCGCATATCCACGAATATATTCTGGATACGGTCCACAAGCCCAACGGCATTTTCATCGTTACCGGTCCCACCGGCGCCGGCAAGACAACTACGCTGTATGCCGCCCTGCGTGAAATCAATACCATTGATTCCAAGGTGCTGACGGCGGAAGACCCTGTTGAATACGATATTGACGGTATCATCCAGATTCCTATCAATGAAGCCATCGGCCTGGACTTCCCAATGGTGCTCCGCGCCTTCCTGCGACAGGACCCGGACCGTATTCTGGTGGGGGAAATGCGAGACATGGCAACAGCGCAGATCGCCATCCAGGCATCCCTGACGGGTCACCTGGTTCTCTCCACCCTGCACACGAACGACTCCGCCGGAGCCATTACGCGACTGGTGGACATGGGATGCGAACCTTTCCTGGTGGCGGCTTCCCTGGAAGGGGTGCTTGCACAGCGCCTGGTGCGCACCATCTGTCCGGACTGCCGCACGCCGTATGAACCCTCATCCACCATCCTCTCCCAGCTTGGCGTCTCTCCCTATGAACTGGGAGACAAGCACTTTTTCACGGGCCGAGGCTGTGATAAATGCTCCAATTCCGGCTACAGGGGCCGCAAGGGGATTTATGAGCTCCTGGATATTAACGATACCCTGCGCGACATGATTACGGATCGCGCTCCTTCCGTGGTGCTGAAGCAGAAAGCCATTGAAATGGGCATGTCCACGCTGCGGGAAGACGGGCTGAGAAATATTTATGACGGCAACACCACCATTGAAGAAGTGCTGAAATATACTTAACGGACAGCCGGACGCCGTTGCTTCCCCTTATTTCAACCACTAAGAAAAAACACTTAAAATACAACATATATGCCTAAATATCAATACACAGCACTTGACCATAAAGGCGACCAGAAAACAGGTACCCTGGAGGCCAATTCCGAAGCGGAGGCCATGGAATCCATCCGGGCGCATGGCCTGTACCCCACCCAGATCGTAGAAGCGGGCAAGGGCAAGATTCAGCAGACGCCTGCCGCCAAGAAAAAGGCCAAGGGAGCCAAGAAGCAAAAAGGCAAGCTGGGAGGCAAAATCAAGGCCAAGGCGCTGATGATTTTCACCCGCCAGCTTGCTACGCTGATTGACGCGGGGCTTCCCCTGCTCCAGAGTTTGAACGTGCTGGCCAAACAGGAGGCAAACCCCAACCTGCGCGTAACCATTGAGGCTCTTGGAGATTCCGTTCAGGGCGGCTCCACCTTCTCGGAAGCCCTGGCCCAACACCCCAGAATTTTTGACCGCCTGTTTGTCAACATGGTAAAGGCCGGGGAACTGGGCGGTGTGCTGGAAGTCGTGCTGAACCGTCTGGCGGAATACCAGGAAAAGGCCCAAAAGCTGAAAAGCAAGGTGATCTCCGCCATGGTGTATCCCTCCATCGTCCTGTTTATCGCCGTAGGCATCGTGATCTTCCTGATGCTGGTCATCGTGCCCAAATTCAAGGCGATGTTCGCAGAACAGAATCAGGAACTTCCCGGTATTTCCGAGTTTGTGTTCGGCATCAGCGACTGGTTCATGGCCGCCCCCTTCTTTGTGCCCAATGCCGTCATTCTGGCCGCGGTAGTCGCCATCCTGTACGCTGTTTTCACGGCCATGAGCAAGACGCCCAACGGACGCCGCAAGATTGACTCCGCTCTGCTGACCATGCCGGTCATCGGCAATGTGCAGAGCAAAAGCGCCATCGCCCGCTTCGCCCGAACCTTCGGTACGCTGGTGACTTCCGGCGTTCCCATCCTCCAGGCGCTTACCATCACGAAGGATACCGCCGGCAACATGATCGTGGGAGACGCCATCGGCCTCATCCATGATTCCGTCAAGGAAGGCGAATCCGTAGTTACGCCCATGTCCTCCTCCAAGCTTTTCCCGCCCATGGTAATCTCCATGGTGGACGTGGGGGAAGAAACCGGCCAGCTGCCGGACATGCTCCTGAAAATCGCGGACGTGTATGATGATGAAGTGGACAATGCCGTGGGAGCTATGACCTCCATGCTGGAACCCATCATGATCGTATTCCTGGCCGTGGTCGTGGGCGGCATCGTGTTCGCCATGTTCCTTCCCCTCCTGCAGGTTATTGAAAAGATGGGGTAACCCCTCAAGCAGAATCAGATGAAAAATCATTCCGCATACCGCCGGCTCCGGGAGGCAAAGGGGTTCACCCTCATGGAAATCCTGGTAGTGATGGTGATCATCGTGGTGCTGGCCACGCTGACCATCTCCATTTACACCTGGCTTGAAACCAGAAAGAACGAACAGGCTACGGAATCCATTGTCCGCAAAATTGAAATGGGGCTGGAGAGCTACCACAGCGACCATGACCGCTACCCCTACGGTACGGAAGCTCCCTTCAACAATCACGGCGTAGCCGTGGCCAACGGGGAGGAATACAGTTCCAACGTGGTTTACATGGCTCTGTTCGGCGACCATAAGAATGAGGGTGTTCCTTCCAGAGATACAACCATTTACAATGATGAGTTGAACCCCTCTACGCAGCCCAAAAGCAACCCGACTGTCCGGGAAGTCCATGTGAAAAGCAAGGACGGCAGGCCGGTTACCCTTTATATTCTTGCGGATCCATGGGGTTCCCCCTACCGCTACCGCCTGGGCAGCGAGCAGTCCATCCCCACCAGAACCGACAGGGCCAGAAACCTGAAAATGGGCAACGGCCTGAATCCGGATTATGATTTCTGGTCTTTCGGAAAAGACGGGGACAGTGATTTGAAAGACCCGCACGCCCCTGAAAACGAAGATGACATCGGCAACCTGCCGAAGTTTTGACCTTACCGGTATTTTTCCGCGCACGGCTTCTTTTCCGGCAGCCTTCCTCCCCTTCCGGCGGAGGAAGGCTTTGTGCATATTTTCTGGCATCCGCACGGCTTCTGAAGTATGATTCGGGCACTGACATGAAACGTATTTCCCTGATCGTTCCCTGCCTGAATGAAGAAGAAGCCATTCCGGCGTTCAAGCAAGAAATAGACCGGGTTTTCAAGGAATGCCTGGAGGGCTATGCCCCGGAACTTATCTTCGTGGACGACGGTTCCACGGACCGCTCCCTGGAAATGATTAAGAAAATGGCGGAACACTCCCCTGAAGTAAAATTCATTTCCTTCTCCCGCAATTTCGGGAAGGAAGCCGCCATTTATGCGGGCCTGGAAGCGGCTACAGGGGATTATGCCGCCGTCATGGATGTGGACCTTCAGGATCCTCCTTCCCTGCTTCCGGATATGCTGAAAGCCATTGAGAAGGAAGGATATGACTGTGCGGGAACGCGCCGCGTCACCCGGCAGGGGGAACCGCTGCTGCGGTCCTTTTTCGCCCGCGCCTTTTATAAGACGATTCATCAGATATCGGACACCCGCATCGTGGACGGAGCCCGGGACTACAAGCTGATGACTCGGCCCGTACTGGAAGCCCTGCTTTCCCTGAAGGAGTACAACCGATTTTCCAAAGGGCTGTACGAATGGGTGGGGTTCCGGACCAAATGGTTTGAATATGAAAATGTGGAACGGGTGGCAGGAGAAACCAAGTGGTCTTTCTTCAAGCTGTTCCTGTACTCCATTGAAGGTATCGTGGCCTTTTCCACCGCCCCCTTGGCGCTGGCCTCCATCATGGGGGTACTTCTTTCCTTCATCTCATTCCTTTCCATCATTATCTTGACGGTCCGCGAATTGATCTGGCCCCATTCCGCTTACGGATGGACTTCCCTGGTATGCGTCTTCTGCATGATGGGGGGCATCGTGCTGCTGTGCCTGGGCATTTTGGGCCAATATCTGGCCAAAACCTATACGGAAGTTAAAAAACGCCCTATTTACATTGCCAGGGAACGTTCCATCAAGCCTTTCAACTAACCTTGCCTATGGACACAGAACCTGATTTCAGCATTATTACGCCCAGCTATAATTACGCCCGCTACGTAAGGGAATGCATAGAGAGCGTCAAAAACCAGGAAGGGGCTACATTTGAACACATTATCCAGGACGCAGGGTCCACGGACGGCACCCTGGATATCCTGCACTCCTACCCTCACCTGAAACTGCATGTGGAGAAGGATTCCGGCATGTCGGAAGGCATCAACCGCGGCTTCCGCAAGGCGCGCGGGAAATGGGTTATGTGGCTGAATACGGATGACCGGTTGCTGCCGGGGGCTCTGGCGGCGGTCAAGGCCTTTGCGGATTCCCGCCCGGATGCGGACATTGTGTATGGAGCATGGAATTTCATCGGGCCGGACGGAGAGATCCAACGCGCCATGAAGGCCCTGCCCTACAGTCTGAACATGCACATCTGGTACGGCACCTATCTGGCTTCCACCGCATTGTTCCTGCGCCGGAGCACTACTATTGAAGAGGGGTTCCTGCTGGACGAACGTTTCCACTACGACATGGACGGGGAATATTACGCGCGCCTGGGCCGGGCGGGGAAGAAGTTCGTGCATTACAACAGGCTGCTGGCGGATTTTCGCTGGCATGGCGACAATCTGAGCGCCCCCAATATCGAACGCCGGGACATGGACGCTGAGCTAAAGCGCCAGAAGCAGCACGGAGAGGATGCCGCCATCAAGCGCATTTACGGCCTTTCCTTTTCCAAGCACAGCTGCAACAATATCATGGACGGCTTCATGCGTGAGGCCTACCGTATGAAAAAGGCCTTCCTTTATCTTACCACTCCCTGGGAAAAGTAACCCGTTCTTTCCTGCTTCTCCCAGAAAAGCCGCTGCCTTCCCCCTTCATCCTCCCAAGGAAGGCACAGCCCCGATACGGCAAGGCCCCCAGCCGTTATTACAGCTGCGGCCCTCAATGAAACCTGATGGGAAAAGGCGGCCTTCCCTTAATTAAGGCCGTCAAACAGTTCTTCTTCCCGGAAAAATCTTGCCAGCTCCACGGCGGCGGATTCACGGCTGTCGGACGCATGACAGATGTTCATCATGCTGTCTGTTCCGAAATCGCCGCGGATAGTGCCCTTCTGCGCCTTCTGGGAATTGGTGGGCCCCAGCAGTTCGCGCACGCGCACAATAACGCCGGGCCCTTTCAGGGCAATGGCGATGACCGGAGAACTGGTCATGAAATCAAGCAGCTTCGGGAAAAGCGGTTCCCCATTGATGACCAGATCCAGAATATGGGCGTAATGTTCCCGGAGCACCGGTTCGTCAAGCTGGATCATCTTTATGCCGCGCAGGCGAAACCCTTCGGACAAAAAACGTTTCAAAATGGTGCCGGAAAGGTTTTTCCGCACACAGTCGGGCTTCAGCAAAATCAGCGTTGTTTCTTCTTGAGTGTTTGGCATAAAATCAGCGAAGTTTCAGGATGGAGTGAGGGAATTACACCCTAATCCCCGTCAGGTCAAGGATAATTGCACAACTGGTCTTTTCTGTTGGGAAAGGAATTCGTCACAAATTCCTCTTATAGGAATCGCACCGGTTCCGCCATCCGGCAAGCCAGCGCGCTTCTCCGCGGCCCGGCGGGCTGTTGTCCACGCGGTGCTGAAGCACCCTTTTGGCCGCTTCCGCAAATTCAACCGCCGCAGGCTGTCCGGGAGAAACGGGGCGCATTTCCTCCAGCACCTGCCTGAGCCCCCAGCCAATCCCCCGGTACTGTTCCGCCGGATTGGTTCCTTCTCCCTTGAAATTCACGTAGTCAATCAGGGCATACATGCCGTTGGGAACCGACGCCACGGCGTAATAGCGGGCCGCCATCTCTTCCGGACGGCGGGACTGGCCCTTGATACGCTCCAGAGCGGCCACAGACCTGGCAATAATGAAATCCGCCTGCATTTGCAGGGCCGCCGGGCTGGACAACCACCGGCGCATCCGTTCAGGAAGACCGCCGCGAACGTCCGCCGTTTCAAATTCCTTTCTGGTCCGCCACGGAGCCGCTCCGGAAAACCATTCCGGAACCCGGATTCCCTTCCTGCGGCAGAACTGAATGAAAGCAGGGAAACTTTCCTCAAACCTTTCCGTGACTCCGGCAGGAAACCAGATGAAATGTCCGATTCCCAGGGATGGAAACGCCTCTCCCCGATTCCAGGAAACCAGCCCCCTTATTGTCCCGGCACATTCGTTTTGCCAGATTTTCCACGCAATTTTTGCCTTCACTTCCCCCGTATCCGGCGCCGCCTGAACCCAGACGGGCACGCAACACGCAAGCATCAGGACACAACCTGCCGTTTTTCCATGCATGCAGATACTTTCCTTCCCCAACACAGACAAGTCAAGCCGCTTCAATTTCCCGTGCCAAAGCCAGCGGTTCATGCTACCCTTGCCGTGCACGGCATGATTCTGGCGTTCAATAAACCTTACGGTATTCTCTCCCAATTTACGAAGGAGGCTCCCCACCACCGGACACTGGCTGAATTCGGGTTTCCTCCCGGCGTGTATCCTGTAGGAAGGCTGGATGCGGATTCGGAAGGGCTGCTTCTTTTATCCGATGAGAAGGGCCTGACGGACCGTCTCCTGAACCCCTCCGGCAGGCATCCCAGAACTTATTGGAGCCAGGTGGAAGGCACTCCTTCCGAAACGGACCTTCGCCCTCTGGAACTCGGGGGCCTCCGCATCCGCGGGCACTGCACGCTGCCTTGCCGGGCACGCCTCATGCGCAGGGAGCCTGACGTGCCGCCCCGCATCCCTCCCGTCCGCTACCGCGCCTCCATTCCCACCTCATGGCTGGAATTGACGCTGGTGGAAGGGAAAAACCGCCAGGTGCGGCGCATGACCGCCGCCATCGGTTTTCCCACACTCCGGCTTCTTCGCGCCAGAATCGGAAATTTCTCCCTGGCGGGACTGAAACCCGGCGCATGGAAAGAACTGGATTCCCGCGAGCGAAGGCAGCTCATGCCGTAATATAAGCTTGATTCCGGACAGGAACCGTTTTTATATCTCTCTCCGCATCAGGATATCTACCTAGACCTTTTTACATGAAAGCCGAACTCGTCGAACAAGCCTCCAAAATCATTCCCGAGCCCCAAATGCTGATCAACGTGGTTTCCCGCCGCGTAGCCCAGCTTAATAATGGCCGCGCCCCGCTGGTGCCTACCACACCCCATATGGGCAACGCGAACATTGCCCTGACGGAAATCATTGAAGGCAAGCTCGTCTATCATACGGAATCCGGCAGCCTCCAGGAAGACAACCAGTAACAACACATTCCCTTTATTGCCGTTCCGGACCGGAATTCCGTACGGAATCCTCTCTATCCAGCCAGGCCCCGGTCTCCCAGCCCGGGGCCTTTTCATCCTTCTCCCCTTCGTGCCATGAGCTCCGACATTTCCACCAACAAAAAAGCCCGCCGGGATTACGAAATTCTGGACACCTACGAATGCGGCATGGAACTCAAGGGAACGGAAGTCAAATCCATCCGCGCCGGCAAGGTGAATATTGCCGATTCCTTCGCCAGGGTGGAAAACGGCCAGATGCTCCTGTACGGCTGCGACATCCAGCCCTGGGAGACAGCGGGAGAATTCTTCCAGCACCAGGCGCGCCGGCCCCGCCGCCTTCTTCTCCATAAACGGGAAATTTTCAAACTGGAACAGCAGACCTCCCAGAAAGGCTGCTCCCTGGTAGCTCTCAAGCTGTATTGGAAAAACGGCAAGGTGAAACTGGCTCTAGGCCTGGGCAAGGGCAAAACCCACCGCGACCAGCGCTACGATTTGAAAGCCCGCGTGGAAATGCGCGAAGCCCAGCGGGAAGTGGCCCGCATCAACCGCCGTTAAGCCAGGCGGCAACAGCATGGTTGCCGTCCGCTTCCTCCCGGAAGCCTTTCTCCGCCCCAGCCATTCCCTGATAACCGGCATCTGTCCGGGGATAAACGGCAACGCCGCCAAAGGCGGGAAACCAGACCCACTTCAGCGCCCGGGAAAAAACCGGCTACAGCTGGCCGGGCATGCATGCAGGAAAAGTTACAATTTCCAATCCACGGGCAATTCCACCTGGCCGCCCTTTTTATCATCATAACGGATGAAACCGTGTTCCGCCCCGTACCAGTGCACATCCCGCGTCACCTTCACGTCAAAACAGCAATAACGGGCTATATCCATTAAAAGCTCCGTATTACCCGTCTGCGCGTATTCCGCCCACCATTTGAGAGCCTGGGTGCCCACGGCCGTTTTTGAAGAACCGATGGAGGCGGCCGCCACGGAATCCAGCTTGACGCGCACTCCCCCGCGCTGTTCGATGTCCTTGCACAAATCAAGGTTGTTCGTGATATCAATCATGTTCCACATCGTATAACGCTGGAGCACGCCATAGTCGAAATGCTCGTGGTTGTAACCCACCACCAGGTCGGCCTGGGAAAGCTGCCGGATGAGATCATCCACCATTTCCTCAGAATAAATCGTATATTTGCCGGAAGCCGTGGAATAAGTCACGCCCACGGAAAGGCGCATCTCGGCCGTATTATGCCAGCCGCCCACCTCCGCCGCGGAATGACGGGTTTCCAAATCAAAATATACGATGTCTCTCATCGGGTGAAAACGTACATTATTTGCCACTTTTGGACAAGTCCCACTTGAACGGGAGGCCTGTTTGTGATGAGAATAAGCGCATGCAGCCCCGTTTCCACATCGTCATGTTCCATCCGGAAATTCCGCATAATACAGGAGCTGCCGGACGGTTGGCGCTGGCAACGGGCTCCAGGCTCCATTTGATCAAACCTTTGGGGTTCAGTCTGGATGAAAAGCATGTGCGCCGTACGGGTCTGGACTATTGGGCCAAGGTGGACCTGCATGTCTGGGACAGCCTGGAGGAATTGAAGCAGGCGGCAGCCCCCGGCGCGCAGTTCTGGTACCTGAGCACCAAGGCGCCACGTTCCCATTGGGATGCGGTTTTCCACGCAGGGGACTATCTGGTTTTTGGACCGGAATCCCGCGGATTGCCGGAAAGCATGCTGAGAGAACACGCAGATACCGCCCTGACTATTCCGATGCCCGGAGAAGGAGCCCGCAGCCTGAATCTATCCACAGCCGTAGCTGTCGTCCTTTATGAAGGACTGCGCCAGACCGGCATTTGACGAGCCCCCCGCCTGCCTCTCCACATCGGCATGGATGTTCTGCGGGTTCCACCACCAAAGAACACAGGGCCATGAAGAGGCGGGTTCCGCATCTTTCCTCCGTCAGGGACATACCAGATAAGAGAGAATCAAGGAAGAGACGGCTCCGCAGATATCCCAGAACATACCCTTATGGGAATCCCGTATAGTCTCCCAGGGAACTGAAAAAATCATCTGCTTCATCCCCACCCGCGATAACGGCATATTGCTATTCAATAATTTCTTGAGCTTCCGCTACGGCTATAATGGAAAAAGCCCAGGACAATGAACAGTACGGTCGAATACCGCCGGCGGATAGAAAGGATATTTTCACGAAAAAAAAGCGGAAGGCAGATGCAGGAAAGGCGCCGGATATTGCTTCCGGCACCTTTCCTGATTAAAACCTGTCACCGCATGTCGATCGTAGGAACCGGAATGCGGTCCTTGGGTCCTGTGTAAAGAGTCAGCGGCCTGTACAGCGTGTTATCCTCCATTTGTTCCAGAACCTGGGCCACCCAGCCGCTACAGCGGGCAATGGAGAAAATGGCGGTAAACAGCCTGGTGGGGATCCCGATGCTGTAATAAACCGTGGCGGAATAAAAATCCACATTGGCGTTCAAGCCCTTGCGCTCCCGGACAAGTTTCGCGATGCGTTCCGACATGCGGATCCACTTGGGTTCCCCAATTCGGGAGGAAAGGCGGATGGCCATGCGTCGCAAATGAGGGGCGCGGGGATCCAGCACGCGGTACACGCGGTGGCCCATGCCCATGATTTTTTCCTTCCGCGCCAGCTTGTCCTCAATGTAGGAGTCCACCCGGTCCTCCGTGCCTATTTCCTTGAGCATTTCAATCACGCCCTCATTGGCGCCCCCATGAAGCGGCCCCTTCAGCGTGCCGATGGCCGCGGTGATGGCGGAATACATGTCCGAAAGCGTGGCGATGCAGACGCGCGCCGCAAAGGTGGAGGCATTCATGCCGTGGTCTGCGTGCAGAATGTAGGCTACCTCCAGAATATGGGCTTCATACTGATCCGGTTCCTCACCCTTCAGCAACCACAGGAAATGTTCCGCCTCGCTCAGGTCCTCCCGAACGGGGGGAAGCTCCAGACCCTGGCACAAACGGTAGTAATACGCCACCATCACGGGAACCTTGGCTATGAGGCTGAGGCCTATTTCCTTCAACTGCCCGGCATCCTTCGTCCGGTCGTCATACATGCCGAGCATGGAAACAGCCGTCCGGAGGGCGGACATGGGCCGGGCGGACTTGGTGGCCGTTTTGAAGAAATCCAGAATGGGCTGGGGCAGGTCGCGGTCGGAACGGAGGCGTTTCTTGATGCCCTCCAATTCCTCACGGTTGGGAAGACGCTTGTTGAGAAGCAGATAAACCACTTCTTCAAAACAGCACATCTCCACCAGATCATCGATATCGTAGCCCAGATACAACAGACGCCCTTCCTCGCCGCGCACGTCACTCAAAGCGGATTCATTGGCGATGATTCCTTTTAAACCTTTGGGATATGCGAGGCGCTCGGAAAAAGTGTCATTGCTCATGTTAAAAAATGCTACTGGTGGTGAATATTACCGGTTAAAAGTCTAACAATCTTCCAAAAAGTCAAACCTTAATTACGCCTTCACGGCCCATGCGGGACGTTTGGCGCGGGTGATGTGCGGAGCCCTCACATACAGCGGTTCCGCCGGACTTTCCAGAAGTTCTTCTCTGCGGGCCTCCGCCAGGGACAGCCACACGGCCCCGAGCGCCTCTGCAGAAGGATACACGGGGACAATCCCCGACATTTCCCGGGCGGCCAGATGATCCGCCGTTTCCGTGGAAAAAACGGGCACGCCTTTTCCCATGCACTCCGCCACGCTGACGCGGGCCTGCTCCGCAGGAAGCACTGCCGGCACATCCGTCAGAACGCCGTTTTCCAGCCTCCCCCACGTCCAGCCGCCACGCCGGGCATCTGACATTACGCAGGCCTCACCATGATGCAGACCAAGTCCGTTCCAGGAGGAAAAAGCCGCCACGCGGGAACCGTGCACCAGGGAAAGTCCGTCCGCCACGGCCAGCGCTACGCGGATTCCGCTGTAAGCGCCCGGACCGGAACCTACCACGATTTCCTTCAAACGCCGCCCTTCCAAAGCATCCAGAACCTGCCGCACCGCCTTGAAAATAGCGGAGGAATGGTTGCGCTCCGCTCTCCATGCCGCCTGGCACAGCAGACTTTCCCCGCTCCAAGCCGCAACGGAAGACTGCACACAGGAAGTTTCCAGAACCAGCAGGACATCTTGCATGCGGCGGATTATACAGGAACAGCCGGCGTGGATAAAACATTTTTTCCTCCGGTTTCCGGAAGAGGCAAATTTGGTTCGCATTTCTCCTCAAGTCCCTTTATGCTGGTTCCAGACCTCACACCGCATGCCCAAGGCCCCCAGACACACACCGCCGCGCCAGGACTGGCGCCGGTATGCAGAAACCGCCCGGAAACCAAGATCCGCGGCAAGCCTCGGCGACATGATGCGGCAATGCAACCGGGACGCCTGGGACAAAACTTACCGCGCCCAGGTATCCTCCGAATACTGGGAGGACGAATGCCAGGAATTTTCCTTCATGGATCTCCCGCGCAGAACCCGGTTCATCAGGCATGCCGTAGCCACCCTTATCCTGCTTCCGCTGGCCCTGATCACGGCCATGTCCCTGTGCGACCAGCTGGCCCATGCCTCCGGCAGCCTCAATATCCTCTTCTCCATTCCCGTATGGTACGCCCTGATGGGCGCTGCCGTGTGGGTGGTGCTGGGCAGCAGCAGGCTGTTCACATCCTCCCTGCTGTACCTGTACGTATTGGGGCATGAACTGACGCACGCTCTGGCGGTCATTTGCAGCCGCGGCTCCATCCATGCTTTCAAAGCGGATCTGGACGGAGGTTACATTCAGACGGATAAAAACAACATCTTTATCTCCCTTTCCCCCTACTTCCTTCCTCTCTGGGCCATGCTGTGGGGATTGGTATGGGGCGTAACGTACCTCTTCTGGCCTACAGTCACCTGCCAGGCCCTTCTTTACTCCGGCCTGGGCTTCTGGTGGTGCTTCCACCTGTTCTGGACGGCATGGATCATTCCCAAGGACCAGCCGGACCTGGCGGACAACGGCACCTTCTTCTCCCTGATTTTCGTATATTTTGCCAATCTTCTTCTCTTCCTGGCGCTCCTGCGCCTGTTCAACGCCGTAAGCCTTCACCGCTTTCTGGCGGATTGCATCCACAATGCGGAAAAATTGTGGGACGTTCTCAGGGATCTCGCCATGCTGGCTGCCGGGCTGTTCCTGTAAAAAATATTCTTTTCCTTACACGGAATGATGAACGGCAGAAGGGGAAAAGGAATCCAACCTTTCAACAGAAAGGAGTTTCCATGCGCACCACACACTTGATCATTCTGACAATGGCCGCAGTTTCCCTGATGGGCTGCAATCCCAAGGAAACTGTAAACGCCCTCACTTCCGACCAGAACGTTACCCAGAAGATGGCCGTAAGATTCGCGGAAAATATGGTTGGCCTGCCACGCGCTCTGGTCGTTTCAGATGCCAGAAAAGCGGCTCCGGGCGACAAAGTCACCGTCAAGGGAGCGGTAATCGGAGATGACCCCGTCTTTTCAAAAAACATTGCTTCCTTCACCATCGGAGACCCGGCTCAGCTCCTGGTCAATATGAAGGAGAAGGGAGTCTGGGCCGCCGGTACGGTACCGGTGGAAATACGGAAAAATAACACGATGACCGTCCAGTTCGTGGATGAACAGGGGCAACCCATCAAGCACTCCGCCAAAGGTGTGAACGGGCTGAAAGAACAAGACGCCGTCATCATTACCGGAACCATTGATCCCCACTCCACTCCAGAACATCCGGTGCTGAACATTGAAAGCATCGTGATTGAGTAACCCCTTCTGTGCCAAACCCTGATTCATGTCAAACGGTTCAGGCGTTTTGCGCCTGAACCGTTTTTCATATCAGAATGCGCGCATGGGATTTGATCCAGCATCATTGGGAATGATAACACTGGCCGCTACTTCAGCGGCAGCAGGTGCGGCATCCGCGTCTGCACAGAAAAAAAGCGCGGAAGCCACCAGACAGGCGGCGGACGCAAATGCCGCCACCCTCAGAAACGAGGCAGACCTCCAAAAACAGACAGGGATGGAAAATGCCAAACGCATGCAGCAGGACGCTGCGCGCCAAATGGGAGAAGCCCGACTGGACGCCGCCCAATCTTCCCTGCTCCGGGAAGGCTCCGTTCCAATCAGGGAACAGGCTTTGGCGACGCGTCTGCAAACCAGGATTCAGGATGAAGCGGCGGAAGCCATGAGGAACGCCCAATCCCTGTACAACCGCGTCAACACGGAGCAATACATGGGCCGCTCCAATGCGAGAGCCCAGAAAACCTCAGCAATGGGCACCCTGCTCTCCGGATTCGCCCAGGGAGGAAATACCCTCCTCAAATGGTGAAGTGCCTCACAAGGCACCTCCATTCAAACGAAGACAGCCGGAAATTCAGCCGCAACCGCGGAAGCTTCTTAACGCCCCCCCCTGCCGGGCTGCCCCGGAAGAGCAGCCTCCCAAAACAGCCTTACCTGACACGTCCTTGCCTGTCTTCCTCACATCACGGGTCATAAGGCCAGCACACTTCCGCTTACCCGCGCCTCCAGGGCAAGCAATTCCCGTTTCGCATCAAGCCCCCCGCCATAACCTGTCAGTTTCTGATTGCTGCCGATGACGCGGTGGCAGGGCACGAAAATGGAGATGGGGTTGGTGGCATTAGCGGACGCTACAGCCCGGACAGCCCTCGGATGATGAATGCGGCGCGCCAGCTCTGCATAAGAAATGGTGGAACCGTAAGGAACTTTCATCAGTTCATGCCAGACTGAGTTTTGAAATTCCGATCCGGTAAATACAATGGGTATATCAAAGTCTCTGCGTTCCCCCTGGAAATATTCACGGAGCTGGCTTACCGCCTGTTCAATAACCTCGGAAGTTCCTTCTTCATATTCAGCGTTGAGATGCCGGCAAATGCGGCGGTCTATCGTGCCGCGGCGTTTTTCCTTCGCCCAGTCGCAAATGCAAAGATTGCCGCCATATGAGCCAATCATCATTTCTCCAACGGGCGACAGATAACGGATTATTTTAATTGCCTCCATCTTCTTGTCCTTGTTATTGCATAACGCTCTTTCATCCATCCCCTGTACGGCTGGGAAACATTGCTCCATGCCTGCCTGTTCATGTCCCGAAGCACAATGTTCCGCCCCAAAGGCTCTTCTCCGGCAGCCTTTAGCACATTTCCTTGCTGTCTGCAATCTTTCTTCCGCATTTGCTTTTTGTTTCCAATCGGACATGAATCCCAAGTTATTCGCCCTCTCCGGCCGGACACCGATAATCCGGATACCTGCTTTTCCCTTGAATCATTCCCCATTCAATCAACCATGACGATACCTCGCGCAAGAGAGGCAAAATCCCTGCGTTTTTAATGCTGATGCAAGGCCCTGAATAATATTGGGTGGCGTCCCCGGCAGGAATCGAACCTGCATCTAGTCTTTAGGAGAGACCCGTTCTATCCATTGAACTACGGGGACCGGACATGGCCCGTGCATGACAATAAACGGGAAGGCCTCCGCGCTCAAGCAAAAAGCAGGAGGAGTATGCCATGCATCGTGATTTTGAACAGTATTCACCAGGATAATTTTTACGGATTTCTGAAACTTCCCGTTTCCCCGCCTTTCTCCGCGCATCCCTGGCCGAATACGGCCATTGTTCCGATTACCTGCCGGAAGCGGCCCAGAATAATGAAATAACCGTCTTCCGCTGGCCCCTCGGGGCCGGAAGGCGCCGCCACTCCCGCAGAGAGTCATTTCCGCTGAATCTTATCGTCAAAAAACAACGGAAAGAAAACAATCCTCCAGAAAGCTCCGTCCAGATGTGCCAATGATGAAAAAACAGAGAAGAACAAAACCCCTGCATGAGAGAATATCCTCCGGAACAGCATCCCCCCCTGGAAAGGGGAACAGGCCATACAAAAATCTTGAGAAGGGGGCGGAAGGGCCGTAGCGTTGCCGTATCATTCCCGCCATGCTCAACTTCGTTTACGATAACAAAACCACTCTTATTTTCGGAAAAGGCACCCACCATGAAACGGGAACCCTTCTCAAGCCGTTAGGCAAAAAAATCCTGCTTCATTACGGTAGCGGCAGCATCAGACGTTCCGGTCTTTACGATGCCGTCACAGCATCCTTAAAAGCCGCCGGCGTGGAGTATGAGGAACTGGGAGGCGTCCAGGCAAACCCTACGCTGCCCCTGGTGTATGAAGGCATCCACCTCTGCCGGGAACACGGCCTGGGCCTCGTGCTGGCCGTGGGAGGAGGCAGCGTGATTGACTCCGCCAAAGCGATTGCGCTGGGCGTTCCCCATGAAGGGGACGTATGGGAACTATACCTTTCCAAAAAACAGCCTCAGTCCGACCCTCTGCCCGTCGCAACCGTGCTGACCATTCCAGCCGCGGGCAGCGAGAGCAGCCCGAATACGGTCATCACCAATGAAGAGACCAGAAGAAAACTGGGGTACGGTTCCCCCAAACTGCGCCCCGTATTCAGCATTATCAACCCGGAATTGTTCTTTACGCTCCCGCACCGCCAGATGGCCAATGGCATCAGCGACATGATGAGCCACATTTTTGAGCGCTATTTCACCAAAACCCTGCATACGGACCTTTCCGACAGCCTTTGTGAGGCCACCCTGCGCACCATCATGAAAAACGCCCGCATCCTGAACGGGAACCTGAATGATTACAACGCCTGGGCGGAAATCGCGTTTTCCGGCAACATCGCCCACAACAACCTGTTGGGGGTAGGCCGCGAACAGGACTGGGGCTGCCACGCCATGGAACACGAATTGAGCGCACTGTACCATGTGGACCACGGAGCAGGCCTGGCCGTCGTCACCCCGGCCTGGATGAAGTATGTTTCCCCCAAACACCAGGAAATATTCGTGCAGTTCGCCGTCAATGTGATGGGAGTGGAAGGTTCCTTCCGGGAACCGTCAGCCATCATCCGGGAAGGTATTTCCCGTCTGGAACGTTTTTACCGGGAATTAGGGCTTCCGACGACTATGGAAGAACTGAACATCCTTCCCGGGGATTTCCCCCTGATGGCGGAACAGGCCGTCAGTGTGCGCGGCCCCGTCGGCGGACTGGAAAAGCTGGATGTCCGGGACATCCAGGCCATCTACCGACTGGGTTGCAGTAATCTGCAGCACGCATGACGAAAGGGGAAAAACGTCTGATCATGGAATACCCCTTCCCTCACTCCCGGCCTTGTTGACAGCGTTAAGACAATCTCCCTTTTCCCGCAGCCTACTTGCAACTTGCCAAAGATTTTACTTGGAAGTAGTCTGGCGGAATGAACAGATTCTTTTCCGCTCTTTTTCTGGCGGCAGGATTGCTGGCCTGCGGAATGCCGTCCCCGGCGGACGCATCCACCCCTCCGCAACAACATGCCCTTGCGGAGGGTAAAAATTCCCCTGTTTCCCCGCAGCAAAGGAAGCAAGCTGTTGAAAACCTTGAAAAGCTTCTGGGCAAAAGGCTGTTCAAGAAAGCGGCGGAACAGGCCCTGAAACAACTCCATGAATATGACGACCAATACAGCGGGACAGATCTGCTTCTTTACTACCAGGCTCTTACCCGTCTCAATGCCCTGGATGATTCCATCAATCTGGATTCCATTTTGCAGGAACAGATGAAGCTCCACGGCGCCAATCCCCATTTCCTGAGGGACGCCGCATTCCTGTACCAGAGTGCCTGCCATACGTTCAAACTGGTGGACGGCGCCTATATCCGCGGCGCCGGGCCATGGGATGGAGAATATTCCGGAGAAGCAAGGGACCGTGTGGAAGCCCTGCGGTGCCTTGTCAAAGCCATGCAGCTTGCGGAGAAGGGCAACAACATGAAACTTCTGGGACAACTGCGCTTCATCACGGCACAGGCGTTGCCGGTCAAAGGAAACCGCTACGCTCCCCTTTCCGCCTTCCAGTCTTACGCAGCCCTGGGGAACCTGACCAACCTGAAGGAATTGCCGGATTACGTCTCCAGAGAGGAAGCATCCCCTTTTCGAAACGTCGCCACCGTTCCCGTCATGGTCAATGCCGGAACAGGAAAGCCGGAAGTTATCTTTTACCATGCCTCTTCCTCCTGGGAAACAGCTAAAAACGACGGGGAACGCATGCGCTGGCTGCTGGACGCCGCCATTCAGGCGAATCCGGAACTGGCCAACCAGGTCAATTATTTCACCGCCTCCTGGTGCCGCCGGCTGTTTTCTTATGCCAATACGGCGCCGGACCAGGAATTCGTGTACGGCCCCGGCAACGCGGGCATGGTGGCGGGCATCAACCCTGCGGAATTAAAAACGGACCAGACCATCGTTAAAACCGACCGGACGGGCAACGGCAAATTCCTGCTCACCAACCTTCCCCCGGATTATGACTTCATCCGGATTGCTTCCGCCGTCCGAATAACACCGGACCCGGATTACTACGTTAACGCCGCCAATCTGGCAGCGGACGAGTTCCTGGCCCGCAACCAAAGACCCGCTGCCGCGCAGTTTTTAGGAAAAATCCTTCAAACCTGGAACGCACAATCCTGGAACAAAAAGGACAAGGAGGAATTTCTGGACGTGGCGGACAATCTGAAAAAACGCATCGCCTCCATCACGGAACCCAACGGGACATTTGATACGGATAAAAGAACGCTGCTGGCGGGAGAACCGGTGACTGTTTCCTTCTCCTACCGGAACGCTTCCCGGGCCTGCGTAGCGGTCCGCCCCGTGGATATGAAACGGTGGCAGGAAGAACGCATGGACAAGGTCCAAACCTCCAAAACGCTGGGAAAAGCTTACAGAGACAGGTATTCCAACCTGGGGAACCTGCTCTTCAGCCTGTTGCATGACTCATCCTATGCCCGCTATCTGGGGGAGGAAATCAAGGGGGATGAGATAACCCTGACTCCCGGAAACCGGCACCTGAACCACATCGCTCACATTCCCGTACCCACCCGCAAACCCGGCTGGTACCTGCTCACCGTCACACTGGAAAACGGCTACCGGTTCCATCGCTTTCTCACTCTGTCAGACATGGTGCTGGTACGCCGTTCCGTTCCGGAAGGCAATCTCTGGTTCCTGGCGGACGCCGGAACGGGAATGCCCGTGGAAGGAGGCAGCCTGCGGCTCCTCCGCTACCGGCAGGATAAAACGCTCCAAAAACGCCAGGTAAAGGGAATCACGGACAAGGACGGAGCCATGACAGAAACAATCCCTCACCGCCATTCCAGCGCCCCTCCCTGCAACATGTTCCTGGGCATCGCTTCCAAGGGGGACAGTTATGTGCTGGCGGGAATATCTGACTACGGCTGGGAATCCGGCAATTACCTCATGGATACGGCCAACAAGGCCTCCGACTCCTATTCCTGCTTTTTCCTGGAAAGCCAGCCCGTGTACCGCCCCGGACAGACGGCCCGTTTCAAAGGCGTCCTCTTCCGCCCGGACATCGCGAATCCCGGAACAAAAGACTGCGCCGGAAAAAAACTGACGCTGACCATTGCCTCTCCAACAGGGGATGAGAGCATTTTCCCTCCAAAGACCGTCACGACGGATTCCACAGGCAGCTTTGAACTGGAACTGCTCATTCCCGCGGACGCCCCGCTGGGCCAGTATGGGGCCAAGCTGAAACTGCATGACTCCGCAGATCCGGATTTCCGGCTGTATGCCCCCCTTTTCCGGATGGAAGAGTATAAAAAGCCGGAATTCTCCGTCAGAATGGATGCCCCCGCCAAACCTATCCGGCTGGGACAACCCATTCCCGTCGCTATTCAGGCGGATTATTACGCGGGCGGCCCCGTAAGCGGGGGAAAGGCAACCATCACCATCACCCGGACGCTGGGGGCGAACATCTGGACGCCTTACTGGAAATGGAGCTGGCTGTACGACAGGTCTTTCAGCCCGTACTACATTCCCTTTTTCCCGGATGCACCTCTGACCGTCCTGGAAAAGACGGTGCCGCTGGACAAGGACGGAAAAGCATCCGTAGAATTACCCACGGCGCAGGATGCCCGGGATTTCCCCTCCAGCAACGTCACCTACCGCGTTTCCGTCAGCGTGACGGACACCTCCCTGCGGGAAGTTTCCACTTCCGGACAGGTCATTGCCACTTTCCGTCCGTTTAATATCTTAATCACCCTGAACCGCGGCTATGCCCCCGCCGGAACGCCGGTCCAGGCATCCATTACCGCGGCCACGGCGGATGGCGCCAAAATTGCCCATGCCAGGGGAACCTGCGTCCTGCAGCATATCCGTGCGGACGGCAGACGGGAAACGCTGGAAACCTGGGATATCGCCACCGGGAAAGATGGGGAAGCCTCCCTGTCCTTCCAGACCGGGGAATCCGGCCTGTATGCCCTTTCCACAACTCTGGAGGACGGGCATGGCAACAAGGTGGAAGAATCCTTCCAGTTCCTTTCCTACGGCAAGGGCAAACAGAATCCTTTTAAAATCAATCCTCTTTCCATCCATCCGGACAAAAAGGAATACGCTCCGGGAGATACGGCCAGGCTGCTCGTCACCTCTGATTATCCGGACGCCCGCGTCTGGACCTTCCTGCGCAACTCCTGGAAAAACGAATCCCGCCGTCTGGTTTCCCTGGACCGGCAGACAGCCCTTGTGGAATGCCGCCTGACCCGGGAAGATATGCCCAATATGGGAGTCAACGCCTTCACCGTCAGAAACGGAGAACTTCATGAGGCTTCCGCCGAACTTCTGATTCCGCCCGCCGGACAGCTTCTGGCTCCTTCCGTAGTGCCGGGCAAATCCCAATACCGGCCCGGTGAACAAGGCAACGTCACCATTCAGGTCAAGGGGCCGGACGGCAAACCCGTCAGTAACGGCATCGTCGCCCTGGCCGTTTATGACAAGGCTCTGGAATACATCGCACGCCCCAATATTACGGACATATCCAAAACCGTATGGGGCAGACTGAACGAAACCGGCTTCCTCAGCCTGAAAAAAATGACGGCTTCCGGCACGCAGCAGGATCGCGGTCCGGGCCAGCCCTCTTTCCAATCCCTGCTCTACAGAAATTACGGACCTATGGCGAGAAAGGCCAAAGGGACCGTTAACGGCTTTGCGGAGGCAGTGTTCGATTCCGGTGCTGATGCTGCCGCAAGCCGCGCATTGGCTACAGGAGCGGCCGCCCCCGCCGCCGTTCCTGTCATGGCCATGGCCGCGGACAAAGAAAGTGCAGAAAGCGAGTCCCTTGCAAACGGACAGGGAAATGCGGACGCCCAGGAAAACGGTTCCCCGCACATTCAACTGCGCACCAATTTTGCGGACTGCATCAAGTGGTGCGGCACGCTCAAAACGGATGAAGAAGGAAACGTTGCCGTACCCGTGGAAATGCCGGACAACCTGACCACATGGAAGGCCTCAGCCTGGGTCATCACCCCCGGATTGCAGGTTGGGCAGGCTTCCGCGGAATTCCTGACCACGAAGGACTTCATGGTCAGCATGCAGACCCCGCGCTTCTTTGTGGAAAAAGACATCGTGATGCTCAGCGCCCTGGTCCGCAACCGGACGGGAAAGGCTGTCCGCGCCCGTGTTTCCATTTCCCTGAAAGACGGGTGCCTGGAACTTCTCCCGGCTGACGATCCGGCCGTGAAGGGGCTTTCCGCAGATACGGATAATTCCGCCGTGCGGGAAGTGGACGTTCCTGCCCAGGGGCAGGTAGTCGTCAACTGGTGGGCTGCCGCCGTCAGGGAGGGAACCGCCGCCGTCGCCATGGAAGCATCGGCTGGCTCTACCGGAGACGCCATGCAGATGAACTTCCCCGTACTGGTGCACGGCATGAAGCAGCTCCATGCGGAAAGCGCCGCAGTGCTCTCCGGAGAACAGGAAAAGACACTTTCCATTTCCCTGCCGCAGCAGCGGCGCAGGGAGGAAAGCGAACTGGTCGTCAAGGTCTCCCCCAGCATCGCCCTCAGCATGGTGGAGGCCCTGCCCTATCTGGCGGAATACCCCTATGGCTGCGTGGAACAGACGCTCAACCGCTTCCTCCCCGCCCTCGTCGTGACGGACACGCTCAAGCAGCTCGGCCTGAATCCCGGAGCGGCGCTGAAAAGCCATCGCAGCCTGAATCCCCGGGACATCAGGAACAAGGCCTTCCATGACAGCGTCATGAAAAAACTGGAACGCAACCCCGTTTATGATGAAGCCGCGCTGAAAAAGATGGCTGCCAGGGGAATCTCCTCCCTCCGGGAAAAACAGCTCTCCAACGGCTCCTGGGGATGGTTCGGAGGGGCGGAAGAGGGAGATCCCGTCATGACGGCCCACGTGGCTCACGGCCTGAAAATTGCTTCAAACACGGTCAACGTGCCGGAAGGCATGCTTTCCGGCGCTGTCCGCTGGCTGAAAAACTATCAGGAACGCCAGACAGCTCTTCTTGAACAAGGAGACAAATTCCGGAAACTGGAACAACTGCCGGACGGACCTGAAAAGAAGGAAGCTCTCCGCAAACTGGGGAATTACCGCCTGACGGCCTCCGCGACGGATACCCTGGTCTACTCCGTCCTGGCGGAATGCGGCGTGAAAAACCTGCCTATGGAACGCTACCTGTTCCGTGACAGGCTGGAACTTCCCGTCATCAGCCAGATTCAACTGGCGGAAATCCTGCTGGACGCCCACCGCATGGACGACTTCAACAAGGTAATGCCTGTCATCTCCCAATTCCTCCAGCAGGACGATTCCCTGCAAACCGCCTGGCTGCGCCTTCCCAATGCAGGATACTGGTGGCGCTGGTACGGCAGCAGCGCAGCCACGCAGGCGGCCTACCTGAAACTGATGGCCAAGAGCGCCCCCGGCAATCCCGTCACGGCGCGCCTGGCAAAATGGCTGCTCGACAACCGCGCCAACGGTTCCTACTGGGACTCCACCAAGGATACGGCGGATTGCCTGGAAGCCCTGTCCGCCTACCTCCTCCAGACCAGGGAAGGCATGGAGGACATGGAAGCGGAAATCCTTTATGACGGCGTTCCGGTTAAAACGGTTTCCTGCACGAAGGAAACCCTGTTCACCTTTGACAATGCTTTCCGCATGAGCGGGAAAGCCCTGGCGGACGGCAGCCACGTCATCACCATCCGCAGGAAAAAAGGCAGCGGGAACATCTATGCCAATTCCACGCTCAGCTACTTCTCCCTGGAAGACCCCATTCCCGCCGCTGGCAATGCCGTCACCGTGGAACGCTCCTATTACCGCATCCGGAAGGAAACGGTGAAAAACGGCTCCGTGAAGGACACCCAGACGGATGCAGGAGAGCTCGTCTCCCAGGGCAGAGACCTGACACGGCGCACGCTGTTGAAAAACGGGGACGTCATCGCCAGCGGCGACATCATTGAAGTGGTGATGACCGTGAAAACGAAGAACGACGTGGAATACCTCATGCTCCAGGATCCCAGGCCCGCAGGCTGCGAATCCCGGGAAACCGCCAGTGGCTACGCCCGGCTGGGAACCGTCTTCGGCTACAGGGAAATAGGGGATGAAGAAATACGCCTCTTCCTTTCCTCCCTGCCCATGGGCCAATACCAGATCAGCCACCGCCTGCGCGCGGAACGTCCGGGACGCTTCAGCGCCCTTCCGGCCGTCATTGAGGCCATGTACGCCCCGGAACTCCGCGGCAACAGCAGGGAACATAAAATCGGCATTTCCATGCCTGTTGAACAGAATAATGACCAGCCGCAGTAGCACCGGGCAAAAACGCCACGATCAACACATATCCGAAAAAGGGCAGGCATCAACCCAAGGGGGAGTTATTTTTGTACCTCCTCTCCAATCCACAGCAAGGCTTGGGCAAGGAAACAAAAATGAACTTTAACGACGGAAACAATATGGAGTCGTTATTTTCCATTCAGGAGAAAAGCCGGAAACGACGGGGAAAGATGAGTCAGAATAACGAGTCCTTCCAAATGCTCCGGATAGACACGTTTCCCCTGTATTCCACGCTCCTTCCCGCACTAAAAACTCTTGCAATCCGCTTGCGGAAGCGGAGAATGTGCGACCCGCCGCGCAGCGGGCCGCACCATGCCATCAGAAGCGCTGAAAGGACATATCGCGATGGGAGCGGCGGCCGTCATCTGGGGCCTCATGTCTCCCGTCAGTAAACTGGTCATGCAGCAGGGAGAAGTAAGTTCCGCCTCTCTCGCCACATTCCGCCTGCTGGGAGCGGCCCTCCTGTTCTGGCTGGCCTCCGCTTTCGTGCCAAGGGAACCCATAGAGAGGAAGCATCGGCTGCCCCTGTTTTACGCCTCCCTGTTCGGAATCATTTTCAACCAGATGGCCTTCACGGTGGGCGTAGGGTTCACTTCCCCGGCGGATGCAGCCATCATCACCACCATTACACCGGTATTGACCATGATTCTGGCGGCGTTCGTCCTCCGGGAAATGGTCACGGGGAAAAAAATCATCGGGGTCTGTGCCAGCGCCATCGGAGCCATGCTGCTAATTTCCGGCAGCGGTGCGCATGCGGCGGCCCTCCCGGGAGACAACAACCTGCTGGGGGACATTCTCTGCCTGGCTTCCCAGTGCAGCGTAGCCGTTTACTTTGTTTTCTTTAAGAACCTGATTGGCAGATACTCTCCCGTCACCCTGCTGAAATGGATGTTTACGTATGCCGCAGCCGCCTGCCTCCCCTTCACCTTCCGGGAAGTGGGTTCCATCCATTATTCCGCCCTGCCCGTACAAACATGGCTGGGCATTGCCTATGTGGTGGCTCTGGCTACCTTTGTCAGCTATATCTGCCTGTCTTTCGCCCAGCAGAGGCTGAAACCCACCGCCGTCAGCATGTACAATTACTGCCAGCCGGTGATCGCATCATCCGTAGCGGTGATGTGGGGCATGGACCACTTCGGATGGATGAAAGTCCTCTCCGTCCTGCTGGTCTTCACAGGTGTGCTTCTGGTCACCGGAACCAGGGGAAAACGGGCCGTCCAGGAACAATAAACACGCCATTCCTCCGAATTTCCGCCTCCACACCCTGCCGGAAAGGCAAAATAATTCCTCTCTTCGCCGCCAACATGCGGCCCAATGCCGGCTCACCTCACGGCACGCCATGCGCCGCCCCGGCAATAATGAAAAAAATAGATGGGAAATCCCGCCATCCTGATGTAGCATTCCCAGGTAATTTTCCGCTTTCCCCCTTTCCGGGGAATCCTGCTTCCCTGCCATGAACCGATTCTTTCTATCCTGGGACAAACCGGCCTGCCGTGCTGTGGCGGAACGCCTGCTTTCCCTGGGAAATGGCTTCCATCGGCATCTGGTGCTGGTTCCCACACGGGAATCCGGAAGGCAGCTGAGGGAATACCTTGCCTCCATTTCCCGTACACAGGCAATCTTTGCTCCCCAGGTCATTCCGGCAGACCAGTTCCCCCGGATGGAAGAAAAGGAAGAAACGGCGTCCGCTCCGGAAGAACTGGCCGGGTGGCTCCTGGCCCTGGGGAAAACGCCTCACCGCCTTTATCCCCGCCTGTTTCCACGCACCATGCCGGAGGATTTTTCCAGCATGCTGGAAATGGCCGGCAGCCTGCAAAACCTGAGGCACGCCATGGCGAACCAGGGCGTCTCCTGCATCATGGCCCACCATGCCTGTGCGGGCAGAGACGAACGCTGGAAGGACATGGAAAGGCTGGAGGGACAATGCACGCAACAACTGGAAAGCTGGAAGCTTGAAGACAGGACCGCCATGAAGGCGGAAGCCCCGCCCCGGCTGCTGAATTCCCTGAGGGAAACAGGTGGAAACATTATTCTGGCCTGCACAGCGGAGGTGCCGCCCCCCCTGCGCCATGCCCTCCAGCATGCGGAAAGAAATGGCGTACCCGTCCAGATATGGATACATGCGCCGGAAGAAGAAGCCGCCTCCTTTGATTCCTGGGGATGCCCTCTGCCGGAAGAGTGGTCCCGGCGCCCCATCCCAATCCGCGACGGTCAAATCAGAATTGCGGCCAACCCGGCGCGGCTGGCTGAAGAAACGTGCCGCATCATCGCCCGCACAGCGGAAGGAGGAACGCCGGACATCGCCCTGGGCGTTTGCGATCCTGACATGAACGTCGCCCTGGACGCAGCCCTTCGCCAATACGGCTGGGGCCTCCACAATCCGGAAGGGAAGCCTTTTGCCGGAAGCGGTGTCATGGACCTGCTCCGCAACCTTCGGCGGGCACTGGAAGAAAAGGGGACGGCGCGCCCCGTCTATTCCCTGGCGCGCTCCTCCCTGCTCTGCGCCTCCCTGGGAATAAAAGGCCAGCAGGGTTGCTGCGCCGCGCTGGACAAAATCCAGCAGAAATTCCTTCCGGAAACGGAAGAATACCTGCTTTCCAGGCTGAAAGAGGCTTATCCCGGCGCCTTTCCTTCCATCCAGGCCATTCTGGAATGGCGGAACCGGATGGCGGAACCGGGAATGCTGGGGGAACGGCTGATGGAATGGTTCCCGGCTTTGGCAACCATCTATGGCCCGGAGACGGAAGCCATGGAAATGTTCCATTCCTGCCTTTCCGGGCTCATGCGTCTGCAACAGCGCTCCACCGCGTTTTCCAGCCCGGAGACGGCTCTCCTGCTCCTGATGAAATGCCTCCAGCCGCTGCGCGTCAGAAACAGGAGAAAAGCTCATGCGGCGCTGGATTCCCTGGGCTGGATGGAAGTTCACTTCCGTCCGGAAAAAAACCTCATTCTCACGGGACTAAACGAAGGGACCGTACCGGAAGGAGGCGTTTCCGACCAGTTTATGCCGGAGGAACTGCGGGAAACCCTGGGCATTGATTCCTTTAACCGGAAAAAAGCCCGGGACAGTTTTCTGCTGACCGCCCTGCTCCATTCCCGCAAACGGGAAGGCAGTCTCACCGTCCTTCTCTCCCGGACCAGCAGCAGGAACGATCCTCTGACCCCTTCCTCCCTGCTCATGCGCTGCCCGGAGGCGGAGCTGCCGCACCGCGTAGAACGGCTTTTCCAGGAAATCAGCGATGTGCCCGCTCCCCTGCCCTACCAGCGCGGAAACTGGCATCTTCAACCCGCGGAAGGCTGGAAGACCGCTGAGGACATCGGCTTGATGGCACCCGGCTACAAAAACCCGTGGAAGGAAAGAGGGCTGGCCTTCTCCCCCTCCGTCCTCAAAAGGTTCCTGGCCTGCCCCATGCGCTTCTGGATTCGGGAGGCGCTGCACATGAATGAGGAAGAATTCCTGCCGGACAAAGAGGACATGGCTGTCAACGAACTGGGTACCATGCTGCACGACGTGCTGGAATGTTTCTGCCGGGAACACGCCGTCCTGAAAGACGGCATGAACGCAGCCTCCTTTCAGGACGCTATCACGGAAATACTGGAACAAACCTTCCGGAAACAATACGGCCCCTCCCCCCTCATGCCCCTGCTGCTGCAAAAACGCTCCATGGAACAGAGGCTTTCCGTTTACGCCGTTCAGCATTTGCAGGCCCTTCAGGAAGGATGGTCCTGCATTGCCTTTGAGCACCAGGTAGAAAACTGGATACTGGGCGGCTTCCCCATGAAATTCCGCATTGACCGCATTGACCGCCATGCGGACGGGCGCATACGGGTCATTGACTACAAAACGGGAGCGGCCTCCTCTTGTGAAAAAAAGCATCTGGAACCGCTCGGACGGCCGGACGCCCTGCCCCTGCTTTCCCCAGCCCTGCATCCCTACACCAAACGCCTGAAAAACGGGAAACTGTCGCACGCGCGCTGGAAAGACCTGCAGCTACCCGTTTATGTGCTGTGGGCCTCGGAAACCTACGGGGGCCATCCCTCTGCGGCTTATTACGCCCTCCCCGCCAATCCCATGGACATCGGAATCTCCTCCTGGGACACCCTCCACGACACCATGCCCGGGTATGAGGAATGCGCGCTGGACAGCGCCTGTTCCTGGACGGTGGAGCTGATGAAACTTCTTCATGAAGGACGCGGTCTCATCACTGCGGAGGAACTGGGCTGGACACCGCCCTCTTATGACGTATTCAAGGACCTGATGACTTCCCGGAGGGAAAGCCTGCAGGATCTGCTGGGCCTCCACCTCACCCCCCACCTGCCTTTCTAAGATGCCGCCCCTGACCAACATGCTGATCTCCGCTTCCGCCGGAACGGGAAAAACCTACCAGCTCTCCCTGCGTTTCCTGGGATTGCTGGCGCTGAACAGCGGCAACCACCCCGAACGCCTTATCGCCATTACGTTCACCCGAAAAGCGGCGGGAGAATTCAAAGACCGCATTCTGACAGACCTGGCCGCGGGGGCCACGGATGAGGCAGGCGCGGCGCGGCTGAAAGAACGGCTCTGGGCGGTTATCAAGGGAACGGACGGAGAGCCCGGTCTCTGGCCCGGCGCTCCGGAGGCATGGAAGGAGGAAAACCTGCATCGGGAACGCTTCCTCCATTTACTGCACATCCTGGTACAGAATTTGGCGCGACTCAACCTCTGCACCATTGACAGCCTGTTTGCCCAAATTGCCTCCGCCAGCACCTTTGAGCTGGGAGTCAGCGGCTTCAGTATGATTGACCCCACGGCGGAGAAACTGGCGCGCCGTGAAGCCCTGCTCTCCCTGTACCGGGAATGCTCCGTAAACAGGGAGCGAAGGAAGGATTTTGAAGACGCTTTCCTTTCCGGGGCGGATTCTGACGCGGAAGCCGCAGACGCGGAGAAATCCATGATGCGCCGCTTGGGCACCTATCACGAACTTTTTCTGGATGTGCCGGATGCCGGGATGTGGGGAAACCCCGTCACGCTGGGCTTCACACCGGAGGAGCTGGCGCCTCCCGTCTCTCTGGAACAATTTGATCCTGTCCTTCATTCCCTGATTTTCCAGGTTCAGCAAACTCCTGCGCCGGAAGGGAAAAACGGCGTAAAAAACAAAGAACTGTTCCTGCGCTTCCTGAACGGATTTTCCCAATACGCCAGGCTGGGCCGCGTGCGATTCCGTACAGAGGGCGGTTCCGCCTGGGCTATTACCGTGGAAGAGGCGCGGGAAAAATTCCGGGATTTCTGGACGCCTGCTCTGGAAGAACTCATCCAAAGCTGGCTTCGCATGGAAACCCTGCACACGCTGCGCCGAACCCGCGCCACGCACGGGCTGATGCTCCTGTTTGAGAACAAATATTCCTCCCTGGTCCGCAACAGGGGGAGATTCCTGTTCCACGACGTTACGCGCATGCTGGGAGGGGGCACCATGACGCCGGAACTCAAACGGGACCTGCAATACCGCATGTACTGCCGTTATGACCATTGGATGCTGGATGAATTCCAGGATACGTCCCAGCCCCAATGGCACGTCATCAAGCCTTTTCTGGATGATCTGGCGGAATCCAAGACCGGAAATGAAGGCAGCATTTTCGTGGTGGGGGACATCAAGCAGAGCGTGTACCAATGGCGCGGCGGAGACCCGGAGCTTTTCCGCTCCGTTTCTTCACAGCTTCAACTGGAACAACGCGGCATGTCCACTTCCTACCGTTCTGTCCAGCCTGTGCTGGATCTGGTCAACGATATTTGCGACTATGCCCGGACAGCGCCCGGGTGCGAACCCGCCGCCCTGAAACAGTGGGGAGAATATCCGGCGCACCGGTGCGCCCCTCATCTGGAAGACCGTCCCGGCATCTCCCAAATCTGGCAGGTGCCCAAGGCGGAAAACGTCTCCACCAACAACGACCTGGTATGCCAGGCGGCGGCCGATATTCTGGAGCGTACAGGGGCCCTGCGCCGCGGCCTGGAAACAGCGATACTGGTCAGTACGAAAAACCAGGCTCTTGTCATCAAGGGCTGGCTGACGGACCACGGCATCCCCGCAGAAGTATGTGACGACGTTCCGGTAGGTGTGGACTCTCCGCTGGGAAAAAACCTGCTGTACTTCTTCCGCTGGCTGCTGATGCCGGGAGACCCCTTTGTCGTCGGCCTGCTCACCCACTCCCCTCTCCGGCCCCTCATCACGCAGGGAGGCCCGGAAAACATAGGGTGGAAGGAATGGCGCCTCCTGCTGGAACGGGACGGTTACGCCGCCGTCATGGAGGAACTGGAACAGCGCCTGCTCCGGGGAGGGGCGGAACTGACGGACTTCCACCGCGACCGCCTGGCCGTCTGGCAGAATGAGGCGGAACAGGTGGACGAACAAGGCGTTTCCCTGGATGAATGGATCAGGCGCATGGAAGACCTGACCCGCCGGGAAGACCCCGCCGCGGGAATTGTCCGAATCATGACCATCCACAAATCCAAAGGGCTGGGATTTGACATCGTCATCCTGCCCCAGATCGGCAGGGATACACCTTTTGCGGACGGAAGGCATCTGACCCATTTTATCAAAAAAAACGGGGAGGGCGGTGTGGAAGGCATTGTCCTGACCCCCTCCCGGCATGTCTATATGAATATCCCGCAATTCCGGGAACTTTACGGGGAATGGCGCGCCCGACAGCAATTCGACGGATTCTGCAAGCTGTATGTGGCGCTTACCCGGGCCAAGAGGGCTACCTACGTTATCCTCCCGTACCGGGAAGACAAGGAAGAAACGGAGGCAGATTCCATGTGGAAAGTAGTCCGTTCCTCTATCCGGCCCCTCAACCGGGGAACGGAAGACATACTTCCGGAATCCGGAGCGTCATGCCTGTACTCCCGCGGTCTTGACGGGTGGTATGAGGAATTCCCGGAAAGAATACAAAAACGCGCAGAGGAAAACGCTGTGGAATGGCCTCTGCAAAAACCGTTGGCCAGAGAACGGATATCCCCTTCCGGCCTGTCGGAGGAAGCCTCCCCGCTCCAGGGAGAAAAACACGCGGGCGCAGGGAAGGCCGCCGCGCTTGGTTCCGCCGTCCATGCCGTGTTTGAACGGATTACCCGCTGGGATGATGAAAACAAACCGGCGTGGGCTCTCCACCCTGCCACGGAGGCGGAACGCATCGTAGCGGAGTGTATGGAAATCCCATCCATCCGCGAACTTTTCACGCTTCCGGAAACGGCGCGCATCATGAAGGAACAGCGCATTGAAGCCATTGACGGGAATAACTGGATTTCCGGCATCATTGACAGGCTGATTCTTGATGGAGGCGGCGCCCGCATCGTGGACTTCAAGACGGACCATGCCGATACCCCTGAGCAACTGCGTGAGCGCCATGCAAACCAATTGAACGCTTACGCCCGCATCGTGTCCAGAATTACCGGAATACCGCTGGAGCGCATTACGCGCACCATCGTCTCCACCTGCTTGAAGGAAACCGTCCCCATTCAATAACCCCCTCTTCCCGGACAAGTCCGTTTTCCCTTTTTTCCCGCGCCTCATTCCCATTCCGGCTTTTCTCCGGAATGGGGCAGGCATTGCTCCGGCCAATAGGCCGGGATAGAAACGACCTGCTGCATAGACAGGGAAAGGAAAAACGCCAAATAAAAAAACCGCTCCGCGTGAATTACGGAGCGGCGTTGATAACAAAGGTCTGTTCTTTCCGGTCAGTCCCTGCGGCGGCGCAGGAACAGCGCAGCAGCGCCCAGCAGGCTCAATGCTGCCGTAGCGGGTTCCGGCACCTGCGTCAGGGCAAGGTAATTGAGGGCCGTCCGACCATAAGAGCTGGAACCGTCTCCCAGAATCGTAAGGGTAAGCGTCCCGTCTTCCCCTACCACGACATTCTCTACCGTAGCATAAAGCCCTTTATTGGCAGTAGCGCTGGAAGTGGAAGCGTTCTCCGGAGTAAGGACTCCGGAATTATCACCCGTTACGGAAGAAATTTCGGACCAATCCCCGCTGGCGTCTGTACCGAAGCTTGTCCAGACGGCATTGGAAGCATCGGCGTTTCCGATCGTCCAGGTTTGACCGGCAAACACATCCTTGCCTGTGAAACCTCCAAAGATGGACAAGGCATATTCCCCGGCGGCAAGACCGCTGAACGTTACGGTGAAAGAACCGGCACCGTCGGCCGTCTGCGTTAAAAGACCGTCACGAAAAGTGTCCCCCAGACTAAAAGGCATGCTGCCGTTGAAAGGATTTTTCCAATCGGCTTCTTCTTCAGCCGTCTTGGTAGTAGTATAACCGTTTTCCGATACATACCCTCCGGCCGTGCTCCATGCCAAAGAAACGCTTCCCGGCATGCTGCCCAAAGCGGCGGAGGCACTATCATAATTCATATTGAGCACGCCGTCCGTCGTGGCGTCACTGCGTCCGAAATCAATTTGCACCGTTGCCGCCTCTACGGCAAGCAAGGTACTTGAGATTAAAGCTAAAGACAACAAGGATTTCTTCATGGCAAAACGAAGTAAACCGGATCAACAATCCGGTGTCAATGGCAAATCATGAAAACTTAATCATGTATTACGTTTATTTTTTTGGGATAAACCATCTTCCCTCAATATGATAGAAATATATAACATATTTAATATGAATAAAATATGTTTTTATTAAGACAACTTGGCATTCATCGGATTGTTGATCCGCGGACATTTGCCCACATTCAAATAAAAAACGGAAAGGATTTGTAAAACAGCCAGAATAAAGCCGTCACGGTTCCGGAACAGCCACCCGGATGCTTTCAATCCCCAAATACCGGGCTACGGAACGATTGATAAATTCATCCGGATCCCCGCTGCTCATGCGCCACATAACGGAAACATAAGGGGCCAAAGGAACGGAATCATAAGGAGGAACCGTAATGTTTTTCTTGCCTTGTTCCAATTCATGGCGGATGAACATTTTCCGTTCCTCGCACTGGCGGTGGATACGGGGAAAAGCATCCAGATATCCGGAGCATACCCACAGGGCCGGACCAGCCGCCGCCAGCAGCACGCAGAATGGGAGCCACCGCCTTCGCACGGCATCCATCCATACCCCGTACAATCCCAGAATTCCCGTCATCATCAATACCGTGGCGGAAAACATGGCGTGCCATGCCGGAATCACGCGTACAAAAAAGCTGATTGCCATGGCATGAGCCACCAGAATAAACAGCAGGGAGACGCACATACGCCGCCCGGTCTTCCCCCGCCAGGCGTTTATCCCCGCTTCCACAGTCAGCAGGATCAGAGCGGCAGCGGCAACGGCCAGCAAAATTTTAGGAATCGGCATGAATTCATAAAAGGCGTTTACCAATTCCGGAATGGCGCTGAAACGCTCCCCCCAGGAATGGAGAACGGCTGCGCCGCCCGCCGTCTCCGAATGAAGGCGGGCCGCATTGCCCGGAGCCAGCAGAAGAAAGGCCCCTCCCAGCGCATGGAATCCCCAGCCAATGAAAAACCAGCGGGGGAGAACCATTCCCCGGCAGCGGGCGTAAAACCAGTACACGAACAGCATGCCCAGGGAAGCGGGAATCTGGTTCTCATTCGTCATGCCGGCGGCAAAAGCCATGACGCCTATCCAGAGCCAGGAAAAAGGAGTGTCCCTAATCCGGGAAGTTCCAGCCCATAAGGAGCGGTACAGGCACAGGAAGCCCAGCCAGATGGCGGCCGACCAGGCATAATTGGTCCCTCCGGACAGCCAGAACATCGTGATCCCCGGCCTGGATGAAGACGTAAGCAAAAGAAGCGCTCCCACGGTAAACAGCAGCACATCCCGCCAGTTTCCGGAATTGACCTTTCTTCCCCGCGCCAGAAAAAACATCATCAACGCCAGGGAAAGGAGCACGAAGGGATTGAGGGCCAGAAAAAGCCATTTTCCCGCCGTAGCTGTAAAAATAGCGAGGAACTCTCCCAGCCGGGGATTCCAGTGCATGTATGACCACCAGCACCGCTCCAGCACGGGCTGAAAAGCAAGGCGGTGGTCCGCCCCGAACACGGAATGCATAAAGCTATCCCCAGTGAAAGGAGTCCACCAGGTAAGCAGCATGGCATACACAAGAAACGCCAGCACCACCGCCCGGAACAGGAAACGCGCCGCCAGTGACTGCTTCATGGAACAGGCCGGGATAAAAAACGCCGTCCGCAACTAATCCGCGACGGCCTTGAATACCGGGGCGGGCAGCTTGTCCGGCTTCTTGCCAAAGAAATCCCCCACATCCTTGAATGTCACAAACAGGAAGAACCCCATCAGCAGGAACACAAAGCCGAACTGGACGAATTCCAGAACTTTTACATTCAGGGGACGCCGGAAAACCAATTCAATGGCATTCATGACCACATGGCCGCCATCTACTACGGGAAGAGGCAGAATATTCAGAACCGCCAGGTTCACGTTCAACACCACGGAAAACCACAGGGCCAGCTTCCACCCTTCCTCCAGAGAGAACATCTTGTAAAACTGATTGGCAATTCCCACAGGTCCGGAAAGATGCTCCACGCCCACGCTGCTGCCGGGAGCCACCACCTTCGCCAAGGTATCCCCCATCCATTTCAAACTCTGCTTGATCTGCGCCCACGGAGAAGGATGGACGGTAACGTCACGGCCCACGGAACTCAGGTCCCAGCTCACGCCCAGAATAGGCTGGGCCCCCTTGAGCAGGGAACCGTCCGCACCATTGTGCCAATTCTCCGGAAGCTTCCCCTGGATATTCACCTGCCTTGCAACCCCGGCCCTGTCCGTCACATCCAGCAAGAGCGGTTCATTCTTCTTCAGCAGAACATCCAGTGCTGCAGGGTTCCAGAGGCGTTCTCCATTGGCGGCCGTAACCTCATCGCCCGGGTTCAATCCGGCCAGGGCGGCAGGAGAATTGGGGATCACTTCCCCAATCACGCAGGGCATGGCCTGCATCAACCCCACCTGACGCATGCCGGAGCGCTGCCACCAGGACGTTTCCGGAATCCGGAATCCGCAGGAAATTTCCATCTCTCCTTCATGTCCAGGTCTTTGCACCGTAAAAACCACCCGGTCATGCTCGCCCAGCATGATCAATTCCCGCACGCCTTCCATATTGCCCGCCCACTTGTCCACAGGATGGCCGTCCACTTTCACAATCTTGTCGCCGGGAAGAATGCCGGCCTGAGCCGCAGGGCTGTCCGGAGCAACAAAACCGACCGTAGTCACGCCCATCTCCACATCCGGCTTGCCCACCATCCAGACGGCCACGGCAAACAACACAGCCAGCAGAAAAGAAGCGGCAGGCCCGGCGGCGGCCACGATAATCTTGTCCAAGGGAGTAACCGGCTTCAAATCCTTGGGAAGCTCCGCACGTCCTTCAATGGCCTCCATAGGAGCCATCTGCGGCAGGGATACAAAACCTCCGGCCGGAATCCACCCCAGCCCCCACTGCACGCCGTTAACCGTTTTTTTCCAGATGGGACGGCCAAACCAGATTTGAAACCTGTCCACATACAGACCACGCCAGCGGGCAGCGAAAAAATGACCAAGTTCATGAATAAAAATCATGAAGTTAAACAACATCACCACGCCGAAAATAATGGCGATGGTGGCAAGGACGGAAAGAATGCTATCCATGGTAGTTTTTGCCGTCCAGGTTACCACGGGCCTCTCCGGTGAACAAGCTTCAAAGATGTCCTAATGACAAAGTGGATGCTGATATTCCAAATGGATTTCAAAAGGTGCCTGACAGCCCGGAAAACAGCCTTTACCTTCCGGGAATTCTGAAGCCGCAAGTAAAAGACCGCGTCCCCTTTTTTCGAGCGGTACCTCTGGGAGAGGCGGCATCATCCCGACCCGGAACCTGGACGAATAAAAGCGCCTTTTTTACCAGGAGAAAAAACTGGCGGGGCATCAAACGCCGCAGCCCGCTTTTCTGTCCGAATCCCCTGAACAGCCTTTGCAATAAATGCCTCCGGAATTGGAAGCAATGATTAAAGAGCCATTGTGTTCTTAACAAAAATGCGCACTGGCGGAAACAGGATTTTTCCCAGCCGGCATGGGAAAACCGACGCTGCAACAAGAGAAACTGGCTGGCGCACTAAATGATGAACGTGCGAACACCTGCTCCATAAGGAATTTACAGGAAAATGCCAACGTCCGGAACTGCCATGTCCGGACATGAAAACAGCCTCCGGAAAATTATTTCCGGAGGCTGTCGGTTAATGTTTACTGAACAGATGGAAACTCCCGCACATTCAGGCGCGGAGAGCGGCGCCATCCTTGGCTTCAATGGCCTTCTTCGCTTGAGCGAAGATAGCGTCAAAAGCCTTTTCGTCAGAGACGGCCAAATCGGCAAGAACCTTGCGGTCCAAATCGATATTGGCGGCTTTCAAGCCTTCCATAAAGCGGGAATAGGTCAGACCGCGGTCGCGGACGGCAGCGGAAATACGGGCGATCCAAAGACGGCGGAATTGTCCCTTCCGACGCTTGCGGTCGCGGTATTCATACTGCCAAGCCTTGTAAACAGCATCCTTGGCGTAGCGGAAGAGTTTGCTGCGGAAACCGCGGAAACCCTTGGCACGCAAGAGAATGCGCTTACGACGCTTGCGAGAGGCCGGTCCATTAGTGGCACGTGGCATAGCTTATTTCTATTTCTATCTTGAACAGACTGTTCTTCCTCACCTCCCTGCAGTCTCGCCTGTTCTTATCTTCTCATCGGAAGAAGGCTGCATGAAGGCCCCCCGTTCAGCGGGGGGAAAGCTCGGCATTAGTCGAGCGTTTCCGCGGTTTAGGCGAAAGGCAGGTTCTGCTTGACTGCCCAGACTTGCGTCTCGTCCACCAGAGCCACCTTGCCAAGCTGGCGCTTGCGCTTGCTGGACTTCTTCTGGAGGATGTGGCGCTTGCCCTGTTTACGGCGCAGTACCTTGCCCGTGCCGGTTACCTTGAAACGCTTGGCGACTGCCTTGCGGGTTTTATTGATACCACCTTTGCGGGTCATGGTGGAAGGAGATTACAGGCTTTTTCCAAATACGCAAGTATTTTTTATGCAAATCTTTTCTTCAGACGATGGCAAATGGGCCCCTCCTGACCATCATTGCCCGGCGCCTTTGATGCAGCCGGCTGCATCAAGAAATAAAATGGGGAACATAACCGGCAAAGGATGATCAGACAGCTACTGCTGCCAGCCTGGGAATCCTCTGTCATCCGCCATACCCTTTGCCACTTCGGCAAGTGCTTATCATGAGAAATCTTATATATAAGAAAAGACTGGAACAAAGAGCCCTTCATATACTTCCCCATCGGAGTAAGGCCTTCTTAGAATATTTCACGTTGACAGCAGACTCCGGTCCGGAACACTGACGTCACATCAGCAGAATTCTTTAAGCAATTAACTGTTAAACCCAATATCCAAATCACCGTCAAATGAGATCAAGAATAAGATGGACAAATATCACGGAAAAACAGCATGCCATCCTACCAGAAAGCTCATCCCCAATTCATCACGCCGGATATTATCCCCTGCCCTTTCCATATTCTCCGCGCATCTGCCTGATTTCATCCCGAATCAAGGCGGCGCGTTCAAATTCCAAATGGGACGCAGCCTCCTTCATTTCCGCCTCCAGCCTGGCAATGCGCTCTTCCAGACCATACCCGGCTTCATCCTCCGCTACGCGGAAGGACTCTTCATCATCCTCTGCGTACAACTTCAACTGCCCCTGTTCGGAACGGCTCACCGTCTGGGGGACAATACCGTGTTCCCGGTTGTATTTTTCCTGAATACCCCGGCGGTAATCCGTCAGCTCAACCAGCCGTTTGATGGAATCCGTCATCACATCCGCAAACAAGACGCACTCTCCATTCAAATGCCGCGCGGCGCGGCCCGCCGTCTGCACCAGGGACGTCTCATTGCGCAAAAAACCCTCCTTGTCCGCATCCAGAATGCACACCAGGGAAACCTCCGGCAAATCCAGCCCTTCCCTAAGCAGGTTAATGCCTACCAGAACGTCTATCTTCCTGGCTCTCAAAGCACGTAAAATCTCCACGCGCTCAATCGCATCCACATCCGCGTGAATATAGGACACCTTCAACCCTACCCCTTTCAGGTACTCCGTCAAATCTTCCGCCGTCTTCTTGGTCAGCGTCGTGACCAGCACGCGTTCATTTTTGGCAACGCGTTCATTGCACATGGCGATCGTCTCGTCAATCTGCCCTTTCAACGGACGGATGGTAATCTTCGGCTCCAGCAGCCCGGTAGGCCGGATAATCTGCTCTACAATCAGGGGTGTAGAGCGCCTGGTTGGGTCAAATTTTTCTACCGGTTCCGTGGATGGGCTGGGAGCAACGCGAATGTCCTTGGGAGAGGTAAACAAAATTCCTTTGAACCCTTCCGGAGCCTTTTCTCCGGATCTGGCGGCACGGCGCACGGGAATATACGTCTTATTATCCGCACGGCAATTTACCAGCTCAAATGGCCCCGGAGTAGCGGAAGCATACACAATCTGGTTCTGCCTTTCCATAAACTCATGGAATTTCAAAGGCCTGTTATCCAAAGCGCTGGGCAGGCGGAACCCATGCTCCACCAGAATATTTTTGCGGCTTCGGTCCCCCTCGTACATGCCTCCCAGCTGCGGCACCGCCACATGACTTTCATCAATCAGGGTCAATGAATCCTTGGGAAAGAAATCCAGCAGGGTGGATGGAGCGCTTCCGGGCAGGCGGCCGGACAAATGGCGGGAATAATTCTCAATCCCCTTGCAGAATCCCAGCTCTTCAATCAGTTCCAAATCATAATCCGTACGCAATTTAAGCCGCTGCGCTTCCAGCAGGCGCCCATGCTTCTCAAACCAGCCTATGCGGTCCTCCAGCTCTTCCCGGATAGCCTTCAACGCCGCCGCCCGTTTCTCCGGAGCGGCCACATACTGCTTGGCCGGGAAAAAAGTGTAGCTCCCAAGCCGTTCCCTCACGCGCCCGGTGGCGGAGTCAATCAAAGAAACCCGTTCCACCTCGTCGCCGAAAAACTCTACGCGGATTGCTTCACCTTCCGAATAAGCGGGAAACACCTCCACCACCTCACCGCGCACGCGGAACGTGCCGCGGGTAAAATCAAAATCCTGCCGCTCGAACAGGCGTTCCACCAGCTGCTTCAAAAACACGTCCCGGTCCATGACATCCCCCTCGCGCATGCGCAGCGTCAGGTTCCTGTAATCCTCCGGAGTGGACAGGCCGTAAATGCAGGAAACGGATGCCACCACAATCACATCCCGCCGCGTCATCAGGGAATTCATGGCGTTCAGGCTCAGGCGGTCCAACTCGTCATTAATGGCGGAATCCTTCTCAATATAGGTGTCGGAACTGGCGATATACGCCTCCGGCTGGTAATAATCGAAATAGGAAACGTAGTAATCCACCGCGTTATTCGGGAAAAAACTCTTCAGCTCCGAATGAAGCTGTGCGGCAAGCGTCTTGTTGTGGGAAATCACCAGCGTGGGCCTGTTCATCCGGGCAATCAAATTCGCCATGGTGAATGTCTTGCCGCTCCCGGTCACTCCCAGGAGCCCCTGGTGCTTGTTACCCGCCTCCAGAGACTTGAGTAGCTTGCCGATGGCCTGCTCCTGGTCTCCGGAAGGCTTGAAGGAGGAATTCAACTCAAAAGACGACATACGCAATACCGTCAGTATATTGCTCCCGCCCCGCCGGGCTAGGACAATGTTTGACAATTTTCCCCTCCTGACCCAGTATATGCGGCATGTACATTCCCACACAGGAAGAACGGTATGCAAAAAAAGGGGTTGTTTCCCTCATCCTGTGCGTCGTAGTCCCTTCCTGCCTTTATGTCTCTCTTCTGTCCAAGCAGCTGATGATGGTACGCGGGCATGAATGGGAAGCTGTCATGAAACTCTTTCTGGCATTCACCTACCCGCTGGCGGCCCTCTTCGCCATGACGGGCATTCCGTTCTTCTGGTGGTCTGTGGGCATCTCTCTGGCGGTTCATGCCGGCATCGTCGCCTGGCTGAAAACAACGCCTCTCCTGTCCCCTAAAAAAGCCGTCTGCATCGCCCTGTGCCTGGGAATGCTGGACTTTCTGTTCGTGAAACTATTTCCTTTTCCGGCACAAATCATGGGATAAACCTGCCCGGGAAAATATCTGGAATTTTCCATCCTCCGGTTCAGGACTGCTTTAACTGGCTCGAGAATCTTCTTAATTTCACGCCTCGTTGTTTGGCATCAGTATCGCACTCCTCATACGCGAAACATTGCGCCCCGGAACCACCACCAGCGGCCAACACCGGCTTGGGATAAAACTTTCCTTTCTCCAGAACCTCCTTCACAGAATCAGCTACCAAGGATTTTCCATCCTTTACCGGCAGACAAACCAGGACGTACTCAATGCCTCCCCTTTCTAATCCGGAGTAAATGTGCCTTTGGGGAACCAGACATCCGCCCATGAATGGAAAATGCCGCCAGAAAGCAGACACCCAACAGGGCTGCTAACTTTCCTATAGGTTTCTCACCACAGGTGCTTCCCACAAGCGCGTCAAAGGAAAAACTCCTGTTTAATCTTGAACGCCAGAGCCTGGTATGGCAGAGTGCGTCCGCCCATTCGTTGCGCCTGTGGCGAAATTGGTAGACGCGCCAGACTTAGGATCTGGTGCCGAAAGGCGTACAGGTTCGAGTCCTGCCAGGCGCACCATTTCATAATCCTCTTTAAACAAATAGTTTGAAGAGGATTTATTTTGAGTGTTGCAATAGATGCAAATTTCATAAAACGCACCCAATCTGTGTACAAAGTGTGTACACGTTCAGGCTGTTTATAACCTTATTTCATAAGCTATTTCTGTCATACGATTCACACAATGAACGGCACATTTGGCCGCTTTGTAAAACGGAAATCTTGTGAGTTATATATAATTGATACAATGTCAATATATTGCGTTAATTTATGTCTATCTATACGCTCCACCGTCAGGTGAGGCAACTGGATCAAACGTTCTGCGGCAATGGCAGGAAGTATTCTACTGGAGATGTTTTATTCTCAGGCCGGGGGAAAAGAATCGTTCTCGGGCGATACATCGCGGAAGGCGGTGAAGGATCGGTCTTTGCCGTTCATCTGCCATCAGAAACAACTCTCGTTGCCAAGCTCTATCATCCACCACAACGGATGCGTTGGCGAGAGCAGAAGCTTAGGCTGATGTGTTCCCGGCCTATTCGTTCTCCGTGCGTGGCGTGGCCTCGCGAGATCCTGTACGATGAACTGCGGCGTTTTGTCGGCGTACTGATGCCCCGGGCGCACGGTGTTCCGCCCGGGGCTTTCGCGTTTCATGGGGAGCTGCTGATGAACCAGTTTCCCTCATGGACCCGTTACGATCTGATCAGGCTGTGCCTGAACTTGTCGGCATCCGTCCATGCGCTGCACCGTTGCGGTGTGATCCTTGGGAATCTTCATCCCGGCAATGGGATGGTGTCAGATAGGCGTCATCACTTATACTTTTTGATACTCCTACTTTTCTCTCAAAATTCGTTTAGGAGAGTTACACTGACGCAGAATCAAGAATAAGACGATAGAGCGTTTTTACCTTTCGCAGGAAAAGGTTTCCGATTATAACAGGGTTTATGATTTCCTCGTTCCATTCCTTATTAACGATGTCAGCGATGCGCTGCGGGTGGGAAAACTGGGATGAGCAGGATGGCGGCGAGGTGCTTAGACTGCATTCCGTGCTGCACCCGGGATATATTTTGGTATCGCAGGAAAGAGATCACTTCCGTATCGTTCCGGACATACCAGGGGTGAAGCTGTCTGCGCAATATATTACCCCTGATTGTCTTGATACTTTCCTGACTTCGCTTGCCAAACAAGTCGGGGATGATTGTCATGACATGCCCCCTGTGGTTGCGGAAGATGATGGGGTTCCCCCCACTCAAACGGAGGCTCTTGCACAACAACGGCTGGGGCAAGCCCGCTACCGTGCAGCTCTGATGGCGCTGTGGAATGGTTCCTGCGCCTTAACAGGCTTGGACATCCCGGAACTGCTGCGGGCCAGTCATGCAAAGCCGTGGAGCGATGCCTCCGACAGAGAACGTCTGGATCCGTTTAACGGGTTGTTGCTTGAAGTCCGTTTCGATCAGCTCTTCGACCAGGGGCTGATCTCCTTTAACGATGACGGCATCATGATGACTTCAGTCCGGCTGAGCACGGATCATTGCCGTCGGCTCGGCATTACTCCGAATATGCGTCTCCGTTTTATCCGTCCCGCTCATCTGCCTTATCTGGCATGGCACCGTGAGCGGGTGTTTCGAGACCGGAACGCGTGACAGGAGGTCTGCCCAGCTGACGAAATAAATGCATGAGTTCAGCCGGGTGAATCGTGTTTACATTATTTTGCCGCCTTGAAGGAGGGCAGGCAACATGGCGTCAACTTTGTTTGATGCTGGCAGCCGGTTGAACAGTGAATACGCTGTGTTGGCAATTTGTGAGATACTGGCGGTAAATTGAGTGGGTATTATTCATTCGCGTCCCAGGCTTCCAGAACGAGGCGGCGGGTGCGGTATTCCCCATAGAGTTTTTCTTCCTTGCGGCGCAGGCCGGGGAAGGTCTGGGTGGGGCAGTCGTCTCCAAAGAAGCTGGTCGGGTCCAGGATGTAGGCCAGTTCCTCGCGGGTCAAGCCGTAGAGCCTGGCGATGCGGGCATCCAGCTCCGCGCGGAGGATGGCGCGACGGTCGGAATCCCACGGGAAGGGATCGCCCTTGTAACCCATGTCTTCCGCCCACGGACGCATGGATTCGCTGGTGTAGCACAGCTCCAGTACCCGGCTGCTGATGTAGTCCTGATCCTCAGAGCTGTATGCTTCCGGCGGTAATATGGGGAATTGTTTTAGGTAGTGATATGTCATGTGCGTTCCGCCTACCTTGATGCGGGCCACGTAATCCAGAACCAGCGCGCTTAAATTGGCCGCCAAGCAGGCGATGGCTTTCACATGGTTGTTGTTAGAGAAGATTAGAGGTAAGGTATGTCCTACCGCCGTAAAGGGAATGAAGGAACACACAAAGGTACGTTCATTGGTTGCGTTCGTAATATCCCTGAAACCCAGCAGCCATCGGGAGGCGGGGGTGATATCTTTGGGGAGATGGGAGAGGACGTGCGCACGTTTTACCCAGTAGCGGGGGGAGGGTTCCCAGTCGGGATTGGCGTGTTCCTCCGACGTGGCGTCCCTGGCATCCGCCCCGCCTCCCGTACCGGTGAAGGTGGCCCAGCGGTGGTCGTAGTGGTGTACCATCTTCCCTTCATACAGAGGCAGGACGTCCTTTTCCAGCTCCGTCAGGAAGAGGCGGCTATCATTGGACATATCTAGCAAACGACAGAATTTAATTCCCCACGGATTTTCTTCCATATCCTCCCGCATCAGGACGGATGCGCGGCGGTAGAGCTTGCGGCACAAGCGGGCGTCTTCGCCACACCGGAAGAGAGGGCAGGTGCCCGTATTCGGGTTGATCAGGGCAAAGTCCTCTGCCGTCATCGTAAAATGGCGCCGTTTGTCTGTCAGCTCCCGCGGGTGGACCAGGTAGTAGGCGAAGTTCGCCTGTTCCGCCGAAGACAGGGTGATCAGGGAGAATTTGTAACTTTTGTGAACGGCGGGGAATAGTTCCTTGTTCTCAAAGTCGTAGAGAGAGGCCAGTTGTCTGCCCTGCACAATGGATTGGAAAAAAGCCTTGGTGGAATCATCCGTGGCAATGCCGGTGGGAACGATGAATCCGGCGCGCCCGTCAGGTCGGCGCAGTTGGCCGTCCAACTCGGCAAAGAGGGCGTAGAGATTGACGTCGCCTACCCCCGTCAGGGGAAAACGGCCGCCGTCCTGCGCCGGGACGTGGTAAAACAGGCTTTCCGCCCCAGCCAGGCGCAGGGCTGCCTCATACTGGCGGAACAGGGTTTGTTCCCACGGGGCGGGAGCTCCTTCCGTTCCTTCCTGATGATGGCTCATTTTTCCCTCTTTTAAGAGCTGAATCAGATGGGTGCGCTCAGCAGTGTTCGAGGCGGCGGCAATAGCCGGGCAGCGGGCTGAGAAGTATTCCTTTTCCTGAAGTTTGATTTTTTCCCAGGGCGGGTTGCCCAGCACGCAGTGGAAGCCGCCTTCCGCCATGGCCTCGGGGAAACGCAGGGGCCAGTGGAAGACGCCGGCGGCGCGGCAGGCGGCTCGCGCGGCGGCAACAGCAGGCTCATCAATGGAGGCGAATCCGTTTGCCAGACCTTCCAGCAGCGAAGTGGTCGGAATATCTGCTCCGGATGTCTTGGGCAGTAGAAAGGCGCCTACCCAGACATCAGCAGCTATAGTCTGTATATCGCGTTCCTGTTCTTTGCGGATATTGCTCCATGCTCTTTCTTTAGCCCGAACCTCGGAGGGGGAGTCTTCCGGCATCTGCTCCAGATCGGCCGGGCGTTTGGGGCTTGCCAGCGCCAATGATCTGTTTCCGCCGCGAAGAAGCTTGACTGATGCCGTGTTGTTCTTTTTCAGCTCCTTGCATATTTCCTTGTCATCGCCCGCCAGGGGCTTGTAGGCATCTGAAGGAATACCGCAGCTCAAACACTTGGTATCGATGATGCCCAGCAGGGAATTACCCACCTGCAAGTGGTGGTCCAGAAAAGAGAGCGGCTTGCCGGGCTGGTACCCCTCCAGCCACAGGTTCATGCGTACCAGTTCGATCGCCATGGGGTTGATGTCTACGCCATAAATACAGCGGCTGACGACATCGTGCATGGCTTTCAGAAAGTCCTCCTGCGTGTAGGGACCGCCTGCACGGATGGCCGCCAGCATTTCCGCCATGCGGCGCGCGGCCCCCAGCAGGAAGTGGCCGGAGCCGCAAGCGGGGTCGATCACTCGCAGGCGAAGCAGTTCTCCTTCTGTTCCACATTGTTTCAGCAGGGGATTCAGGGCGGTATTCAGGACCTGTTCCACCAGACAAGCAGGTGTATAATAAGAACCAGTGGATTTGCGGGCATTGCCTCTGGCCTTGTTCGGGTCTTCACAACCGCCTTGCAGGTAGAAGCTTGTCAATTCCGGTGAAAGAACAGGGGTTAGTTCCAGCAGGCTTTCATAGACGGACCCGAGTTCTTCTGAGCCCATATAGCGGTAATCTACGCGGGCAAAGGCGGCTGTCCTGTCTGCACGAAACCAGCGCAAATGCCGCAAGGCCAGCAGAAAGTATTTGTTGGACAGTACGCATTCGTTCAGGTGCGGGCATTGGTCTTCTGCAAACAGGCCTCCTAGTGCAGGCAGGGCCAGATCTCGTTGAGGCTCATTGCTTGCCAGCGCCTTAAAGACGATGCGCTGAGCCTCCCACAAGTCATGAAAGCGTTCGTCGTCATCGGGATTCAGCGCCCTATCCACCAGACGGGATAGGGAATAAGCTGCATCGTAAGCCTTGGCAGCCGTAGTCAGGCGACGGTCATGAGCGTGAATCAAATCGCGTTCTTCCGTCACGGAGAGGAAGATGAGACGGTACACCGTGCGCATCAGTTCCTGATAGAAATCGTTGGCATTTATCCTGCCTCCACGCAGTGCGGCGCGCAGCTCATCATTGCCGGAGCCTTTGCCATGCAGGAATCCCGTACCCAGCGCACACAACGCTCTTTCCACACTGTCACGCAAACCGTCACGGGCCCGGCTGCCCTGTTCCTCCAGTTCCCTGCGCCAGTCCTCCCACAGGCATCCGGACGGTTCTCCCGGGGTACGCAAAGCGGCGCGGGAGGAATGCATGAGCCTCCACATGGCATCAAATGCGACGGCATCTGCGGTAGAGAGCATGGTACTCAAATCTACTTCCAGGTAGCAGGGACGGGACAGAGCCGGGTTGTCACGCATCAGCCGCAGCGTCGTGCCGTTCGTGACCAAAGCCCACAGGAACCGACCGGATTCATTCAGGAATTGCTGCATTAGCCTCGCGGGAGCCTGTTTCATCCCGTGACCGAAATCCATACCTTTATCCAGATCCTGCGTAGCCGGTACGACGAGTACGGGAATGACACAGCTTGCCTCCGGCCCGGCAATATAAGTAATGGGATAGAGGCGTGCAGGTTGATCATCATCGGCGGCATGTCTGCCAGCAGGGATCCCCTCTGCGGGACATTCGCCCAGTTGATACCCGAGAACATCTTTCAGCAGGGTGTGCGCCCACGGCCTGATGTTGGTATATCCGGACGCGGAAAAATGGTGCCAAGAGGCGCGGGCAATGGAAAATGCCTTACCGATTTCGTTAAGCACAGACCAGCCGGCAGGCAGCTGAAACGCCGCACCGTCCTTATCCGTGCAGGAAGCCTGGCGTTTATCACGGACGCGTTGGAGCAGATCCGGAGAGAAGAGGTTATAAACGAGGTGCAGGCAGGACATGGAGAGGGCTGGTAAAGATTTAACAGTTAATAGTGGAATTTGCTATCGTTTCCGTCACAAGAACCGGGGTTAGAGGGCAGGCATTAAAATGCAGACAGAAAGCAGGTCCGGGGGCATCAGAGCCTTTACGGAAACGGAACCCGCTTTCTGCCTGGCAGCGGCACGAATGCGGTCATGATCGCTTTTCAAGACTTCGGCTCGTTCATGGATGAGGGCGGCGAACGTGGAGATGTCATCCTTCCATTCGTCGAGAGCCGCATTCACGAAACGCTGAGCGGCGGCATCGACAATGTTCCCTCCGGGTTTGAGTTCGCGCAGGAACTTGTTTTCTTCTGCCGTGGCGATATGGAGCGGGCCGGAGCCCGTGCGGATGAGCGTCAGCAGTTCTTCCGCCATCAAATCGTGAGTCTTCTGGTTAAAGGTGTAGGTCAGGCAGTAGCGCAAGCGCAAACTGAACACGGTCGTCTTTTCCGTAATTCCGGAAGCTACTTTTACCGCGGCAGCCCGCCCGACTTCATTACGATCAAGCGCACGCTCGGCAATGTAGTCTGCCAGCCCGGAAGTAAGCGGATGGGTACGTGTAAGTTCCAGTACACCGGAAACAGGTTGGAAGCTGAAGCGGATTTTACCGGACAGCTTGTGTTCTTCGAGACGGGTACGCAAAGCGGCCGGAAGGTTGGCGATGTTGATAGTCCACGTAGAATTGTTATCCGGTTCCAGAGGAGCGCCCAGAAATACAGCGGCGGAGATCATAAAACGCTGCAGGTCTTTCGTAGAACCGATCAGTTCCTGCTGCCGGCGGAATTCGGGTTCCACGTCTTCCGGCCGCATGGGCTGCTGGGCAAAAATGGTACGGGCTGCACGTTCCGTAGCGGCTTTCCATGCCTTGTCCATTATTTTATCCACTTCTTCAAAACCGTCGAACATAAGTTGCTCAGCTTTGCTGCGGGAGTCACGGCGTTTCAGCAGGGCGGCGCGGATAAGAGCATCCGTAATGGCTTTTTCGTTTTCGGGAATGGGCACCTTAATGCCCAGCTGATCCTGAATAGCCTTGGCCTTGCGCAGAATGACTTTCAGGATGAAACCATCCACAGGGTTATCCAGACCGTAGAGCATCAGACACTTTACCGTAGGCGAAGTCTGGCCGTAGCGGTCCACCCGGCCTTCCCTCTGTTCGTGGCGGGACGGGTTCCAGGCAAGATCGTAGTGGACAACAGCATTAAAGCCTTTTTGCAAATTGATCCCTTCAGACAAACAGTTGGTAGCCACCAGAATACGCCTGGGGTCAGCAGTCAACGCGGCTACTGCCTCTTCACGCTCGGAAGGTGCAAGATTACCCGTGACCACCTGCACATGGCACGTCTTAAACGCTTTTCGCAGGTACTGGCCTACATAGTTTGCAGTAGAAATAAACTGACAGAAGACAATGGGGCTGAATCCGTCTTGAATCAGCGGTTTTAACCCTGCGATAAGCGCCTTGAGCTTCGGGTCATTTTGCGGACCGTACAGGGATTGCGCCTTGGCCATCAGACCGCGCAGGACGCTTTCTTCCCCGGCATCGGCAAGAGCGGGAGTTTCTCGATCGGCAACGATTTCATCATCGCCTTCATCGCCGGTCAGTTCGGAGGTAATTGCTTGCTCCGCATCTGTAGCAGGCACGCCGTTCAAGCGTTCGTTCAGGGCAGATACGGCAGAAGCCGGGCTAGAAGAAATACAGCGAAGCAATGCCAGCGTGGCGTACCAGATCATACGGTTATCGCGGTGGCTTTCCGCCATCTTGATGCAGTAGTCCTGAACTTCATCGAAAAAGGTACCCCATGCCCCGGTAAGCTGGTAGGTGGCTTCGGAAGAAAGGCGGGTGGGAAACAGAGACTGATCCTGCTGCCACTTGGTGATATCAGCACGCTTACGCTGCAGAAGGTAGCGTGCCAGGCGCTCACGCAGGGCTTTACGCTGTTGCTGACCGGCATCCTGCAGGGAGGTAAACTCGGGGTTCAACAGGCCAAGCAGGTTGTAGAAACCTGAATCAATGCCGGAGTGTGGCGTCGCCGTAAGAAGAATCAAATGGCGGTTATGGTCGGCTGCCAACTCTTTCAGGAGCCTGAAGCGTTGCTGTATACCCTGTCCAACGGAGGTGCAGGTGTGGGCTTCATCCACAATCAGGCATTCGGGGGCCGCAGACAAAAAGGAGTGGCGGTGCGCATCAGACTTGATGTAGTCCAGGCTGATGATCGTTACCGGGAAATGATCAAAGAACGAACGACCTGGAGGCACCTGCCGTTCCAGATTTTTTACCGTGGAAGAGGTGACGGCAGTGGCGCGGATATTAAAGCGGCGCTGCAATTCCTCCTGCCATTGATCGACAAGGTTCGGCGGGCAAAGGACGGAGAAGCGCGCCACTTCCCCACGATCCATGAGTTCACGCACAATCAGCCCGGCTTCAATGGTTTTGCCGACACCTACGTCGTCGGCGATCAGCAAACGGGTGACCTCCTGACGCAGCGCCATCATCAGGGGAACCAGCTGGTACACGCGGGGTTCTACGGCGATATTGCCAAAAGAACGGAAGGGGCCTGCACCGGAGCGCAGACGCATCAGCATGGCATCCTGAAGCAGACGCATTTCCGACCAGTTGCCACGGCATTCGGGATTCGGCAGAGGGAAGTTGGCTGTTACGGGCGCCTCTCGTTCCAGCGCGGTGACAATCCAGGCAGACTCATCAGCCGTCCCGGCAAGGGGGCGCAGGTGCAGAAAATCCGGCTTGGAGTCGGGTTCAACAACCCAGTCACGTCCACGCGCATGAATGAGAGAACCGGGAGAGAATGCAGGGGAATCAGGCATCAGGACAGGAGGGCTTGAAGTTTGTTAAAAGCGTCTGCATCGGAGAAAGAGGGGAAATACACGGATACGATGCCAATATCCTGCAGGGTATTGAGATCGGCAGGAGCAGGACGGGCCATAAACACAGCAATGTAGGCATCCGGGTAGAAGAAATCCGCCTTGATACCCGCTATGGATTTATTGCTCTCTTCCGGAGCCGGAATGCCACGGCGTTCAAGTTCTTTAAGCCATGGGTGATTTGTCACAGAGGAAGCGGAGGCAAGTGTTTCCAGACGGCATTGATTGTTTGACATGTCCTGCAGGAGAGTACAAGTTTCGTCTGCGGAACGGTCAATGAGCGCGTGTTCGGTCTGATTGTAGTAGGAGAGCAGACAGCGGTAACAGCCCTTGCCGCAACGGGCATCCTCCGGTTTGTCCTGTTCGGTATCGTACAGGACAGCGTCACGAAGCTCGTAGTGCATGGCCGCCAATGCCTCTGCGGCTACGCCCTGCATGAAGGTGATATGTTCAGCCAGGTGACGCAGAATACCTGCACCTCCCTCTGCCGCTTCATAAATGAGAATATGCTGGCGGTTGTCCTTGTTAGGCAGAGGCTCAACGATAATTTCCGAAGATTCAATTTGAAAGGCACGCACAATTCCGGTTTGAATGGCCGCTTGCAGGGTAGGCATCTGCTCCTGCGGGAAGTCCGTCGGCGGCGTAAAGATAAGAATGTTTCGGATGTCGCGCACATAAGGGATAATACGCTGTGTGGGAATCTTGTCTTTTTTTGTCGCGTTGTTGTTTTCTTCAGCTCCGGCGGCTTCGGCTTCAAGCGTTTCTTCTTTACTCCACTTGCCGTTGGAAGGATTGATCACAAAACCCAGCGTGTTACGGTCTGACCGGCGGGACCATCCCTTATTGATGCGCCAGATACGGGCGGAGGGGGCATAGGTGAGCATGGCAAGCACGGCATCACCCAGCATGAGTTTGGACTTCACGGGTTGGCGTTGGTCGAAGCAGTAGCAGGTTTGCAGTTCGTATCCTTGGCGCTGGCGTTCTTCATCATTGATGGAAATGTGTTCCTTCAACTCCGTCTCTACGGTTTCTACAAGGTACAAATTGCTGATAGACGAGGAGGCCTCCAAGTGGGTGCCACAGTTATTACAAATGTCCAGCTTGGAGCCGGAAGCATCGTTGCTTTCTGCATTGTTGTGCGTTACCAGATGGGCATGCCCGCAGGACGGACATATCTGCATGGTTTCCGTAGGTAACTGCGTTCCTGTTTGCCCTGATTGGGCACGGAGCTTGATGCGTTTGACTTGATAAATGCCGCCACAATGGTAAATAAGACTGCGTGGCCCGAACTCGGACAAAGCAAGAAAGCGCGGACGGCTCAGGGCGTGCATGTTCCTCATGCCGTCTTCTTTGCCGGGAAGCCATGCAATCAGGGGCAGACGCGGGAAGTTATATCCCGGCATGAAGCCCTGGCCTGCCAGGTAGCGATAGGAATAGAAGTCCTGATTCCGGGATGTGCTGCTTTTGATAAGCATTTCACGTTGCATGAGGGCATCGTGAAAGCGGTTCTGTGCCTGGCGGCGTTCTTCAGGTGAGTGAAGCGTGGGCGGAGCATTGATAATGTCGTAGCATTCCTGCATCTGGTTTTGCACGGAACGGTACAGCTCACGCCAGCCATCCAGCGAACGATCCAGATTTTCCAGAGCCTGTTCCATGCAGAAAGTGCAGTAATCTTCACTGCGCATCCATGCATATTCCGGACTGTCGGGGATGGAGTTATCGGCGGTAAGAGAATTGAATACTTCCAGAGCCTGAGGAAGGGCCTTACTCATGATGGCCGGGTTCCGAAGCTGCTCGAGGTATTCTTTTTTAATGGGCAGAGCCTGCTGGTCGGAGGTGTCCACGATGTCAACGATGGAAGAAGGCAATTCCACCCGTGAAGCTCCCAGCCAGATAGCACGGAGATGGCTGTCGATCAGGTCCTGATTGGCAAGGTCGATGGCAGGTTCCTTAACGGCGCCCGCTACCATGGAGGATTGATTGTTAAAGTACCATAGGTCGTGAGGGCTGCCGGATGAACAGTAGGTAATGGTCAGTGCTGGTTGACCGGAACGGCCTGCCCGCCCGGCACGTTGTGCATAGTTGGCCGGGGTAGGCGGCACATTGCGCAGGAAGACGACGTTTAGCGATGAGATATCCACGCCAAGTTCCATGGTGGGGGAGCAAAACATCAGCGGTAGAGGAAGCAGGGGGTGTCCGTTTTCTTCCATGTCCTTCGGGTCGTTACGGAAACGTTTTTCAAGTGTGGCACGAGTTTCGTTGTCGACCTGTGCAGTGTGTTCTTGCGCTTCAAGCTCGAAGAGGCGGTGTTCCGGCTCTCCCAGTATCCTGGCCAGGCGGTCATACAAATTGGAAAAGAAGGTATTGTTTCTGCTTTCCGCTTCCTGTTTTTCTTCAGGGCTGCCGAGAGACCAGCGGATGCAAGCGGAGTTCAGGACCCATGAATTCGATTTTTCAAAGTAGTTCAAAATGCCGTAGTTCTTCGCTTCACGGAAAATTTGCTGTAAAAGCAGAGAGGCGTCTCTGATGCCTTCTTTTTGGTTAAAATGATTCCAAATTTCTTTGTCACGGTCGGCATTCTCGTATGCTTTTTCCTTGCTCTTCTGGACCAGGATCTTATTTACATCGCGGAGCAAATTGCGTAACAAGCCGGAGCGTTCGTTCATGGCAATGTCTATGCCCGGTTTCTTTTCACCTACGGAGCAGAAAGCCAGCTTATTAGTAACGGAAAGCTGTTGACGTTGTGAAAAATGCCAATAGGGAGCCAGACGCTGACGTATAAGCGATTTGTACTTGTCCTGACAGCCGGGATCCAGATAGTGGCTGGCAAGACAAATGCGTTTGCGCAGCATATCGAAAAGCATGTGCAGGAAAATACACCAGCCCTCTTTGCTGAACCGGTACAGGAGGGCATCTTCTTTGGTCTCTTTTCGCAGATCCTCGGCAAGGTACTCCATATCCATGTATGAGATATGGATAAGACCAAGCTGTTCCAAATTCGGGTTCAATCTACGCCAGCCCCGGCGTAGGTCGTGAATCAGCGAGTAGCCAAGGAAAAAGGACATGGCATCTCTGGCTTCACGCAGAACCGAGCCTTTGAAATCCGGGTCGAAGAGGAAGCGCATACGCGTAGGCAGATCCGCTCCGCCACCGGGAGTAAAGAGAGGATCCAGATTCAGCGCCTTTAGCATGGCGGGCACCAGTTCGCTTTCTGACATTTCTACCCCTGATGAGGTCAGGGCTCGGAGTAATCCTGCCCGCAATACGGCTGTTTGAGTAAAGTCATTAAAGAATCCGGATTGCAGAGCGGCGTCCTGACGGTTGTCCGTGAATCCCAGGATTTTTGCAGTCTTTTGCAATTCAGCGCGCTTTTCATCATCAGCCTCTTCCGGTATTTGACGTTGAAAGGCCTGCAAGGATTCTATCATCATGACCGTGGTCGCGGAGGAGCGACCTTCCATCGACAAAGGGCTGATGCGGTTGGCATCGCGCCCCTGACCGGGGAAGTCAGCTGTGCAGTTGACGCAGAAGCGGAAGCTGCCCTTGGTAAAGAAGAACTCCGACAGTGGGGAGGTCATGCCACCCTTTTCGCCATGCATATTCACCTGCCAAGCTTCCGGCATGGCATCGCGATAGGATTTTTTTAGGCGCAGTACCCCACCGGGACCTTCTTCCTGCCAATGTTCCGGCAACGTATCGAAGGGATTATTTTCCTTGAATCCCATTTTTTCATGACGCGGAGTCAGTACACCTGCAATGATGGGATTGTCGGGCCTTTCTTTAGGGATTGGTTCATTTAGAGCACGAGGCGTGCAGCGATTCTCTTCCGCATTGTACCAGACTGGGATGTGTTCCTGACCGCATTCCGTGCAGAAGTAGGCCTGAAAAAGTTGAACTTGTTCATCTCTACCCGGAGCGTAAATCTGCTCTTCTACGGTGATAACGCGTTTGGTGGGCGGTTCCAGGGTCAGGAAGATGCCGCCTGGGCCACGAACGAACTGATGAAGCTTAAAGGCGAAAGGTGTGCGGTCTCCAATCTTGCGGTCAAAGGCGGCGGCGAAGAAGTTTTGCAAATAATCGGTTGCCTCCAATATACTTAAGCCTGAATCGACGGACAGCCTTTCAGCCAGCTGGGGAATGGTAGCAGGCTTGGCACGGCGGCAATCATTATCTTTTACGGTAATACCAAGATTGAGCTCGACCCATACGGCAACTGGATCAGATTTAAGCTCCTGTTCGTTTGCCCATTCAAAAGTAGGAGTAGATTTCAGATATCGTCGCAGAAGGTCAGGTAAATCTGCCTGACGAATAGAGGTATCCGTCACTCGCTCCAAGGTTTCTTCAATGACATTGGCAGGAGAAAAAAGAGAGCCGAAAAGTTTGGTGGCTACACCGGAAACGGCTTTGATGCGATCCTGCTTGTCCTCCGAAGAAGACATGGTAGCCGAAGTTCCAACGCAAAGCATATTTTGCGATTGTGTGGCAGCACGCAGACGGCGTACCAGCATGGCAACATCCGCCCCCTGGCGGCCACGATAGGTGTGCAATTCGTCCAGCACGAGAAACTGCAGATCCTGAGCGGCTTCGACAATCTTGCGATCCGTATCCTTATTGCCACGCGTAAGCAGATATTCCAGCATCATGTAATTGGTTAGCAGAATGTCTGGCGGCATGTTGGCACACGCGGAACGTTCTTCCCGGCTTTCCTGCCCGGTGTAGCGGCCTGCGGTGATGGGACTCGGCTCAAGATTATCGAGGAATTTTTTCACTTCTTCCATCTGGCTGTTTGCCAGAGCATTCATCGGATAGATGATGATGGCCCGTATACGCGGAGACGGATCCTTCTCCTTTGCTTTCAGGATACCGTCAATGATAGGAATAAAGAAGGCAAGTGATTTACCGGACCCTGTACCCGTGGTGACTACGTAGTTCTGTCGCTTGGAGGCAAGCGTGATGGCCTGCTGCTGGTGCAAGTGCAGGCGGAACTCTGAGTTGCCCTTGATGCGGAAGATGTCTTTACAAAGAGGGTGCAGACTACCGTCAGCGACCATTTGCTCAATGGTCATGCCCGGGCTGTAGTTCATGTTCAGCTGAATCAGCGGAGGCGGCGTGTACTTGTTTTCTTCACGGAAAATCTGGTCGGCATACTCACGAATATCCTGTGAGGCGATTTTCGCAAAACCTTCGGAGAACTCTTTGTAGCGGTCAATTACATCGTGATGAAACTGGAAGATGTCCTTCATAGGGCAGACAATTAGCCATTACAGGTTACACTCAATTGGAGCGGTGAACAAGCTCAGATTCTCGCGTTGCAGAAATAAATAAAGGCAAGGATGGCACCAAGGATTATTGGGTGCATGTGTGCTATAGGATGCTGATAGACCATAGTGAAAATCTATAAAAGAACATATTACAACAAAAATACGGCGAAAGGACGCATGTTAAACGCTCGCAAAGGGAACATTCTGGACAGAATATAAAATTGGCTTACTTGCTGAAAAATTCTGTATACCCCTCCCTGCTCGCTATACAACAGATAACGCTCCCTCTAATCTGCCTAGTAGCTATATTTGTGAAATAACCAGGATTATTTATCAGCAAATTTTCCAGTAATCAAAAGCATTGAAATAACATATAAACGGGCTATATGATCTGTTCGATATTCCCGCCGGAAAAGTTTTTACTGAGGCTATAATTAGAGATTGGAAAGCGGGTTCTATGGGAAGAAGCTCTCTTCAAGCTCATTCGCGATACTCCTTTTTTATTTCCCCTTGTCTCGTTTTTTGTTAATTTATGATGTTTCTCAGAATCGGCTGATAAAATAATGTATATTTAGAGAATTGGTATGACGTGTGATCTCTTCTTAACCGTCTTTTATTCGGCAATGATATAGGTTTCGTTGTAAATAGCCTGTAGATTTTTACCGTTGTAGAGCCAGTAATTGGTTGGCTGGACACTGGTCTCCGACAGGAATGCCCATATCTTTGAAATTCAAAGGTGGGCGCATCTTACGTTTTAATGATTCTCCGGCGGCTTTATCAACAGGTAAGGAATCTGGTCGGAGAAAACAAATTGGTCAGTTCCTCCAGTCGATCCAGATTTTCCTGGTCCGTTCGCGTTACAATCCATTTACCATCAGCGTCTTTCCGGCCACAACTTACACCGTTGGCTATTTCCTGCTTCAGGTTTTTCAAGGCTTCCCGTACTACTAAATACAAAGGAAGGGAGGATTGTTGGGGCACTTCATCATAGATATTCCTAAATTCCCGCCATAAAAGAATGGCATTGTAATCATGTTCATCAACTTGTTCCCTCCACTCCCCGCTTTCGCAAGTATTCCGGCAACATATTCTCCAAGGACTGATGCAGAAGCCGTTGATAGGCTTCCCATGCCTTTTCATAGGTATCAAAGAGCCGATGAATATGCGGACGTACCGACATATTGCGCACCAGCCATTTTTTCTTTCCCCTGTGCATTCTACAGGTAAGAGAGATACGTGAACCATAATGTTTTTTCCGGGATCTTCTGACTGTGTACCAAAATTTAACTAATTGATAATTAGAATAATGAGTTCAAGTCCTGCCAGGCGCACCATTTCACAATATAGGCATATCATTAACAGTGATTACCTATATTTCTTGAGGAAAGGGGCAATGAATGCCGTCCCCAGTCCAACCAGGGCAATCAGGGAGAAAGACCACCGGAGGGAGGAAGCATGGGCAATATGACCAATGACCGGCGGCCCCATCAGGAACCCCAGAAAGCCGATGGTAGAAACGGAAGCCAGCGCCATGCTGGGAATCATTTTCCGGGATTTCCCGGCCATGCTGTAGCAGAGCGGGACAATGGAAGAGGTGCCAAAACCCACCAGCAGAAAGCCCAGCGTGGCGGACCACAGCATCGGGAACAGGACGGAGACGAGCAATCCGGAGGCAATAAGGATGCCGCTGGCGCGCAGAACCCGCACAGGCCCGAAGCGCATCACCAGGCGGTCTGCCGTAAAACGCCCCAGGGCCATGGTGCTCATGAATGCCACGTATCCCATCTGCACCAGCCCCGGACCGGGTTTTACCACGCTTTCAAAGTACACGCCGCTCCAGTCAAACATGGTTCCTTCGCTCACCATGCTTCCGAAGGCGATCAGCCCGATGACCAGTACATAAGCATCCATGCTCCGGAACATGCCGCCTCCCTGGGAGGAGGAACGCCGGGCATCCCTCGGCAGAAGAGAGGGGGAAAAAACGGCCAGAATAATCATGCATATCAGGAAAATGGCGATGAAATGCGTTTCCGCAGAAATATGCCAGTCCACCATGGCAGCTCCCAGCAAAGCTCCGAAAAAACCCGCCAGGCTCCATAAACCGTGGAACCGGGCCATGATGCTGCACTGGTACAGCCGTTCCACTCCCACTCCCTGCGTATTGACGGATATATTCGTCAGATTTGCGGCTACCCCAAAGAAAAATAACCCGGCCGCCAGTTCCCAGAAAGACCCCGCCATACCCAGGCATACAAGCACGGCAGGATAAAAGGCGGATGCCGCCATCAGTATTTTCCGGCTGCCGCAACGACCAACCAGGTAACCGGATAGCGCCATGGCGGACATCTGCCCCACCGGGACGGCAAAGAGAACGGACCCCAAGTCGGCATCGTTCAACCCCAATGCACTTTTGATGTCCGGGATGCGGGATGCCCAACTGGCGAACACCAAACCCTGAAGAAAATAAAAGGTACTGACCGACAGACGATAAACACCTTGCGTCGTTTTAGGAAGAGGCATATTCATGATGAATTTCCTGATCGCGCAAACGCTATCCCTATTCCACTCTTCTGGCAAGAGAAATCATCTTTTGTACAATATGATTTTACACGCAAACAGGCATCCGGAAAAAGGACAGGATTTACGGATATTTCTCCCCCGCCATTTTCCAAGGCAATTTTTCTTTCACATAAAAAACGCCGTATTCCTCATGGAACACGGCGTTGGTAAAAGGGAACAAAAACGGTCAACGGGGATCGTGGTGCCAGTTCAGGGCACCCTTGCCCAGCGCATACAGGTAGGCCACCAGCAAAATGCCAATGAAAATGCACATGGCCGTGAACGATTCCGGATTCATCATAATATAGTCCCGGAAATTGACGGCCCAGGGGTAGAGGAATACCACTTCCAAGTCAAAAATGACAAAGAGCATGGCCACCATATAGAATTTTACAGAGAACATGGGGGCACCTTCCCCCATGGGAATCATCCCGCATTCGTAGGGAATGTCCGCCGGTTTACGCACGGAAGAACGCTTGCCCATCAAGATACTGAGCAACAAGATCATGCCGGCCAGCCCCAAGGCGGCCGCCACCTGCACGAGCACTGAAAAAAATTCCTGATTCATGACGTCTGGCACGGGTGTACCACAGACATTGCGGAAAAGCAAAACTAAAAAGGACAACAGCTTTCATGCTGACGGGAGGGACGGTAAAAATCCGTCTCCCGTCCTGTCAAATAGTACAAAGGCAACAGTCCCTTCCATGGGGACACCCGGCATTTCATATCCCTGGGACTTCCTTTCTGCGGGGCTCTGTCTTCCAGGGCATCTTACGGCAAACGTCTGTTGATCACAAAACTCCGCTATCCGGTTTTAACACGCAGAATCCAGGCAGGATGCAGCCTTCCACTTCAGCATTCGGCAATGAACCGGCAACAACAGCAGCCGGCAATGGCCCAGCCATCAGAAAGCTCTCCCCTCACGGAAAGCATACAGGAATCCCCTTCATTGCCGGGAATAACGGACTCACGCCCCCATCAAATGGGAAATCCACCTTCCGGCCGCTTCCATCAGAATAATACACCCCGCCAATATTCCGAAAAAAATTCCCGCCAATTTAAGCAGCAGAAAGCCCATTCCCAGAAAAACACCGCCAATGCAAGCGAACACGGCCATCGCCAGCATATTAAAAAAATCTGACAATAACATCAACATAACCCTGATTTTATTCCATTACCCGGCAATTAGAGACGGGGTTTCCTGCAATTCCCGGCCCTTCCCTGCGGAGAATGGGCGTCCAACATCTTTCCAAGCACCTGCATCACTCCGTTTTCCTCATTGGACGGTGCCTCAAATGCGGCCATGGAACGGATTTCCGGCACGGCATTCGCCATGGCATAACTGAAACGCGCCTGCCGTATCATTGAAGCGTCATTCATCTGATCCCCGAAAACCATCGTTTCCTCCGAAGAAATTCCCAGTTTCCTCTGAATCAATTCCAGAGCGGCCCCCTTATTGGCCCCTTTCCGGCTGATATCCATCCATTTCTCTCCGGAGACAGCCACCTGGAAGCCATGTTCCAAATGCTTCAGCCGGGGATAACTGTTTTCCCCGGCTCCCAGGAAGTCATATACTGCTATTTTCAAAAGTTTGTCTCCCCGCACGTCCAGCAGGTCCCCCACTTCTTGACAGCGTGTGTAATATTTGCGGGCCTCCCGGACGAATTCCGGCTGTTTGTCCTCAATATATGCGGAATCCCGCCCTGCGAGGACGATGCAGGTTCCTTCAATGCACCTGATCCCGGCAATCAAACCGGCTACCGTTTCATGATCCATGTCCAGAAGCAGCCATTCTTTTCTACCCGCCGCCGCATAAGCGCCATTCTCGGCAATAAACAGCATCCGGTCCGCCACGGGGGCAAAGGTCCGGAGCAATCCGTCATACTGGCGGCCGCTTGCTGCCGCAAAACGAATGCCGCGAAGCTCAAGTTCCCTAAACAAGGGAAAAAACGCAGGGTCCAATTCACCTTTTCCATTAAGCAGCGTCCCATCCATATCGGACGCAATAAGTTTGACGGAATCCATAACGCTGCCAGAATCATCGTTTATCCTTACTTCCAGGGCAAGAGCGGCTTCAGACAGCACGGAGCGGACAGCGAAAGGAAAGACCAGGAGGCCAGCAGCAAGGATACAGTTCTCTCCATCATTTTACGGGAGAATCTCCATTTCTTCCATAAGTTTCAGCTTCCTTCATTCTACCGTGAGTGCAGCAGCGGCAAATGCAAATAATTTGAAACCATCCGCACATCCGCAATATTTAGCGTATCACACCGAATTGCAAATTCGGATACAATTCAAATAATTGGAGTTAAATGATCCACGCCATAAACTCCATAATTTTTGTGAAGTCCGGCCCATGACACCATATTTTCCGTTTCCTTCGTAATTCTCTTTATCCACGAGCTTTTTTCCCAGATGAAGAGGAAAAAATTCTCCTCCGAATTTGCAATCCGCCACCCGAATTCCCACATGGTTTGCCCCGGGCATTCTTTGCTCATACTATTTTTTCATTGCCCGGAGTTATGGATTCCTGCATCATGGCCTTTCGCAGTACCCCTGCTTATGATACACATGACTTTAAGAAAGAAAACTCTCTGGTTTCTTGGAGCTTTGAGCTTTTTTGCCTCTCTTGCCGCGGCTTTCGCTGTTTTCTGGCTGAACAGGAATGATTCTTCTCCCGCAGAATGGAATTTCAACCCTATCTGGACAAAAGCGGAAAAAGAACAAATTCTTACCGCAGCGAATTTCACAGCCCATCGAAGCCCGGAACGTTTCATTTACCGCGGGCTTTCCCTCAATTCACGCCATATTGACTGGCACATGTTTTCCGAAGTTTCCATGCGCCAATATATGAAGGACGAAATCAGGGAACGGCTTCAGATGATACGGGACACGGCGGAAAGCGCAGACGGACGCTGCATCACTCCATCCCATGAAACCCTGCTGCATCTCGCCGCCGGGCTCGGAGAAGTGCAGTTGCTGAACCGCCTTTTACAGCGCCATGCGGACCCGAACGTCCAGATCATCCTGCCGCAACAGGCCTTTCCCTCCATTCCGGACTCCGAACAGGGAAATACCCCCCTGACTTACGCCTGCCAGCCAGGCATGGACGACTCCACGCCCCTGCCGGTGCATAACAGGCTCTCCTGCCTTAATCTCCTGATTCAATACGGTGCGGATGTGAATAAACCGGGGCCGCTGGGCTGGCCGCCCCTCGTCATCACCTGTGTGGCCGGTATTGGAGGAGCACCCTATGAGGAAGCGGCCCTGTTTCTTCTGAAATGCGGTGCGGATATTTCCCTCCAGCCTGAATTGAAAGGTAAAAAAACAAGTCTGCTCACATGGGCCACGGCCGCCGGATACCCCCTGCTGGTCCGCAAGCTTTGCGAAGCCGGGTACGATCCCAATTTCCGCGGGGAAATGGCCCCGCCCCTTCTTTCCCTGAACCTGAACACTCCGAACGCCGCACTGCAAATTGCACATATTCTGCTGGAATACGGAGCGGACGTGAATGCGGCCATGCCCGCGTCCACCACCCTGCCGGAAACCGCGGGAGACACGGCCCTGCTGAACCTGTGCCGCCAGCTGGCTTTCATTGATGTGTCCTGCCTCCCTCAAATCAGGGATCTGGTCAATCTCTTCATCAAAGAGGGAGCTGACGTCAACCATCAAAACGCCGCCGGAGAAACTCCCCTCATGGCATGCTGCCGAGGCATGCTGCTGGGAGACGATTCCCTGGACCGGCTGAAACTGGGTATTGCGCGTCTTCTGCTGGACCACCACGCAAACCCATCCCTGAAAGACAAATACGGACGCACAGCCCTCCAGAGGATAGGCAACCGGTCAAACGAACATCTCCAGATGGTGCTGAAATACCTGCCGGAATTAAGCGCTCCACCGCTTCTGAAGAAGGAAAACCATTGAATCCCGCCGCTCCTTACTTCACCCGGGCATTTACCGTATCCAGCAGAATGCCGGCATCCGGTTGGGACCCGGTGCTGATGAAATGGATATAACTGGCTCCATTAGGGGACTTATTAGCCATTTTCAACGTTCCGGCCTTCTTTCCGTCCAGAGACACCACGGCCTGCCCACCCTGCCAAAGAAGGGAAATTTCATGCCACGCTCCGGGCGAGAAAGGCACTTTTTTCATCCCCAGCAACAGATGGGGCGCAGGTCTCAGCCTGATCGGGAAAGTAAACAGGGCATAATCCTTCGTAGTGGAATCACAGGCATTGAACAGCCGGTCCGTCAGAGAGACCTGAAGGCCGGAATCATCCGCCTGCTCCCCGTCCGCTACACGGAAGCGGAATTTGACCAGCCCCGTGGTCCCGTTCGGAAAGTTCCAGGTAGCTCCGCCGTTCCGGTAATCCACATTGGATTTTTCATTGACCAGTTCGGGATCATCCAGACGCCTGATTTGCAACACCTTCTTCGTGCCCCCGGACGGATCCTGAACCAGCTCGGCGGAAGGCTTGCGGTTATAACTGCAATGGCCTTTTTTCTGGGGGATATAAGTGTGAATGGTCCACTGGGAATCCAAATCTTTCCCCGTCTGCGTGGCACGCGTCTTGGCCCCTACCCAGCGGCGGTCCACAATAACCAGGCGGCGGTGGTTTTTATGCTGCCCCAGGGAAATAAGGATGCGGTTTTTGTCCAGCTGCACCATTTCGCTCTGGTGTTTGCCGCGGTCTTCCGGACCATCCAGCGTAGCATAGCCGGGATGGTTGCGGTGTTCGTCCAGGATAATCTCCCGGAACCCGTACCAGGTTTTGCCCTCGTCCCCGGACATAGCAATGTGGTGGGAATCACGGTTGGTGAATACATCCTCCCACGTTCCGTTGCCAGCTGTGGCGTTTTCAGGCAGAGCCATTGTATTCGTCCACAGGGAAACGATAGTTCCGTCATCCAGGCGTCCCAACGTGTTCATGGTCAGAGTGCCGAAAAAGCGGGAAGGCTCCGGTTTGCTCCACGTTTCCCCGTAATCCTTGGAAAAAGCCTGCCACGCCTGGTCCTGGGAGGTGCGGGCAAGCGCCCACAACGTACCGTCTTTCATTTCCAAAACCGTGGCTTCCACGGCATTGTTGAACCATCTGACGCCCTGGTGGGGGGGCCTGGCTTCATGTCTGGGGGAAGTAACACCGTTCCTGGATACATGCCAGGTCAGCCCCCCGTCATCGGAAATATGGAACTTGGTGCCGCCGCCCATGTTGTGGAACGGCACGATCACCCTGCGGCCCTTGTTCACAAAAACGGGGGTCCGCATGATGCCGCCCAGTTTTTTCAGGCTTTTCCTCTTTTCCGGGTCTTTCCAGTCTTCTTCCAGTTTGCCGTCATTCGTGACGGCAAGCCACTTGCCGTCCAGCCCCCCCCTGGAAAGAAATACAAAGCCCCCGATAGGCTGCACACGAATGAATTCCCTGGTCAGAGGGTTGCGCACAATAGCCGGAGATTCCTTGGGAATGCCACCGTAGTTGGGAGGGTAGCCAGCCGGAGCGGCCTTCATTTCCCATGTTTTTCCGTTATCCCTGCTGACCAGGTAATCCGGTTCCTTGCGGGTACCGGAATAATGGCGTATTTCACGGGAGTCCACACGGATAAGGCCGCGCCCCGCATCAGCCGGCGGAGTGGCGACAACTTCAGGTTCCGGAACGGGTGCGGCCTTCTGTTGGGCATAACAGCAACAAAAGGAACCGGTCAACAATGCAAACAACAGGTTTTTCATAAACTAAATATCAAAGGCCGTATATTTTCCTCAACCGGGGCTTTCCCTTCAAGCAAAATCCTACCTTCCATCAGAAGACGATCATCAGGAATGCTTTCCCGCCTGCTTCCCTCCCCGGTATTTTGCATCAAGCTTTTTCAGGAGTACGGCCAGTTCCTTTTCCAAAACCTCGTACCCCCTGGCATTGGGATGCACCACATCCTTCATGAATTCATTCTGCGGAGAAGCACCATCTGCGGAAAGAAGCGCCTTTCCCGGATCGGCAAAGAAAATGTCCTTTCCGTTATGCAGTTCCGCCAACAGTCTGTTCGTCTGCTTCACCGGTTCCGCCAGGTTTTTCTCCTTCCGTGGGAGAACGCCCAGCAACAGGATTTTGGAAGAGGGGCACTTCCGGCGCACCAGGCGGACAAATGCCCTGATATTGTCCGCACATGCCTGCGGCGTATCCTTGCGGTGCCCCAGATTATTGGTCCCCAGCAACACAATGATGACCCGCGGAGAAATGCCGTCCAGCTCCCCGTTTTGGACACGGTAATAGGCATTATCCACATAATCAAATCCAAAGCCCATATTCGTCGCTGCATGCGGACCGAATAATTTCTCCCAGGACCCCGATCCCGTATTTTTTCCGTCCCCGGAAGGCTCCCCTCCCCAATGGTGGGTAATGCTGTCCCCTATCATCACGTATTCAGGCTTGACGGCCCGGTTTCTTTTTTTAACGGCTTCATGCCGGGCATTCCAATCATACGGGTCCCGCTGATGGGGCTCCGGCTTCAGGGTAGCGGGCAACGCGGAGGCCGGAATGGAAGGCGCAGAAAATGCCAGACTGGAACTCCCCAGCAATATGGCGAGTATGTAGGAGAGGAAATTCATAATCAAAAAGTAAAACCGGTTTTCAGTTTAAGCAAATTCTGCCGTGCATCAAGATCGCAGGCGTCACTTCCTCCGGCAGAGTAAAAAAGACCACTGCCCGTCCGGCAAATCCTGCCGCAACCACGGCCAGGCGAGCACCGTGTCCGGCCTCTTCCAAGGCGCGCTCCATTTCATCCATCCCCCGGCCTCTCCCGGAACAGGAACGCCCTCCCCCGTATTCATCTACCGGGGAGCGGGCAGCTTGCCGTACTTGTCGTCCATTTTCTTCAGCAATACGCTCAACGACTTCCCCAGTATGTCGTACCCCCTGGCACTGGGATGCAGCCCATCCTCCAGCAGCCCGGGTTTTGGGGACACTCCGTCCTCCCCCAGGAATTCCTCGCCGGGATTGGCGAAAAACACGCTGTTTCCGTCAGCCAGGCCGGATATCATTTTATTGGTTTCCCTAATCAGGGGAGCCAGCTTTTTTTCCTCCCTGGGGAGAATGCCCAGCAACAGGATTTTGGAAGAGGGGCACTTCCGGCGCGCCAGGCTCACAAAAGCCTTGAGATTGTCCGCGCAGGCCCGGGGAGCATCCTTCCGCCCGCCAAGATTATTGGTCCCCAGCAGCACGATGATGACCCGCGGAGAAATGCCGTCCAGCTCGCCCAGCTGCAAGCGGTAATAGGCATTATCCACGTAATCGGAACCAAACCCCATATTGGTTACCGCATGGGAAGAAAACAGGCTATCCCAGGCGGCTTTTCCTGTTCCGAGAGCCCTGTTGTCCCCGGAAGGCTCGCCGCCCCAGCGGTGGGTAATGCTGTCACCAAAGACGACATATTCCGGTTTGACGGTCCGGTTCCGCTCCATCACTGCTTCATGGCGTTTTTTCCAGTCATACACGGCCCGAGGGTTCACCTGGGGCTTCAGCGTGAGCGGCAATTCATCAGCACAGGCCCCGGAGAAAAAAGCAACGCAAAAAACTCCCGCCAGCAATAAACAAAGGCATGCATGAGATTTCATAACGGTAAGCGTTGAGATACTGCAATAGAGATTAGGAAAGTAAAGAGAAATAATCTTCCGTCATTTTTCCGCAATCGCATGTTCCCCTCATTTTCTGCTCCGCAACGGACAGACAGGTGAAACATGCCAAAGCCAGCGCACCCGCGTTCTCTTCGCAAAGAATTAGCCTTGTTGTCCCCCGGAATTCACGATATAGTTACAGGGCGCGGAGTTTTGCCGTTTCCAGCCTTTCAGGGGCTGCGGAACGTTTTTCTCCAGTCTTCTTCACTACATTCTATTTATGATCAGCATAGTAAAAGACTTGAAGGAGTCCACCGCCCTTCCGCAGGAATGGCAGGGATTCAAGCCGGGAGCATGGACGGAGTCCATTGACGTACGGGATTTCATCCAGCATAACTACACGCCCTATTCCGGCAATGAAGAGTTTCTTTCCGGCCCCTCCCAGCGCACGCTTCGTTTATGGGACGAGCTGAAAGTCCTGCTGAAACGGGAAATAGACAACGGCGGCGTGCTGGATGCTGATGAAGAAGTGGTATCCTCCATCACATCCCACAAACCCGGCTACATTGACAAGGAACTGGAAGTGGTCGTAGGCCTCCAGACGGACGCCCCCCTGAAACGGGCCCTGATGCCCTTTGGCGGCTTGCGCATGGCCCAACAGGCCCTGGAATCCTACGGGTTCAAGATGTGCGAGAAAACCGCGGACATTTTTAAAAAGATACGCAAGACGCACAATGAAGGCGTTTTCGACGCCTACACTTCCGATATCCGGGCGGCCCGTTCCGCCGGGATTATTACCGGCCTTCCGGATGCCTATGGCCGCGGCCGCATCATCGGGGACTACCGCCGGGTGGCCCTGTACGGCACGGATAAGCTGATTGCCGAACGCCGCAAGGACCTCAAAAACCGTGAACATTCCCCCCTTACGGATGAGCTGATCCGTCTGCGCGAAGAAATGAGCGAACAAATACGCGCCCTAGAAGAACTCGCCCAGCTGGGCGCCTCCTACGGCTGCGACCTCACTCGCCCCGCCGCAAACGCCCGCGAAGCCGTGCAATGGACGTACCTGGGCTACCTGGCTGCCGTGAAGGAACAGAACGGAGCGGCCATGTCCCTGGGCCGCGTTTCCACTTTCTTCGACATTTATTTCACCCGCGACCTGGAACAGGGGCTCATCACGGAAGAGGAAGTTCAGGAAATCATCGACCAGTTCGTGATGAAGCTGCGCATCGTCCGTTTCATCCGCACGCCTGATTACAATAACCTGTTCTCCGGAGACCCCACCTGGGTGACGGAATCCATCGGCGGCATGGGAGAGGACGAGCGCACCCTCGTCACCCGCAGTTCTTTCCGCATGCTGCAGACCCTGTACAACCTGGGGCCGGCTCCGGAACCGAACCTGACCGTTCTGTGGTCCCGGAACCTGCCGGAAGCCTTCAAAAGCTTCTGCGCCAAGGTTTCCATTGAAACGTCCTCCGTCCAATACGAGAACGACGACCTGATGCGCCCGCATTGGGGCGACGACTACGGCATCGCATGCTGCGTGTCCGCCATGCGCATCGGCAAGCAGATGCAGTTCTTCGGAGCGCGCGCCAACCTCGCCAAGTGCCTTCTCTACGCCCTGAACGGCGGCGTGGATGAACTCAAGGGCAAGCAGGTGGCCCCGCCCTCCCCCCGCTACACGGAGGAAATTCTCAACTATGATGAGGTGATGGCCCTGTACGACAAGATGCAGGACTGGCTCGCCAAAACTTACATTGACGCGCTGAACATCATCCACTACATGCACGACAAATACTGCTATGAACGCATTGAAATGGCGCTGCATGATCCGGAAATTCTGCGCACGATGGCTACGGGAATCGCCGGGCTTTCCGTGGCGGCGGACTCCCTGTCCGCCATCAAGTATGCCACCGTAAAAGCCATCCGCAATGAAGAAGGGCTGATTGTGGACTTCAAGACGGAAGGGGAATTCCCCTGTTACGGGAACAATGACCCGCGCGTGGACGACATAGCATGCAACCTGGTCAGCAATTTCATGGAAAAACTGCGCAGGCTCCACACTTACCGCAATTCCCTGCCCACCCAGTCCATCCTGACGATCACCTCCAACGTGGTGTACGGCAAAAAGACGGGCAACACGCCGGACGGCCGCCGAGCCGGGGAACCGTTCGCCCCCGGAGCCAACCCCATGCACGGAAGGGACAGGAACGGAGCCGTGGCCTCCATGCTCTCCGTAGCCAAGCTGTCCTATGACGACTCCCTGGACGGCATCTCCTACACCTTCTCCATCGTTCCTCAGGCCTTGGGCAAGGAGGAACGTGAACGCCGCGTCAAGCTCGTCTCCCTGCTGGACGCCTACTTTGCCGCTACAGGTCACCACATTAATGTGAACGTACTGGAACGGGAAACGCTTCTCGACGCCATGGATCACCCGGAAAAATACCCGCAGCTTACCATCCGCGTTTCCGGCTATGCCGTGAATTTCATCAAGCTGACCCGGGAACAGCAGCAGGAGGTCATCAACCGCACTTTCCACACCCGTTAACCCGGACTGCAAGCGGATGCCGCAGGTTTTCCCACAAAACCATGATCCGGACGGAGAAAGCTCCGTCACCGGTTTGGTTCATTCCGTGGAATCCTGCGGCACCGTGGACGGCCCCGGCATCCGCTTCGTCCTTTTCCTGTCCGGCTGCAGCCTGCGTTGCCGCTACTGCCATAATCCGGATACCTCCTACGTGCGGAGGGGCCGGCTCAGGAGCGCAGATGATGTCCTCAAGGAAATAGCCCGTTACCGGGATTTTTTGCAGGCGGCGGGCGGCGGAGTCACCCTCTCCGGCGGGGATCCCCTCTTCCAGCCGGATTTTGCCGGTGCCGTGCTGAAAGGCTGCCGGAAACTGGGCCTGCACACCTGCCTGGACACCTCCGGCCATCTGGGCGTGAATGCGGGCGAAGAAATGCTGGCGGATACGGACCTGGTCCTGCTGGATATCAAGGCATGGAATCCGAAACGGTATCGCGCCCTGACAGGCGGGGAACTGCGCCCCACACTGGAGTTTGCGGAACGCCTGGCCTCCCTCCGCAAGCCCGTGTGGCTGAGGTATGTGCTGGTACCTGGCGTTACGGACAATCTGGAAGAAATTGAGGAACTCTCCCGCCATGCGGCGCTTCTGGGCAACGTGGAACGCGTGGACGTGCTCCCTTTCCACCAGCTGGGGAGATTCAAATGGGATGAATTGAAGCTGGACTATACCTTGAAGGACGTCCCGGAAGCGTCCGCAGAACTGGCGGAACAGGTCCGCGGCATTTTCCGGCGGGGAGGCTTTCCGGATTGCGTGCATTAACCGGATTTTCGCGCTTTGGCGCCACCAACCGCAGCAAACCGGACGCAGGCATCCCCCTCTTCCGGATGAGGGGCCCTCTTCCCTCCACTGCAGAATCCATGCAAAAAGGAAGACGCATTTCTGGAATTGCTCCGGAATACGGCATTTCCGCAATTCCTTTCGTTATTTCATCATTCTTTACGGCAACGGCAGCATTCCCGCCGTTTTTTCCGCCAACGCCGGGGGACGGCATTCCGTCCCTTCCCAGATTATTCTTTCCCGGAAATTTCCCGCAAGGCTTCCAGTACGTCCCGCACGGCAATGTGGCGGTTGCAGGGAACATCACGGTCACATTCCTTCCGGAAGCAGGGAGAATAGCTGGTCAGTGTATAAGGAAGCTTCTCCTCCGGATTCAGGGTATCGATGAACTTTCCGATCATGGAATGCTCACTTGTACCGATCAGGTACAGATCCTCACCCTCGATCTTGTACATCATAGCGTCCATCTCAGCAAAGCTCATAACACCTGTAACAACGTTGCTTCTGATCATGAAAGGCGGTACACAGTAAGTAAATCCACGATTGATCATGAAATCTCTTGCGTAGGAAATTACTGCGGAATGAAGACGTGCGATGTCTCCCATCAGATAATAGAATCCGTTACCTGCAACACGTCTTGCGCTGTCAAGATCGATTCCGTCAAAGCTCTCCATGATATCTGTATGATATGGAACTTCGAAATCCGGAACAACCGGCTCACCGAATTTCTCGATCTCTACGTTCTGGCTGTCATCTTTACCGATCGGTACCGAAGGATCGATGATGTTCGGGATTACCATCATGTCTTTCAGAAGCTCTTCCTCAACCTCTTTCTCTCTCTGGGAAAGTTCCTCGATACGTGTTCCGGATGCAGCAACCTGTTTTTTAACCTCTTCTGCCTCTTCTCTTTTTCCCTGGCCCATAAGAGCACCGATCTGTTTGGAGATCTTGTTTCTCTCAGCACGGAGAGCCTCAACCTCCTGCTTAATCTCTCTGTTCTCTTTATCAAGTTCGAGAACCTTGTCAACCAGCTCCAGTTTGCTGTCCTGGAACTTGTTGCGGATATTCTGTTTTACAACCTCCGGATTCTCTCTCACAAACTTAATGTCTAACATGATATTCCTCCTGTATTAAAAATATTCTTATTTTTGTTCCTTCTCAATCTCACCAAGTCCGAAGTTTACAGCTTTTCTCAGAGCTTCCACTTCTTCCTGGCTGAGGACAACATAGGACTCACCTTTTACAATCTCCTTTAAATAAAGAAAACAGTTGTCACGGCTGTGAACCGCATTCAGGATCAGACCTGTGTTATTCTTATCAAGAAGCGCCAGCGCAAAACTGAGTTTTCCGCCTACATCATCAAAGGCATCATACTTCTCAACTCCATATTTGCTGAACATTACATTCAGATTTTTTTTGATAAAGCTGATGTCATGATCATGATCTTCCTTTGCCTCATACAGCCGGTCGATCTGTGCAAATTTTCTTACAAAAACTTTTTCCAGTGACTGTGCATCTCCGCCTCTCATAAACAGCTTATATTTCCGTTCCAGGCGGCTCAGACGCATATTGCTGCTCACCACATTAATCAGAAGAATGATGGTAAGGATCAGCAAAATAATGATCACAATCCCGGAATCAATTCCTATGCTTTCAAAAATTCCGCTCATTCTGCCTCCTATCTGATAGATTCGAACAGATCAATGATCCTCTCCAGTTCATCCCTGGAATAATATTCAATTTCAATTTTACCTTTGTTGTTTTTCTTTCGCTGAATGGATACCTTTGTTCCCATGATGCCTTTCATTTTTTCTTCCAGGCTTTCATAAATGGCATCTTCTGCGGTATTTCTCTCTGTTTTCTCTTTCTTTGCCGGGGAAACCAGATTTTTTACAAGTTTTTCCGTATCACGGACACTGAGTTTCTCGTCAAAAACCTTCATGGCTGTATTTTCCTGAAGGGTTTCATCGGAAATTCCCAGAAGTGCTCTTGCATGGCCTGCAGAAATCATATCTGCAATCACCATTTCCTGCACTTTTGAAGTAAGCTTCAGAAGACGCATGGAATTGGTTACCGCTGTTCTGCTCTTGGCAACTCTGTCTGCGATTTCATCCTGTTTCAGGTGAAACTCTTCCATCAGACGTTTGTAGGCCATCGCTTCCTCGATAGGGTTCAGATCTTCCCGCTGAATATTCTCAATCAGAGAAATCTCCACGATCTCCTGGTCCGTAAACTCTTTTACCACAACCGGAACTTCCTTAAGACCAGCCATCTTGGCTGCTCTCCAGCGACGCTCTCCTGCTATGATTTCAAAATAATCCTTCTTATCTGATACCAGCAGCGGCTGAAGAACGCCATACTGTTTGATAGACTCAGAAAGTTCCATCAGTGCGTCCTCATCAAAATGCCTTCTCGGCTGATTCAGATTCGGTTCCACACTGGAAATTTTTACAAGACGTTCTGCCGCAGGTTTTTCCTGTGCTTCCGTTTTTTCTTTCTTTCCCGTAGATCTTGTCCTTTTTACAGTTTCCTTTGACGTTCCACCGGCTTTATTAGGAATCAGTGCATCCAGACCTCTTCCAAGGCCTCCTGTTTTTCTTGCAGCCATTATTCGCCCTCCCTGCTGATAACTTCTTCTGCCAGAAGACGATAGCTTTCTGCTCCTGTAGATCTTGAGTCGTACAGATTGATCGGTTTTCCATAGCTTGGAGCCTCTGCAAGTCGTACATTTCTCGGAATGATCGTTTTGTATATATTCTGATCCAGGTTTTCTTTTACATTCTCTACAACCTGGAGTGACAGATTTGTTCTGGCATCATACATGGTGAAGACCACGCCTTCGATTTTCAGACGTTTATTCAATCTGTCTCTCACCAGTTCGATGGTATGTATCAGCTGTGACAGACCTTCCAGTGCGTAATATTCACACTGAATCGGCACCAGAACAGAAGTTGCCGCCGTCAGGGCATTGATTGTCAGCATGCTCAGTGACGGCGGACAATCCATGATTATGTAATCATATTTCCGACGCAGTTTGTCAGTAATCTTTTTCAGGATATATTCCTTATCCTCAAGATCTACCAGCTCAATCTCAGCACCGGAAAGATTCATATTCGATGGTATCAGGTCAACATTATCTACTACGTTTTTTATAATGGTATCTTTGGTCTCTGCTTCTCCAAGCAGCAGCTCGTAAAGGGTATTTTCTACTGCATTCTTGTCTGCGCCAAGTCCACTTGTGGTATTTCCCTGCGGATCTATGTCAATGGCAAGAACCTTTTTCCCTTTTTCAGCAAGGCAGGCCGATAAATTAATCGCCGTTGTTGATTTTCCAACCCCGCCTTTCTGATTGGCAACTGCAATGATTCGTCCCATTTTACCCCTCCTTTTTTGTATTTTTTAAGGGATTTTTACTCATTGGATACCATTATAACACTTTTATTTTTAAACCGCCACATAATGTTTCACGTGAAACAATAGAAAATGGGTTTTGAATTATTTTATTTATTGTATAGTATACCCAAACCACAGTGCTCTTAAACTGCCCTTACAATACTCTGTTTTATTGCAAAACCACAGATGATTCTTCTCAGGGCAATGATTCCACTTCCCTCTTACAGTACTATAGCAGTTCCAGGAATGCCTCAAAAAGATCGGTCCCATACGTAATCTCCGTAATGATTCCACCTCCCTCCCACAGTATTTTTACTGTAATGCCACAGAACTGAACGCCAGCGTTTTTACCGGATTTTGCCTTACAATATGCTTGCTGTTCTTACTGCAAAACTGACCGCGCGTATTTCAGTACCTGCATGGCAGTTTCTTACATTTCTTACAATATGCAGCTCTTACTGCCTGGCACGTTCTGTTATGCATTTATGAATGCAATTATTTCATATTTTATTATCAGCAATTGCTGCTCTTTTTCAGCGTATATGCCCCCAAGTTTGTCACCATTTAACCAAATCAAGTAAGTCCCCTGCGGGGTTGCGAAAAACAATAAGCAGTGGGTGGGGGACTTGCTTGTATCAGGAGGAGTGCAAGCTCCTCCTGATAAACTGCGGAGCAGTTATTTGGTGTAGAGCTACGTAGCGAAGCGGATTGCGAATATTCGCTTGAATGGATGGTGAGTAAGGTCTGATCACTGCAGATCCCCTTCGAATTGATATAGTATACAGCAAATAATAATTTTTTGCAAAAGAACATATATTAGGAAAAAGAACGCTTATGGTGTTTTTATGAAAAAATATGCGCTTCTTCGATATTGTCTGGTGTTTCTGGCAATTGTTCTTCCTTATTTTACGGCAGCGGCTTTTCACGGGACGGAGATGGTCCTGGCAGAGAGGAAGCCTGATATGGAAGAATATCTTCCCATCCTTGTTTTTTCACAGATTTCCCCGGATATGAAAAAAGAAACCATAAAAGCGCAGACTGTGATCGCACGGTCGAATATTCAGAGGCGGATCGGGGAGGGAAAAAATCTTGCGGAGATCCTCTGGGAAAACAGAAATACTGGAGAAGTCTGGAGATATTTTTTTACAGAAAAAAATCAAATCTATCAGCAGTCAGCGAAAGAGACGGGAGGGCAGGTACTGACATATGAGGGAAAAGTAAAGCTGACACCCTGGCATAAGATCAGCGCGGGGAAAACACGCAGCGGAGCGGAGGCTTTTCATGATGAGGCGTATACATATCTGAAATCAGCAGATAGCAGCGGGGACAAAAAATCTCCGGATTATATGAAAGTTGTGGAAATTCCGGCGGGGCAGTTTTCCGGAGAGCTGAAGATCAAAAAGCGGGATAGTGCCGGTTATGTGACGGAGCTTATGGTTGGGAAAACTCTGGTGGAAGGAGAAAGTTTTGCGGCGGGAATGGGGCTGGAATCGGCGAATTTCAGCTTGCAGAAAAAGAACGATACTTATTATCTGCGGGTGCGTGGCATCGGCCACGGTGTTGGTTTTTCTCAGTTCGGCGGAAATGAGATGGCGAAAAACGGAAGCAATGCGGAGGAGATCCTGAAAAAATATTTTCCGGATATGGAAACAACTTTACGAAACGGTAATGACACGAAAAAAG